>Ga0209573_1000308_pt1 | contig 112191 bp, 113 predicted proteins | sample TNRBio252014_DNA_FD_185870 | JGI IMG/M metagenome (GOLD analysis project Ga0209573, IMG submission 185870) | Wastewater treatment Type I Accumulibacter community from EBPR Bioreactor in Madison, WI, USA - TNR Reactor_6/25/2014_ DNA (SPAdes)... | ecosystem: Engineered > Bioreactor > EBPR >...
GGGAGATGGGAAGAATCAGTCATGACAGGAACCTTAGGAAGTAGTGAGCGGCCGCCAGGCAATCGCCTATCGGCGAATGAGGAACGCCGCAGCCGGTGAAGCGGCGCGCGCCGGAACTCGGGATCCGACCAAGCACAATACGTCAGCCCCCGTCGAAACCCAATCCGGGCATGATCGGGGCTTGTCATCGCCGCCGACTGTCAGGTTTTTTACAAAAGTAGGCGAAATAGCGGGAATCGCGATGCCCGAGAATGCCTCATATAACCTTGTGTCATGTAAATACAGAACCTTTAGCGAAGTCACGGAAGAGCATTACCGCAACCACCCCGAGGAAATTGACGGCTTTCTCAAGATCGCTTTCGAGGAATACGCCAAGGATAACGATACCGGCGCGCTGCTTTCGGCCCTGCGCATCATCAGCCGCGCCAATTCAGCCAGATCAGCGTCGCCATTCGCCCGGTACGATTTGCGGGGGGCAGAGCTGTACGATGCGATCCGCCAGATCACCGCCTCCTGCGAACTCAGGCCGCCATGGCCATCGCTCGGGTCACATCGCCCCGTCCGGCGAGCAACCCCGCTACGGAAATGTCTTCATCCAGCTCGTCCCAGTGCAATCCCTGACCGCCGCTGCTGATTTCAAAGCGGAGCCGCCGTTCCGGGGAAGCGCGCAGCAGACGGGGAAACCAGGCCAGGGGCACGCCGATGACGCGCCCGTCGACCAACTGAACCCACATCATATCCTCGTCAAATCGAAGTGAGGTGGCCAAAGCGTTCATTCCAGATCCTCTCGATCAAATCGCGCTGTTTCTCGACGACGCCGGCCAATTCGCGCAGAGTGGAAGCGTCAAAACCATGACTGTCGGCCAGCCTGACTTCAGGCCGTAACCAGAAATTGGCGCTGGCGCCGCCCTGGCGAACATGGACGTGAACCGGTTCCAGCGGTATTCCTTCGTTAGAAAAGAAGACAGGACTTTCGCTAAACCCGTAAATTCGTCATACCCGCGAAGGCGGGTATCCATGCTTTTCAACGAATGACTGGATTCCCGCATACGCGGGAATGACGAAAAGCGAACGTCCTGGAAGAAAAAGCGAAACCCCTTATAGCGGAAAATGACAGGCGGCAATCAAACAAAATGGTTTACTGCAAACTCCAGCCAGATTAGCGTCGCCATTCGCCCGGTACGATTCTGACGGCGATAGGAAAAAAACCGCTCCGGTTCACTGAACGTGCAATATTCCCCGCCATAAACTGCCCGTATCCCCAATCCGCCCAACTGTCGCCGCGCCAGTTCGTAGAGATCGGCCAGCCAGCGCCCGGCGGGCGAGGGCCGAAAGCAGCCGGCGTTTCCCACATCCAGCGCCAGAAAGGCAGCGCGCACCTCTTCACCGACTTCAAACGCTTTAGGGCCAATCGCCGGTCCCAGCCAGGCCAGCAATTCCGCCGGTCGTACACCCATCCGGGCGACCGTCGCGTCAATGACGCCCGCCGCCAATCCACGCCAGCCCGCGTGGGCCGCCGCAACCACGGTCCCCGCCCGGTCACATAACAACACAGGCAAACAGTCAGCAGTCATCACCACACAGGGCCGACCCGGTTGGCGAGTGATTGCGGCGTCGGCAGCGATAGGAATATTCACCGCTTCAGCGGCGACGACCGTGATTCCGTGAATCTGTTCCAGCCAGGCCGGTTCAGCAGGCAACCCGGCCATAGCCGCCAACCGTCGGCGATTTTCAGCAATATGAGCGGGATCATCGCCGACATGGTCAGCCAGATTCAGGCTGTCATAAGGCGGTGGACTGACCCCACCCTGCCGGGTCGTATTCACTGCTCGCACGGTCACTGGCGCCGGCCAGTCGGGGATAATCCAATCTTCAGGACGCTGCTCGCTCATGATGAACTCTCTGCATCTTCGGCTAACACTGCGATCAACTCCGCCAAATCCGCCGGTAACTCTGCCTGCCACTCCAGCCGTTCGCCCGTGACCGGATGGGTCAATGTCAATCGCTCGGCGTGCAAAGCCTGCCGGCGGAACTGCTGGATCGTTTCGATGCAACGCAATGTGGCGCCTGGTGGAACCCGTGGTCGCCCGCCATACACCGGATCGCCCAGCAACGGCCAACGGATATGGGCCAGGTGGACACGAATCTGGTGAGTGCGGCCCGTTTCCAGTTTCACCCGCAGCAGGGCATGGGTGCGAAACCGGCGCAGCACCCGGTAATGCGTAACCGCCGGTTTACCACCCGGCGTGACCGCCATACGCTGCCGATCCACCGGATGCCGCCCCATTGGCGCATCCACCGCGCCGCCCGCTACGGGAACGCCATTCACCACCGCCAAATACTCCCGCTCGATGGCCCGCGCCTGCAACTGCTCAACCAGCGCGGTATGCGCCCGCAGGCTGCGCGCCACGACGAGCAATCCGGTAGTATCCTTGTCCAGACGATGCACCAGCCCGGCGCGCGGCAACCCCGCCAATTCTGGGACATGATGCAGCAGCGCATTCACTAAAGTCCCATCACGGTTGCCGGCGGCGGGATGAACAACCAAGCCGGCAGGTTTGTTAATCACCAGTAGATCGGCGTCCTCGTAAACCATCGCCAAGGGAATATCCTGAGCCACCGCAGTGGTTTCGACTTCCAGCGTTAGTTCGCCGCTGACGATCTCGCCGCCAGCGACCGGATCACGGGGTCGGCGCAGCGCGCCATCCACCCGTAACAGGCCCGCTTTGAGCCACTGTTGCAAACGATTGCGGGAATAGTGGGGCAGTAATTCCGCCAACGCCTGATCCAGGCGCATCCCAGCGCAGGCGGCAGGAATCCGGCAGTCAATCCGTTCGGTTGGCATGATGGCTTTTAGCGGCTCGGGCGTTATACTGATTTTCATGATGCATTCTACTCCCGACCACTGCCCTGCTCTGTCATCCGCCATGCGCCGCCTATTCCAATTACTGCTCGTTATCCCGCTGGCCATCGTGCTGCTGGCCGGTTGCTCGCTGCTTCCGGAAAAAATCGATGAAACCAAGAGCTGGCCGGTCCAGCGCCTTTATAGCGAGGCCCGGGAGTCCATGAACGAAGGCAATTACCAAACCGCTATCGAGTATCTGGACAAGATTCAGGCTCGCTACCCGTTTGGCCGCTATGCCCAGCAAGCGCAGCTCGACACCGTCTACTGCCAATATAAGGACAGCGAACCGGACGCCGCCATCGCCGCCGCCGACCGTTTCATCAAGGCCAACCCCCGGCATCCCTATGTCGATTATGCTTATTACATGAAAGGGTTGGTGAATTTCCAGCGCAGTAACACGCTGTTTGACCGGCTGGCGCCGATTGATCGCGCCAAGACCGACACCAATACCGCCCGTCAATCCTTCAACGACTTTTCCGAACTGGTGCGGAAATTCCCCAATAGCAAATACGCTGAGGACGCTCGCCAACGGGTTTTATTCCTGCACAACAGCCTGGCCACCTATGAAGTCAATGTCGCTGATTACTATCTGCGGCGCGGCGCTTATGTCGCGGCAGTCAACCGCGCCAAGTATGTATTGGAAACCTACGCCCGCACCCCGGTGACCGAAACGGCGCTCAGCATCATGACCCAAGCCTATGTCAAGATGGACCTGCCGCAACTGGCTGCTGACAGCCTGCGGGTGCTGGAACGCAATTACCCGCAATCTCCCGAACTGCCGAAACTGAATGCATTGGTCAAGCAATCGGGTTAAAACTGATGATGATTTAATCACTGCGAGGGCCGCGCCATGTGGGATTTTTTTGAAACTGTCCGCCACCGCCACTCCATCCGCAAGTACCAGCCAGACATGCCAGTCGAACCTGAAAAGCTGCACGCCATTCTGGAAATGGCTTGCGCCGCGCCCTCAGCGGGGGATTTACAGTCCTATCGCATCTTTGTCGTGCGCGATCAAGGGGAACGACAAGCACTGGTCCATGTCGCCCACGAGCAAACCTTCATTGCCGAAGCGCCGGTTTGTCTGGTGTTCTGCGCCGACCCCGCCCGTTCCGCCAGCGCGTTTGGCGAACGAGGGGCCAAACTCTATGCGCTACAGGACACGACCATCGCCGCTGCCTATGCGCAACTGGCGATTGTCGCCGCAGGCATGGGGTCCACCTGGGTGGGCTATTTCGAGGAAGATCAAGTCTGCCAAGTCCTGAAACTGGAGCCGGGACTGACGCCGTTAGCGCTGCTCAGCCTAGGCTATCCGGCGGAGCTACCGGAATCCAGCTCGCGCCGGCGGTTGGATGAAGTGGTGACGTGGCGGTAAGCAATCTTTCGGCAGCACATCAAAACGCCCATCACTAGAGATAGGCGTTCTCAGAAACCCATAGCGCATCACCAAAAGGCTCATTAATGCAAATCCGGGTTGGCTACGAATTGGTCTATGACTGCCCTCAACCCACGCCGATGATACTGACGCTCAGCATTCACTTTACGCGCGTCTCCGACATCCTCGTACCTGACCACCTCATTACCCACCCCCCCGTTCCTATCACCGCCTATCGCGACGCCTTTGGCAACTGGTGCAGCCGCATCATTGCGCCGAAGGGCCAAATCCGGCTGTCCACTGATGCGATCGTGAACGATTCAGGGGAGGTGGATAGCGTCGTCCCGACAGCGCCGCAGATTCCAGTGCAAGACCTGCCGAATGAGACTTTAATGTTCCTCTTGGGGAGCCGCTATTGCGAAACCGACCGACTCTCGCAAACCGCGTGGGATTTGTTCGGCCGCTCCTCGCCGGGGTGGGCGCGGGTCCAAGCGGTTTGCGATTTTGTGCATCACCACATTACCTTTGGTTATGAGCACGCCCGCGCCACTCGCACGGCCTGGGAAGTTTTTCATGAAAAGACCGGCGTCTGCCGTGATTATGCGCATCTCGCCGTCGCGTTCTGCCGCTGCCTGAATATCCCAGCCCGCTATTGCACTGGTTATCTGGGTGATATGGGTACGCCTCCGCCCTACGGCCCGATGGACTTCGCTGCCTGGTTCGAAGCCTACTTGGGCGGTCATTGGTATACCTTTGACGCTCGAAACAATGTTCCACGCATTGGCCGGGTGCTGATTGCGCAAGGTCGCGACGCCGCTGATGTCGCAATCAGCAACACGTTTGGCCCCAATACGCTGACCCGTTTTAAAGTCTGGACGGATGAGGTGGATATCGGGCTGCAACAGCCAACGATCATATGAATCGCCTCACCGAGGGCGACGCAGTAACGCCTCATGGTGGAGAGATCGCTACGCTAGGGACTCTGGCCGAGCCAGGCGGAACCCGCTCCGGAATCTTCTCCGATCTACGCGGCGTCAGCCAATTGGTCGTCGCCGCCGTGGCGGGCGTGACGAACATCGTCGAGGAAATGCATCGCAATGTTGCCGGCATCTCACCGATAGTCGGCGCAGCGCCCAAGGGCCGGGCGCGGGGTATCTCTGGACTGGTCTACCGCAGCGTGCGCGGCGTCACCCAGGCGGTGGGTTTTGGCCTCAATGCCGCATTAGCGCCGCTCACGCCGTTGCTGCTTCACCGCAGCCCTTCGCCGCGCCGCGAAGCGCTGTTAGCCGCTCTCAATGGTGTGTTGGGCGATGACTTGGTCGCCTCGCACAACCCACTGGCGATTGCCATGCGCCTGCGCCAGCAGGGACAGCCCCTGGCGCTGGATCGACCGGCGCTTGCGACCCGCTTCCCACCTTCTGCAAGCAAGTTACTGGTGCTGGTGCATGGCCTGTGCATGAACGATCTGGGGTGGCGGCGCGGGGGACACGACCACGGCGCGGCGCTGGCCCAAGACTTGGGATACACCCCACTCTATCTGCACTACAACAGCGGCCAACATATCTCCACAAACGGTCAGGAATTCGCCGCCCTTTTGGAACGGCTGGTTCAAGCATGGCCGGCTCCCATCAGCGAACTGATTCTCGTCGGTCACAGCATGGGCGGTCTGGTGTCACGCAGCGCTTGCCACTACGCGAAGCAAGCAGACCATGCGTGGCTCCGTCACCTGAAAACGCTGATTTGCCTGGGTACGCCCCATCACGGCGCACCGCTGGAGCGGGCGGGCAATTGGGTCAACCTGATCGCGGGAATCAGCCCCTACACAGCTCCATTCACCCGATTGGGCAAAATTCGCAGCGCCGGCGTCAAAGACTTGCGCTACGGCAATATCCTGGATGAGGATTGGGCCAGGCGCGGCAGCGAGCATCCACAGGACCCGAGGAAGCAGACGCCGCTACCAGAGGGGACAAAATGCTTCGTGATCGCGGCGACCCAACAGCCGACCTCCAGCGATCCGGGATCGCATCGACTGGGAGATGGACTGGTTCCCGTAAAGAGTGCGCTCGGCCAGCATAAGAATGCAGCGTTGACTCTACCGATTCCTGCCTCGCGCCAGGCTCTTTGCTATGGATTGAACCACTTCGACTTGCTCAGCCGCCGTGATGTCTATGACCAAATCCATCACTGGCTGGCGGAAAGCTAACGCAGCGTCCAGCGCTGCTCAATGGGTCACTGTAGCACACCGCTTTTAGTGACGACTGACGGCTGCCAACCCACTGCGCCAGGTTCCACGGCAAAGTCAGCGGCAATGCCCAGTCCCACGACGGCCAGAAGCGAACCATGCCCTCCCCCCTCGCCGGGAATCGGGATGGGGGCGAGATACACCAGCGGCAACCGCTCCCGTTCCCATGGCGGAATGCCGGCCTCCTGCAACAGTTTCTTCAACTCCTGGCTGTGCCGGCGACCTGTTGGGCGAAATCGTTCCCCTCCTTGGCGAAACCCGACCCTCAGCAAACCGCCCGCCAACACTTCAGAACGTAACCCCGCCCCCCTCGTTTCCTGCATCTGCAACCAGCCAATACCCGGCAAATCCAGGGGTGGCCAACCTTCAGCAGCGGATCGCCAAATCAACCGCTGCCGGACATCGGGTGTCTGCAAGGGCCGCATGGCATACAGCTTTTCCCGATAGCGCCGAACTTCCGCTCCTGGCCAGCGAACGCAGGGATTACGGTCAGCAGTGGCCGTCAGGACGTCATGCAGGAGCTGTTGCAACTGCCGGGCGTCGGGAATCGGCAGAGCCAGTTGCCGCAACCAATAACGCAATAAATGACGTTGACGCTGTTCGCTCAAAGCGCGTAACGCGGGCAGTGACAGGCAGTCTGAGCGGGCAGTGACCGCCCCAGCCCAATCGGCGGCAGCGGCCTCATCCAACCAGGCCGACGTTTCAGCACAGAGCTGCGCGGAACGCGCCAGCGTCCGGCTTGCCGCAGGCCAGCGTTCCCGCAGCAGCGGCAAGATCCGGTGGCGGAGATAATTGCGGTCGAAGCCGGCATCCTGATTGCTGGAGTCCTCAATCCAGTGCAAATCATGAACGTGGGCATAGGCCAGCAATTCAGCGCGATCCACCTCCAGCAACGGGCGCAGTAACCAGCCCTGACCCAACCGACTGACGGTGGGCATCGCCGCCAAGCCGTGTGGCCCCGCGCCGCGCAGGAGCTGCAATAACAATGTCTCAGCCTGATCATCACGGTGATGAGCCGTCAATAGCGCGGAATCAGGCCCCAACTCAGCGGCGAGGGCGGCGTAACGGGCGCGACGGGCAGCGGCTTCGGGGCTTTCTCCCGGTGCAGATCGCGCATCAATGGTTACTACCCGGAACGGGATATCCAGCTCATGACAGACGCCAGCGCAATGTTCGCCCCAAGCGGCGGAAGCAGCTTGCAAACTGTGATCAACATAGAGAGCCGCTAACGTCCGGTCACGCCAGCCACGACACTGGATCGCCAGCCAATGCAGCAGCGCATGAGAATCAACGCCGCCGCTGTAACCGACGATGAGTCTGCGAAGACCAGGATAGACGCCCAGTCGTGCAATCGCCGCTTCAATACCTGGAAATTCAGCCATCCACCGGCTTGTCCTTCCCCAGCAGCGCCGCAACACTGCTTTGCCAGGTGGATTGCAGCGATGTCGCTGGCGCTGCTTCCTTGAACGTCCCATACGCCATCAAGCGTTGATGTCGCTGTTCCAGTAACTCATCAATAGACAAGGAGTCCAGCGGCTGAAGGCTCTCCCGCAGCGCCGCCCGCACATTTTCGACCATCAGCGCCAAGTCACGATGCGCGCCGCCCGGCGGTTCAGGAATTACCCGGTCGATCAAATTCAATTTCAACAATCGATCAGCAGTCAAACCCATTGCTTCAGCGGCATCCGGGGCTTTATCCGCACTCTTCCACAGAATCGCCGCACAACCTTCCGGCGAAATCACCGAATAGGTACCGTACTGCAACATCAACACCCGGTCGCACACCCCGACCGCCAGAGCCCCGCCAGAGCCCCCTTCGCCAATGACCACGCCAACAATCGACGTCCGCAATCGGCTCATCTCGAACAAATTCCGCGCAATGGCCTCGCTCTGGCCGCGTTCCTCAGCGCCGATGCCTGGATAAGCGCCGGGCGTGTCGATAAAAGTCAACACCGGCAACCGGAACCGCTCCGCCAGCTTCATCAGCCGTAATGCCTTGCGGTAACCCTCCGGGCGCGGCATACCAAAGTTACGATAAATCTTCTCTTTGGTGTCTCGCCCCTTCTGATGGCCAATGATCATCACCGGCCGACCGTCCAGTCGCGCCAACCCGCCCACGATAGCGTGGTCATCGGCAAAGGTGCGGTCACCATGCAGTTCCTGGAAATCCGTGAACAGATATTCGATATAGTCCAGCGTATAGGGCCGCAAGGGATGACGGGCAATTTGTGAAATCTGCCAGGGCGTGAGGGTGGCGAAAATCGAAACGGTCAGCGCTTTGCTCTTGGCTTCCAGCCGGGCGATCTCATCGCCGATATTCAAATCCTGCTCGGCGCTGAGATGCCGCAGCTCCTTGAGCATCGCCTCCAATTCGGCGATTGGTTTTTCAAAATCCAGACAGTTATTCAAGTTCATGGCGTCTTGACGATGGATTCTTCATTCCGGCAAGCGCACTGCGAGGTAAAGCGATTCATTTTCCCGCCTTACCAATAGCGGCGTCACCTTACCCCGGGGTAGTTCCCTGGCCAGTTCCACGAACTGGTTAGCGCTCTTTACCGGCTGATGGTTGACTTGCAGAATGATGTCGTCCGGATACAGGCCTGCATTGGCCGCCGGCCCTTCGTCCAAACTGGTGACCAATACCCCCTGGTCGTCCGCGCCCAACCCACGCCGCTGTTCGTTACTGAGATCAGCGACGGTCATGCCCAAACGCGGGTCGCTGTATTCATCCATGGTCGAAACCCGATCTTCGGCCGCTTCCAGTCGGGCAATCGTCGCCTTAATTTCCAACGGTTCGCCATTGCGCAGAATCGACATCGCTACCGTTTTGCCAACCGGGGTCACGCCGATCATCCGGGGCAGTTGCGAAGAATCTTCCACCGGCTCGCCGGCGTAGCGCAAGATAATATCGCCGGGTTTGAAACCCGCGCTGGCCGCCGGGCTATCGGGCAAAATCTGCGCCACTAAGGCACCACGCGGCCGGTCAAGTTTGAACGCCTCGGCCAGATCATTGTTAACGGATTGCAACAAGATGCCCAGCCAACCTCGAGTCACCTCACCGGTGGCCTTGAGCTGATCGACCACCTGGATAGCCAGCTTAATGGGAATGGCGAATGACAGCCCCATGTAACCACCGGTGCTGCTGTAAATCTGTGAATTGATGCCAACCACCTCACCGCGCAGATTAAACAGCGGACCGCCGGAACTGCCCGGGTTGACGGCTACATCGCTTTGAATAAACGGGACATAAGTACCGCTGGGCAGATTGCGGCCCACAGCGCTAACAATGCCTTGAGTGGCGGTGCGCTCTAAACCGAACGGCGACCCGATAGCCAGCACCCATTCGCCGACTTCCAGCGTATCAGAGTCACCCATTTTGACGGTCGGCAGATTTTCGCCCTCGATCTTCAGCACCGCGACATCCGTCAGTTCATCGACGCCGATAACCTTGGCGGGACGCTCGCGCTGGTCGCTCAGTCGGACAATAATCTTGTCGACGTCCTGGGCGACGTGGGCATTGGTCAGAATGTAGCCATCCGGCGAAATGATGAACCCAGAACCCAGCGAGTTGGCCTGACGGTCGCCGGGAAGTTCGGGACGTTCCTGGAAAAAGCGCTTGAAGAACTCCAGATAAGGGTTTTCACTGCCCGGTAGTTCCGGCAACCCGGACGAGCGGGTCCGTCGGCTGGATGCCTGTGTGGAACTGATGTTGACGACGGACGCTTCGTTTTGCTTAACCAGCTTGCGAAAATCCGGCAATGGCTGCGGCGTGGGATCGGCGGGGCGGGCGGCGGGTGCGGCGCCAGGCCCGCCTAGCGCCAACAGCAATGTCAATGACAGGAATACAGTACGGGAACAGCTCATGAAAACGATACTCTCCTGAAAACGATAGGCGATGCGGGTCTCGGGGCAAGGACGTGCTGGGTTTGCGCAGTATAGAATACTTGACGATACTCAAGAGCAGGGTTTTTGGCGTCTTCGGCATTATCAGCCAGCGGAGGTGTAACGTGGAAAGCAACCCAGGATTCGAGGTGAATGATCATGAAAAAGCCACTCAATATCTTTACGAACTGACGATCAGGCTGCTGGAATTACAGGGCTCGGATATTTTCATCACTGCCGGCAGCCCGCCGGCGCTCAAGGTCAACCAAGTGATCCACCGGGCTGGCGACCGTAAACTGACGCCACAGCAAACGATGTTACTGATCCGTTCGATCATGCACGACCGTCAGGTGCGGGAGTTCGACCAGCACCACGAGGTCAATTTTTCCCTGAACTTTCCCAATGTCGCTCGCTTTCGGGTCAGCGCCTTTACCCAACGCGGCAGCGCTGGCATGGTACTGCGATTGATTCAGCAGCAAATCCCGACAATTGATCAACTCAACCTGCCGCCAATTCTCAAGGACATCGCCATGACTCCGCGCGGGCTGGTGATTTTCCTGGGTGGCACGGGCTGCGGCAAGACCACATCGCTGGCAGCGATGCTGGATCATCGCAACGAACGGGCACGGGAACATATTATCACCGTCGAGGACCCCATCGAATTTTTCCACCGGCACAAGCAATGTTTAGTGGATCAACGCGAGGTGGGAACCGACACGGATGGCTATGAGACCGCTCTGAAAAACACGCTGCGACAAGCGCCTAATTTGATCATGATCGGTGAAGTCCGGGACCGCGAAACGATGCAGTACGCGATCAATTTCGCCGAGACCGGCCATCTATGCCTGACCACTTTACACGCCAATAACACGGATCAGGCTTTCGACCGCATCGTCAATTTCTTTCCAGAGGAAAAGCGGGCGCAAGTGCTGATGGATCTGTCGTTCAACATGAAAGCGTTTATTTCGCAACGTCTGCTGCCGCGTGAAAATCAACCTGGCCTCATCCCGGCAGTGGAGGTGATGCTCAACACCCCGTTAATGGCGGAGTTAATCTTTCATGGGCGAGTTAAAGAGTTAAAGCCGGTGATGTCCCGCTCCAGCGAGCAGGGCATCATCACTTTTGATCAGGCGCTATTTAATCTGTACGAGTTGGGCCAGATCAGCTATGAAACCGCGATCCGCCACGCCGACTCGGTCAACAATCTGCGCTTGCGGATCAAATTGGAAAGCCAGCGCCCGCAACCCAAGGCCGCCAGCGAAGGACCACTTCAGATCGAGGAAGATCGGCGGCGGTAGGTGGTTTCTGGATTACTCCCGATCCGCCAGCACAGTGCAAATCACGCGACGGTCAGCGCGGGGGCCATCAAATTCGCAAAAGAAAATATTTTGCCAACGAGACAATCCCAGTTGACCGTCGATCACCGGGATAGTCTCCGATGGTCCCACCAGCCCGGCCTTGAGATGGGCGTCGCCATTGCCATCCTGCTGATCGTGCAACCACACCCCACGAGGAATGAGCTTACGCAACAAATCGACCACATCGGTCTGGACGCTCTCGTCCCAGTTTTCTTGAATCATAGTGGCTGCGGTCGCACCCTGAGCATAGACCGAAATCAACCCCTGGCGAACGCCGCTCGCCTTGACCACCGTCGCGACCTGCGGCGTAATATCCAGCAACTCTTCCCGGCGCTGAGTCGATAAGTGAATGACCTGACGCATTTTCTTGATTACTCCAAGGTAGCTGAATCTGGGAAAAAGTTAGGTTACTAGATCAATACCTCGGAAGAAAGGCATTAAAAAACCCGCGCTTGGCGGGTTTATTGACTGGGATGAGCCCCATAATGGAGGCTAGGGTCGGGATCGAACCGGCGTCCACGGCTTTGCAGGCCGCTGCATGACCACTCTGCCACCTAGCCCAAATAGCGTTTCGACAATGATTGGGAGACAAAAAAGCCCCGAATAACCGAGGCCTGGAAATATGGAGCGGGAAACGAGACTCGAACTCGCGACCCCAACCTTGGCAAGGTTGTGCTCTACCAACTGAGCTATTCCCGCTGCGCAGATTGGCAATTCTAAACCGAAAACCCCGGTTGTCAACCCCCTCGCTTGAGCACCGGCCATGCCGCTATCAAGTAATGCAGCATGGACCAGAGGGTTAGGGCTGCGGCAACCAGCAACAGTCCCAACCCTATTTCCAGAGTGGGAAAAAACCCTATCGGTTCCCGGTACAACAATAACAGCACGGCAACCATCTGTACGGTGGTTTTGCATTTACCGACGATCGACACCGCCACACACCCCTGACGACCGATCTGAGCCATCCATTCCCGCAACGCCGAAATAGCAATTTCACGCCCGATGATGATGGCCGCCGCCACCGCCATTAATGGCGTCGGGATCGCCTGCACCAATAACACCAACGCCGTTGCAACCATCAACTTGTCGGCGACCGGGTCCAGAAACGCGCCGAACGCCGATATCTGATTTAAGCGCCGCGCCAGATAGCCATCCAGCCAGTCGGTCAGCGCCGCCAAACCAAACAACGCAGTGCATAACCAATTGGCGCCTTGAAAAGAAGCAAAAAACACACTTAAAAACACTGGAATCAATGCGATTCGCAGCAGCGTCAGCAGGGTGGGCAGGTTCAGTTGCATGGTTCGCGGCATACGGTCAACCCTCGCCATGGAAGGCGTCATAAATCCGCCGCGCCAACTCGATGTTGACGCCATCCACTTGGGCGAGGTCTTCAACACCGGCCTGCGCCAACTGTTTTAAGCCACCGAATTGCCGCAGTAAAGCTTGCCGGCGCCGAGAGCCAATACCCGAGATGTCGTTGAGAGCAGACATTGTGCGCGCCTTAGCTCGGCGCTGGCGATGACCCGTGATCGCAAAACGGTGCGCCTCATCGCGAATCTGCTGGACCAAATGCAATGCTGCCGAATTGACTGGCAAAATCACGGAGCGATGCTCTTTCAACCAGTAGAGCGTCTCTAAACCCGGCTTGCGATCGGCCCCCTTGGCGATGCCGACGGCCATGACTCCAGACACCTGCAACTCCTCCAACACCTCATGGGCTTGCGTCAATTGTCCTTTACCGCCATCCACGAACAGAACATCCGGCAACGGCCCTTGCTCTTCCCGCAATCGGGAATAACGCCGTGTCAACGCTTGCCGCATCGCTGCATAGTCATCGCCCGGCGTGATATTGACAATATTGTAGCGTCGATAGTCCGACTTGCGCGCTCCCTCGGCATCAAACACGACACAAGCTGCGACCGTCGCCTCGCCGCGAGTATGGCTGATATCGAAACATTCCAGTCGCGTCAGGTGATGATCCAGTTCCAGCGCTTCCCGCAACGCCTCCAGACGGCGACGCATTCCCGACCGACTGGCGCATTGCGCGGCCAGCGCCTGTTCAGCGTTGCGTTGCGCCATTTCCAGCCAACGCGCCCGCTCGCTGCGTGGGTGAACCGTCAGCGCCACGCGCCGACCCGCCCGCTCTTGAAGCGCTTGAGCCAGTAACGTCAACTCTGGTGGTTCATGGCTCAGCAAGATTTCGGCAGGAATCGCTTTGTCACAATAATACTGCGCCAAAAAAGCGCTCAGGATCACATCCGCCTCTTCACCTTCAGGCAACGCAGGGAAAAAAGCTCGATTCCCCAGGAGTCGGCCATCACGGAAGACAAAGACCTGAACACAGGCGACGCCCTCCCTCGCCGCACAAGCAACGACGTCGAGATCGCCGCTTTCACCCTCAACATACTGACGTTGCTGAATTTGTCGCAGTTCGACAATTTGATCGCGACAGAGGGCCGCCTCTTCGAATCTGAGTTCAGCAGACAACGTTTCCATACGCCGCACCAGGTCATCGACCACTTGACCGCTCCGACCCTCGAGAAATCGCACCGCGTCCTGTATCTGGCGCTGATACGTTTCCCGGTCAGCGAACCCAACACAGGGTGCGGTGCAGCGTTTGATCTGGTATTGCAGGCAAGGCCGGGTGCGGCTCTGAAAAAAACTGTCTTCACACGAACGCAGGAGAAACACCCTTTGCAACAAGTCAAGCGTGTCGCGGACCGCATGTGCGTTAGGGTAAGGACCAAAGTAGCGGCCTGGGGCGCGTTTGGCTCCACGGTGCAAGGACAATCGGGGAAAATCACCCGCCGACGCATGGATATACGGATAGCCTTTGTCGTCGCGCAGCAGAATGTTATAGCGGGGCTGAAGTTGCTTGATCAGCGTACTTTCCAGAATCAGCGCCTCGACCTCGGTGTGCGTCACCGTGACTTCGATGGCGTGAATCCGGGAAACCAAACTCCGCGTCCTAGCGGAGGCGTGTTTCTCCCGGAAATAGCTGGCAACCCGTTGTTTAAGATTGCGCGCTTTGCCGATGTAGAGTACTTGACCGCGCTCGTCGAGCATCCGATAGACGCCCGGCAATGCGGTCAGGGTTTTAAGAAAAGCTTTGGCATCGAACATCTGAAAATCAGGAACTCAGGACCTGCCTGGTTTTCCTCAGATGTTATCCCGCCGGATATCGTACTTCTCCATCAGACGATACAAGGTCATCCGCGAAACGCCCAGTTCTTGCGCGGCGCGGGCAATATTGAACCGGGTCCGCAACAATGTGGATTGAATCACCTCGCGATCAGCAGCCATCCGTGCTTCGTCCAGCGTGACAAACCCTCGGCCCAACGAACGCCGTTCCAACTCCAGATCGACTGGAACGACATAGGGGCCTTCGCTCAACAGCACCGCCCGGCGAATCCGATTCATTAACTCCCGAACATTACCCGGCCAGTCATAACGACTGACAACTTCCAAAGCGTCGCGGCTGATGCCTTTAGCCGAGGTGCGGGTCTCAGCCGAGAATTTGGCGAAAAAGTACCGGGACAGCAACTCGACATCTGACTTGCGCTCGCGTAGCGCCGGCGCTCGCAGGTGCAAGACATTCAATCGATAATACAGATCTTCACGGAACCGTCCATCCTGCACGGCCTGCTCAAGATTGGTGTTGGTGGCGGCAATCAACCGTACATCAGACGGAATAGGCTTGGCGCTGCCCAATCGACGGATCTTTTTCTCCTCCAGAAACCGCAGCAAATTCGCCTGCATTTCAGGCGCTAGATCACCGATCTCATCCAGAAACAGGGTGCCGCCATCCGCAGACTCCAAATGACCGATGTGACGATCATTAGCGCCGGCGAAAGCGCCCTTTTCATGGCCGAACAGCTCAGACTGAATCAGGTTCGGCGGCAGCGCCGCACAGTTCATGACCACGAAGGGCGATGCCGCCCGATTGGAATACTCGTGAATGGAGCGAGCCGCCTGTTCCTTACCTGTGCCGCTTTCCCCGGTGATCAAAACCGGCACATCGACTTCCGCTGCTTTCTGAATCCCTCGAAACAGCGCTTGCATGACTGGACTATTGCCAATCAAACCGTACTGCGATTCAACGTCGCGCTGCTGACGAAGCGTCGCTTCACCCAATGTGGACATGCCGTAGGCGTGGCCCAAAGTGCCCACCAACCGCTGTGGATCGACGGGCAACGTATGATAATCATAGCAACGTTCAGTAACAATATTAGACAGTTGTTTGCGATCCAGGCATTGGCGGGACAAAGCCATCACCCATTGCATTTTCCGGCGCGCTACGATCAGATCAACCAGCCACTGCACTGATCGTTCGGGTTCACAATTGAACAAAATCCCGAACCCAACCTCAAATTCGTGCTCGGTCAGCAAAGTTCTCGCCAGAGTCACATCCTGGGCCCAATAGATTTCCCAATCAGCCGCCGCGATCTTTTGGAGTAGCGCCTCCTCAACCGCTCCTGTGCTTAGAATCAGAAGCTTGCGCATCGAATTTACCTATCTTCTCTATTACTGGAGTCGATCCACCTCGTCCATTTTGCCAAGGCGACGCTCGTGACTGTTTTGACTGTCATCCAAGATTTGCGAGTATCTCGTGAAAATTTCTTTAAAAATACCAGATTTTAAAAAATCTTTGTATTTTAATAGCTTAAAACCCAATAACCACAAGATAATGCTGCTCTCGACAAGGTTAGCACACCCCGCAATGCTGACAGACCGTCTTTATAGTTCGCAGCCATGGAAAAATCGCTTCATTTACCATGCATGGAACTATTATTAAGCATAATAATATAAACCAGCTTCAATATGAATACTATTTACTGAATAAAAACGGTCCTGAATTGACACAGCTCTGCGACTTCTTGCTGATAACTCAACACCCACTTTAAATACTAACCTAGGGTTTTTTAATGATTTATTCCTCATTGCGCCCCTTATTGTTTGGCCTTGACCCTGAAACTGCTCACGACTGGACTCACTGGTTGTTGTCCGTAGCGCCAATCGCGCCGATGCGCCTGATCTTCACAACGTGCATCCCCTATGCGCCATGCCGAGTCATGGGCTTGGACTTTCCCAATCCGGTCGGGCTGGCTGCCGGTCTGGACAAAAACGGTGAATGTATCAATGCCTGGGAAGCGTTAGGTTTTGGCTTCATTGAAATCGGCACAGTCACGCCACGTCCTCAACCGGGCAATCCCAAACCCCGGATGTTTCGGTTGCCCCAAGCCCAAGCGTTGATCAATCGTATGGGCTTTAACAACCGGGGGGTAGACTATTTGGTGGAGCAGGTACGCCGTGCGCACTTTAAGGGGGTGCTGGGTGTCAATATTGGTAAAAATGCTGACACACCCGTCGAGAGGGCGACCGATGATTACCTGATAGGCCTACGCAAGGTCTATCCTTGGGCCAGTTATGTCACGGTCAATATTTCCTCTCCTAACACACCAGGATTGCGCGATCTGCAATATGGCGCAGCGCTCGACCAATTATTGGCAGCGTTGAAGGCGGAACAGCAGCGACTGGCTGACATCCACGGTCGTTATGTACCGCTGGCGATCAAGATTGCCCCCGATCTGGCCGACGCCCATTTACCTACGGTGGGTCAGGCATTGCGCCGTCACGGAATGGATGCCGTGATTGCGACGAACACCACTTTTTCCCGCGTCGGCGTGGAGTCGTTACCTCATGCCGGCGAAACGGGTGGTTTAAGCGGCGCTCCCCTGATGGCCCGGTCAACCGAGGTGGTGCGGCGATTGGCGGATATTCTGGAGGGCCAATTGCCGATCATCGCTGTTGGTGGGATTCTGAGTGGCGCTGACGCCGTCGCCAAAATAGCCGCCGGCGCCAGTCTGGTGCAGATTTACACCGGCTTCATTTATCGCGGACCGGAATTGATCCGGGAAGCGGTTCAAGCTTTGAAAACAATGAAATAGCGAAAGGAGAATGTGCAATGTCCAGACTGTTGTTATTAGTATTGATCCTGTGGGCGCCTCTGTTAAGCCAGGCTGCGATTGAAACCAAAACTGTCGAGTATCAACAGGGTGATACCCGACTGGTTGGCTACCTCGCTTATCCCAAGGAGGTTAAAGAACCTCGGCCCGGAGTGCTGGTGGTGCATGAATGGATGGGTTTGAACGACTATGCCAAGCAACGCACCGAACAGTTAGCGGAACTGGGTTATGTCGCGTTCGCCGCCGATATTTATGGTAATGGCAAAGTCGTCGCCGACCGGAAGGAAGCAGGGGCGCTTTCCGGTTCCTACAAGAAGGATCGGGCGCTGCTGCGGGCGCGGGTCGCTGCGGGGCTGGCAACGCTCAAGGCGCAACCTGGAGTCGCGTCCGGCAAGGTAGCGGCAATCGGCTATTGTTTCGGCGGCACCACGGTGCTGGAGTTGGCGCGGAGCAGCGCGGAGGTAGCGGGCGTGGTCAGTTTCCATGGCGGACTGGACAGCCCTGCCCCGCAGGAGGCAAAAAATATCCGCGCCAAGGTGCTGGTGCTGCACGGAGCGGATGACCCTTATGTACCGGCTGAGCAGGTCGCCAGCTTTGAGGAAGAAATGCGCAAAGGCGGCGTGGACTGGCAGTTGATTGCCTACGGCAACGCGGTGCATGGCTTCACCAATGCCGCTAATGGCGCCGATAACAGTCAGGGAGCAGCCTATAATGCTACCGCTGATGCTCGTTCCTGGTTGGCTATGCAACAATTCTTTGACGAAATATTAGGTCCGGTCAAAAACGCGCCTTAAACGCTGAGCGATTTCGTTCTCCCCTCACCCTCGACTCCTCTCCTAATTACCGGGAGAGGACATTTAAATGCCGACGATGCCTTTGATTTCCATTGCCCCTATGCTGGACTGGACCGACCGTCACTGTCGGTTTTTTTTACGCCAGTTGAGCCATCATGTCCGGCTGTACACGGAAATGATTACGACTGGAGCGGTGCTGCGCGGCGATCGCCGTCGGCTGCTGGCTTATGATCCGGCTGAACATCCGTTGGCCTTGCAATTGGGAGGCTGCAATCCGGGGGATCTGGCCCAATGCGCCCGGATTGCGGTGGAGTTCGGCTATGATGAAGTGAATTTGAATGTCGGCTGTCCTAGCGACCGGGTGCAAGCGGGCCGGTTCGGGGCGTGTTTGATGGCCGAGCCGGATTTGGTGGCAGAGTGTGTGGCGACGATGCAGTCGGCGGTGACCATTCCGATCACGATCAAAACCCGCATCGGCGTCGATGAGCGCGATTCCTATGAGGAATTGACGGATTTTGTAGGTCGAGTCGCAGTGGGCGGGTGCAAAACGTTCATCATTCACGCCCGCAAGGCGTGGTTGAGCGGTTTGAGTCCCAAGGAGAACCGCGAGATTCCGCCATTGCGTTATGAGGTCGTTCATCAGTTGAAGCGGGATTTTCCTCACCTGACCCTGGTATTGAATGGCGGGCTGACGACCCTGGATCAGATAGCGGAACAGTTGCGTTGGGTAGATGGAGCGATGATAGGTCGGGCGGCTTATGAGAATCCTTACCTGTTAGCCGAGGTGGATCAACGGTTTTTCGGTTCCCGTCAATCACCGCTCAGCCGCCAGCAGGTGGTTCAGGCTTACATGCCTTATATAGAAGGACAGTTGCGACAAGAGACCCCATTGCACTGCATGACCCGACCGATCTTAGGATTGTTTCAGGGCGTGCCGGGCGCGCGGGCCTGGCGGCGCACATTGAGCGAGCAGGCGTGTCGGCGCGGTGCGGGAGTGGACGTGGTGATAGATGCCTTGCAGCACGTACACGAATCAACAGGGCGCCACCGCATCCTTCCTGCGCCCACAAAAAAGCCCGCAATCATAACGGGCTTAAACGCATCTCCTGGCCTGGTCGACCCAGCATCGTCGTTAACGCTCAAGCAAACATATTGAGCAATTCGCCCAGGTTACTGTTGGCCGCCTTCATGACCACGACGCCGGCCTGCCCCTGATACAGCGCCTGATTCTGTTCTATGAGTGGCTCAACCCAATCCGGCTTCTGCATTGCACGGTTCGTTCCCTCCTGTTGCCCCGCCGACGGCTGCCCAATAGCATCCAGTGGACGAATGGGCTGCGTAGCAATCTCATGGGCAGCCCTGCTCAGGCGCTCCGTACTGGCCTGAACAGTCCTGGCGCCCGAAATCATTGCATCATTGATCATCATCGCGCACCTCCAAAACTTTCCGAATGCCGGATTCCATTATAAGCCTAATCCGCTTTTTTACAAATCCTGTTTCTAGTGTATCAATTTTTACCGTTTTACAGCCGATAGCCGATCCTGTCCAGCACTCGCCCTGAATCCTGGATTATCATTACAGAAATCGAACTTTTGAGGGGAACCCGCCATGTACGAATTCCTGCACTACCAAGTCCGCGACGCCATGACCGCTGACCCTATCGCCATCAGCCCCAAAACCAAACTCCATGAAGTAGAAGCACTGTTCGAATTCCATGACTTTAACGGCGTGCCAGTCATTGATGATCAATGGCGTCTGCACGGCATCCTCACTAAATTTGACCTGCTCAAAGCTTTTAGTTTTGACACCCACGCCCTGGTTCCCCACTACCACGAGATCATGGAACAAACCGCTGAAACGATCATGACTCATGACCCGGTCAGCGTCGAACCCCAGTTGCCGCTCAGCCGACTCCTACAGAAACTGGTCGAAATGCGCACTAAAAGCCTGCCCGTCGTCGAAAATGGCCGGCTAGTCGGCATCATTGCCCGCGAAGATGTACTCAAGGCTCTGCGCCGCGCCGCTATCGAGCATCAAACCCCGGGGCACCAGGAGCTACAACCATGACCACGCTGTTCTACACTCACTCGGCTTGCCTCGAACACGACACCGGCTTTGGTCATCCCGAATGTCCCGCTCGACTCGCCGCCATCCTCAACGTCTTGAAAACCGCGCCGTTCGCCGCACTGGAATGGCGGGATGCGCCCGAGGCCACAGACGAACAACTGACCCGCATCCATACCCCAGCCTATGTTGAGCATATTTTCGCCCGTATTCCCAAACGCGGGCATTACGCCATCGATGGCGACACCATCGTTTCAACGCGCTCCGGCGAAGCGGCCCTACGCTCAGCAGGCGCAGTCTGCGCAGCGGTGGAAGCGATCCTGAAGGGCGAGGCTAACAATGCCTTTTGCGCTATTCGTCCGCCTGGTCATCACGCCGAACCGCATCAGGCCATGGGCTTTTGCCTATTCAGCAACGCCGCCATCGGCGCCGCCCACGCTCGCGCGGTGGGCGACCTAGACCGGGTCGCCGTCATCGACTTCGATGTCCATCACGGCAACGGTACCCAGGCGGCGCTCGAACAAGACCCCGGCTACCTGTACATTTCTACGCATCAAGCTTACATCTACCCTGGGACTGGCCACCGTGAGGAGCGCGGCGTCGGCAACGTCGTCAACATCCCGCTCATGGCCAATAGCGGCAGCGCCGATCTGCACCGCGTCTGGCAACAAGAGATTGAGCCGGCGTTACGGGAATTCCAGCCGCAACTGATCCTGGTCTCGGCAGGTTTCGACGCTCACTACCTCGATCCTCTAGCGGAATTGAATTTCAACGAAGAGGATTACCAGTGGCTGACCCAGCAGATACTCACCGTCGCCAAGGACTGCTGTGAAGGCCGGGTCGTATCGCTGCTGGAAGGCGGCTATAACCTGCCGGCGCTGGCGGCCAGCGTCGCGGCGCATGTCAATGCGTTGATGGAAGCGCCCCGGACGGTGCAACGTTCGCTGATCAAGGACATTCTGGAGCGCCAAAAGGCGAAAAGGAATGCCTGACGGCGCCCAAGGTCGCGCTTTTTCATGAACTATTATTAACGGATGCTGGAACAGTCGTGAATACCCCTGATTATGAGGATTGTGAGTAATGCCACGAAGCAGAGCGGTGTCTGTCTACACAGGAGAAGCGTTAGGCCGCTACGGATTCGAGGATCATCCCTTCGGCGAAGATCGTATTCACGCCTTCTGGGATGAGATGCATATCCGTCATCTCGACTACCAGGTGCGTGTGTTTCACCCGGTCATGGCGACCGAGGAACAACTCCTGTTATTCCATACCTCCGACTATGTCGAGAAAGTCAAGATCCTGTCCGAAACCGGTGATGGCCTGCTGGATTACGGCGATACGCCAGCCTACAAGGGCGTGTTCGAGGACGCATCAACGGTGGTCGGCACGGTCGTCGATGCGATCCACAAATTGATGAACAATGAAGCACGGCGCATCTTCGTCCCTATCGCCGGCTTGCATCACAGTATGCCCGACACAGCCTCCGGCTTTTGTGTGTTCAACGACGCGGGTGTTGCAATCAAGATATTGCAACAACACTACGGGCTGGAGCGCATTGCCTATGTTGACATCGACGCCCACCATGGCGACGGCGTGTTTTACTCGTTCGAGTCCGACCCAACGGTCATTTTCGCCGATATCCACGAGGACGGCCGCTACAACTTTCCGCAGAGCGGCTTCCCGCATGAAGTAGGCAAGGGTGAAGCCAAGGGCCGCAAGCTCAACATCCCGTTGCTGCCGCTGTCGGCGGACGAAGACTTCCTAATGATGTGGGACAAGGTTGAGGACTTCCTGCGCCAGTGGCGCCCCCAATTCATTATTGTGAACTGCGGCGCGGATGGCTTGAACGGTGACCCACTAGCTCACTTGCATTACACTCCCCGCGCCCACCGCCGCGCCGCCACTGGCTTGTGCCAGATCGCCGAAGAGTTCGCTGAGGGCCGCATTCTGGGCGTTGGCGGCGGCGGCTATGATTTGCGCAACGTCGGCAAAGCCTGGGTCGCAGTCATCGACGCCTTCCTGGAGAGCCCGATGCGCTGAGCCTTTTTACTGGCGATTTCCCGCCCACTGTCGGCGAAATCGAGTATGATTCTCTGCTTTCCATGCCCGCGCTTTTGTCCAAAGTTGCGGGCGCTTGCCTTTGCAGAGGTTGCCCATGTTCAGTCGAGAGATGCGGATCGCCGGGTTTGATGATGAGTTGCAGGCCGCCCTGCAGGGCGAGAAACAGCGTCAAGAAGCCCATATCGAGCTGATCGCCTCAGAAAATTACGCCAGCCCACGGGTACTCGAAGCCCAGGGTTCGGTGCTGACCAACAAGTACGCCGAAGGCTATCCGGGCAAACGCTATTATGGCGGTTGCGAATTCGTCGATATTGCTGAACAACTGGCTATTGACCGCGCCAAGCAATTGTTCAAAGCCGATTACGCCAATGTCCAACCCCATTCCGGCTCCCAAGCTAATGCTGCTGTCTACATGGCGCTGCTGGAGCCGGGTGATGCCATTCTGGGCATGAGTCTGGCGCATGGCGGCCATCTCACGCATGGCGCCAAAGTCAATTTCTCCGGGCGGCTGTATCAGGCGATGCAATACGGGCTCAACGAGGCCACCGGCGAAATTGATTATGACCAGGTAGAGCGACTGGCGCTGGAGTGCACGCCCAAAATGATTATCGCCGGCTTCTCGGCCTATTCGCGAGTGGTGGACTGGTCCCGTTTCCGCGCTATTGCCGATCAGGTCGGCGCTTATTTCGTGGTGGACATGGCCCATGTCGCTGGTCTGGTCGCGGCAGGCGTTTATCCCAACCCGATACCGGTCGCCGATGTGGTCACCACCACCACGCACAAGACCCTGCGCGGGCCACGCGGCGGATTGATCGTGGCCCGGTCGAATCCCGACATTGAAAAGAAACTCAATTCACTGGTATTCCCTGGCACTCAAGGCGGTCCATTGATGCATGTCATCGCCGCCAAGGCCGTCGCCTTTCTGGAAGCGCTGCAACCGGACTTTGTCGGCTATCAACAGCAAGTCATCGCTAACGCCCGCGCTATGGCGGGGGTCTTCATCGAACGCGGCTACGAAGTCGTTTCCGGCGGCACTGACAACCATCTATTTCTAGTGAGCCTGATCGCCAAGGGCCTCACTGGCAAGGCCGCTGACGCGGCCCTGGGCCGCGCCTGGATCACCGTCAACAAGAACGCCGTGCCGAACGATCCGCAGTCACCGTTCGTCACCAGCGGCGTCCGCATCGGTTCGCCAGCGATCACCACCCGAGGCTTCAAGGAACGCGAATGCCGGGATTTGACCGGCTGGATGTGTGACATTCTGGACGATTTGAATAACGAAGCGGTGATCGACCGAGTGCGCGGCCAAGTCACGGAGCTGTGCGCCCGCTTCCCGGTCTACGGCTGATCACTTTCCCCGGACGAGACAGCGGCGGTGCATTGCCCGTTCTGCGGAACGCCCGATACCCGGGTCGTTGACTCCCGGTTGTCGGTGGCCGGCGACAAGGTGCGCCGCCGTCGCGAGTGTCTGCGCTGCAATGCGCGCTTCACGACCTACGAAATGGCCGAGCTGCTCATGCCGCCAGTGGTCAAGCGTGATGGTCGCCGCGAACCGTTTCTGGAGGAAAAACTGCGCACTGGACTGATGCGGGCGCTGGAAAAACGCCCGGTCAGCGCTGAACGTATTGATAGTCTTATCCTGCGGGTGAAAAACCACATCCGCGCCAACAGTGAGCGGGAGCTGAGCAGTCAGCAAATCGGTGAGTGGGTCATGACCGAATTGCGCCGGGTGGACCCGGTCGCTTATGTCCGTTTCGCCTCGGTCTATCGTAGTTTTGAAGATGTGAATGCGTTCCGTGAGGAAATTGAGCGCTTGCAACAATCGCCCAGCGCAATGAATCCCGAATGATGGCTGATCGGTTCCCTACGGGGTCAGCGGATGACTATCGCCACATGGCGCGGGCGTTGGCGCTGGCTCAGCACGGGCTCTACAGCACCGATCCCAACCCCCGGGTCGGCTGTGTGCTGGTGCGCGACGGTCACATCGTTGGCGAAGGTTGGCATGAACGCGCCGGCGAGGCCCACGCCGAGATCAAGGCGCTGAAAGCGGCGGGCGCACAGGCGCAGGGCGCGACCGTCTATGTCACGCTGGAGCCTTGTTGCCATCATGGCCGCACCCCGCCCTGCACAGATGCATTGTTGAATGCGGGCATCACCCGGCTGGTCGCGGCCATGGCCGACCCCAATCCGCAAGTCGCCGGACGGGGATTAGAGCAACTGCGCGCTGCGGGTGTGGGCGTAGACTGTGGGTTGCTGGAAGCGGAGGCTCGGGCCTTGAACCCTGGTTTTATCCAGCGCATGACCCAGGGTCGGCCCTTCGTTCGCATCAAACTGGCGATGAGTCTGGACGGACGCACCGCGCTGGCGTCAGGAGAGAGTCGATGGCTGACCGGCGAAGCCGCGCGACGGGATGTGCAACGGCTGCGAGCGCGCAGTTCGGCGATTCTGACCGGCATTGGCACGGTGCTGGCCGATGATCCCCAGATGAACGTTCGCCTGGCCGAAGCGCTGCGCCAACCCTTGCGGGTGATTCTCGATACGGAACTGCGCACGCCGCCCATGGCCAAAATCCTGCAACCTCCCGATTCGGCGCTGATTTTCACTGCCGTTTCTGATGCAGTTGCGCAAGCGCCATTGCGGGCGGCGGGCGCCGAAATCGTAGTTATCCCGCGCCGTGACTGGGAGTTGAACTTGCGCAGGGTGATGGCGGAACTGGCTCGCCGCGAATGCAACGAAGTCCATGTCGAATGCGGTTCAACGCTGGCGGGCGCGTTGTTGCAAGCCGGGCTCATGGATGAACTGGTGATCTACATGGCTCCGCTCCTGCTCGGCGACCGGGCGCGGGGGTTATTCCAGTTGCCGGAATGGGTGCGGATGAGCGACCGAATAGAGTTGGAGATGATGGAAATGCGGGCGGTAGGACGGGATTGGCGAGTCACCTTGAAGCCAGTCCAGCGCTCAGGCAATCCCCATCAGCCCAAGGCTTGATGATCTATCTTCTGGAAACCTGATTTGTCATAACCCGCCTTTGTTCACTGAGAACACGATTCATGTTCACCGGTATCATCACCGCCGTCGGCGCCATCACCACGCTTCAGCCCCAGGGTGGCGATATGCGCCTGCGCATCGCAACGGGCAAGCTGGATCTGCATGATGTACAACTGGGCGACAGCATCGCCGTCAGCGGCGTCTGCCTGACCGTCGTTGAACGATCCAGCGACGGCTTCTGGGCCGACGCCTCGCGTGAAACCCTGGACCGCACAACGCTCGGCCGGGCGCAATCGGGCACTCCGGTCAATTTGGAAAAAGCCCTGACCCCGACCACCCGGCTCGGTGGGCACCTGGTCAGCGGACATGTGGATGGCATCGGCGCGGTCACCGAGTGGCGTCCCGATGGCCGTTCCTGGCGGTTGCGTATCCAGGCCCCGAATGCACTGGCCCGCTACATTGCGGAAAAAGGTTCAATCTGCGTGGACGGAGTGAGCCTGACCGTTAACCAGGTCGAGGGCGCCGCCTTCGAATTGAACATCGTCCCGCATACGCTGGCGGAAACCACACTGGCCGATTTTAAAACCGGCCAGCCGGTCAATCTGGAAGTAGACCTGATCGCCCGCTATCTGGAACGACTGCTGCTGGGTGACCGCGCTGCGCAACCCGGCAACAGCGGTTTGACTGAAGCCCTGCTCCGTGAATACGGGTTCTGGAAACAATAATGGCCTTGAACAGTATTGATGAAATTCTGACGGACCTCCGGCAGGGCCGCATGGTCATTATCATGGACGATGAAGACCGGGAAAATGAAGGTGACCTGATCATGGCGGCGTCGCTGGCTCGTCCAGAGGATATCAACTTCATGGCCCGCTATGGGCGCGGACTGATCTGCCTGACCCTCACCCGCGAGCGCTGCCAGCAGTTGCGCCTGCCGCTGATGGTGCAGGACAACGCGACGCCCTATTCCACCAATTTCACGGTCTCCATTGAAGCCGCTCAGGGCGTAACCACCGGCATTTCCGCCTATGATCGCGCCCACACCATTCGCACTGCCGTCCGCCCCGACGCCCGACCCGAAGATCTGGTGCAACCCGGCCATATTTTCCCGCTGATGGCCCAACCAGGGGGAGTGCTGACCCGCGCGGGTCATACCGAGGCCGGTTGTGATTTGACCCGGTTGGCCGGTCTGGAACCGGCGGCGGTGATCGTTGAAATCCTCAACGAGGACGGTGGGATGGCCCGGCGGCCAGATCTGGAAATTTTCGCCGGACAGCACGGCGTCAAAATCGGCACAATTGCGGAGTTGATTCGCTACCGAATGCAGAATGAAAAGACCGTAGAGCGGGTCGCTGATGCGCTGATGGACACTGAATTCGGCCTGTTTCGGGTACTGACTTATCAGGATGTCGTCGGGCGACAGGTGCATTTTGCGCTGGTTAAAGGCGAGATTCATCCCAACCACCCGATCATTGTGCGGGTTCACGTCCAGCACCTGCTCAGCGACCTGCTGGCATTGCGCTTGTCTGATAGTGGCTGGCCGCTGCGTGACGCCCTGCAACGAGTAGCGAATGAACCGGCGGGGGTGCTGGTTTTCCTGAGCCGTCCCGAGGAACCGGCGACGTTGATTCGGCGCATGCGCAGTTATCAATTCGGCGCCAGCGAATCCACCCGCGCCACCGACCCATCTGCGGAATTGCGCACCTACGGCATCGGCGCGCAGATCCTGCTCGACATTGGCGTACAACGTATGCGGGTGCTGGGTGCGCCCCGACGCCTGTCCGGCCTGTCCGGCTTCAACCTAGAAGTGGTTGAATACGTTTCCTGACCTTCTCTCGGCTCCTTTCCTGTTGCTGGGAAAGGGTATTCATCATCTACCCGGAATTTCAGCGATGCACTACTCCATTAACACCCTTGAAGGCGACTTTACCCCCCTACAGGACGCCCGCTTTGCCTTGGTTGCGGCGCGGTTTAACAGTTTTATCGTCCAGAATCTGATCGATGGCGCCATCGACGCCCTACGGCGCCACGGCATCCCAGAAACCAGTATCGACCTGATCTGGACACCCGGTTCCTTTGAACTGCCGTTGGCCGCTCAGCGCCTGGCCGCCAGCGAACGCTACGACGGCATCGTAGCGCTGGGCGCCATTATTCGCGGCGGCACTCCACACTTCGAATACGTCGCTGGCGAATGCGTCAAGGGACTGGCCAGTATTTCGCTGGAACACGACATCCCCGTCGGTTTCGGCGTGTTGACCGTGGACACTATCGAGCAGGCGGTGGAACGGGCAGGAACCAAGGCCGGTAACAAGGGCGTCGAGGCGGCAATGGCTGTGCTGGAAATGGTGAGTCTGTTGCGCCGGCTGGAAGGTTGAATGGTGAACGAACCGTTGCGTAAAAATCCCTCCAGCAAGCGCAGTTGGGCGCGGCGCTGCGCCGTGCAGGCGTTATATGAGTGGCAGTTGACTGGCCAAGATCCAGCTATCATCACCCAGCAATTCCTGGCGGATCAGGATCTGTCCAAAGCGGATCCCGACTATTTCCAAGAACTGGTGCAGCAAACGCCCGTGCGGTCAGCCGAAATCGACGCGGCGGTTGCGCCGTTTTTGGACCGGCCACTGGCGCAGGTCGATCCAGTAGAGCTGGCGATTTTGCGCATTGGCGGTTACGAACTGATGCAGCGCCTAGACATCACTTACCGAATCATTATTAATGAAGCGGTGGAACTGGCCAAGCTGTTTGGCGCGGAACAAGGCCACCGCTTTATCAACGGCGTACTCGATAAATTGGCGCATGTGGTGCGCAAGGCGGAATTTCCGCCCCGGCCCTGAGTACCTGCCTGCCCTGCTTAGAATTCCTTAAACAGGGAGCGGGTCATCAGCGCCGCTACGGCAATGCAACCAAAACCCATTAACCAACCTAGATCGATGATGTGTCCGGTTGCATATTGGTCACTAATGGTCAAATAGGTATCAGGACTTTCGCTTTTCGTCATTCCCGCGTATGCGGGAATCCAGTCATTCGTTGAAAAGAATGGATACCCGCCTTCGCGGGTATGACGAATTTACGGGTTTAGCGAAAGTCCTGGGTATAAATCCGTTCTCGCTAAATAAGTTGTCTGATTTTGTAGATAAAAGATAACACAATTTTCCCCTATCGCTCCCGCCGCTGCAAAAACCGCATAACTTCCAGAGCAAACGACTCAGCCCGCCAAGTGTTGGTTGCGGTGACGTGGGTAGCGTAAGGCATCACCCATAATCCAGCGTTGGGTATTGCCCCGAATATTTCCAGAATCTGCTCCAGTGGCGCCACCGGATCACGGTCGCCCACCACAATCAGTGTCGGCTGGGTGATGCGCGCCAAAATCTCCAGATCGTGGGCATGATCTGAGGTCGCCGGCTCCAGCGCCTCCGACACCCGCAGGATCACCTCCTCCCAGGCGTCCGGCCCACCCTGCGGCTGGTGAATGTCACTCAACCATTTATGCATGCCGACGCTGCGCCAGTAAGCCGGATCAGCCATACGGCGTGTGCCGGCATAGGTGATTTCATCCTTACGGTAGCCAACCCGGTAGAGCACCAATCGGCTGACCCGTTCACGAGCGTGAACTGTGAGCCACAACGCAACCGCCCCACCCATGGAAGATCCGACCAGATTCGCCATGGGCAACTCCATCTCATCCATCATTTCCAGCACCGCCCGGCCCATGTCGACGACAGTCAGCCGCTCCGCGATCATCGGGCTGCGACCATGTCCCAGGTGATCAGGGGCAATCACCCGGAAGTGGCGGGCCAGTAACGGAAGATGAGGCGTCCACTCCGCGCTGCTCATGCCGCCGCTGTGCAGCAGAATCAGCGGCTCGCCTTGGCCGCTTTCGAGGTAATGCAGGATCGCCATATCGAAACTCTCCTTCAGGATGATGAAGCGCTGTCATTATAGCCACTCGATACGGCTTGCCGGATAATGCCGCTTTTCGTGCATTCCATCCCTCACGCAGGATGACGACAATGACCATGACCTCCCGCTACTATCGCACCCTCGGTCCCCACGGCTTTCACCGCGTTCACTATACTGAATGGGGTAATCCTGATAACGCCAAGGCGCTGATCTGCGTCCATGGTTTGACGCGCACGGGCCGCGATTTTGACTTCCTGGCCACCGCGTTGGAACAGCACTACCGAGTCATTTGCCCGGACGTGGTCGGGCGCGGGAAAAGTGACTGGCTAACCGACAAGACCGATTACACCTACCCGCTTTACGTCAACGATCTGGCCACCCTGCTAGCGCGCATCGACGCCGAACGGATTGACTGGGTGGGTACTTCGATGGGCGGTTTGATTGGCGTCTTCCTGGCCAGCTACGTCGGAACGCCCATTCACAAGCTAGTCATCAACGACATCGGCCCGCGCGTCCCTGTCACAGGCTTGCAACGGATCGCCGAGTATGTCGGGCAGGTGGTCGCCTATGACAGCCTTGAAAAAATGGAACGCTTCATGCGCACCATCGGCGCCCCATTCGGCAACCTGACCGATGAACAGTGGCGACACATGACCATACACAGTTCCCGGCAATTGGAGGACGGGCGCTATGCGCTGGCTTACGATCCGGGCATCGCTGAGAACTTCAAAACCCTGGCTTTGCAAGACATCGACCTGTGGTCATTGTGGGACGCCATCCACTGCCCAACCCTGGTGCTGCGCGGCGCACATTCCGACGTGCTGGATCACCCGGACGCCATCGCCATGACCGAGCGCGGTCCCAAGGCTAAATTGGTTGAATTCTCCGGCATGGGCCATGCTCCAGCGCTGATGGCTAACGATCAGATCGCCGTGGTGCGCGACTGGCTGCTGACGGATTGACCCCTGGCGGACTCGGCGTCAGTCCGCCGTGCGCCCATACCCTGTGGCCAGCCAGATGCCCAATGCAATCAAGGCAATGCCCGCGCCATGGAAGGCGTACAGTCGTTCGCCCAAAAAGATCATCGACAGGATGGCGCCGAACGCTGGCATCAAATGCAAAAACTGGCCGGTGCGATTGGCGCCCAGCTCCGCCACCGCTCGGTTCCAGAAGATGTAGGCGAGAATCGACGGGAACAGCGCCAGATAGACAATGCTAGCCACGGTGGCAACATTGAAATCAAACAAGCGATCGTGAGCCACATCCCAGCTATACAGCGGTGTCAGAATCATCATTCCGAACAGCATAGTCGCCGCCTGAAAGTTCAGCGGTTGCAACTCCGCCGGTCGCCAGCGCAAGCACACCGAGTACAGCGCCCAGCTCAGCACCGCCGCCAGAATCCAGCCATCGCCGGTATTCACTTGTCGCGCCAATAAATTCCCCAGGTCACCGCGCCCGACAATCACCAGTACGCCGGCCATTGACAGCACAATCCCCAGCGCCTGCCAAAGCGTGACCGTCTGGCGCAGCAACAGAAATGACAGCCCCACAATCAGCACTGGCGTAATCGACAGCAGGATGACGGCATTGGTTGCAGTGGTGGTTTGCAGGCCGATGTAGACGAACGTATTGAAATTGACGACGCCGAGAACACTGAGCAACAGTACGATTGGCCAATGTCGGCGTAGCAGCGGCGCTTGACTACGCAGCGACGCCCACACGAAGGGCAACAAAATTGCCAGTGCAACCGCCCAACGCCAGAAGGACAGGGTGAAGGGCGTAAATACCGTATGTACCGCCCGACCCAGCACGAAATTGCCGGACCAGAACAACGTGGTCAACACCAATAATACATAAGGAGAGGGACGCCAGGCGGTCAGGGATACATTCATGGTGATTTAAGATCGGTTATCCTTCGCTCAAATTCGCGCTCCAGGCACACGGTGAGCCGGTCCCGCCAAATATACGCAACTTTCAGGAACAACGATGTTTCAACCTCCGCAATACGCGCAAACTCTGTGGACACCGAACGGCTGGCGAGAATATCCGGTGGCGCAAATGCCCGACTATGACGATGCCGCAACGCTGGCTGAGGTCGAGGAACGGCTGACCCGCTCGCTGCCCCTGGTGTTTATCGGCGAAATTCGCACTCTCCGCCAACAACTGGCCGCAGTCGCCGCCGGACGCGCCTTCCTGTTACAGGGCGGCGACTGCGCCGAAAGTTTCGCAGATTTCCACGAGCGTCCGATTACTGACACCTTCCGGGTACTATTGCAAATCGCGGTGATTCTGACCTTCGCCGCCGCTTGTCCAATCGTCAAGGTGGGGCGCATGGCCGGACAGTTCGCCAAACCGCGCAGCACCGCGACGGAAACCCGCGACGGATTGACCCTGCCCAGTTACCGAGGCGACATCATCAACGATCTCGATTTCACCGCCGCCGCCCGCCGACCTGATCCACGCCGACAGTTGCGCGCCTATTCACAGTCGGCGGCAACGCTGAACCTGCTACGGGCACTGGCCCAGGGCGGTTTCGCTGACTTGCATCGGGTGCAGCAGTGGAATCTGGATTTTCTCCGCACCAACCCGCAGGGCGCCCGTTACCATGATCTGGCGAGCCGCATCAACGAAACCCTGGATTTCATGCGCGCCTGCGGACTGGACGCCGTCGTCGCTCCCCAAGTGCAGCAGGTGCAATTCTACACCTCACACGAAGCACTGTTGCTGGGCTATGAGCAGGCGCTGACCCGCCGCGATCCCGTCACCGACGAATGGTATGACGGGTCGGCGCATTTCCTGTGGATCGGCGATCGCACCCGGCAACCGGACGGCGCGCATGTCGAGTTTCTGCGGGGGGTCGCCAATCCGGTCGGCCTGAAGCTGGGACCAACCGCCGACGCCGATACCTTGTTGCGGTTGCTGGAGGTGTTGAACCCTGATAACCAGCCAGGCCGGATCACCCTGATCAGCCGGATGGGCGCGGATCACATTGCAAGGACTCTTCCACCGCTGATTCGGGCTGTACAACGGGAAGGTCGGTCAGTCATCTGGTCGTGCGACCCGATGCATGGCAATACGATCGAATCGCGCACCGGCTACAAAACGCGACCTTTCAGCCGCATTCTCGACGAAGTGCGGCGATTCTTCGCGATTCACCACGCCGAAGGCAGCTACCCGGGCGGGATGCATTTTGAGCTAACTGGCCAGGATGTCACGGAATGCCTGGGCGGCGCTCAGGCGATCACCGAGCAAGGGCTGGCTGACCGCTACCATACCCCGTGCGATCCACGCCTGAACGCCTCGCAAAGCCTCGAACTGGCCTTCCTGATTGCCGAAATGCTCAAGGAACAGCGGCGAAAACAGGGGGCGGACGCTGCCTACGATCCGGAGGACCGTCAACCATGACTCGCCATGCTCCGCGCCGTCCACGCCTGTTACTGGTCATGCAAACTCCCGACGCCGATGCCGGCCGTTGTGGCCGCAAACTGCGCCAACGCGGCTACCGGCTAGATTACTGTTACCCGCTGTCGGGCCAGCCATTGCCCACCGGAATGGATGGCTACGCCGGAGCGGTGGTGTTTGGTGGGCCAATGAGCGCCAACGATGACGGTAAACAACCAGGTCTTCGGGCGCAATTGGACTGGATTCCCCAAGTGTTGGATTCCGGCCAGCCGTTTTTGGGCATTTGCCTGGGGGCGCAATTACTGGCGCGCGTGCTGGGAGCGACGGTTCAACCTCATCCCGAGGGCCTGGCGGAAATCGGCTATTTCGCGGTCGAACCGACGCCGGCGGGCCAGGCAGGCCAAGCCGTGTTCCACACGCCACTGCATGTTTATCACTGGCATCATCAAGGCTTTGATCTGCCCGCTGGGGCCGAGTTACTGGCGACGGGCGAGCGCTTTCCTCAGCAAGCTTACCGGTATGGGGCTCAGGTCTTCGGCGTCCAGTTTCACCCTGAAGTGGATCGGACCATTCTGGAAAGCTGGTTGGTGGAAGGTGCACTGGAACTGCATCATCCGGGCGCACAGTCTGCTGCTGAACAACGTTCGCATCATGCCCGCCACGATGCAGTGCTGGATCAGTGGTTCGATGATTTCCTGGATCAGTGGCTGGGGATAGAGACGGTCGAAGGGGCCGCGCAGGCCAGGCGCTATTCTGCTATCATGATGCCCCGCGCCGGATAATCCGGACACCCCGCTCTTCTCAACGACCTGACCCGCCATGCATCCAGTCCTGACCATCGCCAAGCGCGCCGCCTTGAGCGCCAGCCGTATCCTGCTTCGCCACTTCGATCAACTTGAACGGCTGACCGTGACCGAGAAAAGACCCAGCGATTTCGTCAGTGAAGCGGACGTACAAGCTGAACAGGAGATTATCCAAATTCTGCGCAAGACCTACCCAAACCACGGTATCCTGGCTGAGGAAAGTGGTGAACAGCCAGGCCAGGATGAGTGCCAGTGGGTCATTGATCCGTTAGACGGCACCACCAACTTCCTGCATGGCATTCCCCACTTCGCCATTTCCATCGCCTTCCGCTACAAAAACCGGCTGGAAGCGGGGCTGGTCTACGATCCGATCCGCCAGGAGATGTTCACCGCCTCACGTGGCGAAGGCGCGCAGATCAATGACCGGCGCATTCGGGTCAGCGGGATCAACACCCTGGAGAACGCCCTACTCGGCACGGGCTTTCCTTTCCGCCATCCTCGGCACCAACCCGCCTATCTCAAATTCTTCAACAGCCTGTTCGGCAAGTGTGTGGAAATTCGCCGGGCTGGCGCGGCCTCGCTGGATTTATCTTATGTCGCGGCGGGCCGGCTGGACGCCTTCTGGGAGATGAGCCTGAAACCCTGGGACATCGCCGCTGGTGCGTTGATCGTGCAGGAAGCCGGCGGGCTGCTCAGTGATTTCAGCGGGGGCAACGACTTCATGAAGTCCGGCCACATCGTGGCTGGCAATCCCAAGGTGTTCAAAGCGTTATTGCAGGAAATGCAGCCCTATCTTAACGCCGAAACCCCGATGTGATCGGATAGCGCCGGTCCCGCCCGAAGGCGCGCAGGGTAATCCGCACTCCAGGAGCCGCTTGCCGGCGCTTGTATTCGTTCAAAATCACCAACCGTGCAACTCGCTCCACCATCGTTTGATCGAAACCAGCGGTGATCAACTCCCCCACAGAACGATCTTCCTCCACGTAGCCCTGCAGGATCGCGTCCAGCACTTCATAGGGCGGCAGACTGTCCTGATCCGTTTGATCGGGGCGCAACTCCGCTGAGGGCGGCCGGTCAATCACCCGTTGCGGAATCACCGGCGACTGACAATTGCGCCAAGCCGCCAGCCGGTAAACCATGGTTTTCAGCACGTCCTTGATCGGTGCAAAGCCGCCGGCCATGTCGCCATATAGCGTCGAATAGCCAACTGCCGTTTCGCTCTTATTGCCGGTGGTCAGCACCAGTTTGCCGGTCTTGTTGGAGATCGCCATCAGCAGTACACCCCGGCACCGCGCCTGCAAATTTTCCTCAGTCGTATCCGGCGAACGGCCCGCCAGCACTGGTTGCAGGATCTCCAGGAAGGATTGGAAGGCCGGTTCAATCGGCATGACCTGATACCTCACACCCAGGGTCCGGGCCTCCTGTTCTGCATCGGTATTGCTCATATCAGCCGTATAGCGCGATGGCATCAGCACCGCTTCGACCCGGTCTGGCCCCAGCGCATCGACAGCAATCGCCAGGGTCAGCGCCGAATCGATGCCACCCGACAATCCAAGCACCACACCGGGAAAGCCATTCTTGTTGACATAATCTCGTACCCCCAGCACTAGCGCCTGATAAATCCCCTCCTCCAGCCCTTGCTCACCTGCAACGCTGCCGGGAATCGGCGTCGCCTTCCGGGCGGCAATCTGGAAATCCACCGGGTACAGCCCTTCTGCGAAAAAGGGTGCGCGCTGCATCAGCACGCCGTCAGCGCCAACCACCATCGAGCCACCATCGAAAACCAATTCGTCCTGGCCGCCGATCAGGTTGACATACATTATAGGGATGCAACCCTCGCGCACTCGCTGCTGGAGCACGGTCAAGCGTTGCTCACCCTTACCAGTGTGATAGGGCGAGGCGTTGAGATTAACCAGTAATTGCGCTCCAGCGTCGGCGGCCTGCGCCACCGGCCCCGGCAACCAGACATCTTCGCAAATAGTGGCTCCCACCCGCACTCCCGCTATTTCCACGACCGTCGCTTCTTCGCCCGGTACGAAATAGCGTTTCTCATCAAATACGCTGTAATTAGGCAACCATTGTTTGAAATAGCGGGCGCGGATCTCACCTCGATCCAGTATGATCGCGGCGTTGCGTAGTCCTTCTGAAGTCGACAACGGACAGCCTATTACAGCAGCGATGCCTTGAATTTCGCGACACAACCGCTCTAATGCCGGGTCGATCTGGCGAATGAAACTGGGGCGCAATAACAAGTCTTCCGGTGGATAGCCGGTGATGGTCAATTCCGGGAACACGATTAAATGCGCTTGCAACCGGTCACGAGCTTCAATCGCTGCCGTCACAATTTTATCGACATTACCGGCTATGTCGCCGACCAGAAAATCCAGTTGGGCCATGACGACCCGGAAGGAAGAGGAAACATTAGTCATGCATTTTCACCGGAGCCAAGGCGTAACGCCTAACAAACCGCGACAGAACGGTGTCCGGCCCCACTGGGATACCGTGTTCAAATAAGGATCAATCACCGAACATTTTAACGCCAAAGGCTTTTTTAGCAGATTCAAGAATAGACCGATTGTACGGCACTGCCGTCTCCCGATAGGGAATACGTCATTAAAGTCCGCCAAAAAAGCGCGGGACACAATAGGCTCTCGCTATTGCGCCCCGCGCCGAATCTTAATAACAACGGCTGCTACTTAAAGAAACCCTTCATCGCCGCGCCAATATCGGCAGGCGAACGAACAATGGTGCAGCCTGCTGCTTCCAGGGCCGCGAACTTGTCCGCCGCCGTGCCCTTGCCGCCCATGATGATGGCGCCGGCATGGCCCATGCGCTTGCCGGGAGGCGCGGTGACGCCGGCGATGTAGGCCACCACCGGCTTCTTGATGTTGGCCTTGATGTACTCGGCGCCTTCTTCCTCGGCGCTGCCGCCGATCTCGCCGACCATCACGATGCCTTCGGTCTGCGGGTCGTCCTTGAACAGCTTCAGCACGTCGATGAAGCTCATGCCGTGGATCGGGTCGCCGCCGATGCCGATGCAGGTGCTCTGGCCTAGGCCGGCCTGGGTGGTCTGATAGACCGCTTCATAAGTCAGCGTGCCGGAGCGGGACACGATACCGATCTTGCCGGGCAGGTGGATGTGGCCGGGCATGATGCCCATCTTGCAGCCACCGGGGGTGATCACGCCCGGACAGTTCGGGCCGATCAGATAGACGTTCGGGTAGTTGTTGGTCAGCACCGCTTTCACCTTCAGCATGTCCGTGACCGGAATGCCCTCGGTGATGCAGGCGATGACCTTGATGCCGGCGTCGGCTGCTTCCAGGATGGCGTCGCCGGCGAAGGCGGCGGGGACGTAGATCATGCTGGCGTCGGCGCCGGTGGCGGCCACCGCCTCGTACACGGTGTTGAACACCGGCTTGCCGAGATGGGTGGTGCCGCCCTTGCCGGGGCTGATGCCGCCGACCAAGTTGGTGCCGTAGGCGATGGCCTGTTCGGCGTGGAAGGTGCCCTGCGAGCCGGTGAAGCCCTGGCAGATGACCTTGGTGTCTTTGTTAATCAGAATGCTCATGGTCGTCTTATTCTCTCTGGATCGTGGAAACCGAACGCGCGCCGGATCACTGGGCCGCAGCGGCTACCGCCATCTTGGCGGCATCGGTGAGATCGTCAGCGGCCATAATGTTCATGCCGGACTTAGCCAGCATCTCGCGGCCTGCTTCCACGTTGGTGCCTTGCAGACGGACCACGACCGGCAGAGTCAGACCGACTTCCTTGACCGCCGCGATAATGCCCTCGGCGATGGTATCGCAACGGACGATGCCGCCGAAGATGTTGACCAGGATGGCTTTGACCTTGGACGAAGACAGAATCAGCTTGAAGGCGCGGGCCACGCGCTCGGCGGTGGCGCCGCCGCCGACATCGAGGAAGTTGGCCGGCTCGCCACCGTGCAGCTTGATCACATCCATGGTCGCCATCGCCAAGCCGGCGCCGTTGACCATGCAGCCGATGCTGCCGTCCAGGGCGACGTAGTTGAGGCCGATCTCGTGGGCGATGTGCTCGCGCTCGTCCTCCTGACCGGGATCGCGCATCTCGGCGGTGTCGTTGTGGCGGTACAGGGCGTTATCGTCCAGGCTGACCTTGGCGTCCAGCGCCAGCACCTGGCCTTCCGGGGTCACGATCAGCGGGTTAACCTCGACCATGCTGCAATCTTTTTGCACGAACAGGTTGTAGATGCCGGTCACCACCTTGACCAACTGGTCGACTTCGCTCTTGTTCATGCCCATCTTGAAGCCGAGGTCGCGGGCCTGATAGGGCTGGATGCCGGCGATCGGATCGATGGTCAGGGTCAGGATCTTTTCCGGGGTCTTGGCGGCGACTTCTTCGATGTCCACGCCGCCTTCCGAGGAGCCGATCAGGATGACGCGCTTTTTGCTGCGATCCACCAGGCAGCTCAGGTAATATTCCTTGGCGATGTCCACCCCGTCGCGGATCAGCAGGGCGTGGATCGGCACGCCTTCGGCGCCGGTCTGCTTGGTCACCAGCCTGGAGCCGAGCAGCCGGCCGGAAACTTCTTCCACATCCTGAATCGTGCGAACGAACTTGACGCCGCCCGCCTTGCCGCGCCCGCCGGCGTGGACCTGGGCCGCGACTACCCAGGGGCCGCCCGGCCGGATCTCCTTGGCCGCCTCGACCGCCTGCTGCTGAGAGTTGACTTTGATGCCTTTCGGCGTCGGCACACCGAATTGCCGGAACAGTTCTTTGGCTTGATATTCGTGCAGATTCATGTGGAGTACATCCCCCTCTTGTGTTGAAGCCGCCATTGTATGCCGAAATCCCCTGATCTTCACGCCCCTATTGCAAGATTGTCGGAGACCACCGGCCCGCCGAAAAGTGAGTCCTTCCACGGACGGGAGGAATTTAGAATAGATAAAACACATTAACTAGATGGCTCTTCGAGGGTTTCTGTGGAACTGGTCCTGCAGGCCGGTTCGGACTGCCCATCCGGTAATGAAGCGACTCTAATCGATTAGCCTCATATCCCCCGCCCGGCTTGATGAACTTCACAAGAGCCTTCGAAAAACCAAATAAATGAAAGCGGGGATTCGTGTATTGTTGAGCATGTGTCATTAGAATAAGTAAAGGTATCGCTATCTCACAGAGCAACCTGCCACCGCGCACCCACCCTCATGACCCTGCCTGATCCGCTCGCCAGCCTCTACGCCGACCGCTTCGCTGACCGCCGCCGCCTGTGGCAGGTGTTCCGGGCCACAAATATTTATCGCTTGGTGCTAGCAACGCTCTTGCTAACTGCGTTCGCCATGGACGAACAAAGCCGACTGTTTGGCAAGCAGGACCCACGACTGTTTCTGGGCGCAGCGTTGGCTTACTTGGTGCTGGCGATGATCGCCATCGCTGGCAGCTACTGGCGACGACCACAGCTTCTGGTGCAAGCCCACCTGCAAATGCTCGCCGACCTGATCGTACTCACGGTACTCATCAACGCTTCAGGTGGCCTATCCAGCAGTCTAAACAGCCTGTTAATCGCGGCCGTTGGCGCTAACGGCATTCTGTTACCCCTCATTTCGGCGCTGCTGACATCCGCACTGGGCTTTTTCCTGCTGACCAGCTCCTGGCTGGTCGATCGTTGGCAATACGCCGAAGCGCTGGCCCAGATGGAACGTGGTCCAGGAAAATGGGACGGTTTTTGGGTGGAACTGAGTAACGCTACCGACGACTGGGTACGCCTCGGAGTCCTGGGCGCTGTATTGTTTGCCACTGCCGGCCTGACCCACGCCTTGGCCGAACGTGCCCGACGCAGCGAAGCGTTGGCCCGGCAGCGCACCTGGGAGCTGCTGGAAGTCGCTGAATTAAACCAGGGCATCATCCGCCACCTGCAAAATGGAGTGGTGGTTGTCGACGCCATAGGCCAGATTCAACTGATGAACGATACCGCCCACGAATGGCTGGGCGCATTGGACGCTGTTTCGGGAAGCGCGCTGGAGCAGGTCTCGCCGCTGTTGGCGCGGGGCCTGGAACGCTGGTTGCGCGAGGGTGGTACCGAGGTTTTCCCTTTCCGTCCGGCGGAGCATCGCCCGGAGTTGATTCCACGCTTTACCCGGCTCAGCGGTCGCCAGTCGTCTAATATTTTGATTCTTATAGAAGATTCTGAACAGACAGCAGCACAGCTACAGCAAATCAAGCTGGCGGCGCTGGGGCGATTAACCGCTGGCATCGCCCATGAAATCCGCAACCCGTTGACGGCGATCAGCCACGCCGCCCAATTACTCGAAGAATCGACCAACACCAGCGCCAGTGATCGACGGCTGGCGCAGATTGCCCACGACAATGTAAAGCGCGCCAACCGTATTATTGGCGATGTTCTCGACCTGGCTCGCCGTGACCGGGTGAAACCAGAGCGGTTGCCGTTGGCGCCTTGGCTGGAGACCTTCCGCGAGGAATTCTTGCGCGGGATAGATGGGCCAACCCCCGAATGGCGTCAGCGTGTGGAGCAAGATGAACTGGTTGTTCTCTTTGATTCTCATCAACTGCGCCAAGTGCTCTGGAACCTATGCGCCAATGCCTGCCAACATGGGGTCCAGCCGGGCAAATCTCCTCGTATCGAACTGCGTGCGGGTCAAGAGAGCAGCCACGGACGACCCTTCCTGGAAGTGCGTGACGCCGGTCCCGGGGTCTCGCCGGATTCCATTTCTCACCTGTTTGAACCTTTTTTCACCACCCGAGCCAAGGGGACTGGCCTGGGCCTGTATCTGGCTCGGGAATTGTGCGAAGCCAACCGGGCCCATTTGCAATACTTGCCGATTACGGGGGGAGGTAGCTGCTTTCGCGTGACCTTTGTCCCCCCTAATCCCGCACCGGAGATGGACTAATGGATGCCTGCAACGCCTTGATCGTCGATGATGAAGCCGATATCCGCGAGTTGATCGAAATGACTCTGATCCCGTTGGACATCACCTGCCTGTCGGCGCAAAACCTGACCGAAGCGCGGGCGCTCCTCAAGCGCCAGCCCTTTAACTTCTGCATCACCGACCTGCGACTACCGGACGGCAGCGGCCTGGAGTTGGTGGCGCACATTCAAAAACACTATCCGAGCCTGCCGGTCGCCGTGATCACAGCCCATGGCAATGTCGAGAGCGCAGTCGAAGCGCTCAAGCTGGGCGCTTTTGATTTCGTCCCCAAACCGTTTGAATTGGCGGTGTTGCGTAACATGGTAGCGACCGCGTTGCGGCTGAATCGCAGCGGCGAGGGTCGGCCCAGCGACAACCGACCCATCCTGCTCGGTCAATCGGCGGTGATGGCCGAGGTGAGAACACTGATTGCCAAGCTGGCCCGCAGCCAAGCGCCGATTCTGATCAATGGTGAGTCAGGCACCGGCAAAGAGCTGGCTGCCCGATTGATTCATCTGTCGGGACCACGCGCTGACAAGCCTTTTGTTCCGGTCAACTGTGGGGCGATTCCCGAGCATTTGATGGAAAGCGAGTTCTTCGGCTACAAGAAAGGCAGTTTTACCGGCGCAGCCCAGGATAAGGGCGGGCTATTCCAGGCCGCGCAAGGCGGCACGCTGTTTCTGGACGAAGTTGCAGAATTGCCAGCTCACATGCAGGTCAAGCTGCTACGGGCCATTCAGGAACGGGCGGTGCGGCCGGTGGGCGCGGCAGTGGAGATGGCGACTGATGTGCGCATTCTGAGCGCCACTCATAAGAATCTGGCGGCCTTGGTGCAGGACGGCGCTTTCCGCCAGGATCTGTTCTACCGTCTGAACGTGATCCAGTTGCGGTTGCCAAGCTTGCGCGAGCATCCTGAGGACATTCCGGAACTGGTCGAAGCGATTCTTGACCGGCTGGGTCAAACGTCGGGAGGACCACGGCCAAAACTGGCCCCGACCGCGTTAGCCGCGTTGCGGGTTTACCCCTTCCAAGGCAACATCCGTGAGCTGGAAAACATTCTGGAACGCGCCTTCACTCTGTGCGAGGGCGAGGTCATCCAAGCCGATGACTTATCGTTGCCCGTCAGCGAACCCCTCTCCCGGTCGGCGCCGGTCAGTGAAGCTCTCTCCCAATCGCTGCGGCCCATGCCGATTCCAGCTCCCTCACGCAGCGAACCGGTGACTCAACGAACATTAACACCTATCGACTGCGAACCCAAGACAGTACCTTACCCATCGGCTCCAGTGGTCAGCGATCTGGAAGGCTATCTGGAAAATCTGGAGCGGGCAGCGATCATGCGGGCGCTGGAAGCCACCCGCTACAATAAGACCGCTGCGGCTGAAAAGCTGGGCATTAGTTTCCGGGCGCTGCGCTACCGATTGAAGAAACTGGGTCTGGACTGAGAGTTCAAGGTCAGCGTGGTTCAGGTTCGGCCAGGGTTACGCCATAACACTTCAATACCACCCTCATCGCGGGCAACCACCCGACACAAGACGAATAACAGGTCGGACAACCGATTCAGATAAACCTGAGCCGGTGAGTTAACTGTTTCTTCCCGCGCCAGCGAGATCACCCGCCGCTCGGCGCGCCGACAAGTCGCCCGCGCAATATGGCAGTCGGCGGCGCCCCGGCTGCCTCCCGGCAAAATAAATTCCTTGAGCGGTGGTAATTGCTGATTGAAATCATTCAGCGCTGCCTCCAGCGCGGCGATATCCTCAGCCTTGATCGCCTGATATCCCGGAATACTGAGCTCCCCACCCAAATCAAACAGTCGGTGCTGGACCTCCTCCAAGCAGGTGCGTACCGGGCCGCACAAATCATGCACCAGCACCCGCCCTACCGCGCAATTCAGTTCATCCACTGCGCCGATGGCTTCGATACGTGGGCAATCCTTGGCCACTCGTTCGCCACTACCCAGGCCGGTCGTCCCCTGATCGCCGGTGCGGGTATAAATCTTGGAAAGTCGATTGCCCATCGTCACTGCTCCTCTTTGGTTATTCATGCGGCTATTTTTGCGCTCTCCGCCCGATGCTGGCCCAGCTTGAGGGAACTGCAGGATCATTTCACCACTCCGCCACGATTGTACTCTCCATCAACCACTCGCCAAGCATCGTTGCTCTGCAAATGGTCTCACCCTATTCCTTTTTTCGAATTCTTAGTCTACGAAGAAACTTAAAAAAATAATATTTTTCAATATTTTATTAATAAATTTCATCAGGTTAGATCTTGTTAGTTATTAAAAATTAACTTATTTATTTTTATAATATTTTTATAAAAATACCAAGTTCGGATAATTTTTCCATTTTGACTTTCGACTACCTTGCGGCGAAAAATTTGTTCTTGTTGAGCAAAAAACAAATAAAAATATTAACTAATTGTTTTACAAGTTTTTTTAACTTAATGTCTAAAAAACGTATTTATTTATTAAGTAATTTATTTTAAAAGAGAAAATTAAAAATGAACACTGGTTAGTAAGTTAATTGTTAATGCTTTTGAAATATCTATTTGCCAATTAGATACTTGCAAATCATTTTTTATCTGTGCTTTCATAAAGACGCAATGTTGTATTGCAATATGTTCCTGCCATGGGTCGAAATGCGGACTAGGAACGTCAGGCGACACCGGTACTGGGCTGGCAGGCCCACCACCGGAGTTGCTTAGGTCGGATTCGCGGCAACCGGGAAATTCTCCGGTTCGCATCAAGGAAGGTCCAATGCCCCTGCAGGGACCCGGATCCATCGAGCACACTGTCAGTTCGTGCTGATTAACGACGGAGGTCTTTATGGAATTCACGGAATGCCTCAAGGATAGGCTTACTCTGACCCTTAAGTCCGGGTTGCTATGCGCGGTACTGTCAATACCCGCTGCAGCGCTGGCTCAATCGCCGGAGATCGTCCGTGGTGACGAGCTCACTGCGGTCGCCATGACCGTGGAAGCGGAAGACACCGCCGCCAACTCCACTACTCCCGCCAAGCAAGGGAAAGTCAACCGGTTATCCGGGCACATTCAGAAAAGGTATCAAGTTTCCGAAACCAAGGCCCAGCGTATCGTGCATGAAGCCATCCGCAACGCCGAGCGTCATGGTTTGGAACCGGAGCTGATTCTGGCTCTTATCGCTGTTGAATCCACCTTTAAGGAACGGGCGGTTAGCCGCATGGGCGCCCGTGGTCTGATGCAGGTCATGCCCAGATTTCATCCGGATACGGTCAAGGAAATCGGCGGCTCCCATCAGCTATTCGACCCAGCCAAGAACATCCATGCAGGTTCCCGAGTGCTAGTCGAATATCTCAACGCCCATCCCGGCAATCTGCGCCGGGCTTTGCTGAAATATAACGGCAGCCTGGGTACGCGCTCCTCTTATGCAGACCGGGTCATGCGTGTCTACCGCGACCTGCAACGAGTCACCACCGAGGGCTAACCCCGCTCTGCTCCCCCTGTGGGGGAGTAGCCGGACGCTATTTTATTGCTTAGGGGCGTCTGCATCGCGGTTATCATCGACACATTATAATATGAGTCGAAATTCTAACCGTGAACTGACGCAATGCCCCTTCCCACACCTAATCCTGCTACTCTGGCGACCCTGCTGAACTCTGACCGACCCTTGCCGCCAGTAGAGCACTGGAATCCTCCCCTGCTCGGCGATATGGATCTTCGCATCACCCGCAACGGTGTTTGGCATCATGAAGGCGCACCCATTCAACGTGAAGCGCTGGTTCGGCTGTTCGCTTCCATCCTGCGTTGCGATGCAGATGGTCATTATTACCTGGTCACGCCGGTCGAAAAATGGCGAATCCGGGTCGATGACGCTCCATTCCTGGCCATCCGGCTCGACGCAACCGGCGTCGGTCTTGAACAATGCTTGACCTTCACCACTAATGTGGGCGATCTCGTTACCGCCGGCGCCAATCACCCACTGATCATCGAATACCCCATTCCCAACGGTGAACCTGCGCCTTACATCCATGTCCGCAGCCGACTGCGGGCGCTGCTGAGCCGGGCGGTTTTCCTGGAACTGGTCGAATTAGGCGAGGAACGGCAGACAGCGGGCAGTCGAGACTACGGGGTGTGGAGTCAGGGACAGTTTTTCTGTCTCGGACGCCTGGACGAGGAGACCTAAAATCCGTGCGCTCCCTGCTGCTCTCCCTGTTGCGTGGCGTGGTCCTGCTGCCTTCCTATCTACTGGTGTTGCTGGTTCGCCTGTGCAAATGGCTCGTCGCGCCACCCCTGCTACTGTTGCAAATGCTGATCGGCGTTCCGCTAACCCTGGTCCGGGTCCGACAACTCGTGCGTCCGCGCTTTATCCCACTGACTGAGGCTGAATTGCCTGACGCTGCTTGGGTTGCTCTGACCAACGACACCGAGGCGCTAGCTGCCGATGGCTTCGTCCAACGGGGTAATTTCCGCTGCGACGAGCTGATTCAGGGCGCAACGCTGTGGCTGCGGCTATTGATTCAACCCGACCAGGGGATTGACGCGATGAGCGCTCATATTGAATTCAAAGCCAGTCAACAGCCCCGTCGGCAATTTGCCGAATTCTCGACTACGTTTGATGACGGCCGGGTGCTGGACACGAACAACTTCAATCTGCCCTATAGCCTGCCAACGCCGGCTTATCTGGCCCGCCTGCAACTGAAAGATGTCTGGGATTCACGGGCGCTGTACGCGCTGCATCGCCAACTAGTCGCTTCTCTATCGCAAGCCGTTGATCGGGTCAAAATCGACCGTACAACCTCTGACCCAGCCCACCGGCTCACCGACAATTACGCCCGCGAAATTCAGGCCCTCATCGAACAAGGCTGGCTGCGGCCAGTCGCTGACGAAGGCGCGGTTCGCCTGAGTCTGCACGGCGCAGTGATCGGCGTCTGGCGGCAGGCCTGGCCATTGACCAGTCTATACCTGCGCGCTGCTGATCGCCGTTCCCGCCAACTGTTGGCCGAGCACGGCATTGATATTGATCAGTTGACTGGCGGTGCTCTGTCTATCAGGGTCGACCGTCAGCCGTTGCCTGTAGCAACCGACACCATCGCCACCGTCTGGGCGGGTTATGAATACGTCCGCCCCTTAGCCCTGCGCACCGATCCAGATGCACTGCTGGAAGCAGTCGTCGTGGAACTGGCGCATAGCGCAGAAGGAACAACGGCTCCCTGTGAATTCCGCTACTCTTTCCGTAGTTGTCGCTGCCAGCATGAACGACGTATCCGCCGACTGCAACGCTTTGACATTGTGCTCGACTTGATCATCCCTGAGCTGGCGGTGACCGCAACAGACCGGGAATTCGATCAAGCGATTGACGAAGCCGAATGGCGTGAGATGACAGCCAACTCAACGACGCAATCATTGCGCCCCGGTCCTTGGCTGCGTGACCTCGATACCGTGCTGCCCGCCGCTTTGAAAGCCTTGAACACCCAACCCGGCGCCGGACTCATCGAGCCAGACTCTGCTTCGCTGTATATTGACGAAGAGGGAACTCCACGCTGGCAGGTCGTGGCCTGGACAGAAGATGACGCGCCGTTGCACGTCAAACTGGATGCCCGGAGTTCATAACCCACACTACAGAGGAACCAAGCCATGCTTGAGGGTTTTTCCGCATTTGTTATCGGACTCGTTATCCTAGCCATTATCCTAGTGTTCTTGGGTGTCAAATCCGTGCCGCAAGGTATGGAATACACGGTCGAACGCTTTGGTCGTTACACCGAGACCATGCGCCCCGGCCTAAATCTACTCATTCCAATCGTTGACCGTATCGGTCATAAGATCAACATGATGGAAACGGTATTAGATGTTCCCTCACAGGAAATCATCACCAAAGATAATGCGATGGTCCAGGTCGATGGGGTGGTGTTCTATCAAGTGATGGACGCCGCTAAGGCTGCCTACGAGGTCAACAACTTGGAGTTCGCGGTCCTCAACCTCACCATGACTAACATCCGCACCGTAATGGGCTCCATGGATCTGGACGAACTCCTGTCCAAGCGTGATGAGATCAACGCCCGGTTGCTCAATGTGGTGGACGAGGCCACTACCCCATGGGGTCTCAAAGTTATCCGTATTGAAATCAAAGATATCGCTCCACCTAAAGATCTGGTGGACTCCATGGCCCGGCAGATGAAGGCGGAGCGGGACAAGCGGGCGGCGATTCTCACTGCCGAGGGCGAGCGGCAGGCGGCAATCCTGGCCGCTGAAGGTCAGAAGCAGGCAGCGATCCTGGAAGCCGAGGGCCGTAAGGAATCGGCTTTCCGCGACGCTGAGGCCCGCGAACGGTTGGCTCAGGCCGAAGCCCGTGCAACGCTGATGTTGTCGGAGGCGATTGGCAAAGGTGATGTCAAGGCCATCAACTACTTTGTAGCGCAGAAGTATGTGGAAGCGATTGGGAAACTGGCAGTGGCTCCCAACCAGAAGGTCCTGCTGATGCCGCTGGACACTTCAGGGTTGGTGGGTAGTCTGGCAGGTGTCGCCGAACTGGCGCAGCAGGCGCTGAGCAAAGGAACTCATTCATGAACGCCTGGTTGCTGGAGCCGGTTTACTGGAACTGGTGGCTGCTGGGCGTGGCGTTAATGGCTATTGAAGCCATCGTTCCTGGCTTCTTTTTCCTGTGGATGGGCGTGGCGGCGTTGCTGGTGGGACTGGTGTTGACCGTCCTGCCAGAGCTGGCCTGGACCTGGCAAGCGTTGCTGTTCGCCGTGCTGTCGTTCGGCTCCATCGTCAGTTGGCAGTGGCGACTGCGCCGGCGTCCAACCCCCACGAACGATCCCTTGCTGAACCGCCGTAGTCATCAATATATCGGCCGGGTCTTTACCCTGGACGCACCCATCGTGAATGGCCACGGTAAAATTCGGGTTGATGACAGCACCTGGAAGGTGTTGGTCAACCAAGACTGTCCGGCAGGCGTCCGGCTGCGGATTGTCGGCGTGGAGGGTGTGATGCTCAGAGGCGAGGTGGAAAAATAGGCTCGGTGAAAAGACCTGATTTTCTACCGGCTACCTTGGCAATTTAGCTAAGCGCGCACGCGCATCAGCCAGATTAGCTTTGCGGATCGGATCATTTTCAATCGCACACGAATGGTCCAGGATAAAGTGGGCAACTTCTGCGCCTTCGACATAACGGATCACCTTGACGGCTAGAGTCCGGCGCAGATTGTCCTTCTCAATGGCAAGCAATTGAAGGGCCGCCCGTACCGAAGGTTTACCGATAGTGACTAACGCTTCCATCGCTGGATACTGCTCCCAAAGAGGTTCAGCCCCCTTGGCCGCTTGCCCTGAAGCGTCAAAGTCAATACGCCGGATCAGCTCACCAACCCCTTCGGCAAGACGATGTCGACCAATGAGATAAATCGCTGCGGCTTGCACATTTTTTGAAGAACTGGCATCCAAGTGCTTTATGAGCACACTCAATAATTCACTGCGCTGTTCGTCCACCTTCGACACAAGCCGCATCCGCGCCTGTTCATCCATGGTGTCCAGCGATTTCATCAACTCCATAATCTCTTGTTCAATCATGATTGTCTCTCCCACTCGACCACCAGCCTGTAGCCCCATAGAGGCGGATAAGGTAAACAGGGTGAGAAATACAACCGTCACCCCTATTGAATTAGGACTTACCATCTATAATTTCATGGATGAAAATGTGATTTTTCAGGCAGTAAAATATCCCCTGTCCCAACATCCTTTAATGTTACTTGCGGCGTTGCGCTCTTCTGCCAACGACCTTGCCAATACCAATTGGCTTTATCTGAGCAAGTATCAGCATTCCACTCGATCCATTCACGAAAATTATTGTAAGTCTCGTAGTCATTGGCGCCAAAAGCACCAATATTAGGAGCGTCACGGTCGTATATTTTATCCTTTTCATCTGGAATCAGTGCTTGAAACGAGGGACTGGAAGTATCGTCGAGCCAAGTTGTATTCCAATAATCCATACCAAATTTGGGTGGGGTATATTTTTCTCCATCCGCCCAGTCATGACTCATGCGTTCCCGCTTAAACGCCCATCCTGATTTCACAATATCGTGGACGCCAGCAGGCGTAATCAAGGCAACCGGCACAACCTTGCCAACGGCCTTGTTGCCAGCATCGTAGGATTGCGCCCCCAGGTTTTCGGTGCCATCATACCGCGCTCCAAACTGCACGGCATTCGCCGGCGTCGTGCTGCTCGTGAGAATGGTGACGGTAGCCCACAGCACCCACACATCGACGTGGTCTTTTACCCCACCTAATTCGGCCTCGACGTGGTATTTCTTACTCGTGGACCGGGACAGCTTGCGTTGATTCGGCTTGCCGGGAACCGCCGTGCCCGAATCACCCGACCAGTTGATTTGCTTCCATTCTTCCTCATTATTATTAGGCGTTGTCGTAGCTTCAACGATCACGTCATCCGTTGATTTCTTGACTGTAGCCCAATTCTTGGCGCCCGTTACATGAGTCTGCGTGGCGTTTTGAATGACAGTCAATCGCACCAGTTTCGGTTTGGGTTTATTTGGGCATGGCTCTACTGGATCATCGGGCTTTTTAGCGGGTGGTTTTTTTTCATCGTCTTCTTCCTTGCCACCGTGTTTTTTATACAGTTCTACCCATTCCTTGCGCAAGTCGGCTTGACTGGGATCGGTCGCTGACAACGGAATCCGTTTGCCATCCTTCACCAACTCTGGATGTTTAGCGTAGAACTCATCATCCGCCGCTTTAACCGCGTCGCTGTTCAGAGGTCTGCTTAGCCTACCCATCTTTTTTATCCCCTCAGCGCCTGCAATTCACGGTGATCAATAAGATCCATTTTGGCGGCGCCATTGAGATCATTCCGCCTTAAAACATCACCAATCCACCATGTTTCTTCCCGAGTATCCAACCGAACTCCATAAATCACCAGATACTCAATGAAGCGTCGAATATCGTCCTCGTATTCAATACCATAACTTTCGGCTTTCTTCGTGCTGTTTTGCACGACCGAACGAATTTTTTCGTCTGGTAAATCTTGGGTGCGCTCAGGAAATTTGGCACGGAGATGATTGACCATACGCTGCTCAAATTGAGCGCGCATATAGGCGCTCAATACATCCATTTGTTCTCTGCGAATCACTAACATATCTCAGCCCTCTGCGGATATTGCGGCAGCCGACTCGCGTGGTGGTCGATAAAAAACGCTTATTATCTCTCGATCAATCAACCCAATTGCAGTTGCTCGCTCTTGATGATCCCCTCTTCAAGCCGGAATTTCAGCAGGGTCGCGGAATCTTCGCCTTCCATGATATAGCGCAGCACTGGGCCAAATATCGTGCGCGCCTCCTGATCATTGCATGTTGGTAGATAAACCCGCAGCACCCGAGGATCGTAATAGCGAAAATACAGCGGCTTTAGATCCGGGCCATAAACTTTGAGAAAAGTGCGTAGATGCATCCGCAACGTCCGCAAGTTCGCTTGACTGATCACGAAAACACCCCAGTGCTGGCCCCAACCTTCCTGCAACAACCATTCAGTAAACGGATGATTCGGCGGTGCAACCGCCAGATACGGCGCGACCTGCGCCATATCTGGCCCCAGTTCACCCCGAAACAGACATTCCGCCGCCACGCCGAAACGCGCTAGATTTTGAGGCAATTCGGGGACTGAAGCGCCATCAAGAATGGCGTACACCGTGGTTTCGGGGACGGTAAACAATTGTTGACGAACGGCTTGCGCGAGAATAGGGAGGCTCATGATGCGGCCTCCGGCGAACGGTCGGCGCTTCGCTGCTGTTGACGAGATTCCTCGCAAACTTCGCAAAACGGTGTTCCGGACCGGGCAGCATTAGACAGCGGCTGCACTTGTGGATTTTGTTGATAGCCACCCACTGCCACCGAGTCCAGCGACTGACCCTGCTGTTGAATTGGCGTCGCCTGAGCGCTGGTCACTTCGCCGGGCTGATCATCCGCCGCTTCCTTAGGTTCAGTAGGAGCCGTCGGCGCATCAGGCGAGCTGCCCGACCCAGAACCCGCCGAGCCGCCGCTGTTGATCATCACCGCCGGCGTACCACTGATGAAAATGCCACCCGGATTGATATCGATAAAATTGCTGCCCGCCTTGATGGTTAGCTGCATCCCGGCCTCGATCACCACCTTCATTCCAGCCTTCAGGTGAATTTCCATGCCCGCGTCCAAGGCATGATTCATCCCGACCTTCTCCTGTTGATCCTGACCTATTTTGAGAGACAGGCTACCACCCACTTTCTGATTGTGATCACCACCGACCTCCTGATGTTTTTCCCCGGCCACTTTTTCAAACTGATCGCCACTACCGCCATCACCGGATTTGACGATCAGATGCTTTTCACCCTCGACTTGCTCGAACTGCTTTTTCTTGACGATCAAGTGCCGCTCACTGCCAATCCACTCGCGGGCGTCGTTCTTGATGCGGATGTCTTCATCCCGCTCGCCGTGCAAAAAAATCTGTTCCTTGCCCTTGTCATCCTCAAAGCGCAATTCGTTGAACCCGCCCCCGCCCTTGCTGGACAGGCTTTTAAGGGTGGACATCGTCTTTTTGTCTGGCAAGGTGTAAGGCGGCATATTCGTGCCGTTATAGACCCGTCCAGTGATAATTGGCCGATTGGGATCGCCCTCCAGAAAATCAACGATCACTTCCTGGCCAATGCGCGGCAAGTATAAAGTACCCCATTTCTTACCCGCCCAACTCTGGGCGACACGAATCCAGCAAGAGCTTTGCTCGTTCGCGTTGTCGTACCGATCCCAGTGAAAATGGCATTTCACCCGGCCATATTGATCGGTATAAATCTCTTCGCCCTCGGGACCGACGACAATCGCGGTTTGTGGCCCCTGAACCACCGGTTTGGGCGTAATCCGTGGCGCCCGATAGGGTTGCTGGGCGTCGATAGCGGTGATGCGCACTTGGTAGGGCTTGCGCGACTCGGGCTCCGGCATAGATATATAGGGGTCAGCTTGTAATTCGTAGGTGGCGGAAACCACCAGATACTGGCGATCCTGGTCCTGATTTCCGCTGTTGGTCAAGTTGAACAGATAGCCGGTCGCCAACCCGCGAGCGACCCCCTCAGCCTGCACGACTTTATGCTGGGCTAGCAATTCCTCCAGGCCTACCTTGGCGTAATGTTCGCCGTCGCCCTGCTCGGTGTACTCACCCGGATAGTCATACATCTCGAATTTGGCCATGGCGTGGTTTTTCGGCATGGAGAGTACTTTGCGCAGATTCTTGGGTGGCGCCGCAAAATCGAAGTCGTTGAGCGCGTAACCCCCAGGCTGCACCTGTTTTTCGACCACCCATTCATAAAGATGATCGCGTTCCTTCATTTGCATAGCATCGGGTGGATAGAAGGGTACTTCGCTATAGTTTGGAAATGCGCTATGAGCGCTGTAGCTATCCGCCAGCACCAGGGTATGCTTGCCGTTTTCATGCTCGAAGTAGTAGTAAATACCTTCTTTTTCCATCAAGCGGCTGACGAAATTAAAATCCGTTTCCCGATACTGTACGCAGTATTCCCAACTCCGATACTGGCCGCTGAGCGATTTCCTGAAATCAGTAAAGCCGTTCTCCTGAAAAATCGACTCGATGATGGCGGGAACGGTCTTATTCTGAAAAATTCGGCAATCGGCAGTGCGGGTCAGAAACCATAACCAAGGGCTGAGAATGGCCCGGTAGGCTCCATAACGCATGCCATGCACCCCCAGATAACTGAAGCGGGTCACAAAGCCGTTGAAATAGCGGGTTCCCGATCCGCGCGCCTCTGGTAATTGCATGCGAATAGTCACGTTCTTACCGAGCACGTCCACCAACGGGATGTACGTTTTCTCGCTGAGCAATTCCACTTCATATTCAAACAGTCGCCCCAGTTGCTCGGTGGCGATCATCCGATAGAAGACCAGGACATCCTCGCCCAGTGGGGTATTGGCCGCGAAAATTCGGTGTTTTTGCGTGATGGCCATGATCTGGACTCCTATCCTAATCGTTGTCTTTGAACAACATTGCTACTGAGTTTAGCAGAAAATCCCCATCAGAAATTCTGTCACCATAATCGCCCGAAACCGGACTAGACTTCCCAGCAGTGTTTACCTTTTTGGAGATCAAAAATCATGCCAGGCCGAATGGAATTTCAGTTAAACCTACCTAAATCGGTTGCAGTCCCTACTCGCCGCAATCCTACTGCGCCTTTGCGTCTCCTGATCATGGCGGATTTCAGTGGTCGCGCCCACCGGGAAACACCCGTTCCACTGGCTGATCTGGCCAGCCGGCCCTTGTTGCCGGTCGACGTGGATAACCTGGATGCGGTCATGACCCGGTTGGCGCCGAAACTGCGACTGGCCGGTGCTGAATCCGGGGCAGTCCTCACCATTGGCTTCAGCCAACTCGACGATTTTCACCCAGACGCACTATATCGGCGGTTGGAAGAGTTCCAGGCCCTACGTCGCAGCCGCGCCCGCTTGCTCAACCCGGCCAGCTTTGCCCAGGCTGTAGCCGAATTGGCCTCTTCGTCCCCTTCAGAGCCGGTTCATACTGGCCCGGCATCCTTGGAAGAAGACACCGATCTGCTGGACCGGTTGCTAGGCCGACCGCCAACCTCTCCGCCAACGGCGCGGCCCGCTAATCCGGGGGCGACCGCAATTCAGTCGTTCCTGCGCGCCGTGGTGCAACCTCACATTGTCCATATCGACCCGAGCCAGACGGCCTGGGTGGCGGCGGTGGATGCGGCGATCAGTGCGCAACTGCGGGCCATTCTTCACCAACCAGCGTTCCAGGCGCTGGAAGCGACTTGGCGAAGCGTGCAGGGGCTGATCGCTGATCTCGACAGTGACACAGTGCAGGTTGTGTTGCTCGACGTGACCCGCCAGGAGTTACTGGCGGATCTGCGCAATGCCGGCGGTGATCCGACCGCCACCAGCCTGTATACGCTGCTAATCGATCGTGGAGTGCGGATGCCGGATGGGCAACCTTGGTCGCTGTTGGTGGGGGACTACCACTTCAGCGCCGGGCCGGAGGACATTGCCCTGCTGGCCGCACTGGGTACGCTAGCTGCTCATGCCAGCGGCCCCTTCCTGGCTGGGGCTGCGCCCGAACTGTTGGGCGTTGCTTCAGCCACCGGGCTGGCTGAGCCTGCAACCTGGACGCCGCTGCCAGCGGAACAGGCAGAGCATTGGCGGGCGCTGCGGCAGTGCATGATTGCACCCTGGCTAGGACTGGCGCTGCCCCGGGTGCTGTTGCGGTTGCCTTATGGCCGCAAAACGGATGCGGTCGAGCAGCTTGAGTTTGAAGAAATGCCGATGGGCCGCGATCCAGGCGCCTATCTGTGGGGAAACCCGGCCTTCGTTTGCGCCCGGCTGATGGCAGCGGCGTTCGTGGAGAATGGCGAAGAATTCAGCCCAGGCGATGTATTGGAACTGGAAGGTTGGCCCGCGCATGTTTATGAGGAAGCGGGCGAGCGGGTGATACAGCCCGCAACTGAGGTTCTGCTCAGCGAAAAGGCGATGCAAGCGATTCTGGCCAGGGGACTGATGCCGCTGCTCGGTCATCGCCAGCGCAATGCTGTTCGATTGGCGCGATTTCAGTCACTGGCAGAGCCGGCGACCGCGTTGGCCGGGTTTACCGCCACCGCAAAATGAGCCGCCCCTGCCAATTGATCGGCCCTGTAAATACCGCAATTCCGCCCGTGCTGGCCGTGCTTTCAACCGCCGGCGCTGGCCCATTTTCCATCTGCAACGATACGTGCGATAACGGCGGCAATCCGATCACTCGCACAACGTGCGTTGCAACAGGAATCGTCAGCCGTAATGCATCACCGGTCGGCGCTTCCATAAATACCGTCGCAGAAGCATCGGTCACCACGCCACTACCCGCCTGATCCAGCTCCAGCGGCGCAGCCTTGGCTAAACGAGGCGTATCAAGGGCCGGAGTCAGCACCACTAGGAAGGTGTCGTCCTGACGCAAGCCGCTGGGTTGAATTTCCAGCCGCCACCAACCGATATCGAACCAGGGTTTCAAGCTGGAACCTTCAACGAAATTGATCCCATCCAGTTGCGTCTCATCACCATCCGCTTCAACGTAGTACTGATAATCCCTGCCGCCGACCAGGCGCATCACCGCGTCTTGCGGCAGGATGCGCTGAATCGTCAGCCGCCCACGGCTATTTTTTACCGCAGCGAAATCACTGGGGCTTTCCAGAATGCCGTTATCGGGCTGGCCTTTGAGGGTTCGTAAATCAGTCACTTCGGGCCGCTCGACAGTGTGCAGCAGCCATTTCTTAACGAAGTCGGCCTGGACAGCCCGCACCCGGTCGCGGATCAGCAGACGATCCTCCTCAGGCAGGTACAGCAACTGTCGTTCAACCCGCGCAACCTTGCCGCTCCACCCTCCTTCATCGTGATGCGGATGGTTGTAGGCGGCAGTCAAATCTGCAGCAAGGTAGGTGTAATCGCCTTCCTGATGCTCGAAGCGCTCCAACCGACCGCCTTCCAGATGCAGGCCCCGGCCGCGATGGTCCAGCCAGTCGCGGACGCTGTTGATGGCGCTGCCCGTCGGCATGATGATGCGCGGCCCGCCATCGGCGACATTGCCCTTGAAAAACCGGTTGGGCTGGACTTTTTCGCCGGGCCGCAAAATCAACAGCGTGTTCTTAGCGATGCCGCGGATAGCGTAGTTCAGGCGGTTTAGCCCCAAATAATCGCCATAGGGGCTGCTATTGATCGCCAGCGGTGCGCCCTTGAACAGGGTAAAATGTCCGGCGTCGTAATGACCATGATGGGTGAAGGTATCGCCCGCCCGGAAGCTGATAAAGGTGGCGTCCGGCGACCAGTCGGAGCGGATATATGCGAGATTGAAGCTGTCTCGCCCGAACAGTTCAGCGGTGGGCAACAACTCATCGAATCCCGCCAGAGCGCCGCCGCCAACGGGAGCAACTGTGGGGTCGTTGAACAGATTGAATCCCCAGCGGTAATCCCGGTAATAGCTCTCAGCGCCGTGCAACCGTTCCAGATAGAGTGAATAACCCGCCAGCACCGGATCGCGGGCCGCTTGAGCAATCAGGTCGATGACACGGCGGGTTTCGTCCTTCAAATCCACGCGCGGACCTTCGTCGCCCAGACCTTCAATGCGCTGATCCGGTCGGGTCGCGTAAACCGTCCAATACCCCACCCGTCGCAACGCCTTGCGCACTCGTTCCGCCTGCCGGCTGTTTTCCAACCCGTTCAGATACGCCGAACCCGCCAGAGCGATCAGGAAAGCGCGGTTATTAATCCAGTAGTTATAACCTTCCGGCCACCCCTCGGTCAGTTCCAGGGCTTGGATCGTCTCCAGAAAATGGCCCTGGGCGCGAGCGATCAACTGCTGGCGCTCGATGGAATCGCCGGGGTCCAGCACAACGGCGCACAGCCAGGCGACGGCGGCCAGGGAACTGCGGCCATGCCAGAGCGAGGCGGAAGACTCGTCGAGAACCCGGAGCGTTTCCCGCAAAGCGGCCTCAATGCGCACTTCAATTTGAACCCGGTCGGCTGCGGACAGATCAGGATAGAGTTGCAGAAAATCGTAAGCGAAGGCCAGCATCCAACTGTTGCCATAACCGTCGACGGTCGGGGTTTCCACATAAAATCCCTGAGCAGCCTTCAACAGCGGCTCGGCCTGCGCCGCTTCGCCATGCGTTAGCCAGCAAGCGGTCAACCCTAAAATATCCCCGCCACAAGTTGATAGATCGGCGACGCCCCGTTGCTTATAAAGCGCAGTGCGTTCTGCCATCAGAGCCGATGCGCCCTTTCCCGACCACTCGGTCAATGCCGGCAACAAAATCCGAGGGTGAGTCGTCCGCAAGCGACCGTCCAGGGTAAAGTCAGTAAATCGTGGCGGCGGCGCGATCCACTCTACGACCGTAGGGGAAGCGACGCCGCTTTTTTGGGCCGCCTTGACCAACAGTTGCCTAAAGGTCAGTTGCGACTGGGAAAGACCATACAGGACAGCGCCGACCAGTGCGACATGCGCTAATAGACCCACGCCAACGAGGTAGCTGTTGAGTAATTTGCTCAGAATTTGCAGGATTCGCACTGTGTAGGATCGCCACTGGCTATTGTGTAGGGTTACTGCATCAGCCTGACAGGCTCACCATTGTACATCGGCTTAATTTAGATCGGCTTAATTTAGAGAGAGGATCGCGATGTTTTATCACGTCACCGTCCAGCCTAGCGGTCATGAGTTCCAGGTTGGAGAAAATGAAGCAGTGTTGGACGCTGCGTTGCGCGAGAAAGGCAGTACGCTGCCCTATGGCTGTCGTAATGGAAACTGCGGTTCCTGCATGGGGACGATTCTGTCGGGCGCTGTGGGCTATCCTAATGGCCGTCCATCCGGGTTAAGCGAGCGTGAACAGGCGGAAGGCAAGGCGCTGCTGTGCCAGGCGCGCCCGTGCTCAGACCTGGTGATTGAGGCGCGTGAAGTCAAGACCAGTGGCGATATTGTGGTCAAGACCCTGCCCTGTCGAGTCGAGAAGCGGGAACTATTGGCGCAGGATGTCATGCGGCTGTATTTGAAACTGCCCAATAACGAGCGATTACAATTTCTCGCTGGGCAATATATCGACATTCTGCTGGCCGATGGGCGACGACGCAGCTTTTCACTGGCCCATCCGCCGCATGCCGACGATCTGTTGGAATTGCATGTCCGGCAGGTATCCGGCGGTTTTTTCACCGGCTACGTGTTCGAGCGGATGAAAGATAAGGCGCTGTTGCGCTTTCAAGGACCGCTGGGAACCTTCTTTCTGCGTGAAGATTCGCCGCGACCGATCCTTTTGATCGGCGGCGGCACCGGATTCGCGCCATTAAAGGGAATACTGGAACATGCTTTCCATATTGGATTGGAGCGGTCGCTGCACTTGTATTGGGGCGCAAGGGCAAAAGCCGATCTGTATCTGGACGCAATGCCACGTCGCTGGGCAGCGGAACATCCCTATTTCCGCTATACGCCGGTGTTATCGGAACCTCGCCTGGAAGAGGCTTGGGAAGGGCGCACCGGCTGGGTGCATGAAGCGGTCGCCGCCGACTATCCCGATCTCAGCGGCTACGCTGTTTACATGAGTGGTCCGCCGCCGATGATCGAAGCCGCAAAGCGCACGTTTGCGGCGCAGGGTTTGCCAGTCGAGCAGTTGTTTTACGATTCCTTTGAGTTTGCAGCGCGTTGAGGCGATGAAAAGACTATCACCTCCACTCCGCCGCTTCCCCGCTGGCAGCAGAGCAGCGGGGGGGTCCCAGCAGTTTTCAAGCCACCGCCGCAGCGGGCGATTGAGCCGGAACCTGCAACTGCTGTGCGGCTTCCGTGGCGGACAGCATCGCGCCGGACTGTTCCTGCGGTTTGCCCACCAGTAATCGCAGTCCAGCGTGGAAGCATTGACCCGCGTAGGTCAGCTCATGCAGAGATTCCAGCAGCTCGCCCAGCTCCTGGTAAGCGTCTGGGGTTGGCATGATCTGAATACTGCGCTCCAGATAATCACGGGCCTTGGTGTTCTGCTGGCAGCGCTTGGCCAATCGGCCCAGCGTCAACAACAAATAGGCGTCATCGCCATGCCGGGCCAGCCAGCCCTCGGCGGTCGCCAGTTGCGCAGTGGCGTTGCCGCGCCCCAGCATCCCGTAACCGACGACCAGCTTGATGCTCCAGCGCCGGTTGATTGCCTCACGCAGCAGCGCTTCGGCATCTTCAATCGCCTGGCCGTCACACAAGGCCGTTGCATAGGCGATCAGAAATTCCTCGTCCTCTTCGCGCAACGGGGCAGGCGTTTGCTTCCACAGCTCCCGCAAATTATCCAGTGAACCACTAGATGCAGCGCTTTCCAGCAGCGCCCGGAAGGTTTGCGCCTGCAATTCCGCAAACGCCTCGGGGCTGATTGCTTTCTGCTTTTGCACATCCGGCAACAGCTTTTGCAGCGACTCCCAAGCGCGCAGTTGCTGATAGGCCCTGGCCAGCCATTGTAGAACGCCTGGATGGCGCGGATTGAGATGGTGCAACGATTCCAGGATAACGCGAGCCTGTTCAGCATCTCCATCACTCAGCCAGAATTCAGCGCGCGTCAGTTGCACAGTTAACTTGTCGGCGTCCGGCGCTTCTTCTGCCCGACGCAGATGCAAGTCACGACGCCATTTGACTTCATTCAAATGGTGGACAGCCCGCGCTGCGCTCAGATAGTGCAAGGCCGGAGTTGAGCTGTGCTCGGCGCCCTTCAGCAGGGTCTTCTCCGCAGTGGCCCACTGACCGGCGGACAGTTGCCGCAAACCCAGATCAAATAGCCGCCGAGCCTTTTTATGGAGTCGCCGTTGATGGGCTTCCAGGGTCTGGCCCGGTGTTTGCCACAAACGAACGGCTAGCCGGATCAATACGTAGAAAACAAAAAAGGCCAACCCCACAAAAATGATGAAGAAAGTGAGGCTCGTCTCAATCGTCAATTGACCCATGCTGAACATGGCGTAGCCCGGTTCTTCCCGGAGCGATAACGCCACCCAGACCGAGATGAACAGGGTGACGATGATGCTGATAAGCAATCTCATTGTTGCGCCTCCTCGGTCACTGCCGGTTCAGTCGATTCCGCAGGGACAGGCGCGGGCGCCGACCGCAGGGCGCGAATGGGTTGCCGCTGGGTCATAAATTCCTGAAGCGCCTGGCGGAGACCGGCCAGATCCGGGATGTAAGGATTAAATTGAATGGTTTGCAGAGCTTGCAGTTCGGCGAGGAATGCAGTGACCTTCGAGTCAGCGACATCGAAATAGGTTTGCGTCCAGTCGTAGACGTTTTGATAGGATGTTTGATAAGTCTCAGCGTCGCCACGCAATAACGCCAGACGCATCCCCTCCAATTCCAGGCGCAGATTCTGGCGCAAGAAAAACTCATTTTCCCGGGCGATGAGCGGCGGCGCCTCGATACGCTGGCGGCGGATCACGACGATATCTTTGAATTGGTTCCAAACCGCTTCGCTGCTGCGATCCCACCAAGAACGGTCGGCATCAGCACTCAGGCTGACGGTCGTCGCTGGCTTGATTCGTTCCCGAATATCGGAGATCCCGGAATCAAGCTTCAGCGGCAGGCTGCCAACAGGCTTCTCCATCGCTATAATTTTGTGAGAAAGTGCTTTAACATCAGGTAACTGTACACCACGCAGACTGGCGATGGCTTCGCCGAGCATGGTTTGCACCGGGGCCAGCCGGGTTTCATTAACCGCTGTTAGCCGCTGCTGGGCAACGTCCAACGCCAGGCGAGCGGCGGGAACATTGCGTTCCAGTTTCAGCTTGGCATCGGCCAGCCGCAGCAGATAGTCCACTTCAGCCAGTGGAAAGGCGTTGATATCGCCACCTTTGGCGGCGATGGTCCTGACCGCCTCCAATTCAGTGGTTAGACCGGCCTGGCCCAGCTTCAGGTTCTGAAGCTGCTCACGCAAAGCAGCGATGTTGGCCTGTTGTTCCTGTAGCTGCTTGCTCAAATCCGCTTTCTGCTGTTGGGTACTGTCCTTGTGTGCATCCTGACTTTCCCGCAGCAGTTTCATCTCACCCTTGATGACATCGGTTTCGCCCTTGTGCAGCTCCATGGCGTTTTTCAGCGGCTGCAGGTCGCCGGTCAAGCCCAGCAATTGTTCGCGGAGCGCCTGGTTGTCGGTGCGCGCCTGGGTGATGCCGGTCTGGAGCTCCTGGAACTTTTGCACCTGGGTTTTAAGCGCCTGAAATTCGGGATCGCGCTGAGCAAGGGACTGTTTGATAGCCGCGTCCAGCCGACTGGCCTGGGTTGCCTGATCCTGTTGCCACAGGTACCACAGATAGCCGCTGCCACCGCCGGCGCCGAGTCCTACCAGCAAGGCGAGGGCCGCCAGTCCCCGACCGCTTTGGGGGGATGTAGTCACTGGAGTTACAGATGCCGGTCTGTCGAGGGTAGGCGTCTTGTTATCGCTATCGGATTTTTGATCGGTCATATTATGTTACCGGACTGGAGGTAAGAGGATTCATTGTGAGATCGAATAGAGCAGCGACAATGGCCTCGTCACTGGCTTCCCGAGCAAGCAAGAGGTAGCGGCAACCCTGTTCCACGGCGCTGCGCCGAATGCGAGCACTGACTACCACCAAGGGTGTATTGCGCAAATAAGGTTGCCCGATAGTGCCTAGCATAGCAAAAAGATTCTGTAGGCTCTCGGTGCTGGTCATCACGACTGCGCCAATGTCGCTGCGCGCCCAGCGTTCCAGCAACGGTCCGACATCAGCAGATGGCGGTTCACGCCGGTAGACCTTAGCGCGGGCCACCTGAGCGCCACGGGCAGTCAACGTATCCGCCAGCCATTCCCGCCCACCCTCGCCGCACACGATAACGATGCGCTGGCCAGCGACGCTCTGGAAACGCGGCAACGCCAGTAGTGCTTCACTGGTAAAACCCTGTTCGGGGCACAGGCAATGGGTTACTCCATACTTTCCCAGCGCCCGGACAGTCGCCTGACCGATGGCGGCAATGTCCAGTTGAGACGGAAAGCCGCCGCGTTTCTGAATCAGCGGCAGCGCCCGGTCCACAGCGTTGGCGCTGGTGAAAATGATCAAATGGTCATCGGCCAACCGGTCGACAATAGCCAGCGCCGGCGCCCAGTCGTGCGGTTCGGTAATTCGCAACGTCGGGCAACGGATCGCGACCCCGCCATATTGCTCGATCAAACAGCAAAGCGGGCCGGCCTGATGCTCCGGGCGGGTAACCAGGACGCCTAAACCGTTCAGGCATGGGCTTTCCTGGCACGCAAGCGTGTCCAGGGGTAAGAACGCCTGCTGCTGCATTTCAACCCGCCGCAAGAACCCGGCGTAAAATGGCTTCAGCGCCGCGTCCGAGCAGTTCCTCAGCCAGCGCCGCGCCCAGCATTGCCGCTGCCGTCACTGCACCGCGAAGCTCACCGGCAACGATTTGGCTGCCATCCGGCGCTCCCACCAGTCCGCGTAGCCAAATTTGTCCATTCTCCAGCAACGCATAACCGGCGATGGGCACTTGGCAACCGCCCTGCAACCGGGCGTTGAAAGCCCGCTCCGCCGTGACCCGGATATGCGTAGCCGGATCATCCAGCACGGTAATCCGGTCCCGTGTTCGCTCATCATCCAACCGGCATTCCACACCGATCGCCCCCTGCCCCATAGCGGGCAAGCTGAATTCCGGCTCCAACGCCAGCGTGATGCGCTCCGTCAAACCCAGTCGTTTCAGCCCAGCGGCGGCCAAAAGGATGGCGTCAAATTCGCCAGCCTCCAGTTTGGCCAGCCGGCTGCCGACATTGCCGCGCAAACTGCGAATTTCCCAACTGGGATAGCGGGCAGCCAGTTGGCACTGACGACGCAGGCTGGAGGTGCCCACCCGAGCGCCGGCAGGCAGGTCATCGGGATGGGGATAGTGGGGGGAGACAAAAGCGTCGCGGGGATCTTCACGCGCCAGAATGGCCGGCAACCCGAGTCCATCCGGGAAGTCGACTGGGACATCTTTCATCGAATGCACCGCGAGATCGGCGCGGCCTTCCAATAGCCCCTGTTCCAACTCCTTGACGAACAAGCCTTTGCCGCCCATCTTGGCCAGCGGACTGTCGATCATTTTGTCACCCCGGGTGATCATGCCGATCAGTTCCACATTCAGGCCGGGATGGGCCTGACGCAACCGTTCGGCGACGTGTTCAGCTTGCCAGAGCGCCAGAGGGCTTTTACGGGTAGCGATACGCAGGGTGTCAGAGGGCATGGTTTGCTAAGCTATGGTTCCTTAAAATTTGCCTAAAGAATATCTTATGAGCGATACAAAGACTAATCAGAGCTGGGGCGGACGATTCACCGAGAGTACCGACGCCTTCGTTGCCGCTTTCACCGCCTCGGTGGACTTCGACCGGCGGATGTATCGGCAGGATATTCACGGCTCTATCGCCCACGCCCGGATGCTGGCGCGGATCGGGGTGCTATCCGCTGTGGATTGCGCGGCGATTGTGGAAGGGCTGGAGGCCATTCGCGGCGAAATCGAGCGCGGGGAATTCGCGTGGTCCATCGCCCTGGAAGATGTGCATATGAACATCGAGGCGCGGTTGACCGAGCGAATTGGCGAAGCGGGCAAGCGCTTGCATACCGGGCGCTCACGCAATGATCAAGTAGCCACGGACATTCGCCTGTATCTACGCGACGCTATCGACGCCATCCTCGCGGAAATCCGGCGCATGATGGGCGGATTGGCGGACCTGGCCCCGCGCGAAGCCGATACGATCATGCCGGGATTCACCCATCTGCAAGTCGCTCAGCCGGTGACTTTGGGCCATCACCTGCTGGCCTGGTTCGAGATGATGAAGCGTGACCATGAGCGACTGATCGATTGCCGCAAGCGGGTTAATGTGATGCCACTGGGCGCGGCAGCGCTGGCGGGCACCAGTTATCCGCTGGACCGGCAGTACACCGCGCAATTGCTGGGCTTTGATGCGCCCTGCGCCAATTCGCTGGATGCGGTCAGCGACCGGGATTTCGCCATTGAATTCACCGCCGCTGCGGCGATCTTGATGACGCATCTGTCGCGGATGGCGGAAGAGTTGGTGTTGTGGTCTTCAGCACAGTTTGATTTTGTGGATTTGCCAGATCGGTTTTGTACCGGTTCTTCGATCATGCCGCAGAAGAAAAATCCTGACGTGCCGGAACTGGTGCGCGGCAAAGTTGGACGGGTAAACGGGCATTTAGTCGCCCTGCTCACCCTGATGAAGAGCCAGCCACTGGCCTATAACAAGGACAATCAGGAGGATAAGGAACCACTGTTTGATACGGTGGACACCGTGCAGGGTTGTTTGCGCGCCTTCGCCGATATGATTCCGGCGCTGCGCCCCAAGCGTGACCACCTGCGGCAATCGGCCCAGCGCGGTTTCGCCACGGCGACGGATTTGGCGGATTATCTGGTGCGAAAAGGCATACCGTTCCGCGACGCCCATGAAATCGTCGGTAAGGCAGTGCGGCTGGGCGTGGAGAGCGGGCGGGATTTGGCGGAGATGGCGTTGGCGGAATTACAGCAGTTCTCGCCACTGATCGAGGACGATGTGTTCGCCGTGCTGTCGCTGGAGGGTTCGGTCGCGGCCCGTGATGTGCTGGGTGGCGCAGCGCCGAACCGGGTGCGTGAGGCGGCGGCGGCGGCGCAAGCCTGGGTGGCGCAAGCCGGGAGTGGCGCGTAACCGGGTGATCCTAAGCGGGAAGCCTGGCGGACTCGTTTCGTATACGCATCCCCTCCAGCAACACCCAATCCTCGCGCAATCGCGGCGGATTGAACGTGAAGTCATGAGCAAACGCCGCCTGCACCGCCCCGGCGTGGGGTTCGAGAATGCCCGACAGCACCAGTCGCCCCCCCGGTTTCACCCGCCGGGCGAACTCCGGGGCCAGCCGCACCAGCACTCCAGCCAGAATATTGGCCAATAGCACGTCTACGGTCAGCGCCGCCGGCAATTCAGCAGGCAATGTCAGTTCGAGGCGATCTTCAACCTCGTTTTCCGCCGCGTTGTCATCGCTGGCCAACAGCGCCTGCGGATCGATGTCCACCGCCCAGACCCGGCGTGCTCCTAATTTAGCGGCGGCGATGGCCAGAATTCCCGAACCACAGCCATAATCCAGCACGGTCTGATGGGCCAAAGCCGCACCGTCCAGCCATTCCAGGCATAACGCGGTCGTCGGGTGCGTCCCGGTGCCGAAAGCTAAACCCGGATCGAGACGAATGTTGACCGCATCTGGGTCGGGCGGCGTCTGCGCGGTCGGGCAAATCCACAGCCGCTGGCCGAAGCGCATCGGATGGAAATCGTCCATCCAGACCCGCACCCAGTCGCGTTCTTCCAATTCGGTGAGGCGGCATTCCGGCAGGATCGGCGCGTGGAGAACACACTGCAACTGGCGTTTCACAACCTCGATGTCGGTTTGGGCGTCGAACAGGCCGGTGACGCAGGTCTGCGTCCATAACGGCGTCTCACCCGGCCCCGGCTCCAGGACGGGTTGATCGCCGGCATCCTGCAAAGTCACCGCCAGCGCGCCAACGTGTAGCAGAGCGTCTTCGAGTTGCTCGGCGGTATGGTCAATGGCCTGAAGGCTGAGTTGCAACCAGGGTGCTGTTGCGTCATCGCTCATGATTTTGTCCATGGAAAAAACGGGAAAATGGGTCAGGAATCGGTTTAGGGTACTGATGGCGCATGTTTAATTTCTGTGGAAGACCCTCGCCTCCAGCCGTTAAAGCGGATTTGCCAAGGCAGAACATAATCCACCGGCTTTGTCGCAAGGCTTTACGCTCCAGATCGCCATGCTTGCGGAATTGATCGGCAGGCAGCATGAACCAGTCGCTTTCCTGGCCGAGCGCCTGAATCCAGATCATATCTGCCGTCTCTGGTGGAAACTTCTCGCGCAAGGGCAGGCACAACCTGCCAACGTCGGTAATTTCCCCTTTTTCGCGCGCGACAACAGCGTTCACCGCGCGATTGTCAGAAAATCTTACACTGCCTGAATTTTATCAGTTTATTGATAGTTAAAATAATTTTTTTCTTTATTTGGCGATAGCGGCGGAATGCGCGGTTGGATTGTCAGAAAATTTTACACCCTCATATTTTCTCAGCACATTAAAAATTATAATAATTTATTTTTTTGCCCTTTTCAGGCCATGCTCCAGGCTAAAAATCTGTCAGAAAATTTTACAGTCGAAGGATGCCTGCTATGCTGATAAAATATAAGATTTTTATTTTAATATCATTTTTGATGTTGGTTTTTTTTGCATACAAAAATAGCGGAAATCTAAACCTAACCAACCAAGGAAAACCGCTATGAAAACCGCTTTAGAACCAGCTAGCCGACTAAAAAAACTTCTTCTTGCCGGCAGTATCGTTCTCGCTACCAGCTTTAGCGTAAGCAGCCATGCAACCACGATTCTTTATACTCAAAACTTTGAGAATCCCAATCCAGGATCGTTCGTCAATAACGGTGGTGACGTTAACATCTTTAACCCAATTAATACCCTTTACGGCGGACAACCGGCAGGTTTCTCCTTCGCACAGCACTTTACTGTGAAAACCCTTCTGGTTGGAGGCACTCAAGCGTGGGGCACCGGCTTCCTCGATCCGCAGGGTAAGGCAGGAAAGCATGTGATCAGCATGCTCTCCGATGTTCAGAATGATCTCCTCGGCCTCGCATTTAATGTTGGTACGAACAAATTTCTCAATTTCCAGATGGATGTTTCTTCTATCGACCTCGACCGATGGGGTGGGCCGTTTGTTCCGACAGGCGGGCTTGCGCCCGTGTTCCGTTTTTCACTGTTCGATAATCCAAGTGGCGCTACTGGCGTCGGCGGCGGATCATTGCTGAGTTTTGCGGATGTCACGGGAACAGCTACGGCCTTTAAAAACACTTTTGACTGGATCAATCATATTGTCGCCCTCGATGCGACAGGTAACACCAATGGCAACGTGATCCTGCAAATCGACGAGCTTCAGGGCGGCTACGCGGCACTGGATAACTTCGTGATTGCTGCTTCGGATAACCCAGGGGATGTCGGTCAGGTACCCGAACCCGCCAGTTTGGCGCTGCTGGGCATCGGTTTGGCCGGCATGGGCTGGGCAAGGCGGCGGCGGGCCTGATTCATCGCCAGCAGTCTGTCTCTTGCAGAATTGACATGGCGGCCTGCGGGTCGCCTTTTTCTTGAGCAGAGGAAAACCGTCAGGCACGCTGCGCTTTCCGACCTTTTGCCTCTCACCTATTCGCAAACTACGCCGATGGCGTATTATGCCTTTCATGGTCATCATCGAAACGCCTCTGTTTACCCGGATCATCCGCGAACTGATGAGCGACGAGGTTTACCGTGAATTACAGGAGGCGCTCGTCCAACGTCCAGAAAAAGGCGATCTCATTCCCGGCAGTGGCGGTCTGCGTAAAGTCCGCTGGAAACTCGAAGGTCAAGGTCAACGCGGCGGTGTACGGATCATCGACTACTGGGCGGCAGCCGATGAGCAGTTGCGAATGTTGTACGCCTACGCCAAGAGCAAGCAAGAGAACCTAACACCGGAGCAACTCACGGCGCTGCGGAAGATCGTGGAAAGGTGGAACTCATGAACGAAATGCTGTTTGCAGAGCTTCTATCCAGTGTTGAAGAAATGGACAAAATCGTGCGCGGCGAGCTGGAGCCAGGCCGGGTTACGTCGGTGGCCGAACTCCAGGTGCGCACCATCCGCGAGAAAACCGGCCTTTCGCAAAGCCGTTTTGCCCAGCTCATCGGGGTCAGCAAACGCACACTGGAAAATTGGGAGCAAGGTCGTCGTCGTCCTGCCGGACCGGCGCGGGCGTTGCTCAAGATCGTATCGGCGACCCCGGAGGTCGCGCTTAAATCACTGCACTACTGCTAAGCCCGACTCCCTCGCGGAGGATAGGCTTGGCGCTGCTGGGCATCGGCTTAACTGGGCGCGGCGGCGGGTTTGATTCGCCAGCAGCTTGTGTGATGCGGTACTGAAAGGGCGGCCTGCGGGCCGCCTTTTTCTTGAGCCGGGAACCAAAACAGCCAAGTCATCGACGGACGGCTGGCCATTCAAAATCCCTTTGCCACGACATAACCGGGAATATCCGGTCGTGGACGACTCCCGACCGGCGAACCCGTTAAAACTTGAGCAACTGCTTCTCCAGATAGTGGATATCCATACCGCCGTCCAGGAAGCGGGCGTCGCTGAGAATCCGCCGATGCAGCGGCGCGTTGGTTTTAATGCCCTCGATCACCAGTTCCGCCAACGCCCCGCGCATCCGGGCAATAGCGACTTCGCGGGTTTCGCCATGGGCGATCAGCTTGCCAATCATCGAATCATAGTTGGGCGGCACCCGATATCCGCTATAAAGGTGAGAATCCACCCGAATGCCCGGCCCGCCCGGCGCGTGATACTGCGTCACCGTTCCCGGCGATGGCGTGAAGGTGTCCGGGTCTTCGGCATTCAGCCGGCATTCCACCGCATGGCCCCGGACGTGAATCTCTTCCTGGCGATAACTGAGCGGGTGGCCAGCGGCGATCCGCAGTTGTTCCTTCACAATATCCACCCCGGTAATCAATTCCGTGATGGGATGCTCGACCTGTACCCGAGTATTCATCTCGATAAAGTAAAACTTGCCGTCCTGGTAGAGAAACTCGAAAGTCCCCGCGCCCCGATAGCTGATGCGTTGGCAGGCTTCCACGCAAAGATGTCCAATTTTTCGGCGCTGGGCAGCGGTAATGCCGGGCGCTGGCGCTTCCTCGATGACCTTCTGATGGCGGCGCTGCATGGAGCAGTCGCGCTCACCCAGATAAATCGCATGACCATGGGTGTCAGCCAGCACCTGGATTTCGATATGGCGAGGATGATCCAGGTATTTTTCCATGTACACGGTCGGGTTACTGAACGCCGCATTCGCTTCGCTGCGCGTCAAATCGAGCGTCGTCAACAGCGCTGCTTCGCTATGCACCACGCGCATACCGCGCCCGCCACCGCCGCCAGCGGCCTTGATGATGATCGGATAGCTAATCTCGCGGGCGATCCGCAGATTCTCCTGGTCATCATCGCCTAACGGCCCATCGGAACCGGGAACACAGGGAACGCCCGCCTCTTTCATGGTCCGAATGGCGGAAACCTTATCCCCCATCAACCGAATCGTCTCTGGGCGCGGGCCAATGAAAATGAAGCCGCTTTGTTCAACCCGTTCAGCGAAATCGGCGTTTTCCGACAGAAAGCCGTAGCCGGGATGAATGGCTACCGCGTCAGTGACCTCGGCGGCGCTGATGATCGCTGGCATGTTCAAATAACTCTCAGCGGCGGGCGGCGGGCCAATGCAAACCGTCTCGTCGGCCATGCGGACATGTTTAAGCTCACGATCCACAGTGGAATGCAAAGCGACGGTGCGGATGCCTAGCTCCCGGCAAGCGCGCAGGATGCGTAAGGCGATTTCTCCCCGGTTGGCAATGACGACTTTGTCGAACATGGTGGCCGGGTTACTCAATAACCAGCAAAGGTTGGTCGTACTCAACCGGCTGGCCATTTTCGACCAGGATTTGGGCGATGATGCCGGCGTAGTCGGCATCGATCTGATTAAACATTTTCATTGCTTCGATGATACACAGCGGGTCACCGACGTTGACAGTTTGGCCGATTTCCACGAACGGCTTGGAGCCGGGCGTGGCCGAACGATAGAACGTACCCACCATCGGCGCCCGCAGCACATGGCCCTTGATCGGCGCTTCCGCCTCAATAACCGGCGTGGGTGCAGCGACTGTGACGGATGGATGAGGCGGTGAACCGTAGCTGGGTCCAGCCCAAAACTGCGGTGACATCGCCATCGGCGCGCCACCTTGGGGATGGCGACTGATCCGCACCGAATCTTCACCTTCCTTAATTTCAATTTCGGCAATGCCCGATTTTTCGAGCAATTCGATAAGCTTTTTGATTTTGCGAATGTCCGTAGGCATGGCGGCGACTACCGATGTGCAGCAGCAAGGTAGCGGTCAGCGGCGTACAAAGCCAATTCATAACCCTGTGCGCCTAACCCGCTGATCACGCCAACGGCGATATCAGATAGATAGGAATGATGACGGAATGGCTCGCGGGCGAACACGTTGGACAAGTGCACTTCGATAAACGGCAGGCCGACTCCGAGCAGGGCGTCGCGCAACGCCACGCTGGTATGAGTGAGCGCGGCGGGATTGATCACGATGAAAGCGACGCCTTCCTGGCGAACAGCGTGGATGCGGTCGATCAGCGCGTGCTCCGCGTTGCTCTGGAAACAGGCCAATTCATGCGCGCCGAGCTGTTGCGCCAACTCCACGCAGCGTCGCTCGATGTCCACCAGGGTGTCAAAGCCGTACAGTCCAGGTTCGCGGGTTCCCAGCAGATTCAGGTTGGGACCATTCAGCAACAGCAGTTTAGCCATAAGTTGAGCGATAATCCTTGCAAAACAGAAGAGGGCGATTCTGCATCAAGCCTGATTTGCTGTCCAGCAGCAAACCGGCGCGTTCGCCGCCGATACGTGCTGATCACCCGCAAATCACGATGATCAGGCGTCCGGGGCTGCCTGTAGCCAAAAAGTGACCGGCCCATCGTTGATCAGGCTGACCTGCATGTGTGCGCCGAACCAGCCGGTAGCGACCGGCGTATGCCGCTGGCCGGCTTGCGCCACCAGATGATTGAACAACCGCTCGCCCTGCATAGGCGGCGCGGCGGCGGCGAAGCTGGGACGCAACCCATTGCGGGTGTCCGCCGCCAGGGTGAACTGCGGAACCAGCAGCAGGCCGCCGCCGACGTCGCGCAGACTCCGGTTCATTTTACCCTCAGCGTCAGCGAACACGCGATAGTTTAACAACCGTTGCAACAATCGCTCAGCCTGCGCTTCACCGTCACCGCGTTCCACACCTATCAGCACCAGCAACCCGGCGTCAATCTCGCCGACAATCTCCCCCTCGATTTCAACTCGTGCTGCACGAACCCGCTGCAACAGTCCGATCATGCCAACCGATCCGCAAAGCGCTCGGTGGCGTAAACCAGCGCATCGACAATCCCCGGTTCGCTGGCGGCATGTCCAGCCGTCGGGATAATGCGTAACTCCGCTTCCGGCCAAGCCTGATGCAGCGCCCAAGCGTTGTCCAGCGGGCAGATCACATCGTAGCGGCCATGGACAATGACGCCGGGGATGTCCCGCAACCGACTCGCATTACGCAATAGCTGATCGGGCTCCATAAAGCACTGATTGATGAAGTAATGACATTCGATCCGCGCCAGACTCAGGGCGCGATGGACCTCACCAAACTGCTCGACGATCTGCGGATGATGCTCCAGAGTCAGGGTCGCTCCTTCCCAGGTAGACCAGGCTTTGGCCGCCCGCAATCGTTCCAATTCGTTGGCGCTGGTCAGCCGCCGGTAATAGGCCGGGATCAAATCCTCTCGTTCCGCTAACGGAATGGGCGCAAGGAAATGCTCCCACAAGTCAGGAAACAGCCGGCTGGTTCCTTCCTGATAGAACCAATGCAGGTCTCGATCCCGGCACAGAAAAATGCCGCGCAGAATCAGCCCCATCACTCGTTCGGGATGCGTTTCCGCATAGGCCAGCGCCAGGGTCGAACCCCAGGAGCCGCCAAAAACCAGCCAGCGGTCGATACCCAGGTGTTCGCGCAACTTCTCGATATCTGCGACCAGCAGCCAGGTGGTGTTGTCATGCAGTTCGGCATGGGGACTGGACTGACCGCTGCCGCGTTGGTCGAACAACACGATGCGATAGCGTTGTGGATCAAAAAAACGCCGGTGCATCGGCTCGCAACCCGCGCCGGGACCGCCATGCAGGAACAGCACCGGCAGACCTCCAGGAACGCCGCATTCCTCGACGTACAGGCAGTGAAGGTTATCCACCGCCAGACGCTGGGTGGCATACGGCTTGATATCAGGAAATAGAATGCGCATGGGAACTCCAGGAAAATCCTGCGGAGTGGGGGCGTCAGGGCCGATTTTACCCCAATTCGCGCAACTTCAGAGAATGTAGTCCACTACGGCGTCGAGATCGCTGAACACCCGCCCACCCGCCGGCTCGACCCGGGTTTCATCGCCCGGTCGATATTTCCCAGTGCGCACCAGTGCAGCGCGCAATCCTGCCGCTAGCGCACCACAGACATCCATTTCGGCGTCGTCGCCAATCATGATGACATCCTGTGCCGGCAAATCCAGATGGTTGACCGCTGCCTGAAAGAAATCCGGCGAAGGTTTGCCCAACACCACGGCTTCCAGTTCGGCGGCGTATTCCAGCGCCGCTATGAACGCTCCAATATCCAGACTGAACTGATCGCCCTCACGAAAGTAGCGGTTGGAGCCCATCGCCAGCAAAGGCAAACCCTCCAGCAACAAGCGAAAGCACTGATTCATCGCCTCGTAGCTGAAGCCAGCGCCGGCATCGCCCAGTAACACGACGTCTGGCCGCGGACCCAGCAGGTCGGCAAATTCACCCTGGATGTCAGGATGAACCAGCAGATGAGGGGTTAGCTTGCGGGCGATCAGGTAATTGCGGGCGGCGACGACCGGGGTAAACAGATGTTGGACTGGCACTTCCAGACCCATGCGCGCTAACCGGTTAACGATCGCGCTGCGGGTTGTGCGCGTACTATTGGTGATGAAGCGCATGGAAATGCCCGCCGCACGCAAGCTCTGCAACGCCTCGCGGGAGCCCGGCAGGGGATAGCCGCCGATGTACAACACGCCTTCCAGATCAAACAGGGCGCCGTGAATCATGATTTTCTCAGTGGATCAAAGGGGGACCGCACCGCGTGGATAGCGGGCAATCCGTCGTTCCAATGAGTATAGAAGGCGTTCTGGCAATCAGACTGAAACCGTGCGATTTCCCGTCAGGTCATTGCGCCCATGGCTTGCGCCCGAGTGCAACGGGCGGCGCTTTCAGCCGCGATAGCACGGGAATCGTAACTGACGCTGAATTCTGGCCAGCCGGCGGTCTGTCTCTCAATCAGCCCAGCCAACGCTGTGATGTGCTCAGGGGTATCGTTCAGGGCCGGGAGATAGCGGTAGCGCTCGCCGCCAGCGTCCAGGAACATTTGGCGGTTTTCGAGGGCGATTTCTTCCAGCGTTTCCAGGCAATCGGCGGCAAAGCCGGGACACACGACGTCCACGCTCTTAACCCCGGCGTGCGCCCAGTCCGTCAACAGTGCGCTGGTATAAGGTTGCAGCCATTCGGCGCGGCCAAAGCGGGACTGGAAAGCCACTGCCCACTGTTCCGGCGCCAGCCCCAACCGTTCAGCGACTAATCGGGCGGTTTTATGGCACTGGCAATGGTAGGGATCGCCGGCCAGCAAATTGCGTTTGGGCAAGCCGTGGAAGGAAAACAGCAACCGCTCCCCAGGCTGCTCAACGCGAGCCCTGTGGAGGTGCGTGGCCAACGCATCCAGGTAGGCGGGGTCATCGTGGTATTGCATGATGAAGCGCAGTTCCGGCAACCAGCGCCAGGTCCGCAATTCGGCGGCGACCGCATCGAAAGTGGAAGCGGTCGTAGCAGCGGAATATTGTGGGTAAAGCGGCAAAACCAGGAGGCGTTGCGCGCCCGCCGCTCGCAATTCAGCGAGAGCGGTGGCGATAGAGGGATTGCCATAGCGCATTCCCAGGGCCACCCGAACGGAACCGGGGCAATGCTGCTTCAGGATGGCCGCCAGCGCCGCCGTCTGTCGGCGACTGATCGCCAGCAACGGCGATCCGTCTGGCGTCCAGATGGCTTGGTATTTATACGCTGACCGAGCTGGGCGAACGCGCAGGATGACACCGTGCAGAATCAGCCACCACAGCAACCGGGGAATTTCCACGACTCGTGAATCCCAGAGGAATTCCGCCAGATAGCGGCGCAAAGCCGATGGGGTCGGGGCATCGGGGGTGCCGAGATTGGTCAGTAATATCCCGGTACAGGCAGGCTGATCGTGAGTGAAAGGGTTGGCAACGGCTGAAAAATAATTCACCGGCTTCATCTGCTCAAAACTCATAGTCCTGTAAATTTTTCTGTGATGGCGAAGGCTGGCAGCGCGGGGTTAGAGCGTCATCTAAATCCAACCCATTGATCCTGCTAAGTGATTTTCGCTTCACCTACCCACTCCATCGTTCGGATCACAGGAAAGTCTACCGGAGGAGTCATGTTTCGCTCCTGACCCTCCCTGCTAGAGAGAGAGCGTCTTACGGCAGATGCGGCCGTTCCAGATAGTCATGCGACTGCATTTCCTGCAACCGGCTGACGGTGCGTTGAAACTCGAATTTCAGCTTTTGGCCGGTATACAGCTCCAGGGGCGGCGCAGCGGCGGAGAGGATCAACTTCACGCTCCGGTCATAAAATTCATCGACCAGGTTCACAAACCGTCGCGCCTGATTCTCCATCTGCCAATCCATGACCGGAATATTGGAAATCAGCACGGTGTGAAAGCAACGGGCGATTTCAATGTAGTCACTCGTGCCGCGCGGCCCGTCACAAATTGCCCGGAAATTGAACCAGACTACGCCATCCGCCTCACGCAGGGTGGGAATAAAGCGTCCTTCGATTTCCAGATCGCCGCCGCGATGACCGGGTTCCGGGGCAATATGCGTGAAGACATCTTCCAGAATCTGCTGCGCTTTGTCATCCAGAGGGTAATGATAGATTTCCGCCTTTTCCAGATAACGCAATCGGTAATCCACGCCGCCGTCCACGTTCAACACATCGAGATGCTGTTTCAGCAACTCAATCGCCGGTAAGAAACGGGCGCGTTGCAGACCGTCTCTGTACAAATCATCGGGCGGGATATTGGAGGTCGTGATCAGCGTAACACCCTGGGTAAACAATTCTTTCAATAGACCATACAGCAGCATGGCATCGGTAATATCGGAAACGAAGAACTCGTCCAGACAAATCACCCGCGCCTGTTCAGCAAAGCGACGAGCCACGATGCGTAATGGGTCCTGTTGCTGTTTGAGTTCCTTCAGCTCTGCGTGAACGGCGCGCATGAAACTGTGAAAGTGAATACGCTGCTTGCGCTCAATGGGCAGGGCATCGACGAACGTATCCACCAGATAGGTTTTACCGCGCCCTACCCCACCCCACAGATAAAGCCCGCGCACCGCAGGAGCGCTCGTCGTGGCAGCGGGTTTATCGCGGCCGGCCAGTCGGGCGAACAATCCCCCGGATTTCTTGGCGGGAGCCGGCTCCGGCTGAGCCATCAGTTGATCGTAGACTTTCTGCAAATGCCGGACAGCCCATTCCTGGGCGGGATCATGCTGGAAACCTTCCCTTTCCAGATCAAGGCGATAACGTTCGTAGGGCATGACGGGACTCGAAATCGGGTGTTAATAACTGGACATGGAAGCCATGAGCACCGGCGCGGAGCGTTGCGGCAGATATTGCGACCAGTCACGCCGGGCGTCGCTGAACGCGAAAAAATCCGGATTGATGAGTACGGGTCGGGCATTGTAGCGCAGTGGCCGCAATTGCATGTCGGTCAGATGACCGCCCGCTTCTTCGAGAATCACCTGAGAGGCCGCCGTATCCCATTCGCCGGTCGGGCCAAAGCGAGGATATAAATCGGCTTCGCCCTCGGCGATCAGGCAGGATTTCAGAGCGCTGCCCAAAAACAGGTGTCGGTACTCGCCGATCTGCTGTAAATATTCCTGCAAGCGACGGCTTCGGTAAGAGGCTTCACTGCTGGTAACCCGAATCGGCTGGTGGCAAATTTGGGCTACGTGAATACGCCCGGTCGGCTGCTTACGCGATTTTTTCCAAGCGCCGCCGCCTCGCCAAGCGAAATAACAAGCGCCATCAACCGGCGACAAGATCAACCCGAACACCGCTTCATGCTGATGGATGAGCGCAATATTGATCGAAAATTGGTCGCTGCGCCGAATAAACTCGCGAGTGCCATCCAGCGGGTCCACCAACCACAGCCACTCCCAACGACTGCGTTCGGCAAAGCTAATGTCAGACGCTTCTTCAGACAGGATAGGAATATGCGGGGTCAGCGTGGCCAAACCGCGCAGAATGCTGTCATGGGCCGCGAGATCAGCCTCGGTCACCGGACTTTGATCGGCTTTTTCGGTGATACTGAACGAACCCGCGTACACATCCAGAATGCAGCGTCCCGCCGCCCGGGCGATGGTCTGAACCGGTTCCGCCAAAGCAGGCAAGTCGATGTCGGGAACGTCGATCATGACGTAAAAAAACCTCACGGGCCAGGGTGGTCATACAAATAATGAACCAGTCACCATGCATTCTGTTTTAATTCTACACAAAAACTGCGCCCATACCGCCTGCCAACCGAGCCTTTTGTCATGATTGCACCCTTGCCCTGGCCAGAGATCCACACCGTCCTGCTCGACATGGACGGCACCTTGCTGGATTTGCGTTTCGATAACCATTTTTGGCGGGAACTGGTCCCGGAGCGTTACGCTGAGCGTCATGGTTTACCACTCGCGCAAGCCCGCGCCGAAGTCAAGGCCCGCACCCAGGCTATTGAAGGGACTCTGAACTGGTACTGTTTGGACTATTGGACGCAGGATTTGGCGCTCGATATCGTCGCTTTGAAGCGCGAGATCGAGCACCTGATCACTGTGCATCCCTATGTTCTGCAATTTCTGGATGCGCTGCGCGCCGCCAGCAAGCGAGTGGTGCTGGTCACGAACGCCCACCAGGACAGTCTGGCGCTGAAAATGGAGAAAACCCGGCTGGCCGGGTATTTTGACGCCATGGTTTGCGCTCATGACCTTGGACTGGTTAAGGAACAATCGGAATTCTGGCCACGATTACGGACAGTGGAGCCATTTGATCCAGCGACGACCTTACTGGTGGACGATAATCCGACCATTTTGCGGACGGCGCAGGGGTACGGAATTGCGCATCTGGTGTCGGTGTTGCGGCCTGATTCCGCCGATCCACCCCGCATACCGGAAGGGTTTCCGGCAATTCAGGATTTTTCCGAGTTGTTACCCGTCGTTTGTGAGCCCACCCGGAGGAAATGACCCAGTCGCGTAGAGAAACCCCCGGCTGCGTTATCCCGACCAGCGCGGACCCCGAACGGGTCACTGAGGATCTCCCCAGCGTGATGATCCTGTAGGGACCAGGCTGACCATACGCTATTGCACACTGGATACTCGATTATCCTACGGGAAACTTTGCAATCAGACCTCCCGTAACAACGTTGATGCGCTGGGTTGACTGAAAGCCCGGAAGGTAAAACCGATAACAGCCGTAGCTGGCTGTTTTTATTGGTGCCGGGAGAGAGACTCGAACTCTCACGGTATCACTACCGGTGGATTTTGAGTCCACTGCGTCTACCATTCCGCCATCCCGGCATGGGAGGTGAGGACGTGATTATAAGGATTTTCCGCCATTGGGCAAGCCAGCAGCAGGTTTGAGAATGAAAGAATAGCGCTATCATGCCGAAATCGCGTCAGTCAGGTATCATGCCGCCCTCTGCCGCCACTGTAACCCTTCCTTTGTTGCACGCATCGAACATGTTGACCCTCAAGGCCTTCAAGGCAGAAGTACTATTATTACTAGCGGCAATCATCTGGGGCATCGCTTTCGTCGCCCAGCGAGCCGGCATGGATCATGTCGGTCCCTTCACCTACAACGGCGCTCGCTTCCTGCTCGGCGCGCTATCATTGGCGCCATTGCTATGGATCAAACAACGACGCTCTGGCCCGTTCATCCACCCTGGTAGAGAACGGCTCACACTGGCCGGCAGTCTGTTGGCCGGGTCGATTCTGTTCATCGGCGCTTCACTGCAACAAGTTGGCATTGTCCATACGACCGCGGGCAAGGCGGGATTCATCACCGGTTTGTATGTCGTTGTCGTACCGCTACTGGGCTTGCTATGGGGGCATCGCACGCCCTGGGGTACGTGGGCCGGCGCCCTGCTAGCCGTCATGGGCCTCTATCTGCTGACGATGAACGACCGTTTGGCGCTCACCGAGGGCGATGGCTTGGTGTTAATCGGCGCGTTTTTCTGGGCCGGGCATGTCCTGGCAATCGGTTGGCTGGCCGGACGACATGTCGAACCTATTCTGCTAGCCTGTCTACAATTCATCGTCTGTGGTGTGCTGAGCTTGGCGGTTGCGGTCGTCAGCGAACCGATGACCTTGGACGGGCTACGCGGCGCAGCATTGCCGATTCTCTACGGAGGGTTACTATCGGTCGGCGTCGCCTTCACCCTGCAAGTGGTGGCCCAACGCGATGCGCCACCCGCTCACGCCGCCATTATCCTGAGTCTGGAAACCGTGTTCGCTGCCTTAGGGGGCTGGTTGCTGCTGAACGAGACCCTGGCCGGACGCGGGTTGATGGGGTGTAGCCTGATGTTCGCCGGCATGTTGCTGTCGCAACTAGTGTTGGGCAAAACCGCGCCGCCGCCAACTGAACCGGCCGTCATCGCCGCGCCGCCCGGTGCGCCGGAATCTGGCCAAACCGACGATTTGAAAGCCCGCCTTGCCCCTGCTCGCCAATAATTCAGTTCCGCTAAAAAGCCAACAGACTGGTATGATAGCGATCTATCAAACCCTCTTGACCCGAAAGTGGGGCATTCATGAAAGAAATCTATCTGGGCCGCCAGCCGATCTACGATTCCGCTCTCCAGGTGGAGGGCTATCAACTGTCCTACCATCCCACTGATGGCGAAGTGATAGCTGAAAATGCTCCATTGCTGGATGTCGAGATGGAGCGCACCCAGATCCTGTTCAACACGTTGACCGAGGTCGGGTTGGAACCGTTGGTCGGTGAAAGCAAGGTATTTTTAAACATCGCCCGCAATTTGCTCGTTCAGGGGACGTTACGACAACTCACGACAGCCTCCTCACGCATCGTGTTTGAAGTGGTCGCCGATATTGTCGTGGATCGCCCGCTGCTCGACGCACTCCGCGCCCTGCGCCAGGATAATTACCATTTTCTGCTGGACGAGTATGTAGACAATGAGGCCTACCAGGCGCTACTGGAAGTTGCCGAATCGGTGCGGATCAACATCGCGACGACCCCGGAAAAAGAAGCGCGCCGGCTGATCGCCCAACTTCAGCAACGCGGCCTGACGATCATCGCTAGCGGCATCGAAGATCAAGAAACCCTCGAAACATGCCAGAAGCTGGGTTTCAATTTTTTCCAGGGGCGGCATTTTTCCCAACCGCGTTTGCTCAAATTTCAGGGCATCCAAACCAACCAGTTGGCGGTGTTGCGCCTGATCAGCGCGCTTAATCAACCGGATGTCGATTTCAAAGCGATTGCCTCCCTGATCGCCCAGGATGTCGCCCTCAGTTACAAGTTGCTGCGCTACATCAACTCCGCCTATTTCAGTCTGCCGCAACGAGTTGAATCTATCCAACGAGCGGTTGCGTTGCTGGGACTGCGCACCGTGCGTTCCTGGGCGACGCTCATCTCGATGTCTGGAGCCGAAAACATGCGCAGCGACCTGATGACGATTGCGCTGGTGCGCGCCAAGATGTGCGAGTTATTGGGTGAGCAACTGGGCATTCAGCAGCGCGACGCCAGTTTTACGGTTGGCCTGCTGTCAGTGCTCGATTTGGTCGCGCAGGCGCCGATGCCGGAAGTGTTGGCGGCGCTGCCACTGGAAGAAGAAATCAACGGGGCGCTGCTGCGCCACGACGGCGCGCTGGGCCGCATCCTGGCCTGCACCTTGGCCTACGAGCAGTGCGACTGGGCGACATTGCAGGAATCCGGTCTGGACGCCGAACAAGTCAATGAGGCTTATATGGCAGCCTTGGCCGATGCCTATCGCGCCAGTTATGAACTGCTGCGGGATTGAGCCGAAGGCGCCAGTGGGTCGGAAGCCAGCTCCACTGCTGGCGCTGTATCTGATTTAGAGTCTGCTATCGACACGTCGTCCCCTCCCTGCTCCCGATACCAGCATTGATAGCAAAGCCGCAAGCCGTTCTCGCTTAAAAAGCTCGCTGGCGGACCAAACCCGCCGCACATATCGCAAATCAGATAGCTACTGACCATTGCTATACCCCCTCGCTGTTTCCTGCTCATTCATCGTCGTTCAGTGGATAGTCCTCCACCGCTGATGCCCTCACCCAGTGGTCTGCGTCAAGGCACAGGCGCTGCTATCGCGTTCATTCAGCCGTGCATCTTCAGCCTGGCCTGTTTGCGCCAAACCTCATCTACAATAGTCAGTGCCCGCTCTACAACCCTTGGCTCTTTCAATGCTGATTTCTTTCCTGAATCGACTGACTTTGCTCCTGTTGAGCACCACCGGGCCGGCTTTTGCCGCAGCCCCCCTGATCCTGCATGATTTTGAACAATTCGCCAGCCCAATGTCGGGGACGGCGATGAGCACCTGGACCACTGACCCAGAGCAGCCGGCGGGTCGGATTCGTTACCAGTTGACGCCCGATGGACGGACAGAAAATGGCCGAGCGCTCTATCTCCAGTACCGCTTCAACTCCAGCGCAACCGAGGCGCTGGGCTGGCAACTGAGTTTGCCGGATCTGGACGCTTCCGCCTACGATCATCTCGAACTGTGGATTCGCGGCGATGCGCAAACCCGTTTTGCCGAAGCGTTAAAGCTGGAGTTCAAACAACCGCTAGCGGGTAGTCCACCCGGTCTACTCCGTCAAGGCAGCACCTTGATTGAGGGCGTTACCAGCGATTGGCAGCGCTTCCAGGTTCCGCTGCACCGGATGAATGGTATTGAAAACTGGATGCACCTGCGCCAATTCGCTCTCGTATTGCAACCACGGCGCTCGCCGGCGACCGACGGTGCTTATTGGCTGGATGACCTGGCGTTGATCAAAACGGGCCAACCCGGTCCCAGCATCTATGATCGGGTGACGCCGTTAAAGAAAACCGCCTGGGAAATGGCGCACGGTGGGAAAGACGCTGCCCAACCCCACATCCACGCCCGGCTGGCAGGCTGGCCAAAGCAGTTGACAGTGCCTCCCGCAGAGCTGCCGCGCAATGACCGGGAATTTCTGGAGCGGCTTGCCCGCGACACTTGGCGAGGATTGGCGGCGTTCAGCGACCGTGAGCATGGCCTGCCGCTGGATACGGTGCGTTTTGATGGTTCGGTCGTCCCGGAACGCGCCTGGGTGGGCGACTACACCAACGTGACCAACATCGGCCTGTATCTGATCGACATCGTCGCGGCGCGGGAATTGGGACTCATTGACTCGGCTGAAGCGTGGGCGCGGTTAAGCCGGACGCTGGACAGTCTGGAGTCACTGGAAACCTGGCGGGGATTTTTCTTCAACTATTACGACACCACGACGTTGGAACGCACCAGTCACTTCGTATCGTTCGTCGATTCTGCCTGGCTCAGCGCCGGATTGATGGTGGTGCGCAACAGTGTTCCCGAACTGGCGGATCGTTGTACCCGGCTCATCGACCGGGAGGATTACGCAGTGTTTTATGACCCGGTCGATCAATTAATGATGCACGGTTATTACGTCCATTTGCCGCACCGTGCTGAACATAACTATGGACTGTTGTATAGCGAAGCGCGGCTGGGCAGTCTAATTGCCATTGGCAAGGGTCATGTCCCGAAAGAGCACTGGTATCGCATGGCTCGCACCTTCCCGCGCCATTTCACCTGGCAGTCGCAATCGCCCAAGGGCCGCCTGATCAAGACCGTTAATGGCCACACTTTTCCCGGCGGCCATTACGCCTGGAAGCAGGTGAAGTATGTCCCGTCATGGGGCGGCAGCCTGTTCGAGGCGTTGATGCCGCTTCTGGTGCTGGATGAGCCGCATTATGCGCCAGCCAGCCTGGGTCGGAATGCGGCGGCGCATACCGAGATTCATCGACGCTTCGCTATGGAGCATTTGGGCTATCCGGTATGGGGATTGTCACCGAGTTCCAAACCAACCGGCGGCTATGGCGAGTTTGGGGCGCGAATTCTAGGGGTGCGGGGTTATCAGGCCGGCGCCGTAACGCCCCACGCGGCGGCGCTGGCGCTGCTGGTGGACCCGGTGACAGCGACGGCCAATCTCCGCAAGCTGGCGGAACACTATCCGATCTATGGCGATTTCGGGTTCTACGACGCTGTGGGCCCTCAGACCGGTCAGGTCGTGCATAACTACCTCGCTCTGGACCAGAGCATGATCCTGATTGCGCTGGCGAATCATCTACGGCAAGGCGTCATTCAACGCTACTTTGCCACTGATCCGATCATCCAGCGAGTGTTGCCACTGCTCGGCGCGGAACGATTTTTCTGATAGGTGATGGCCGGAAAGTCCCGGTGACCCTGAGTAGACCAAAATATGGCCGACGTTGAATTCGAAAACATCGACAAAACCTACCCAGGCGGGACGCAAGCCATCTTCGCCTTCAGCCTGGCCATCGCCGATGGCGAAGCCCTGGCGCTGGTCGGCCCCTCCGGTTGTGGCAAATCCACTCTACTACGCCTGCTGGCTGGGCTGGAGACGCCGACGAACGGTGTCTTGCGCATTGGCGGCGCAGTGGTCAACGACCAGTCGCCACAGCAGCGTAATGTGGCGATGGTCTTCCAGGATTACGCGCTCTACCCCCACATGACGGTTCGGCAAAACCTGGAGTTTCCGCTGAAAATGCGCCATTTGCCTCGCGGTGAAATCGAACGGCAGGTGCGTTGGGCGGCAGAGTTGCTGAGCCTCGGCGAGTTGCTCAACCGCCTGCCCCGGCAACTGTCCGGTGGTCAGCGCCAGCGGGTGGCGATGGGCCGGGCGCTGGTGCGGCAACCGACGGTCTTTCTTATGGACGAACCGTTATCCAATCTGGACGCCCGGCTTCGGGTGCAAATCCGCGCCGAATTGAGCGAGCTGCTGGATCAACTGGGCGCAACCACCGTCTATGTCACCCACGACCAAGCGGAGGCGATGACCCTGGGCGACCGGGTGGCGGTAGTCCATCAGGGCCGCCTGCAACAGGTCGCGCCGCCTCAGGAATTGTACGAACAGCCTGCCAATACTTTCGTCGCCAGCTTTATCGGCAGCCCACCGATGAACCTGTTTCCGGCGCAAATCATCACCGTCAGCGAGGGTCGGTTACGTCTGCGTCTGCGGGAACAAAGCCTGCCGCTAACCCTGTCCGCCGCCACCGCCGAATACGGTCGGCAATGGCTGGATGCGCCGCTGACCGCCGGCATTCGCCCCGAGTCACTGTCCCTCACCAGCCAGGATAACGGCTTACGGGCCACCGTGCATGATGCGGAATATCTGGGTCACGAAACGCTGCTGTACTTGCAAATCGACGGGATGGCCCCTCCCGCCCCGGTACTGGCGGCCCGTCTGGCGGGCATCCGCATTTTCCACAAGGGCGAGGCGGTGCGTCTGTCGCTCAATACGGCGCATCTGCACTTTTTCGACACAGCGGGTTGCGCCCTGGATCACGGTATTGCCGGCAGCACCGCCCGTTGCTGACGTTGCTGACCCACCTTTTGCCACCACTCCCGGAGTCACTCGTCATGTTCGCCAAACCGCACATTCCACCTGATTTTCTGTGGGGAGCCGCTACTTCAGCTTATCAAATTGAAGGTTCGCCGCTGGCGGAGGGCGCGGGTCCCAGCATCTGGCATGAATTCGCCCATACGCCTAGACGCACTCGCAATGGCGACACTGGCGATCTTGCCTGTGATCATTATCGCCGCTACCAGGAGGATGTGGCGCTGATGGGTGAACTGGGGTTAAACGCCTATCGTTTCAGCATCTCCTGGAGTCGGGTGCTGCCGGAGGGGCGCGGCCGGGTCAATGCGCCGGGATTGGCTTTCTACGAACGGCTGGTTGATGCCTTGCTGGAACAGGGTATTCAACCGATGCTGACCTTGTACCACTGGGATTTGCCGGCGGCGCTGGATCGCCTCGGCGGCTGGCTGAATCCAGACAGCGCCCATTGGTTCGCCGACTACGCGCGCCTCCTGTTTCGGACGCTGGATGATCGGGTGAAACTCTGGGTCACATTGAATGAACCGTGGGTCGTAGTGGACGGCGGCTATTTACACGGCGTCCTGGCGCCGGGTCAACGCAACATCTTCGCCGCACCACTGGCTTCACACAACCTGTTGCGCGCCCATGCCGCTGCCGTGCAGGTCTATCGCGCTGCCGGTCGCCACCAAATCGGCCTGGTGGTGAACCTGGAGCCGAAATACCCGGCGACGGAATCGGCTGAGGATTTCGCCGCGACGATGCGGGCTGACGCCTACTGGAATCGCCAGTATCTCGATCCGGTGTTTCTGGGCGCATATCCGCCAGAACTGGCCGAGATTTTCGGTGCAGCCTGGCCCGCATTTCCCGCTGCCGACCTCGACTTTATCCGCCAACCGCTGGATTTCCTCGGCGTCAACTACTACAGCCGGCAGCTCGTGCAACACGATCCCGGCGATTGGCCCCTGCAAGCCGCCCGTATTCGCCAGCCGCGCCAGACCTATACCAGCCTGGACTGGGAAGTTTACCCGCAGGGTCTGACTGATATTCTGGAATGGGTGGCCCGCCGCTACGGGCCATTGCCGCTGTACATCACCGAAAATGGCGCGGCGTTCTATGACTCACCGCAAACTGAAGGTTTGGTGGATGATCCGCTACGACAACGCTACCTGCGCGATCATCTGCGGGCAGCGCTGGAAGCCCGGCGCCAAGGCGTGGACCTGCGCGGTTACTTCGCCTGGTCACTGCTGGACAATTTTGAATGGGCGTATGGCTATACGCCGCGCTTTGGCCTGACGCATGTGGATTACGCAACGCAACAGCGCACCATCAAGGCCAGCGGGCGGTTTTACGCTGAAGTCATCCGCAGTCAGGGCGCGGCGTTGGGAATGAATATTGGGGACTAACGAGCATTCAGCCCGGTTCAACCCATTCTCAACTCAGCAACATTCTGGAATTGACTGACGACGTAGTAGCACTCCACCTCTAGTTGTAGCAGGGCGCAATCCGGCGCCGTCACGAAGTCCCGCAGGTGGGGATGCTTCAGAAGATAGAGTTGCAACAATTCCGCATAATGATCCATGCTGACTTCATGCGCCTGACCCTGGGCGGAAATCGCCACCGCATCGCGGTAGTCGCTGGCGGTGTTGCATCGACTGTCGATCAACAGTGAAACTCGTGGATTGGCCAGCAGATTGACGTATTTCTGCGTGGCCCGATATGTGGCGAAAATGATGTGCCGCAAATCAGGGGTCACAGCGAAGGCCATCAGGCTGGTGTAGGGTTGTTGCTCGCGCTGAGTCGCCAGCACCGCCTGAACCTGGGTGTTCAACAAGGTTCGCACGGTGTCGTGCAAGGATTCGGCAGTGTTCATCTTCAGGGTCCCGGTTTTGCAGTGGTGTCCAACATGGCCCGTAATTCCCGGTAACTCTCCAATCGACGTGGCGCAATTTCACCCCGCGCCACCGCCGCCTTTAATGCGCAATCCGGTTCGATGTCATGGCGGCAGTCGGAAAACCGGCAACAACCGAGATACGGCGCCAGTTCGGGAAATCCCCGCTCCAGATCGCTCGGACGGATTTCCCCCAACCCGAAACTCCGCACTCCCGGCGAATCGATCAAATCACCGCCGCCTGGCAGATGATAGAGCGTACTGGCGCTGGTAGTGTGTGCGCCGAGGCCGGTGGCGGCGGATACGGCCTGAATGCGAATGTCCCGATCTGGAAGCAATGCCTTGATTAAAGAAGACTTACCCACGCCGGATTGCCCGGCCAGCAAGCTGGTGCGCCCACACAACCAGGTTTGCAATTCGTCCAGCCCATGCGCGGTATGGCTGCTCGCCAGTAGCAGCGGATAGCCAATCCGCTGATAGGGCTCCAGCCGGAGGGTCAAGGCCGCCAGCGCTGGGGAATCCAGCAAATCTATTTTATTCAACACCAGCAGCGCCTGAACGCCAATGGCGGCAATCGCGGTCAGATAGCGGTCAACCAGTGATTCACTGAATTCCGGGAAAGGCGCTAGCACCACCGCTACTGCGTCGAGATTAGCCGCTACCGGACGCAGTTGGCCTCGATAATCGGGACGGGTTAATAGTGAGCGACGCTCGGCCACTGCAGTGACCACCCCATCCCCGGCGCTGGAGGCTTGCCAAATCACCCGGTCGCCACACGCTAGTCGACCTAAATTTTGCCGCACCGTGCAACGCTGAAGTTTTCCGTCCTGATCTTCGACAATGAGCGCCCGGCCGTAAGGGCTAATCACCAAGCCGGTTTGTTCTGGTCCCAAACTGGCGTCGCCGAGTTCCGGCTCCGACTGCGTTGCTCGATGCCGCCGGCGATCCTGCGAATGCTGGATGCGCGCTTGCTGGCGCTGGGTCAATCGGCGACTGACCCAAATTCCTGTACCCTCTCCCGCCAGCAGATGAGGGGAGTAAAATGAGTCGCTCACTGCGAACGCCCGGCGCAGGTATTCCCCGCCCACTTTGAATGGATCATGCGAATGTCTCCCGATAACCTGATCTGGATTGATTTGGAAATGTCCGGACTGGACCCTCAGACCGATAGCATCATTGAAATCGCTACGGTGGTGACGGACAGCCAATTGAACTTGCTCGCTGAAGGACCCGCACTGGCTATTCATCAAAGCGATACCGTGCTGGCGGCGATGGATGAATGGAACCGCAAGCAGCATGGTGAATCCGGGTTGGTCACCCGGGTGCGCGCCAGTTGCATCGACGAATGCGAGGCGGAGCGGCAGACTTTGCAGTTTCTGCGCCAGTATGTTCCACCGGGCTACTCGCCGATGTGTGGCAACAGTATTTGCCAGGATCGACGCTTTATGGCGCGCTGTATGCCAGAACTGGAAGCGTATTTTCACTATCGCAACCTGGATGTCAGCACCGTTAAGGAACTGGGCCGACGCTGGTATCCGGACCGGATCAAAGGCTTCAAAAAAGCTTCGACGCACCTGGCATTGCAGGATATACACGATTCCATTGAAGAACTCCGCTTCTATCGCGAGCGGTTGTTTGTGGCTCAACATGAAAAGCTGGTCAGTTCGTAGAATTTCCACCACTTTGGCTGATGCTCACCAGCCTTTCAGACTCTGCAATCCGGCGACAGGCCGCTTGAAAGCGCGGCGGAATACCTGTCCGCCGCCTCTTTCGTGGCCTTTGTACGCAATACCGCCGCTGCGACCGCTTATTGGTTTGGAGCCGGAGCCGGAGCCGGAGCCGGAGCCGGAGCTGGAACAGCGGGCTTGGCCACATTTTCGACTACCGCAGCGGTATCCTTGGCGATATATCGCCCCCACCACTCCTGAAGACGCCCCTTGTGCCATAGGAAGGCCATGCCACCGACCAACAACAACAGGAACAGGTAGGACTTCCAAGGCGTTTTCTTCTCCGCGAAGGGATCGGTAAACGAACGCTGAGCTCCTGGTGGCAGTGCGGCCAGGCGCGTGAGCGAAGTCCCAAAGGGAATATTGATGATAGCGCGGGTGTTGATCGCCCAACCGTTGGCATCCAGCAAGGGCGCCAGATTGCGCCTGCGGAGTTTGAGGTAGGCGATCACCATGGATGGGCCAGAGAGGACCAGCACCAGGCCGACAAGGGCGAGCGGCATCTGCCACGCCTTCATACCAAGGAAGCCCGTCACTACCGAAGCGATGGCGGTGCCGATGGCGCCGACGGCCAAACCGATAGCGGCGAAGATACCGGCGAACTTGCCGACATCGAACGGAGGTGCGGTTGGAGCTTTACCGGCTTCCGTTTTTTGCGCGGCATCCGCAACCCCCGCTGCCGCTTGGTCATGAACCGCCTTTTCGCGGGCAGCGGCCATTTTCTCGATCTGCTCCCCGATCATCTTGCCGATGCGTTTGTAGGGATACCAGAACGCCTGCCGAACGCTGATCGGATGCTCGATGATCTTGACGATCGTGGCATCCCAGTCCTGGCCGTGCTGGTCGAAGAACATCCCATTACGGCCCACCATCAGGTTATCCGCATCGCCGTTGGTGAAAGCGGCGACGATGGTCATTTTTTCGGCCCCCTGGCGCTGACATTCGCAGTAGGCCAGATAAGTTCCGCTGAGACTCGCCAGTCCGCTGTGCTTACCGATGTCCTCAATGCGCAGGCACAGCTCGCAACTCCGCCCGTCCAGGAACAACGTACCGACCTGGAAAATGGCTTTCGGACCGGGCGTGTAAAAATCGCGGAACGAGACAAAATTGTTTAACAGCCGAAACAGGTCGCGGTGATAGCGGACCAGCCGGTCCACCGAGTCAATGGCGTTGGCCGCACCTGCAAGCGCTTTGTCCTTTTCGACCAGTGCGGTGAGCGTTTCCTGATAGCCGCCCGCCAGGATGGCGCGAACCCGCTGGATACCCAGCGGTTCGACGACCGCGCCCTGCTTATTAGCCAACCAGGCTTCATGGGCGGCGAATTTCGCGCACAATCCGGCCCACTGGACGGTGTCCAGGTTGGCCTTGGCCCCGAGCAAGGGTTGGACAACCTTAGCGCGAAAGTCCGCCATCGCGGCGACCCAAGCAGGATTAAGACCCTGGTCGAGCGACAGGGGTTTATCGGCTTCGATTTTCGCCAGCGGTAGGGCGGCAACCTCTTCGGCGGCTGGCGAGAGCGCCTTTTTCCCCAGCGCCTCGTAATCGGCTAAGGCGGGATTCAACGGCTCGGCGGCGTGCGGATCGAAGGCGACCAACCGGCAGCGGATGAAATAATCGTCCACCTTGGACTTGACCCTCTCGAACGCGGCCTCGGCGGCTTCGGTGCCCTCGCCGAGTGGCAAAATGCTGGCGGCATCCCGTTCCCCCTCCGCCCACCAATCCGCATAGGCTTGAGCTTCGGTAAAAAACAGGTCGATTTTCTCTTGCGGCAAGCCCGGTTCGCCGCTTCGATCCCCCTCGGCCCCGACACAGGCGATGATGTCCTCGATGACCGTCTTGACAGCCTCGCTATCAGCAGCGGCGGCGGGGATGACGCCATCGCCGTTGAACCGGGTGTTAGCGAAGATTTTAGCGGTATCCGCTGTATCCTCGGCGGTGAGGATCGTCACTTCTTCCTTACCGAGATTGATCAAAATCTGTCGGGCCGAGGCGAGCAGATCGGCGCCCTCAGGCGTGCTGTCATCAATAGCGTCCAGAGGAAGCGAGGCAAAGCCCCAAGCTAAATCGTCCGGGTTCTTCAGGACGGAGGTCGCCCACTGGACTGCTGCAATGATCTCGGGCAGCCGGATACGGCCGTCGCCATCGCTGTCGATGAGTTCAAGCGTCTTGCTATCGATTTCCAGGCCACTGGTCGGGCAACTGAGCGCAGCCCAAAGTTTAGGATCGAGTTGCGCCAACGCTTTCAGGTCGGCGCCCGTTTCCAAACGAACCTGATCGAACCCGCCCGAGCGAAAGAACCGCCATTTGTGCAAGCTATCCGTCGTATCTTTCTTATGATCCGCCATCAGAAGCACCTCAAGTTATCAAAATGCTTAAATAATGACCCGATGATGCCTGTAGTTCAGGTCTCTACTGGTAATGCCGGGTCATTGCCCCATTCCGACCAGGCGCCGGGATAGCCGCGCACCTTCGCGTAGCCCAGATGGTGCAACACCCAATAGGTATGTGCTGAACGATGATGAGTTTGGCAATAGACAATGACTTCCTTGTCAGGGGTGACGCCACGCGCCTCCAGCAATCCCCGCAACACCGGGTCCGGCTGGAAACGCCATTGCCGTTGCGCATCCATGGCGTCGGTCCAATTGAGATTCACGGCCCCAGGAATATGGCCGCCTCGGGCAGCGCGCACATCAAGCCCGGCGTACTCGGCAGGTGTGCGGACATCGAGCAATGCCAACTCCGGTTGACCTAACCGCGCCAGGATATAGTCCCGGTCAGCGAACGCCGCAGGATTCAGCAACCGGGCCTGATAAGCACTGGGTGTTGGGTGACGGACCGACGTTTCCAATGAGCCGCCAGCGGCCTCCCAAGCGTGCAACCCCCCATTGAGCAGCGACGCCCGCTCATGGCCGAGCGCTGTCAAGGTCCACAACAACCGCCCGGCGCGGCCATTGCCCTCGTTATCATAAGCGACGACGGATCGTTCCGGGGTTAAACCCAGCCGTGACAAAACGACGCTCAAGTGTTCCTCAGTCGGCAGCAAGCCCATAGCCGGCGGCGCAGCCCGCACCAACTGGGCATAATCGAGCGATACCGCGCCGGGAATATGACCAGCGGCGTAACTAACCGAATCGCACAGATCAACGATCAGCACGGCGGGATCAGCGAGATCAATTTGCAGTGCCTCGGGTTCAATGAGTAGTGGCAAGTTCAATACAGAAGACATGCAGGCTCCTGGGAAAATGGACAGTGGATGGCAAAAACCGGGGGTTAAGCCTGACATTCGATTTTTACCACGAAATCGCGGGCCTCGGCAGCAATGTCGGCGGTGGAACGGGTGGCGCGGGTGGCGCGGCTTTGGTAATCAATACCGACCGCCTCCAAAAGACCACGCGCCAACGCCGCCTTGATAGCGAAATTCACATTCTGGGGAATATCACCGGTCATTTCATGGACGCGCACGGCGTTCAGCTTGGAACTGACCACGCCCACAATGGCGCCTTCGCTATCCAGCAACGGCCCACCGCTGTTGCCAGATTGAGTGGGCGCGGTAAACTGCAGGGAGCGGGTATCGTCGCCGGGGCCAATCAGCGAACTGATATTGCCTGTAGTGACCTGCGGCCCGGAACCGAGCAGACCGCCCAGTGGATAGCCAATCACGATCACCGCCTCGCCCAGTTGCGCCTGTCGCCCATCGCGGAACACCGCGACCCCCGGCAGGGATACATCGGCCCGCAGCAAGGCCAGATCATTGGTGGGATCAACGAACACCAATTCCAGCCGGCACCGTTGGCGCGGCGAACGACCCAGTATCTCCCGGGCGCCGTCGATGACGTGGTGATTGGTCAGCACATAACCATCGGCATGGACACAGAAGCCGGTGCCACTGAATGAGGCTGGATCAGCCGGCGGGCGTGATCCGGGCTGAGCAACGGAACGAAATTCCGGCGCCGGTAGGCCAAAGTGCGCCGCCAGCGCGGGTAATCCGGCAGCGAACCCTTGGCCTACCGCCCGGAACTTCCACTGTCCCTGATAACGATACAGTTCCGCCATAATCATCGCTGTTTCGCCACGACAGGCCGGCGGTAATGAAAACAGTAACATCGGCTTGTCGGCGTTGTCGGTCAACCAGGCCCGGATCACGGCGAACACCCCGAAGGTCACGCCCGCTGATTGACCGGGTTTCACTGCTAACACCATAGCAATGCGCGCCACTGTCGCTGGCACTGCATCCAGCTCAACGCGAAATTCCCGGGGATAGCCGGTGAACACGACCGAGCCATCTGGAGATCGAGGTTGTTCAGCGCTCACCAAGGCGGATAAATCATGCGCTTGCCCATCAGCACCCAGCAGCACTGCGCCGACCTGGGTTTTCGCTTCAAAATCCTCGAGTGGCTCGCCGCTAACGCCAACGACAATGCGACCACTGCCAATCGGTTGATTCTGTCCTGGTTGCAATTCACGCATCAAGGCTCTCCTTACCGCTGCTCAAAAATCCCCAGGCGTTCCCTGGGATTTATCTTCAAGCCCCAAAGGGGCGTACTCATTTTAGCCTGGGGCGACGCCCTGGGCGATCAAGGCGCTGCGTCAGCACAACTCAAAATATCGTTTTAACCTGCTGAGAATGAGTATTAGTTGAATAGCGGCGCTTTGCGCGAAATTGAACTCATGCGCCGGATCGAGAAGGACCTGGACACGCCGTCAATGAACACAATAGAACCTGATTTCCAATCACCCCCTTAGCGCTATGGTTTGCCATAACATCCGCCTCCCAGGGTTGCTGATCGAGATAAAGTAACACGGCATGGTGATCCACCACGGCTTGACGCAGCTTCAGTCCGGCAACCCAAAAATACTAAAAATTTGATATATATCTAATTTTCACCACCGGCGCTTTCGCCTACAATGTGGCTCTTTTAGCGCAACCACTCAAGACCTTGCCCATGCCATCTCTTCGTTATGTTTTAACTATCGCCTGCCCGGATCGGGTCGGCATTGTCGCTGCGGTATCCGGCTTACTAGCAACCCATCACGGTAATATCATTGAATCTGATCAGTTCAGCGACACTGAATCAGGCCAGTTTTTCATGCGTCTAGTGTTCGACTTGGACGAAGCAACCGAACCAGTGCTGCTGGAACACTTCACCCCACTGGCCCAGCAATTCGCAATGGACTGGCGTCTTTACAGTCCACGTCAGCGACCCAGGGTGATGATCTTGGTGTCCAAAGCTGAACATTGTCTGAATGATCTGTTGTACCGGCACCGTACCGGAGCGTTGCCGATGGATATTGCCGCCATCGTCTCCAATCACGGCGAACTGGCGCATCTGGCAGAGTGGCATGCGCTTCCTTATCACCACTTGCCGGTCACGCCAGGCGCCAAACCGGCGCAAGAGCGGGAAATTCTGAAACTGGTGGAGCAAACCCGCACGGAATTAGTGATTCTCGCCCGCTATATGCAGATTCTTTCCCCAGAGCTGTGCCAAGCGCTGGCTGGGCGAATCATCAACATTCACCACTCCTTTCTGCCAGGATTCAAGGGCGCCAAACCCTATCATCAGGCTTATCACCGAGGCGTGAAACTGATCGGCGCCACCGCCCATTTTGTCACCGCCAACCTGGACGAAGGGCCGATCATCGAACAGGAAGTAGAGCGGGTCGATCATGCCCAGACCCCGGAACAACTGGCGGCGGTCGGGCGTGACATCGAAAACATTGTGCTGGCCCGCGCCCTGCACTATTACCTGGAACGTCGGGTGTTTGTGAACGGCAGCAAAACTGTAGTGTTGCGCTAGGAGCAGCGATGTGACCCCTGATCTACTGTATCCCGCCGCTTTCTTGATCGGTCTGACCGGCGGCGTACACTGTTTTGGCATGTGCGGCGGTATCGTCGGCGCGCTCACTCTGGGACTGCCGCCGGCGCCAGGGCGCCCGCTACGAACCCGCATGTCCTTTCTGCTGGCTTATAACCTGGGACGGATCATGAGTTATGTCGTCGCCGGTATGCTGGCCGGCGGGGTCGGGGCGTGGGCGGCGTACCTGTTGTCGGTGCATCACGCTCAACTGGGACTGCAAATCATCGCTGGGCTGTTCATGATCCTGCTGGGTCTGTATCTGGCCGGCTGGCACGGAATGCTGCATCGGCTGGAGCGAATCGGCGGTATACTCTGGCGGCGCATTGAGCCATTGGGTCGAAGATTCTTTCCCGTGCGCACTCTATTTCAGGCATGGGGTATTGGCCTGGTCTGGGGTTGGCTGCCTTGCGGCCTAGTCTACAGCACGCTGGTCTGGGCGATGGGTGCGGGCGGGGCGCTGGAAGGCGGCCTGCTACTCCTCAGCTTTGGCTTGGGGACACTGCCAATGTTGCTGGCGATGGGCACGGTTGCGGCGACCCTGGCTGGTTTCATCCGCCACCCTAGTGTTCGCATCACTGCCGGAATACTGGTTATCTTGTTCGGGGTCTACGAAATCGGTTGGGCTGTAAAATTTTTGTAGAACTTGTCGCGCCAGAGTCGGTAAAATCTGTTGTAAGATAAACGCTTTTCCTGACAAAAAAACTGGACAGACTATCAAGGACCAGTATGAATTCGTTATGGCTATTGCTGGCTTTGATCCCACTGGCGATGGTTATCATGCTGGGGATAATGTTGCGGCGTGCGCGTCGTGATCTGGACCGGTACCGGCAGACTGAGGAACAAACCCGGCTGACTGTAACAGCCTTTGAGAATTCCAAAGCGGCGACTTTCATCACCAACCGCAGCGGTATTATTCAACAAGTGAATCAGGCTTTTACCCAGCTCACCGGTTACGCTGCTAACGAGGCGGTAGGCCAAAATCTACGCCTGCTCAAATCCGGAAAACATGACGCAGAATTTTATGCCGTTTTATGGCGAAACCTGTTGACGAAAGGTCACTGGGCCGGTGAAATCTGGAACCGGCGCAAGAATGGCGAACTTTATCTGCAATGGGAATCCATCACCACGGTACGCACCCTTGAGGATGAAATAACCCATTTTGTAGCGACTTTATTCGACCTGAGCGAGCAAAAAGCTGCGGAAAATGCACTGCATCAACTCGCCTACTACGATCCGTTGACCCAACTGCCCAACCGACGGTTGTTCACTGATCATCTCACCAAGGCCCAAGCTGCTGCACAGCGTAGTGGGTACTATGGGGCCGTGCTGTTTGTGGATGTGGACGATTTCCGGCGCATCAGCGATGCTCGCGGTCATGCAGTCGGCGACCACCTCCTCCTAGAAGTGGCAATGCGCCTGACCCGGTTCCTGCGCGCCGAAGATATCGTCGCCCACTGCGGTGGCGACCGGTTCACCGTATTGCTGGCTAAACTGGCCAATGTAGAGGAAATCGCTGTTCGGTTCGCCCGTGGCGTAGCGGAGAAAATTCGCTTGGCGCTGTCGATGCCGATCCAGTGGCAGGACCATATTTATGTACTGGGCGCCAGTGTTGGCGTCGCCTTGTTCCCTGTCCCTGGCCAAGGGGAAGCCAGTGACGAGCCACTCAAGCAGGCTGAAACCGCTTTGCACCAAGCCAAGTCGGCTGGACGCAACGCGGTGCGGTTTTTTGAAGCCGCCATGCAAACCGGGGTAGAGGCGCGCATGACGCTGGAGGGCGAAATGCGCTACGCCATTGAACGAAATCAACTACGCCTGTATTTGCAACCACAAGTAGACAGTAATACCCGTGTCATCGGCGCCGAGGTGTTGTTGCGCTGGCAACATCCTGAGCGAGGTTTGGTGCCGCCTGATCACTTCATCCCGCTGGCTGAGGAAACCGGCCTGATCATCGCCATGGGCGAGTGGGTGTTGCTGGAAATCTGTCGTTTGCTGGCTCGGTTGACCACTGCGGGTCAACCGTTGCGGTTAGCAATCAATGTCAGTCCCCGGCAGTTTCGCCAACCGCATTTCGCGACCCGGGTTAAGGCTGCGCTGGCCGCTACGGGTGCTGATCCCGCCTGGCTGACCCTGGAAGTCACCGAAGGGCTGGCCATTCAAGATATCAACGGCGCAATCGCGATCTTGTCAGCACTCAAGGCGCTAGGCATTCATTTGTCCATTGATGATTTCGGCACCGGCTACTCTTCGCTGGCCTATTTGAGTCGCCTGCCGGTCGATGAGTTAAAGATTGACAAGAGTTTTCTGCGCGGGGTGCCTGACGACTCACGCAATACGGCGCTGGTGGAAGCCATTCTGGCAGTGGCCCGGCATCTGTCCTTGTCAGTCGTTGCGGAGGGAGTGGAGACAGTCGAACAGGCAGACTTCCTGCGGGCGCGCCACTGCGACTGTTATCAAGGTTATCTCTACGGTCGGCCCGAGCCCGCAGAAGCGTTTTTGCAGTCGCTGAATGCAGCGAAGGGTGAGCCGGAATAAAAAAAGCCAGTTGTTTTAAACTGGCTTTTGGGAGTGTGGTGGAGGCGGGGGGAATCGAACCCCCGTCCGCAGATCCTCTGCCTTCGGCCCTACATGCTTAGCCTGGTCTTTGATTTAACCTTTCGCAACCCGACCGGCAGGACGGCGAACGGCGGTTCCGGTGAGTTTTAGCCCCTCCCCCCCAGACAGGTTCGGTGGCGAGCTTGTGTTAGTCGACCCCTGAAGCGCCCCGAAAGGCTCCGAACCTCACAAGCAAGTTTCGGTCAGAGGCTAGCGGGCTTTAGGCCGCCAGAGCGTAGCTGTCGTCGTTGGCAACTATGATTTACAGCACGTTTAACGAGGTGAGCTGCATCCTCGGCATGCGCCTTGGGTTTTGCAATCCACGTCGAAACCCGGAATCGCCCCCATGGGTGAAGGATTATGATAGCCTGATATCAGAAAAGTTCCAAGAATTTACCGTTCCCGCATCAACCGTTGCTTATCGCGCTCCCAGTCCCGATCTTTCTCCGTCGCCCGCTTGTCATATTCTTTTTTACCCCGCGCCAGACCGATGTCCAGCTTGGCCCGGTTGCGCTTCCAGTACAGCGCCAACGGGATGAGAGCATAGCCCTTACGCTCGACCGACCCGATCAGCCGGCTGATTTCCTCTTTATGCAATAACAGCTTGCGGGTGCGAGTTGGGTCAGTCTGTACATGGGTTGAAGCTGAAGTCAGTGGCGACAAATGACAGCCTAACAGGAATGCCTCGCCGTTATGCAACAGCACATAGCTCTCCTTGAGATGGGCGCGTCCCGCCCGCAAGCTCTTGACTTCCCAGCCTTGCAGGGACAAACCGGCTTCGAAATGCTCTTCGATGAAATAGTCGTGATACGCCTTCTTGTTACCGGCGATCTGGCCGCTGGGCGCTGATTTTTTCTTGCTCATAAGGAACCCTGTAGGCATACCGACGCTCGCCGCCCGATACGCCATGCTTGAGGATGGACACGGATTCAACCAAACTTGCGAGGCGAAAGTCCAACTACACTATAACGCCGCAACGGAGATCAGGTCGTGGCGACTGTGAAAAAAAGCGCGCTGGTGCTGTATTCAGCGGCGGAAATGTATAATCTGGTCAATGATATCGAAACCTATCCTCAATTCCTGCCCTGGTGCCGGTCGACCCGTGTCGTTCTCTGCGGCGAAGACGAATTACGTGCAACGATTGAAATGGCTAAAGGCGCCGTGCATAAGACCTTCACTACCAGCAATCGTATGCAAAAATACAAGATGATTGATATTCGCCTGTTGGAGGGTCCCTTTCAGCACCTAGAAGGCTACTGGCGTTTTGAGCCGTTGCGAGCTGACGCCTGTAAGGTGTCCCTGGATATGGAGTTTGAATTTTCCAACGCGCTATTGCGCAAGGTGGTCGAACCCGTGTTCAAACAAATCGCTAATTCGCTGGTGGACGCCTTTTGCAAACGGGCAGTGGATTTATATGGCCGGCGCTAATCCCACCGACGTCGCGGCGACTATCCGGGTTGAAGTCGCTTACGCCCGTCCTGACCGGCAGGCCATCATTCCAGTGGATGTTCCCGCTGGCGCAACACTGGAGCAGGCGATTATCCAGTCCCACATTCAAGAACAGTTCCCGGAAATTCAGGTGTCCACCGCCAAGGTCGGGGTATTTGGCAAACTCGGCAAGCTGTCAGCGACCGTGCGCGCCGGTGACCGCGTCGAAATTTATCGTTCACTATTAGCCGATCCCAAGGCGGTGCGCAAGCAGCGCGCTGCTGAAGGCAAAAAGATGCGCAAGGGCGGCGGCGATTTGGAGCCGGAGGGCGGTTAGTCAGCCCCTTCAAAGCGGGCCAGCGTGTCACCGCTGAAGAACAGGGTCACACGACGCTGTTCAGTGACTTTGCCGCCCTGACCGTACTGATAGTAATAATCCCACCGGTTTTGGTGAAAGGGATCAGCGACCAACGGCGTCCCCATCAGGCGTTGAACCTGTTGTCGGGTCATACCGGGTCGCAACTGAGCGACCGTTGCTTGGTCAATGTAATTGCCCTGGCGCACTGGGACCGTATAGAAACTGGGCAATAGCGATTCGCAACCCGCCGTCAGCGACAGGAGCAGGAGACCGGCGGCGCGTAGGGAGATGTGCAGCATGGAAGGCAAAACCCGGGTAGCTGGTGAAGATGATTCGTAATCATAGCGCACCAGGATAACCCTTGGCGAAACGCAATGACGGGAGAATGCCGCATGGGCGCGAAAGAACTCAAGCAAGCGGGCCTGAAGGTCACGCTGCCGCGTATGAAAATCCTCAAAATGCTACAGCATCCAGAGAGTCCGCATTTGACTGCTGAGGTGATTCATCGGATGTTGGCCGAGTCTGGCGAGGAGATCGGGCTGCCGACGGTGTATCGGGTCTTAACCCAGTTCCAGATGGCTGGGTTGGTCAAACGCCATCATTTCGAGGGCGGCCAGTCGGTGTTTGAACTCGATTTGGGCAAGCACCATGATCATATTCTGTGCCTGGAATGCGGGCGGATTGAGGAGTTCTGTGATGAGGAAATCGAGCGGCGACAGCGGTTGATGGCTCGGCAACTTGGTTTTGAACTGGTTGAACATCGGCTGATTCTCTATGGTCATTGTGTTCGTCCCGACTGTCCGCATGGCTTAGCGCCGGAGAGATCAGCAGATTGACTGGATGGATTGCGAAAGGCCGCAATACTGCCCAAAACAGGCTGGTTGACGCTATTTCAATATCTAAAAGAAATAAACATATAGATATTTATTTCTTTTAGATTGATTAGCGGGCTGCTAGCTTATAAAAAATAGTCAAATCTTCAGGCCACAACTTCCTCACCCTGCGCCAAAAATGACAAGGATACCCTTGATGACCCGGATTCAGGAGCAAACTGTTTCCCAACACACTATCGATCAGCCCGGGTTCGACCTGGATACGATGAACCGTAAGCTGGAAACGCAAAGTGCTGAACAGCGGGTCGCGTGGGCGCTGGAAAATTTCTCTGACCGGATCGTCATGACCTCCAGTTTTGGCGCACAATCAGCAGTCTGTTTACACTTGATCACTCAGCAACGCCCGGACATTCCAGTAGTGCTGGTTGACACCGGTTACCTGTTTCCGGAGACCTATCGGTTTATCGATGGACTATGCGAACGACTATCTCTCAATCTTCGCATCTACCGCGCCCAATATAGTCCGGCCTGGCAGGAAGCTCGCTATGGCAAGCTGTGGGAGCAGGGACTGGCGGGCATCGAGCGTTACAATCATTTAAATAAAGTCGAGCCGATGCAGCGGGCGCTGCGCGATCTTGGCGCGGAAGCCTGGATCTCCGGGCTGCGGCGACAACAAGCCAAGAGCCGCCAGCACCTTGAAGTATTGCTATGGCGCAATGGCCGCTGCAAGATTCACCCAGTGATCGATTGGACTGACCGCGATATTTACCGCTATTTAAGTCAACATGGGCTGCCCTACCATCCCTTGTGGGAACAGGGCTATGTTTCCATCGGTGATGTGCATACCACTCGCCGGCTGGTTGATGGCATGAGCCCGGAAGACACCCGTTTCTTTGGCCTCAAGCGCGAATGCGGTTTGCACGAGCAAGTCTGAACACTCGCCTTGGTTGCCTTAACGCACGATTATTTTTATTTGGGGAGCGACTCTGGTGGCGCGTCCCTATCCGCATGAACTTGAGGAATCCCTGACCCTGCCAGACGGTTCAACTCTGCTCATTCGTCCGGTGCTCCCAGAGGATGCACCGGTCTTCGTCGCTGGCTTCGCCCGTCTGTCGCGTGAGGACATTCGAATGCGTTTCATGCATGCGCTAAAGGAATTAACCCATGCTGAAGCGGTTCGGCTGACCCAGATTGACTATGACCAGGAAATGGCGCTGGTGGTCTTCCGACAGCGCCCCAATCAGGCGCAGGAAGGCTGGGGCGTCGCCCGGCTCGTCAGCGAACCGAATCAGGAACGTGCGGAATTCGCCATTATTTTGCTGCGGGAAGCGACCGGCATCGGTCTAGGCAGTCTGTTGTTGCGCCGCCTGATCGACTACGCCCGCGATCGAGGCATTCGGGAGCTATACGGGGAAATCCTGCGGGAAAACGAACCCATGCTGGAGCTGTGCCGAGCGATGGGTTTCACCCTGCACCCCTGCCTGGAGGATACTGGAGTGATCATTGCCACGCTGACGCTGACTTAGCCCTTCGTTCCCATTGAGTTTGGGAACGAAGCGGCGGTGGTTTCATCAATAGCGATAGTGCGGCGATTTCACCCCGGACACGCAGCAACGATCGCGCCGAGGCGGCGGGACAGCATCCTTCAACAGGCAACGCGGCCGTGAACCGTACAGCGTATAAGGTTTGACATAAGTCCAAGCCCGGCAGTAGCGATTGTTGAAGCAGGCTTCACGGCAAGCCTCTGGGGCCGCCGTTCGTAGATTGAATGAGCGGAACGTAGAACCTGGACGGACTGTGTTCCATTGCATGGCGTCCGCCTGCATTTGCACTCCGAACGCCATGACCAGCCCGGCCATTCCAAACATGAGATTTTTCTTCATCAGGCTCCTCCTCATCATGCAAGATCTGTTTAAGGTATTTCCAATCTAAAATTGCCGCGATGAATCCGGCCTGAATCGCCAGCCAGCTCAAATTTTGCCGGTTTTCGTTGGTGTTTCCATCCACGCCCGAAACCGGGTTAACAACCACAGACCGGGCATGGCGCTCAAGGTGCAAAACCAGAAGAACCCTTCCCAACCCACTGCTTCCGCCAGATAGCCGGTAGGCGCCGCCAGAATCACCCGGGGAATACCCATCAGGCTGGATAGCAAGGCGTACTGGGTAGCGGTGAACTTCTTGTTGGTCAGGCTGGCCATAAAAGCGATATAGGCGCTGGTACCCATGCCACCGGCCAGGTTCTCGCCGGTAATCACCAGCGCCAGCGCCGGGACGCTATGACCAACCTGCGCCAAAGCTACGAAGCCCAGAATAGTCACCATTTGCAGGATGCCAAAGCGCCATAGCGACTGGTAGATGCCCCAGCGCAGGATGAGCAGGCCACCGATCACCCCGCCCGCTACCGTCGCCCAGAACCCAAACAGTTTCACCACCGTGCCGATCTCAGTCTTGCTGAAACCCAGATCGAGATAAAACGGCGTGGTGATATGCGTCGCCATGATATCGCCGATCTTGTAGAGCAGGATAAACAGCAAAATCCACAGCGCATCCTGGCGGGAAAAATAGTCGAGGAACGGTTGAATCACCGCTTCCCGCAAGGTTTTCGGCGTCCCGACCGCGACTTCCGGTTCGCGGGCGAACAGGGTCGTGATCACCCCGGTCAACATGGCGGCGGCCATGAGGAAATAGACCCAGGAAAAGGGAATGAAATCCGCGAGAATCAGGCCGCCGCCAGACGCCAACAGCATCCCCACTCGATAGCCATTGACATAGAATGATGCGCCCAGTCCCTGCTCATCATCGGCCAGCGACTCGCGCCGGTAGGCGTCAATCACGATGTCCTGCGAAGCGGAGAAAAAGGTCACCAGCAAGGCCGCTACAGCGACGCCAAAGGGACTGACAGCAGGATTAGCGAATCCCAGACTGACGATCGCCAGGGTCAACACTAACTGGATGACCAGCAACCAGCCGCGCCGCCGGCCCAGGAAAGCCGACAGGGTATAGCGGTCCAAAATCGGCGCCCAGACGAACTTGAGCGTATAAGGCAAGCCAACCAGGGCAAACAGGCCGATGGCGCCGAGATGAACGCCAGCTTCGGTCATCCAGGCTTGTAATACTGAGCCGGTCAGCAGTAGCGGCAGACCCGAGGAAAACCCCATCAGTAGCGCAATCAGCATCCGGCCGCTGAGAAAGACTCGCAAGATGTCGCGGCTGGAGCGGTGGGGGGAATCAAAAGGCATCGTCATAATCCATGATCAGGGGCGCATGATCGGAAAAGCGCTGTTCCCGGTAAATGGCGACGGCTAACACCTTATCCGCCATTCCGGGCGTGACGATTTGATAATCAATCCGCCAGCCAACATTTTTCGCCCAAGCCTGACCGCGATGCGACCACCAAGTGTATTGATCGGGTTCGGGATTCACCACTCGGAAGGCGTCGACCCAGCCCAGCGGCCCGAACAGTTCATCCAGCCAGGCCCGCTCCTCGGGTAGAAAACCGGAATAATTCTGATTAGCCCGCCAGTTTTTCAAGTCAATCTTTTGATGAGCGATGTTCCAGTCGCCGCACAGGATGTAGTTGCGACCACTGGCCTGCATCGCTCGTAATGGTTCAGCCAGCCGCGCCATGAAGTCGAATTTCACCGTCTGCCGCTCCGGGCTGGAAGAGCCGGAAGGTAAATACACGGACGCCACACTGAGATGGCCAAAACGGGCTTCCAGCCAGCGTCCTTCCGCATCACATTCCGGCCAACCCAGACCGGTTCGCACAGCATCCGGTTCACGACGGGCGTACAACGCGACCCCGCTGTAGCCCTTACGCTCAGCGTCATGGTAATAGCAATGATAGCCGAGCGGCTGACAGCCCTCTGCCAGCAACTGGTGAGCCTGCGCCTTGGTTTCCTGAATGCAGACGACGTCGGCCTCCTGCCCGGCCAACCAGTCAAAGAAACCCTTGCGGGCGGCGGAGCGGATGCCGTTAGCGTTGAAGGTGATAACACGCATGATGAAATTGGATCGTCGTTGGAAGCTGGACGGAATCCCCCTGCCCTTCCCCCACAGGACGGGAGAAGGGTTTTATTGAGGGAGCGGCTATCATACGGCATTCCTCTCTCTCATCACTGGAATCTCCTACCATGCACGACTATCAGCGAGACTTTCTCGACTTTGCCATTGACCGGGGCGTATTGCGCTTCGGCGCATTCACCCTCAAATCGGGGCGGGTCAGCCCGTATTTCTTCAACGCCGGATTGTTCAACAGCGGCGCGGCGCTGGCGCGACTAGGCCACTATTACGCCGCTGCGATCATCGCCGCCGGATTGGAATTCGACACGCTGTTTGGGCCGGCCTATAAGGGTATTCCGCTGGTTTCCGCTGTCGCTATCGCCCTGGCCGAACAGCAGGACCTCGACCGGCCCTGGTGCTTCAATCGCAAGGAAGCCAAGGATCACGGCGAGGGCGGCTTGATCGTCGGTGCGCCGCTCCAGGGCCGGGTGCTGATTGTGGATGATGTCATCACTGCCGGTACCGCGATCCGCGAAACGATGCAGCTTCTTGAAGCGCATCAGGCCATTCCTGCCGGCGTGATCATCGCCCTGGACCGGCAGGAACGCGGTCAAAGGGAGTTATCTGCAGTGCAGGAAGTGGAACATGCCTATGGCGTTGCCGTCACTCACATTGTCACTTTGAACGATCTGGTGGCCTATCTGGCCGAGCGGTCGGAGTACGCAGAATGTTTGAGGAAGATGAAGGACTATCAGGAGCAGTATGGGATAGCGCATCCGATCAGATAAAGAACGCCGGGTCGGGTAAATGGTTGTCTGCTACCCCACTTGCAGGCTCCAGTTTCTGAACGGGTTCCTGGCGTTCCCCGCCGCCCAACAGCGTTGTTGCCTGTTCCACCCAGGCGGCTACCAGTTCGGCGGCTGGCCGATCTTCGCACAGGTGACAGCCCTGACCCGCCCACAGCGCCATGAAATCGGTCAAACCTCGTTCCGCCGCCGCCTGCCGCAGATCCTGGGTCAAAAACAGTTGCAACGGAAAGCCTGGCAGTTCCGCCTCGTGAGCGTGCAGGGCGTTAACTAATCGGTTGCGCAGCACCCGACCATAGCGACCGGTAAACACCCGAGTGAGTATCGTGGCGATTTCGCTACCCTGGCTGAGCAAGGCTTTGTAGGCCGGATGAGCGCCGCTCTCCGGGCAGGCCAGAAAGGCCGTACCCATCTGGACGCCGACCGCGCCCAGCATGTGAGCAGCGGCAATGCCACGTCCGTCCATAATGCCGCCGGCAGTGATAATGGGAACCGTAATGTGCTTGGCCAACAATGGCGTCAACGTCATAGCCCCGACCAGACCCTGCTCGGGATGGCCGACAAAAGCACTGCGATGCCCACCCGCCTCAGCACCTTGAGCAACGATAAAATCCACCCCGCTTTCCTCCAGCACAATCCCTTCCAGCAGATGGGTGGCGGCCCCTAACAGGGTAATTCCCGCCTCCCGCAGCAGCGCCAGATACGCCGCATCTGGCGTCCCGAACACGAAACTTAAGACGGGAACTTCAGCCTCCAGAATCACATCCAGTTGCTCATCGAATCCGGGTAATTCCGGCAACGGCGGCGGCTCTGGCGGCAGGCCCAATTCAGCGCGGAAGGGCGCCAATAATTCGTGGGCGCGGGCAATGCGGACTGGGTCAGGTTTGGCCGGATGGGCCGCCGAGAGGTTGACGGCAAAGGGTTGATCGGTGAGAGCGCGTACTTCAGCAATCACTTGGCGCAGGGATTCCGCGTGCAGGTAGCCGCCGGCCAAACAACCCAGACCACCGGCGTTGGACACTGTCGCCACCAGTTGCGGCGTGCCAGGCCCCCCCGCCATCGGCGCTTGGATGATAGGATAGCGAATGCCGAGTCGTTCAGTCAGTACAGTGTTGGGCCAGTTCATATGCGCTTGGGGTTCATCGCTGGGAAACTGTCTGGAAGGTTAGGTGGAATCCAGGCGATTCGCCATAATTCAAACGATTTCCCGGTTCACTGGACCCAGCGGAGGAAAAAATGTCTTGGCGCTTACCGACTCTTTCATCTCCACCCACCTTGCCCTTAAAGAAGCCTTGCGCTCGGGCATTTCGTGACCCGGTGCATTTTCTAGCCCTAGGCTTTGGTTCCGGGTGCGCACCGAAAGCGCCTGGCACCTTCGGCACGTTGGTGGCCATTCCGCTGTATCTGTTGATGCAACCGCTGCCGCTGTGGATCTATCTGCTACTCACCGTAGCCGGCTTTGTGCTGGGAGTATGGATTTGCGACCGAACCGCCCGCGATCTGGGTGTTCATGATCATCCGGCTATCGTTTGGGATGAAGTGATCGGCTACTGGATCACCATGATCGCCGCACCGCCCGGCTGGCTGTGGATCATCGCCGGATTCGTGCTATTCCGGCTGTTCGATATTTTCAAACCTTGGCCGATCCGCCAGGTGGATCAGCAGGTAGGCGGCGGCTTCGGCATCATGTTCGATGATGTGCTGGCCGCCGGCTATGCCTGGCTGGTTGTACAGGGCTTGGCCTGGATGCTCCTCTGACATTCTCCCCTTGGGCCAGGGGTTTGGTTCAGCGTGTTACTTGCGGCTATTTTTGTACCGCTCTACGCTCCGTATCACCTCGGCCTTGGCTTCCTCCGGACCATCCCAACCATCGATACTGACCCACTTGCCAGAGTCGAGATCTTTATAATGCTGGAAGAAATGGGCAATCCGGCCCAGCAGTGTCTTGGACATCTGCTCGTAGGAATTAATGTCGTCGAACTGGGCGCATTCCTTCTTGATCGGCACCGCCAGGATCTTGGCGTCGCCACCACTCTCATCTGTCATTTTCAATACGCCCAGCGGCCGTGCGCGCACCACACAGCCACTGATCACCGGCAATGGGGCCACGACCAGCACGTCCATGGGGTCGCCATCCTCGCACAGGGTGTTGGGAATGTAGCCGTAGTTGCAGGGATAGTGCATGGCGGCGTTCATAAAGCGGTCTACAAACAGCGCGCCGGTTTCTTTATCGATTTCATATTTGACCGGGTCCGAATGCGCCGGAATCTCAATGATCACATTGAATTCTTCAGGGAGGTGATGACCGGCGTCCACTTTATTCAGAAGCATGGGAATTTGCCCTTCTGTGCTACGGTTGGATGGGGAAATGCCTATACTACATCAAGGTGGTAGGCTTGGCAGCCGTCATCCTCCCAGGTAAGCCTTCCGCACCTCGTCATTGGCCAGCAGATTGACGCCGCTATCCGCCAACACGATCCGCCCATTTTCCAGCACATAACCCCGATCCGCCAGTTGCAAAGCACGGTGGGCGTTCTGCTCCACCAGGAAAATAGTGACGCCTTCCTCACGGATTTCTTTCAGAATCTGGAAAATCTGGGCAATGATTATCGGCGCCAGCCCCAGCGATGGTTCGTCCAGTAACAGCAGACTGGGGCGACCCATCAGCCCCCGGCCAATCGCCAGCATCTGCTGTTCGCCGCCGGACAGGGTGCCGCCACGCTGATTGCGCCGCTCTTTGAGGCGGGGGAATAAGGTGAAAATCCGTTCCAGATCGGTTTCCAACCGCGCCTTGTCGGCGAAGAATCCGCCCATTTGCAGATTTTCCTGTACGGTCAATCCGGGGAAGATGCGCCGACCCTCGGGCACCAGCGCCATCCCGCACTGCATGATGACGTGCGTAGGTTTATGGGTGATGTCCTGCCCTTCGAACAACACCTGGCCTTGACGGGCCTGCGGCGAACCGCAAATCGTCAGCAACAACGTGCTTTTACCCGCGCCGTTCGCGCCAATCAGGGTGACGATCTCGCCGGGATGCACGTCAAGCGATACGCCCTTGAGCGCCTCAATTTGACCGTAGAAGGTGTGGACATTTTCCAGTTTCAACATCATTACTCTTCCCCCAGATACGCCTTGATCACCTTGGGATTATTGCGAATCTCGGCGGGCGTCCCGGTCGCAATGGGCCGACCGTATTCCATAACCAGAATCTCATCGGAAATGCCCATCACCAGACTCATATCGTGTTCGATGAGTAAAACTGCGACGTGATGTTCAACGCGCAACTCGTTAATCAGCCGATCCAGATCACGGGTTTCCTGGGGATTCAAACCCGCCGCCGGCTCGTCCAGCATCAGCAACTTGGGCTGAGTGATCATGCAGCGAGCAATTTCCAGCCGCCGTTGCTGACCGTAAGCGAGATTGCCCGCCTCGCGATTAGCGACGGACAACAAACCCACCTTTTCCAGCCAGAATCCCGCCCGGTCCAACGCCTCAGCCTCAGCGCGTCGGTATTTCGGAGCATTGAACAGGCCGGGGAATAGCCGCGTTTCCAACTTTGTGTGCTGCGAAACCAGCAGATTCTCGACCACACTCAAGGTCTTAAACAGCCGCACGTTCTGGAAAGTGCGCACCAGTCCACATTGGGCAACATGGTGGCTGGGCAGTCCGTGGAGCGGTTGACCGTCCAGAGCCACTGTGCCGGTCGTGGGTCGGTAGAAGCCGCCTACGCAGTTGAATACCGTGGTCTTACCCGCGCCGTTTGGGCCAATAATGGCGAAAATCTGTTCACGGTGAACATCGAAAGCCACATTGTCCACCGCCAACAATCCGCCGAAGCGCATACTCAAATGGCGAACTTCCAGCAAGGGCCGCGATTCAGCGCCCGGAGTTTTAGCCCGTTCGAGACTCATCGCGGCGCTTCCCCTCGTTCCGGCAACTCCATCCGGGGCCGGACGGCCGGAATCAAACCCTGTGGTCGCCAGATCATCATCAGCACCATCACCAGACCGAAAGCCAGCATCCGGTATTCATCGAACCCGCGCGCCAATTCCGGCAAGGCGGTAATGGCAATGGCGGCCAGCATGACCCCGAATTGGGAACCCATGCCGCCCAATACCACAATCGCCAGCACCATCGCCGATTCGATAAACGTAAACGATTCCGGGTTGATATGGCCCTGGCGAGCAGCGAAGAACGCTCCAGCCAGTCCAGCGAACGCCGCGCTCAGGGTCAGCGCCGATAGCTTGATGGTTGTCGGATTCAGACCCAGTGAGCGGCAGGCAATTTCATCTTCACGCAGCGCCTCCCAGGCCCGGCCCAGCGGCATCCGCAACAGGCGGTTGATCACAAAAAGAATCAGCAACACCAGCGCCAGTCCCAGCAGATACATGAAAATCACGCCGTAGTCGCCGCTATAGTCCAGGCCAAAAAATTCGTGGAAGGTCGTACCGCCTTCACTGGCTCGACGGCTAAATTCCAGACCCAACAAGGTGGGACGCGGGATATTGCCGATGCCATCGGGACCCCCAGTTAAGAAGTTGAGATTGTTCAGCAGCAACCGGGTGATTTCACCGAACCCCAGGGTGACGATGGCGAGATAATCCCCGCGTAGACGCAAGACCGGCAGACCAAGCAGGAAGCCGATCAATGCGGCTAACGCTGCCGCGATCGGCAGACTAAGCCAGAACGACAGGTCATAATGCAGGGCCAGCAGGGCATAGGCATAGGCGCCGACCGCGTAGAAGGCGGCGTAACCGAGTACTAGCAGTCCGGCGAAACCGACCACGATATTCAGGCCCAGCCCCAACATCACATAGATCAGCGCCAGGGTCATGATATCGACCGCGCCGCGTGAAGCGGTGAATGGCCAGATCACCGCAGCAAGGAATAATAAAATCCAAAAGAACCGCTGATAGCGGGGTTGTTGCCGCATCTGGCCCAAGGCGGCGGTTGCCGCATTTTGCCGCCAGGCGGTTGGAAGATGCAGTCTCATCCAGACTTGGCGCAATGGGTCTTGCAACAGTCGCCAGAAGAAAACGATCAAGGCTGCGATGACGACCGGCGCGGGGTTGTGATTCAGCGTGACGTTGATTCCATCAACATGAATGCGCAGGCCGAAGATCGGGGCGAGCAACAGGGCGGTTAAGGCCGCCGCAATCAGGGCTTCCGGCAGGACGCGGCGCATGGTTTACACCTTCTCCACATCAGGGCGACCCAGCAAGCCAGTGGGCCGCACCAGTAGCACCAAAATCAGCAAGCCAAACGCCACCACATCCTTGTATTCGGTTTGCAGATAGGCTGAGGCGAAACTTTCCGCCAGACCCAGGACGATTCCGCCCAGCATCGCGCCGGGAATGCTGCCGATGCCGCCCAGCACTGCGGCTGTGAACGCCTTCAGCCCGGCGAGAAAGCCGATGAACGGGTTGACCAGTCCGTAATACATGCTGACCAGCACCCCGGCGACCGCCGCCAGCGCCGCCCCCAGGATGAAGGTCAGAGCAATCACCCGGTCGGTATCGATGCCGAGCAGGTTCGCCATCGCTCGATCCTGGGAACAGGCCCGGCAGGCGCGGCCCATCCGCGAGCGGCCGATGAACAGGCTTAAACCCGCCATAAAGGCGACCGTGACCACCGCGATCAACACCTGCATGTAGGACAGATAGACCTGGAAGCCGTCTTCTGGCCCGAAACGCCAACCCCCGGTCAGTACCGGTTGCATGGACACATCGCGGGCGCCTTGGCCGATCTGCACGTAGTTTTGCAGGAAGATCGACACGCCAATCGCCGAGATCAGCGGCACCAATCGGGGACTGCCGCGCAGGGGTCGATACGCCAGCCGCTCCACCGTCCAACCGTAGGAGCTGGTGACCAGGATACTGATCGCCAGCGTCGCCAGCAGAATCAGCGAAATGCTGTCCACGCCGAACAGCCCCAGCGCGGTAATGACCAGCAGGCCCACATAAGCGCCGATCATGTAGATCTCGCCGTGAGCAAAGTTGATCATGCCGATAATGCCGTACACCATGGTGTAGCCAATGGCGATCAGCGCATAGATGCTGCCCAGCGTCAGACCGTTGATAATCTGCTGGGTGAACTCAAGGAGCGAAAACTCGGGCATGGGCAAAGCCTGGGGGATAGAGGAGAAATAGGAAATAGATAATAGAAGATAGCAGGGATTCGCTATCTCCTACTCGCTACTCGCTATTGGCTACTCACTGCTTAACCGGCGTCTTGGTCGCGTCGGCGTGCCAGGTAAAGATCACGAACTCAAACTCCTTCAGATCGCCGTTTTCCCTGAAGGCCACTTTGCCAATCGGTGTGTCGAAACTGTTGCTGCGGATGTATTCGGCCAGTTTAACTGCATCTTCAGTTTTGGCGCGGGCGATGGCGTCACTGATTACCTGCACTGCTGCGTAGGACGGCATGACAAACGGGCCGGTGGGGTCCTGGTTCTTGTCCTTAAAGGCTTTGGCCAGATCCGCATTTTTGGGGTTGGTGCTGAAATCAGCGGGCAGCGTCACCAACAGCCCCTCCGACGCTGGACCGGCAATAGCACTGATGTCCTTGTTGCCGACGCCTTCAGGACCCATGTAGGTCGCGTCAAAGCCCTGCTCCTTCGATTGCCGCAGCAACAAGCCCAGTTCCGGGTGATAGCCCCCGTAATAAACGAAGTCCACGCCTTCCTTTTTCATCTTGGTGATCAGGGCGGAGAAGTCGGTCTGACCTTTGTTGATGCCTTCGAACAAGACCGGCTTGACGCCAGCGGCCTTAACCGTCTTATCCACTTCCTTGGCGATACCTTCGCCGTACTGCTGCTTGTCATGCAGGATCGCCAGTTTCTTGGGTTTGATCGTCCCGGCGATGTATTTGCCAGCGGTCGGCCCCTGCTGATCGTCGGTGCCGATGGTACGGAACACCATTTTGTATTTTTGCTGGGTGATGGCCGGGTTAGTGGCGGCTGGGGTGATCATCAGGATACCCTCCTCCTCGTATAGCTTCGAGGCGGGCTGGGTGGAGCCGGAGCAGAGATGACCGACCACATACTTGATCTTCTGGTTGACGATCTGGTTGGCGATAGCGACTGCTTGCTTGGGTTCGCAGACATCGTCCATCAGCACCGCTTCCAGCTTCTTGCCATTGACGCCGCCCTTGGCGTTGATCTGCGCGACGGCCATCTGCGCGCCGCTCATCTGCATATCGCCATATTGGGCGACCGGACCGGTGATCGGACCGGCAACAGCAATCTTGATCGTCTCCTCGGCGTGGGCCAACCCGCCCAGACTCAGGATGACCGCGCCCACGGCGACGCTCAGGACATTGCGGTTGAAGGTATTCATATGACGTTTTCTCCTCGTGACGATGGTGGCCAGGGTTGTTGTCGCCACAAATAGGCGATGGGTTGCAAAGAATTAGCTGAAATTCCCGGATAGAACAAGCCAGAAATGGAAAAATCCCGGTGATCAGGGAGGGTTAAATCACTTTAGAAAACCGCTGCTGTTGCTGCTCTCGCAGGTAGCGGTCGAACACCATACAAATATTGCGGATCAGCAACCGGCCCGGCGGCAAGACCTGAATCCCCATACTGGACAACGTCAATAAGCCATCCGTCTGTAGTTCCATCAACTCCGCCAACTCCGCCGCGAAATAGTCTCGAAACACCATATCGTACTGGCGTTCGATGACCGCAAATTCCAACGAAAAATGGCAGATCAGCGCGGTAATGACGGCCCGCCGCAACCGATCATCGTTATCCAGCCGCACGCCCCGGAACACGGCGAGCCGTCCCTCGGCAATTCGGACGTAATACTCCTCCAGTCCCTTCAGATTCTGGCTGTAGCTGTCGCCCACCATGCCAATCGACGTCGCGCCCAAGCCGATTAAATCACAGTCAGCGTGGGTGCTGTAGCCCTGGAAATTGCGATACAGGGTCCCGGATTGCTGCGCCCGCGCCAGTTCATCATCCGGCTTGGCGAAGTGATCCATGCCAATGTAGACATAGCCGGCGCTGGTCAGCCGTTCGATCACCGTTTTCAAAATCTCCAGCTTCTCCGCCGGCGGGGGCAGCGCACTGGCGTCGATCTGGCGTTGCGTCTTGAACAGGTCCGGCAAATGGGCGTAGTTGAACACCGAAATCCGGTCGGGGTTCTGCGCGATGATGTCGTCGATGGTGCGGGTAAAACTGGCGACGCTCTGCAACGGCAGGCCATAGATCAAATCGACGCTGATGGAATGAAAACCCTCGGCGCGAGCAGCCTCAATCACTTTCAGCGTGATTTCACGGGACTGGAGGCGGTTCACCGCCTTCTGCACCTGCGGATCAAAGTCCTGCACGCCCAAACTCAATCGGTTAAAGCCAATGTCCCGTAGCAAGCCCATGGTGCTGTCATCGGTTTCCCGTGGATCGACCTCGATGGAATATTCGCCGCTATCGTCGGGCAATAACTGAAAATGTTCGCCGGTGACCCGCATCAATTCGCGCATCTGCTCCGCGCTGATAAACGTCGGCGTCCCTCCGCCCCAATGCAGTTGCGTCACCGGCCGAGAGCGACCAAACAGCGCCCCCTGTAAGGCAATTTCCTGATGAAGATGATCGAGATAGGGAATGGTGTGGCGACGGTTTTTGGTGATGATCTTGTTGCAGGCGCAGTAGAAGCACACGGTATCGCAGAACGGAATATGCAGATACAGCGATAAGGGCCGGTTGCTGGCGTGACTAGCCTGGGCCTGTTCCCGATACTCCGCTTCGCCGAAGCCATCATGGAACTGGACAGCGGTTGGATAGGAGGTATAGCGGGGACCGGCCTTGTCGTATTTACCAATCAGCGCCGAGTCAAAAACAATCGCAGTATCCATCAAACGCTCCATCAATCGGGTTCGGTAGAAGGTAGACAAAACCAGCGGATTGCCGATGAATTCTATCGTTTCAACCGCCAGCGGGATATGCTTTCTGTAGGGCCATCAGTCAGAAAGCGGTCGCTATCCGCCACCTTTTTTGAATATCAGACCATGAACGAGATGACTTACGCAGTTGAATCTCCCGACGCTCCGCGCCATGCCTCCTGGTTCCGGGAGACGCCAACCGCTGGAATGCAAGGTGCCTGGAACGGCTGGTGTGGTGAGAGCGGATGAGGCAACAAGAAATTGAGAGGGAGAGGAAGAATGCGAAAACGTGATGGGTGGTTGGTATTGGTGTTGCTGGTTGTGGGATGGTCGGGTATGGCGACGGGCGCGGAACCGGACCCGGAAGCCGTGCGGCGGCTGATGGAAAAGTACGAGCGGGAGGCGGCGGAAGAGGCAGCAAAGAGAGCGCCCGCGCCCAAACCGCAGCCGCGACCGAAGCCGGCCCCAACAGTGAATTATGACCATGAAGCCTGGAAGTCAGCGGAGCGATGTGGAACGGCGGCATGTTTTCGAGCGTATCTGAAGAAACACCCGCAAGGCCACTATGCTGAGATGGCGCGAGCGCGGTTGGAATCAGCATCTATCTCGCTGCCAGTGGTCACTGAACGCCCTGCTGCGAAGCCTCGCCCGGATGAAACCCTCATCGCGGATCGCTACCGGGATCACGGCGATGGCACGGTGACGGACGTGAAAACGGATCTGCAATGGATGCGCTGTTCCTTGGGGCAAATGTGGCGGGATGGAACGTGTATCGGCGAGCCCGAAACCTATGTATGGCAAGGTGCGCTGGATGCCGCCAAGGCGTTGAATCGTCAAGGGGGTTACGCCGGCTACCGTAACTGGCGGGCGCCAACGAAAGATGAATTGAAAACCTTGATTTATTGCTCCAGTGGTCAACCCAAGACTTGGAACGATACAGGGGAAGTCTGCCAAGGCGACTATAAACACCCGACGATTTATCAACCGGTTTTTCCAAATACTCTGAATTGGATGTATTGGTCTTCAACTGAAGCTCCCGATTTTGGCGACGTGTGGATTGTGGCTTTCGCCAGTGGCCTCGCCAACACCCACAGGTTGGGTAACTACAACGCCGTGCGGCTCGTGCGTGGCGGACAGTGATTTGGCTTTTTCTCCTGGCTCCGACGCTCCGGCGTGGAAGCCAGACCGCAGCAACGCCCTCATCGAGTATCGCGGACCAACGACGTTATCCTATTGCCCCATGCCACAACCATAAAACTGTGTTTGCCGAGGGAGATCGTCTTGCATGACCGCGCCATCGGAAGAAACCCGCGCC
>Ga0209573_1000309_pt1 | contig 112189 bp, 95 predicted proteins | sample TNRBio252014_DNA_FD_185870 | JGI IMG/M metagenome (GOLD analysis project Ga0209573, IMG submission 185870) | Wastewater treatment Type I Accumulibacter community from EBPR Bioreactor in Madison, WI, USA - TNR Reactor_6/25/2014_ DNA (SPAdes)... | ecosystem: Engineered > Bioreactor > EBPR >...
GAAATGTTCTTTGGAAAAATCAAAGAGAATAGGCGTCTTGCCGTTCGTTACGAGAAAACAGACCTCGCCTTCCTTGGCTTTATCGCCATCGCCTCCCTCATGATCCACCTTTGTTAACAGTGCCTAGTCAATGATCGGGGGGAATTGCTGGCCTTTTGCATCACCCTCGGCAACGTTCATGACCGCCAACCCCTGCCCGAATTGACCCAGGGCTTAACCGGCAAGCTGTTCGGTGATCGGGGTTATCTTTCCCTGCCACTTTTCCGCATCCTCTGGGATCAGGGTTTGCAGTTGATCACCCAAGTCCGACGCAACATGCACAACAAGCTTCTCCCCTTGTTCGATAAACTCGTCTTGCGCAAGCGTGCCATTATCGAAACCATCAACGATCAACTCAAGAATATTCAGCAGGTTGAACACACTCGACACCGCAGCGTCGTTAACGCGATGGTCAATGTCCTCGCCGCATTAACCGCCTATACCTACCAGCCCCGCAAACCATCCCTGAATTTGTCTCAAAATAACCTTAACCTACTGCCAAGCCTTAATAAACAGAACTGACGTTATCTTAGCCTGCTCTCCTCGGTGAGCCACTACCCTTTATTTTTATAAGTATCGTAAACATTCAGTAATTTATATCCAATTGATTCCCATTGATAGTTTTGTTCGACAAAAGCTCTAGCTGCTGCTTTGATTAATTGCCTCCTCTCTTTTCTCTCAATTAATTCGATGATACCTTTTGCAAAATCTTCAGCAGAATCTCTAAGAAGGATATTGACACCATTTATTGCACCTAAGCCTTCTGCCCCTATAGAGGTAGATACAATCGCTTTACTCATACCCATTGAATCCAGTATCTTCAATCTGGTACCACCGCCAACCCTTAGAGGTACCACGACTACAGATGCCATCTGTAGATAAGGCCTAATATCTTGTACAAACCCTTCCATATAGAAATTCTCCCTGTTTTCCCATACTATATTTTTTTTATCATATCGCCCTATAACGTGCACACATATATCCGGATATTTTTGACGCACATAGGGGAGTATTTCTTTGTCAAACCACTTAAGACCATCAAAATTGGGAAACCAATTTAGGCCTCCAACGAAAACAATTTTTTTATCCTCTTCTATACTGTCGGATTTGGATCGAAAAAAATTTGTATCTACACCATTAGGGATGATTTCAATAGGTGTTTTGCAATTGAAAGATTCAAATATTTTTTGATCTTCTTGAGAACATGTCAAGATATGATCTACTTGATCAACTACTTTTCGCTCAAATAGATCAAGTTTTCTTATCTGAGACTCTAAATACATCTTTTTTATCTGGTGCGTTTCATTATCTACTTGCTTCCTAAACAATATAGATTCAGCATTATGTGCATTTAAGATTGTAGGTATGGTTTTAAATAGACTTAGATAAACGCACATAGGTAAAATATCAACATGAACAATATCAATACGTTCTCTTTGAAGGATGAGCCGAATCATATTTTCCATATCCTTTTTATAGTATTTGAGCGCAACAAAAGGATGTCGATGCATTATACTCACAGCAAGAGTCCACATCATACTCAACTGTGAGATATTTTCTTCTAATTTAAAATAGCTAACGGATTTACATAACTCTTTAACATTATCAATATAATCAAATTCTTCTTCAAATTTTGTAAAACTTAAAAGATGAACATTATGGACTCTAGCAATTTCCTTTAGAAGATTATATGTCCTAAGAGAATGTCCGTCGTTTGTTGGCAAAGGTGCTTTCGTACTTAAGAATAATATATTCATTTGGAGGAACCAGAGCTAGAGTTAGAAACTTGATAATATAATGCTTCATATTCTCTAGCCATACGCTGGCTAGAGTAGCTTGACTTAACTGTTAAAGCACCTTTTTCTCCTATTAATCTTCTACTTTCATCATCCGCAAGCAACCTAACTATGCACTGAGCCAATTGAGGGACGTCACCACTTAATGTAAGGACACCATTAATTCCGTCCTGAATAAGATCGGGAATAGAACCTACTGGAGTAGAGATTACTGGAATCCCGGCTGCCATCGCCTCTAACAAAGCCATAGGCAAACCCTCTCGGTATGACGGTAAAGCAAAAATATCAAAAGCCCTATAAAGCGATCTAACATCTTTTCTAAACCCGGCTAAAAACACCTTATCCTCTAATGCGAGTTTCATAATAGTACTCTCAATTTTTGCTCTTTCTTCCCCGTCCCCGATAAAGAGGAGTTTCACTTGGGGAAATAATTTACTCACTTCTGCAATAGCTTTTATTAGGTCAATATGACCTTTTTCAGGAGTTAAACTAGCAACACAACCTATGACAATATCACCATTCTTAATACAAGAAAAATTACATCTAGCCGAACCCCTTGGAGTACTTTCAGATATTTTCTCGAAACTAATCCCGTTTTTTATTAATTTTATCTTATTTAAATTAATACCCACTCGAATCATTTCATTTTTTATTTCTTCTGAAATAGCAACAATTGCATTAAACCTTTTTAGTACAATTGCATCCACGTTTTTATAAAATTTTTCCTTAGGAGTGCTCAGAATCCAATTATGATTTGAAGCTATCAAACCAATTGAATTTTTAGACAAGATTTTAATAAAAAAACCGTAAAAATTAGACTTATAATTGTGACTATGGATAATATTTATTTTCTGAGTATTAATATATAATAAAACCTTCTTTATGCTAGAAAAATCCCACTTAGAATTAGTTTGAACATCTAGGATATCCACATCATCCCTGTTTATTTCATCCTTAAATCTTTGACTTAGTTCTTGAGAAGAAGACAACACCCCTACGCTGATCGATATTTTTTCTGGGTCACTTATTCGTGCCAGCTCAGAAATAACCCTCTCAGCCCCTAAAAAATCTTTACTACTAATTAAATGCAATATCTTTATTTTTTTCATTAATTTTGGAATCCATAATTATACAAACTTCATCCAAACCAAGATACGAAAAGTTAATTTTCTAAAATACTCATATTTATTGTTTCCTAGAATGATCTTCAGATATCCCAAAATTAGCTGTCTGTTTGATTGGCTGCTATACCATTTTTCTTTTTGGTCAACAATGAGCCTAAAATCCTTTAAGCTAGTACTAGCTCTAATAGCATACCTCGGTATAATGAAATCCTTTATTTCTAAAGGAAATAATTTAGGCTCAGATGTACATATAATCCGGTAGCCATTTTCTTTAGCCAGGTTAATAATTATTTCATTAATTCTTCCACCAGGCGCAGAAAAATTTGTGACAGAGTCCCTAATAACACGCTCTAAAATTTTTTTAGAATCCGAAAGTTCTTTTTGAATTAACTCTGGTTCTAAATCGGCAAGGAAACGATGTGAAGCTCCGTGAGAACCAATACCCATACCTGAATCGTACATAAATTTAATCTGTTTTTCCCTTAAAAAATTTTTCGTATTAACAAAATTTGTTGTAATTAAAAAATCGCCTTTGAAACCAAAATCCTTTAATATTGGATAAGCTATTCTATAATTTGACTCGTGCCCATCGTCAAAGGTAATAACAATCTTTTTTAATCCCTGAAAATCCTCAATTCTATCTAATTCCCTTAGAAGTAAAGTTCTATAGCCCGCAGAGAAAAGGTACTGCATTTGTTCACGAAATTCTTTAGCGGATACCACATAGATTCTATCTCCAGGTTCTGTAAAACCAGAATCATATAACTTTTCTTCTAAGGCATGATACATCAGAACCGCCACGTATTTTTCGCTCATAAAATTAATCTTTCCGCCAAAGTTTGCGAGTGTTTCCAGTTAACGCGTAGTAAAATCCCATAATCGCAGCTATATTCACGATCATAAAAAAGTAACAAATATTTATAAAACGAATATGCCGAATACTGGGATAAATATGACTTAATCCCAGTAATAAGTATACAAAAACTTGGATAAAAATTAACCCTCTATAGAAATCATGATTGATAAGACTAAGATTAGTGAAAAATACTAATATCAAAAAGAAGGGGACAAGTAGTCGAAGAAATTTGTGAGAGAAAAATCTAAACCAAATACGGTTTGACCAAGGCAACATTAATTTTTTATTAAAAAATATGAGTTGCCAATTACCCGCTAATGTTCTCACTTTTCGATACCACTCCTCAATCATTTTACTCGACGGTTTATCATAGGCTTTAGCTTCATCAGAAAAAACAGATAAATAACCTTTATTAACAACGTTCATTGGTACCAACACATCATCTAGAATAGTATTTCTAGGTATAGGCTCAAAAAGAGTTTTTTTTACAGCATAAATAGCTCCAGTAGCTCCAACAGTAGAGCCTGAAAGTGCTTCCTGTTTTCTAATCCATTTCTCATAACGCCAGTATAAGCCCATCTCAGGTTTTTCTTTATCTACAGCGGATCCTTCGAAAACTAGCTCACCTGATACGCACCCTATCTTAGGATTTTTTAAAATTCCACAAAGAGTCCTGATTGCCTGGTTATCAAGACGCTGTCTTGCATCAGTAAATACTAGAATATTGCCACTCGCGCTTGCTACTGCCGTATTTATCGCAAAAGCTTTACCTTGGCTTGGGCTATAAGCTATAAATTTTATGATTGGATTATCAGGTATAGCAATGGCCTGATGGCAAACTTCGCTAATAACGTCGTTTGTTTGATCCTTTGACCCGTCTGAAACTATAATAATTTCGAATCTTCTACTGTCATAATCTTGCGACATTAAATTCATAATTTTATTTCTTATATTTTTTTCTTCATCTTTCACAGCAACAATTACTGATACTGATTCCTCATTAGTTTCGTCTATAGCAGAAATTTTGGTCTTTTTAAGCAAAGCGAACCCATATAACCATAATATTATAGGATATATAAAATATGGATAAATTATAAAAAATGTTGATGTCCAAAATAAAAATCTCATGGATTTAAAAGCCTGTGAGTTAAGGAATGGATAACTTTCTGAGAAATTAGGGCAATAATACTAGGTCGTGTCGTCAGTTAAGCCAGATGGCCAAGGCGGCAAGGTAGACGGCAGCAAGGAAGTTGCGAGCGGTTTTGTCATAGCGGGTAGAAATAGCGCGGAACTGCTTGAGTTTTCGGAAGAAATTCTCAATCAGGTGGCGTGACCTATAAAGCTCTTTATCGTACTGGCGCGGGTCTTTACGATTGCGGTCGGCAAGAACTGTTTGGGCCTTGATCATGGGCAACAGCACATCCGCACCCTCCAGATCGCAAGCCTGACCCGCCGTCAAAACAAAGCCCGTGGGGTGGCGTAAAGCATCGACGGTGGCGTGGATTTTTGTACTCAATCCGCCCTTGCTTCGCCCGATCGCCTGGTCTTCACCGTCTTTTTTTGAGCACCGGCGCTGTGTTGATGGGCGCGCACAAGGGTCCTGTCGATCATGGCGTATTCGTTGTCGGCGTCTGCGGCGAATTGCTTGAAAACATTCTCCCAAACGCCGCTTGCCGCCCAACGGCTCCACCGCCGATGCACGTTCTTCCAATCCCCAAACCGTTCCGGTAAATCGCGCCACGGTACTCCGGCGCGGTAGCGGTACAGCACGGCTTCCACAAACAAGCGATTATCTGCTGCTGTGCCACCCACAGACCCTTTACGTCCGTCCGGGCAGAAAACCCTCAATCCGTTCCCATTGATCATCACGTAGCGCGTAACATCGTGCCATCGGTTAGCCCCCCCCCTTCAGGTCAACTCCTTATAAACCATCCATCACGTCGCTGGGGAATCCCTTAACTGACGACATGCCCTAAGCAACGCATAATAAATGAATTATAAACTTACACAGACTTTAGGTAACAGTTCATGCGATAAATTTTAGGAGTTACGCAGTTACTGGTGGGATGTAAAGTGGATGGGTCAAATAAGCACGGATAGCATGACGAACAATGGCGAGTTTGGCTTCAAACCAATTGAAACCGGTTTTAGAGTAATACCGCTCCAGCCGCAGGAAGGCGCACAGTGCCAGGCCGATAGGATTACACTGGGCGCGGGCAGAGCGTACCTGAGTACGTTCCACGCCACAGTACTGCTTGATGCCACTATGATAGTTATCTATGGCCCAGGCACAGTCAGAAAATCGTCGCTGCGTGGGCGCGACCATTGTAAGGTCGTTGGTGGCCCAGTAGTCCCTGCCACCGTTTGAGGCGACGATCCGGAATAAGCGGATCAACCCATAGCCTTTGAGATGAACCACGGTTCCTTGCGCCTCAATGGCCACTTGTGCCACCGAGCGTAAGTCCGGTGCGGTCAGGGTTGACGAGCCGGTTGGCCTTTAGCCGAGTGAGCCATATCCAGCCCAGCCCCCGAATTTTTTTAAGGCTCTCTAACCCACTGTACCAACTATAAAAAACGACACATTCCGAGCTGAAACCCGTTCGTGAACGCCGACTAATCAGGTGCTGAAAGTAATCATTCTTCGCCAGGGTATTGCCTACCTTGTCATTCACCCGATAATCAACGGGGGCTCTGACAATCCCCGTGCGTCCACAAAAGCGTGATCAGGTTAATTCCTTCCACCACCGCATGATGTTTACCTAATCAATGACGTTGCACTATGTCAATCTTGTTCGCGTAAGGCTTGTCTAGGGTCGAGTCGTCCACCACCAGCACGGCCCCGCGCCGATCTATTTGGGGGCCGCCTCTTGCCATGATGTCGAAGCGTTCGGCTCCACCCGGTGTAACAACCGGGTAAGCGCATCATGCGACGAGGCCTTGGCTTCGTCCGGTTGGACGCAGGCCGCTTCTGCCGCGCTACACACTACTCCATCGCTTCAAAATGCGTAACTCCTAAATTTAATTCAATATGGATTCCAGGCAGTTGGCGGTATCAGGCCACCAGCAGTTGTTCCAAAAGAGGTCTTAGCAGGCCCTTACTACGAATACGGGCGTTATTGACGCACTGAAAGAAGCCCAGGTAGAGGGGTAATTTCTCTTGTGAAATGCCACGATGGGGGTCGCAACCAGGAGCCCAGCAGGGACCAGAAGCCCTTAGCCGCGTTCACATGCACTTCCTAGAAGCCATCCCCATCGTCATAACGGGCGTATTCGCCCCGGCTGTGGCAGACCGTGTAGTGGCGCCCCATGTCGGCAACCGGTGGTAGATGTCGTATTCGTCGGTATACACGCGAGTTCCCGGCGCAATGAATTGATTGATTAGCGCCCAGATGGTGGCCTGCTGGACGTTCTCGAGCATCCGAATGATGACCGCCCGCCCCACCGCGCTGAATCAGACCGACGATGGGCGGCTTTTCGCCCGCCAGGGTGCTGCGTCCCGTACCCCTTTCAGCCGCTGCCGTCGGCCGCGCCGTCTCTTTTTTCACCGCCTCCGGATGCCCCTTATGACCAGCCACCACCTACACTTTATCGCATTCCACCCGCCCGGTCAGAATCGGTTCCGGCTGGCGGGCAATGATACCCTGGCGTAGCTGCTCAGTCATCCGCTGCACATCATTCGGGTTTAACCCCAACTCTCGGGCAATCGGTGCATTCGACAGGTGCAATCCCATCAAATACAGGCACAACACCCAAACCCGCAGCGGCTGTTGATGAGCCGCCAACACCGTCCCCGTCAGATCGTCAAGAGCAGCGACGACAACCGCTACACCGGTATTTCTGCCACACCGGTTGGGTCGTATCCCGCCCTTGCTTCGTCACTTGGGCCGATTCGCAGTGCGGGCAGCGCCCACCCGCCAACCAGCGCAACTGACGGATCGTGTCGTAACATTTGGCATCGTCTAATAGGTTTTGGAGGTTGATCATCGTCTTGGTAAACCCTCCGTCGCCGCACTTCAAACCCGTTTAGAGTAGCTCCCTATATCCACTCGGACAAATCGATCTCAGCTGACCGGAATCCATATTGAGCCTAAAAAATTATCATTTAGTATTTTTTTTCTGGATTTTCGATCGTTATGAAGTTAGCACGCTCTATCAGGCCTAAGAAAACCCAGAAAAAAGCACTGAGTGGTATATGTGTCCATCGATCACCAAAAATATTGCCTAATACTAATGCTAACATACATACACAAAAGCCAAAACCAAGGCCTTTAAAAAAAGGATCGTCACTACATTTATATAGTCGCCATCCCCTAGAGAAAGCCAACCCAAAAATCGACAACAGAAAAGTCATACCTATTAGACCCTGCTCAGCCAAAGTTCTTAAGTAAAGATTATGGGTATCCATACCCCTACCCATATATTGAAACACATTAAACCCAATTCCTAAAATTGGATTCTCACGAATATATTGCAAACTTTGCTGCCATAATATAAGTCGCACAGCAGCTGATTCATCCATAGCTCCTGAATTTTCGGAAAATGTCAAACGGTTAATAGCTTCTTGTGGAAGAACTGAATCCCAAAAAATAATTAAGCATAGAATAGGAATAATTAGCATAGGCTTTCGGTTAAAGGCAATGAACATCCAACCGACAAGAACAGATAAATACGCGCCTCTCGAAAATAAGAAAAGCACGATAAAGAAGTTACAAATTATTAAAAATAACAACCCAAAACGATATTTAATCTCAACTGGTCTATATAGCCATATTCCTAAAAGGATAAATGTATAATTCGCATAAAAAGCTGAAACTTCATTAGCTTGCAAATATTGAAATGTACCGTGAAACTTCTCCCGAGCTAACCAGGATGTCATTTCTGATATTTGTCGTAAGTTGTAAAAATTCATTACTAATATAGTTAGGCACATGACAATAAATATATATATAATTTGGTGCTTATTTCTTATATTATTTACAACTATAAAAAAAAGAATTTGCAGTAAAATATATCCCTTCCAGGCTTGGAAACGATTATTTTCAATAAGTTGTGATTGAAAATCTCCTAAAAACCATGACCCTCTCAGAAAAGAAACATAAGTAAATAATATATAGAAAAGCAAAAGAAAATTGAAACTAGTAGCAATAAAAAACGTATTTTTAGTCTTTGCGCTTGCCAACATCCAACCCAATAACATACCCATGACTAAAATCGTGCTAACTTGCCCTCCAAGGGGAAAATCAGCCAGCTTTTCATAGATATTTTGTAGCGGATAGAGCGGAATGAGGAACATAAGCACTAAATCGGTACGACCAGCTAACGCCAAAATGAATGCGCTAAACGCAGAAATATAAAGCAGCAGTGGCACTACTTCCTTAAGAAAGGAATAAATACCCATCTTTATAAAGTTTTAACGACGCGAGCTGGCACACCAACCACAACTTTATTATCTGGAATATCTGAAATTACAACAGAGTTTGCACCGATACGTACATTATCACCGATTATAATAGATCCCAAAATTTTTGCTCCAACTCCAATATATACATTATCACCAATTATGGGAACTCCCTTTTTTCCCATTCCGCGTGTCCCGATCATGACACCAGTGCCTATGGAACAATTCGAACCTATAACTGTATTACTATGAAGAATAATTCCTCCAAAATGGCCTATATAAAAGCCTGGCCCAATATCAGCACTGACTGGAATCGATATTCCTGTTAAGATCTCAATAAACTTGGAGAGAGTAAAAGCCAACAATTTGAGAAAAAATGAAAAAATGGGAATTTTACAAGCCCTTAGCCAGCGACTAAACCGATAAATTACTATAGCCCATATTCCTTGTTCAAAGAATAAATATATGTTTAATCTGTCTGTAGGATCATGAATATAACGCTGCAAATCGGCACGAAGATTAGAAAACATTAATTACGACCTAAGCGATATGTCTTAAAATAGTTGATCCAAGGCCAGATTGTAACTGGATACCAGAATATAGCCTGTGCGTATGCTTTCCGTGCTTTAGGGTAAAGCCCTAGCGACAAAAACTCATCACCAGCATCACGATAAATTTTCGATAGAGCTTGATACCTTAATAGCTTCTTTCGAAATTCTTTACTATCGGCTGGGCAAAATTTATCAATAACGTATAAACGAGCTTTCATCATCCTCTCTTTATGAGAGCTCATACTATTTGGGCTTACCCGATAAAATGCTAGAACCTTATCAATATAGGATATTGGGTATTTCTGAGAAATACGTAGCCAAAGCTCACGGTCCTCACAGCCGAGATAAGATAAATTTTCATCAAATAAACCCACAGTCTCTAGGCATCTTCTACGCATCAAAATTGTTGGGCATGATAAGTGAGATCGTCGCAAGAAAATACTTTTAAAGATCATTCCACTTAGGTAGCGCTTATCGCGGTCTGGTGTATCAAGTATAGCAGTACTTGTAAATCTGGTAATGTTCGCATGAACCAAGCCAGTTTCACCGTCTGCATCCATAGCTTGTACAGTTTCTGACAGCCTATTAGGCAGCCACCGATCATCAGCGTCTAAAAGAGCAATATACTCACCGGTGCAATGCCGAATTGCCGTGTTGCGAGCCGCAGCCAGCCCTCTATTTTCTTGATAAATATATGTGATCTTTCCAGGATATATCTTTTGATAACTATGAACTAAAGCCTCTGTCGCATCCGTAGAACCATCATTTACTACAAAAATTTCATAATTTTCGTAAGTTTGAGCCAAAATACTGTCTAGCGCTTCTCCAAGATAATGAGCGCTATTATAGGAAGGAACAACAACACTAACTTTAGTGTTCATATCTTAAGTCGTCTAGCTAGTCTTTTCGTTAGTTTCCTAAATTTATCTCTGAGAAGAAAAGGCATGAGACATAGGAATATATTTTTATAGAATCTCCAAGAACGCTCATAATTTAAACCTGTTATTAATTGTTTCAAAGCCAAGCGATTATATCCCTCTTCTAAACATTGATAGCCCAATGAAAAATATAGTTCTCCTAAGCGAGAAAATATTCTATCAGAATAAAGCTCTATTAATTCTGGATGTCTAGCTAAGGTATTATGAAGCGTTTTAAGATCAGTTAGCCAGTCATCAACAAAGCTTAGTCGGCTCAGGCTAGTTGGCAAAATCCTCCTCTGGAATAGAGGCTCTTCCACTAAATCTATCTCAGTCACTGCTAAAACTCGCAAAAAAAACTCGTAATCTTCACCGACTCGAAGTAGAGAATTAAAATGACCAATACCCTGTATAACCTGACGTCGAATCATAACGCTGGAAGTTATCAGAAAATCCTTACAAAATAATTCTATTAGCGATGAGCCACGGTAGTTATAATTAATCCGCGAGTAATTTATGACAGACTCCAACTCCTCATCAACAAAATCTGCATAAGAGTAGATCAAACCTACGGACTTGTTTGCATTAGCAATTTTTAATTGTTTTTCTAACTTATCAATCTTCCACACATCATCACAATCGAGAAAAGCTACCCACTCACCCTGTGCTAAATTTAGAGCTGTATTACGGGCTACTGATACGCCTCCGTTAGATTGACAAATTAAATGGATTTTTTCTTTAAGAGATTTAATAAAGGAATTAACAATACTAACAGTCTCATCTGTGGATCCATCATCTACAATAATCAATTCAAAATTTTGATGAGTTTGATCTAAAACACTTTGAATAGCTTTAGCTATATATTTTGAGCCATTATAGACTGGCATTATAATACTAATTAAGGGTGCATTCATTGGTATAATTCTTTATTTTTGATCCGGGGGCGTCAATAGGACTCACCTCCAGATACCGATCTTTATATCGGAGAGTAAGTCAATTTTGAAGGCTCGCTAAAATGATATAATATACAATTCCAAAATAGACCTTTTAAATTTTTTAAAACGAGCCGGTCTTATAATCAAACAGAGAAGCTCCGACATTTACTACTTTTTGGCGCATAATTTATATTTAGTTAAATCAACACCAAATTTTCTTACTAGAATATAGATATTCTTATAAATACTTCTTCTCTGCTGTGAGTTCAAACAATAGCGTATCACCATAAAGATATAGACTAAAAAACCTACCAAAACTTCAAAAATTAAAAGTATCCATGAAACTGGCTCTATAAAAAACCTTAGGACAAATACCAGACTCCCTGCGATTAAAACGATCAGCAAAGGCAAAAAAAATGATTCTTTGAAATATTTTTTTAGGGATATCTTTACCAAGCGAGCTGTCAAAATTGGTATTAATAACGAACTAATTAATTGTGGAATTGCAGTCCCAAGAGCTGCTCCTAAAATTCCAAGAATTGGAATTAAAATAATTGAAATAGTTAATTTTAGAAATGCCTCTCCTAATCCAATCAGACCCAGCCAGCGATGCTGATTAAGGCCAAACAATATCGAAGCTGCTGGTGCTTGTGCTACATTAATTGCTTGACTAAGAGATAGAATAATTAAAAGTGATCCACTTTCTGAAGCGAAACGCGTACCTATCCAGAGATTAAGAAAATCATATGCCATGATAGCGACAAAAACTGCTACAGGCAAAATCGTCAACAAAGCATATCGAGTTCCATAGATTACCATTGTTTCTAGTTTTTCGTGCTCATTCTTAGCCTCAAGACTGCTTGCTGCGGGAGTGAACACATTTCCAAAGCTATAACCAAGCTGCCGCAGATAACGAACTAAGTTAGCAGCAACTGCAAAATGAGTGATAGCCGATATGGGTAAAAATAATCCAATTAGGACAGAGTCACTCTCATAAATAATACGACCCGCCACCATTATAACGAAACTCCATATGCCATAGGCATATACCTCTTTAATCACTTCTCCGGATAAATAAGATTTCCTAATTTTGAGCCATGGCAAGAAACGCAAACACATTAACATTGTAGTAGAAGTCATCAAAACATCACAAATTAACATAATAATAGCGAGTGCTAATAATTTAGCACCATTAATAATAAAAATGACTATTAAGACTGCTCGACACATATTTACAATAATATTAATTCCATTGGTTATTTCATAACGCTGAAGACCTGTAAGAAACCCTTCAAATACACTACCTGGAAACTTAAGTGCCAAGTTAGATCCGACGATAATCAAGACCAATTTTGCTTCATGTAATGATTCTGATGGCACATGAAAAAAAGTTAACAAAAAAGCTGATGTAAAAATAGTCACCAAAAAAATAAGTATTCCAACAGTAGTATATAAAAATAACGTAGTTGTAAACAAACGGCATAATCGATCCTGATTACCTGTAGCATGGTGCTCAGAAACGTATTTGACAATCGCAGTACGAACTCCAAAATCCAATAAATTTCCATATCCGACAATAGAGATTAAAAGTGTCCATATTCCATAAAGGCTTTCACCTAAATTGTGAATTAAAAATGGCATCATCGCGAAGCTGATGACGATCATTACAGCTAGGTTAAGCCAATTAGATAAGATATTCCGTGCAATAATACGAACCGTACTCAAGTAATTTCCTTGGAAAAAACTTAATTGCCATAAATTCGGTGTAAGAAGGTAGAAACCATTTAGTGGCTTAGCCTTAGTTCTTACAGGTGTAGACTTCTTAACATTCCTTTCGAAGAGCCTTTGGTTACTAATTTGTGTTTTTTGTATAACGAGAGCCTATCCGAAAATCCCAATTGGAAGGCGGTTGCTTAAACGGAGCGTGCTTCATGCATAGGAACACATAGTTTCTTTAGCAAGATGCGGATAGAAGAAACCCAAATCATCGTGATACTCAAGATGAAGCCATTCTTGCACAATGGCCCATTCTTCATCCGTCAGATCACTGGGGTATCTTTTATCAGGCGTCATTTCTAATTTTTTCTCATCTTACTTAAAATCCTCACTTTATAAGTATAGGATAACTATTTTATATAAATATAAAAATAAGTTAAATTTGGGATAGGTTCTGAGTTTTTATGTGAAAATACCTATATCTCCTGCTGAATAACCTTCAAATATGAAAGGCCATATTTCAAATCAGGCTCTAAGTAGTTTCCCTCTGCCCATTCATTCCAAGACTTGATGAAAATTATCCTATTTTCGAGAGGTTTATTTATACTCATTTCAATAGCCTTTTTTAATTGATTTCTAAATAAATCCGGAGTTGATCCATCAAGAACGAGTCCATTACTACCTGATCTTGGTGTGTTATCCCAGTTCGGGACCAAGCAAGGATAATTCTTAGCAGTTGGTAATCCATTATCGAGAATGCCTAAAGCAATCTCTGCGTAGGAGTAGATCGTAGGTGTACCAACTTTTCTCAAAAAAGACCGCTGCATTCTAGCTAATAATCTTTTCTTTGAAATCCACTCTACAGACCTAACAGTAGGTAGGTTAGGGACTGTGAATGCTTCAAAAATTTTATACTCAGCTTCGTTAGATGGCCTCTGCATACTTACAAAATGGATGCCCTTCAAACCAGATTTGGTAGCCATATCATTCCATAAATCCATAAGCCTCTCTAGATCAGGTATATTGAAAGGCTTGTAAATGACGAAAATCGGCTTTCCATTTATCTTCAAATAGCGCTCATCCTTAAAAGCTATCAAAAGACTATTAAAATGATTTATATAATCCTCTTTGCCAGGGTAGGTTTGCTCAATCAATATTTTGTCACGCAATCCATGCCAAATCCCTGACCATGTCTCATTAGCCCAACATAGGCAAAAAGAAAACTTTGGTTTCCCAGAACTAAGTACTTCATTAAACGGACGCTCTAGTATACGCCTTCCTGCAAACCAATAGTGATAATAACAAAAGGCTTCTATTCCATATTCTTCAGCAAGTTTAGCTTGGGCGACCCTTGATTCAGATAGACGTAGATCATAAAATCCCAAATCAGCCGGCACATGAGGTTGATAATGGCCCCGAAATAGAGGCTTGGCTTTAGCTGTGTTAGTCCACTCTGTAAATCCCTTTCCCCACCATTCATCATTCTCTGGTATTGGGTGGAATTGTGGCAGATATAGTGCAATCAATCTTACTTTCTTCATAAAGCCTGATAGCCTCTGAAACCGATAGAATTAGCCAACTTGGTTAGAATTTAATTAAATTTGCCTAAGGGTAAGTAATTGATTTCATCACCTTTTTTAACATTCTTGCAATCTTCCGATAATTCCACTAATCCCTCTGCCCACGCTAACGAGGACAGCGATCCTGAGCTATTCGTAGGATAGATACTTACTACCGGTTTTAACTCAGAGTTAAACCGTAATCGCGCTCGCAACCATTCCCGTCGCCCCGGCTTACGGCGGAACTCAAAATCAGCCACCGCGTGCAACCGCACCGGGTCTGTCGGTTCTGCACCCATCAGCTTGAGGAGTAAGGGGCGAGCAAACATCAGAAACGCTACCGCCACTGAGACAGGATTCCCAGGAAGCCCTACGACCAAGCAATTTTCAATCCAACCCAACGTGACAGGCTTTCCGGGTTTGATCGCCAGTCGCCAAAATTCGATTTTGCCCAGGTCCGCGATTACATCCTTCACCAAATCCGCTGCACCAACTGAAACACCACCAGACGTTAACAAAACATCGTGAGTTGCTGCCGCATCCTGTAGTACTGACAGTACCACATCTCGGTCATCCCGTAAAATCCCTAAATCAGTAATATTGCAATCTAAATGTTGCAAAAATCCGATCATAGTATAGCGATTTGATTCATAAATCGCACCAGGGGGTAACGACTCTCCGGCTTCATACAGCTCATCGCCGGTAGAGACCACTGCCACACGCAGTCGGCGCATAACCTCCAGGTTGCTAAGTCCCTGGCTCGCAGCGAGTGCTACATCCTGCGGTCTTAATCGCCGTCCTGCCTCTAATAAAGGAGCCTGGCACCGAACATCCTCGCCCCGCCGCCGAATGTTCTCGCCCACTTGGAGCCGGGAAGCACGTTTAGGTTCGATTTCAATCCAACGTTCTTCGGGGCCAATCTGACAGTCCTCCTGCATGACGACCGTATCAGGCCCCGCTGGGACAACGGCACCCGTGGTAATGCGCACAGCCACACCCTGCGGGACTGGCTGCGTATAGGGATGGCCCGCCAAGGATTGGCCAATGACCGGCAAGCGGGTCGGCTCCGCTGGCTTTAAATCAGCGTGATAGAGCACAAAACCATCCATCGCTGAATTATCGTGGGGTGGCACATCGCATTGTGCGCTCAAATCAGCCGCCAGCACCCGACCATAGGCTTGCAGTAACGGCACCGTTTCTGTGTCGCAAATGGGCTGAATCGTACCTAATGCGGCAGTCAGCGCGTCCGCCAACGTCAGTAACCGGTCGCCAGCACAGCAATCGGACATAAACAACCTCGCCTTAAAATGGAAATTTAGTTATCGCGAGTAAAACGGAGGATGAAATCGCTCATACTCGCTAGATCAGTGATTGAAAATACCGGTAAATCCGCTCGACCGTACTGCACCGGATCCAGCAAGGGATCGCTGGCAACCGCTATGACAGTGGGATCATGTGGAAATTGCGGTGACTTATCCCCAACCGCCGAGCGCCAGATCTCCAGCTTGGGACACTGGCCGGTTTTCCAGCCCTCTACCAGGACTAAATCAACTGGTTGCAGGTACTTGAGTAATTCAGTGACGGTAGGTTCTGGTTCCTCACGCAATTCGTGCAACAAGGCCCAGCGCCGACCGGTCGCAAGGATGACTTCCTGTGCGCCCGCCTCGCGATGGCGAAAGGTGTCCTTGCCGGGTTGGTCCAAATCCACATCGTGATGGGCGTGTTTGAGCGTGGAGACGCGCAGGCCCAGCGCTCGCAAGCGCGGAATTAAAGCGACGATGAGAGTGGTTTTACCTGAACCGCTCCAGCCGCTAATGCCAAGCACTTTCATACTGGTTTAACGCACCGGGTTTACAGCGCTCATAAGGTCAACGCCATTGATGGTAGCGCGACCGATGAGCCGGGCCAGGTATTCACTGACGGCGCGGTGGTGGCTAGGGTCGTCTGACGGCTCCCCGACTTCCTGTTGGATCAGCGCAGCGATTCGCGCATCGTCATCCTCGCCTTGCAGCTCTAGCCGGACTGCTTCTTGCCGTAGCAGTTCCTTGGCAATCAGGGCCAACTTGGCCGAATAGTGCGCCATCTCTGGGGACGGCGCGGGGTGATGGTGGGTTTCAGCGTGAATGGCGGCGTCGGTAATTTCAACGCCGTTAATCGTCATCGGCATAAGCAGAGTCTCTATAGTCCATAGGAGGTCACGGGGCTAGCACCACGGCACCCAGTATACCCGATGCCGGTGAATCCTTTGGTGCGGTTATGCGCCGGAACCGTCGGCGGCGGCTTGGGTAATGCGCATTTGCAAGTGCTCTTCGACCTGCCGCGCCAGCAGGGGTGCCAGACGATTATTGGGGGTATGGGCAAAGAAGTACGGTTCCCGGCCCTCGCTCAGCCAAAGCACCAGCTTATCCAGCCACGGTTCCAGAAAGGGTTGATTGGCTTCGACAGCGGGATGACCAATAAAGCGGATGAACGGGCGCGGCCCCAGACTAATGGCATGAACCGGCAGGCGCGGTTTTTTGCCCTGGGCGGTGCGGGTGTCGGCGTCGCTCGGTTCGGCGCTAAACAGGGCACGGCTGTCGAGCATCACCCGGTCAAGCCCGCGTTCCAGCAGCAGCCGGTTTAACTGGCGCTCACCCTCGCCCTTGTCAAAAAATGCCGGATGCCGCACTTCGACGGCTACCTGAAAATCCTGGGGTAAGGTCTTCAGATAATCGTGCAGAACCGGCAGCGCGTCTGGGCTGAAACTAGGCGGCAGTTGCAAAAAGCTCGGTCCCAGCTTGTCGGCTTCCGCCAAAGGCCGCAGCCGCTCCAAAAACTCGGTGGTTTCCGTCGCCACCCCGCGTAAGCGTTGGTCGTGGCTGATGGCCCGTGGGAATTTGAAACAGAAGCGAAAACCCGCTGCTGCTTCGTCGCGCCAGCGTATCACGATGTCCGGCTTGGGCAGGCCATAGAAGCAGTTGTTGCCCTCCACGGTATCGAACGCCGCTGAATACTGGCGCAGAAAATCCCTGGGTTTGGTTCCGGCAGCGAACAGAGAGCCGATCCAGTCGCGGTTGCTCCAGACCGGGCAGCCGATGTGATAGCGAGGTGAAGTCATGCTTTTAGACTACACCATAGGGGCGTTCGCAGGCGCTTGGGGGTTGCGAAAAGTAGCGCCACGCTCAAGCACCGCGCGGACAACTCGAACGAGGTTAATGCGTCTTCTTTCCGCGCCTCGGAGGGGCTTTCTCCGGCATCATTGACGAATGATGGCTGGTGATGAGCCAGTCTTTACCGTCCCAATGGTAGGTGTAGGAATAGCGGCCACTGACGTGTTGCCCGGTCTTGGCAAAGGTAAAGGTATAAAGACCGGCATCCAGGACGCTGTTGCAGCCGACCTCGATGTGGCGCATGTCAATCTTTCCGGAAGGCCGGTTTGCCAGGAAATGATGGAAGTAATCTTCCTTTTCCTCCGGGGTCAGCCGAGGCTTGTTGGAGACGGTCGGGAGGAGAATGGAGCGCGTGGCATAGTTGGCGACCACTTTCTTCGCGTCACCGCTGGCCAGCGCCTCGTTCCAGCGGTCGAATAATCCGGCAATTTCTTGTTCAGTCACATTTTTGCACGTTTCAGAGTGATCTGCGGCGCTGGCTTGTTTAGCCAAACCTAATCTCTCCATCGGTTGGGTGGCGCAGGCGCTTAGAGAAGCGACTAGGGCAAAAGCATAAATTGGTTTGATGTTCATGTTGTTTCCGTTGTTGTTAATGGCTGAAGAAAGCCCTCTCCCCCGGCCCCTCTCCCACAAGGGGAGAGGGGAGTGAGTTCCGCCTCTCCCGGCCTCTCTCCCGCAAGGGGAGAGGGGAGTGAGTTCCGTCTCCCCCGGCCCCTCTCCCACAAGGGGAGAGGGGAGTGAGTTCCGCCTCTCCCGGCCTCTCTCCCGCAAGGGGAGAGGGGAGTGAGTTCCGTCTCCCCCGGCCCCTCTCCCGCACGGGGGAGTCAGCTCCGCCTCCCCATTGGAGGAGAGCGCCGAGGGTGAAGTTTTCACGCAACTAGACCTTGAACACCTTCATCACTTCATCGCCCAAGTGGTTGATGACCTTGACTGCAATCCGACCGCTTTTCGGCGGGTCGAAGGGCCGCGAGGTGTCGCTGTTGAGTGTAGCCCAGACCTCGGCGTCAATATCGGCTTTGAGGGTTGTCTTCAGGGCGGCATACGGGTCATTGGCACCGAGAAAATAGGCATGGCGGACGAAGAAGCTTTCTTCGTTGTAGTCGGTGTCGATGAACCAGCAGGCGATATCATCGGTATTGCAGGATTCCACTTCGCCGGTTTGCGGTTTGAAGATGTCCACGCCGTTGACCTTGACCCGCAATGTACCGTCTGGCTGCGGCAACAGGGTGATGTCCGGCTCGCCGAAGATGACGAACAGGTTGCCGGTGCCGGTGTTTTTCAGTTCCCCGTCCATGTGCAGATCGGCATTCATGCGGGCCTTGATGACCGGCAGGCGACCGAGCTTGCTGAAGTCGGTGGTGTGGGCTTCGTAGTTGAAGGCGCAGGCGATGAGCACGTCAAAACCGGCATCCCCAGCTTCGCGGGCGGCAGCGACTAAATCAGCGCGTTGCACGGTGCCGAATTCGGGGCCAATGAACAGAGCGGCGCGTTTTTCGGCCTCGCCTTCCCGGTAGCGACCTTCGGCACAGACCAAATCGCCGGGCCAGAGCGTGAGTGCGATGAAGGTGATGCGGTCTTCTTTGTGGGCTTGTTGCACCCCGGCGGTTCGGAGGTTGTCCAGCACCATCTGCGGAAACGATTGCCGGGCGTTGTCGCGGGTGGCCTCGCGCTGGGGGTCAATCCACTCGTTGTTGTCATCTACACCCAACATCCGGTGCGGGCTGAGGCTTTCGACGGTGAACGGCCCGGCTAGCCGGACTTTTTTGGCATCGGCGTAGGGCTTGTCGTAGAGGTATTCAAATTCGGCTTTGGCGGCAATGGAGGCATCCATTGCCTGCTGACGAGCGATGCGGGCTTGCCACCAGTCGGCGTGCACCGTTTTCGCCATGTCCGACCAGTCGGCTTCGGCGGTGCGCGGAATTTCCCATTCCTGCCAAGTTTGCTCAAGGGCGGCGTTGAGGTGCGCCCGCAACGGTTCCAGCTTGGCCTGCCATTGTTCCCAGATGACATCAATCTCGGCGTTGTTGGCGATGGATTTCAGGGTGATGTGCGGGACGCGCTCGTAGACGAAGCCGTGGCGGAGGTTGCTGTGAACCGGTTGGGTGCTGGGTGCGGTGCGGGTGATGTCGGCCTCTTTAAGCTGGCCTTCGCGGGAATCGGCCAGCAGATAGGCGGGATAGCGGGCACCCATGATCCGGGCACGGGCCAGCGCGAGAGCAACGCGGGAGGTGTCGATGGTAATCCAGCGACGGCACCATTGTTCGGCGACGGTGGCGGTGGTGCCGGAACCGCAGGTCGGGTCTAGCACCAAGTCGCCGGGGTCGGTGGACATCAGGATGCAGCGCTTTACTGCCTCGGTAGCCGTCTGAACTACATAAACCTTTGGGTCAGTCCGACTCTGCACACCACCAATATCAAGCCAGATATTTGTTCGCGGGTAGATGGGAAAATCATCCATAAACCGTATATAGCGAATCGATTTACCTTCGTGAATTACTCGTCCGGCCTTCGCAACTCTATCCAAGCCGTTAACGGTTGTTTTCCAATGAAGGCCATCAGAAGGAGTCCACTCAGCATTTTGAAAGCGAAAAACTTGTTCAGAATTTACTGACGCACCTTGCGACGTCAGATCAGCTGACGTCGCAAGGCGTGTCAGATCGACTACAGAATTTGCGAGTGCACCGATGCTAGAGGCTGGCTTATATTTTGATGCTCCTTCTCCACCCGCTTCTTTAGCGTCATATAAGTCACGATACTTTACTTGCGATACCGATTTAGAGAACCAGACAAGATAATCGCAAACTGACGAAAGGTAACTTCCTGAGAAACCAGTCGTTTTCGCGTAAGCAATCAGCGCAATAAAATTCTCCTCCCCAAAAACCTCATCCATCACCGCCCGCACCCGGTGCACATTCTCATCGCCAATCTGCACGAAAATGGAACCGGAATCGGTGAGCAAATCGCGGGCGACGGTCAGCCGGTCGCGCAAATAGGTCAGGTAGGAATGGATGCCATCGCGCCACGTATCGCGGAACGCCTTGACCTGTTCCGGCTCGCGGGTGATGTGCTCGACCTTGCCATCTTTCACATCACGGCTGGTGGTGGACCACTGAAAATTGCTATTAAATTTAATCCCATAAGGCGGGTCCAGATAAATGCACTGCACCTTGCCGCGCAGTCCCTCGCGCTCGGCAAGACTGGCCATCACCTGAAGCGAATCGCCCAAAATCATCCGGTTCGACCAATGCTGGTCGTGCTGGTAGAAGTCGGTTTTATCCGCCCCGTGCGGCAGGCCGTTGAAATCGTTAAACAGGTCGAACTGAGCAGCGGGGGCGGCTTGCTGCGATTGGCGGACTAAATCCGCGATCAGCATCTGCGGCATCACCTTTTCCTGAATGTACAGCGGCGGCACCGGCACCACCAAATCGCTCCAGTCCTGCGCATCTTTGCCGCGCCACACCAACTGCGGGTCGAGGTTGGTATTGCGCGGATAACGCACCTGGCGGACGCTCTCAATGTCGCGCTGAACGATGGACTGCTGTTCGACCGATGGGATGTTTTTGCGGGTGGCGTCGTCGTGGGTCAAATGCACCACAGTCTTGGAAGGGTTGGCTTTGGCCATGGCTAGGTTCTCCCGCTTTCGGTGGGCACGACGGCGGATGCAATCATCTGATGAAAGCCGCTGGCCAGTTGTTGCGCAAAATGGTCTTGCATCTGAAAGACATCGGTGAACTCGGCAAACGCCCAGCGACCATACGTACCGAGATGATTGACGCCGGGTATCCAGTAGGTTTCCATCGTTGATTTCTTCTCCTTGGCATCCTCGCGCCGATAGCCTTTAATCTCGACCACCAGATGCAGCACATCCGCCGGGCCGTGGCCGTCGTCCACCAACACGATAAAGTCGGGTCGATAATGGCGCATTGCCGAACCAGCGCGATACGGCACTTCAAAACCAAGGCTGTGATTTTTAACGTACGCTCGCACCTGCGGATGCGCCTCGACCACCCGGCAAAATTCCGCCTCCCAATCGCTATCGAGCACCACCCAGTTGAGATGACAATGCTGTGAGCTGGTCTGCCAGCGGTCGGCTTTTGAGGTGTTGAAGCGCACATGCCGGGTTGAACCGGTCGGGTTGTACGGGTCGAGCAGCGCCTTGATGGGCCGCACGCCGAGAAACTGGCGGGTAATGGCGGCGGTAATCTTGTTGCAGGCCATATCCGCCAATTCTTGAACCGCTATCAGCAGCGCCGGGTAGGTGCCACCGGTGCATTGCAAATAGCCCTCCAGCCATTGCTGAGTGATGCGCTTCAACTCACCGAACAGGTGCAACCGGGGTTCCGCGCCGGGTTCGCGCCAGTGGGTGTACAGCAAGCGCTTGACGAGGTGAAACACCACCGTTGCCATGCGGCGCTCGCCCAAATGCTTCAGACTCAGGTCCACACTTTGGCCGATGATGCCCGCGTTTTGGGTCACCGACGGCCCCACCAACTCCGGGCTGAGCACCAGCACCGATTCCGCAGTGAACGCCGCGGCTAACCGTTCCTCCGGCAGTTCCACCCGGTAGCCTTCCACCCGTGGAAAGGTGATTTCCAGCGCATCGCGTTCGGGCCGCATCGCTCGCACCTGCACCGTCTCACGCGGCGGTTGGGGCGGCGCAACCACGGGCTTGGCGTTGAAATCAAACGGAATGCCGAACACATCGGCGTATTCGACGTTGAACAGACCCTCGTCGTTGAGTTCGTAGGACTGCCGCCGCAGCGCCCGACCAATCACCTGCTCACACAACAACTGGGTGCCGAAGGCGCGGATACCGAGGACATGGGTCACGGTGTTGCAATTACCGATAATGGCGATTTTCCCGTGTCTACGGGTGATGAGGGTGGAATTTCGATTGCGTACACACCATACGATTTCGTTGTCGCGCGGTTTTTCCAACATCACCTTGGATGCGCGTTTATCGCTTGGATTAGAGGTTATCCAGCGAGTATCCCGGATACTCAGGCGGTAAACGGTTTTTCCGGTTTTGGTAACCCGCTCGCTATAGCTGGCAGCAAAGCCGCGCAAGATCGCCATTTGGCTATAAGCATCCACTTGGGTTTTTTCGCTACACCACAACCAGCCTGATCGATGACCTTGCTTTTCACCGTCGCCTTTAAGCAATTCTTGCCAGAAAACGATGAACTGTTCCCTTGTCATTTTGTGCAGTTGTGCTGAAACATGCTTATCCAAGTATTCATGATAGGAGTACCAGCCCTTTCTGGACAACGCATCTTTCCGGGTTCCTTTAGGAATACTGAAGCGATAATAGGGGGTCGCGTTTGGATAAGCGCTTTTGCCCGGCTGCATAAAACTTTCGCTGAAATCAAGCCCGATACGCCCTAGTAAGGCGCGAATTTCATGGTGAAATTGTTTTGCTTGAGCAATTGCCAAACGATAGCCGGAAAAGCCGCCATCTGTCATAAACCAGGCAATCAAGCGAATTTCATCATCACTCAGCGGCAGGCCCGGAAATGGCTCCGCACACTCCGCAGCGAGTGGCAAGGCATAACCACTACGACGCCCATGTAATTCTCTGGCGGTTTTGACAATCGTGTGGTCAACCAATTGACCGTGATGGCGGGGATCACGGTATTTGATGTGAAATTGATGCCCCTCCGTGACGCGAATATTCAGATGTTGGCTTTTAATATGGACCATGTGTTCATGGTCGCGTACCGGCCGCTCGCCATACTCCAGTACGGTCACCCGCTCGATTTTTTCCGTGTGACGATTGAACGAATAGATGCCGTCTCCCGGCGAAATTTGCCCGTACCCACGCCACCCGTGAGCGGTTAAAACCTCCGTTTCTACATCCAAACAGTCCCAGCCCTCATTCAACATCGACACCGACACCACGCAGCGAATCGAACCGCCCAACTGCCCGGCTTTGCCGACCGTATTCATCACCTCACGCAGCAATTCCTGATCGGTGATGCGCTCACCGGCGCGTGCATCGCCGCTGCGTTCGATGAGGTCACGCCGAAACTGCGCAATCTCAGCGGCGGCCATGCTGCGAAAACGCTCATCGAGGGCATCGCCCGCTTCCAGTTGCTCGCTGTCAATCAGCAGGGTGTTCGGACGCGGCAACGGCTGGCCGCTGTAGGCGTCGAAATTGCCAAACAGCGCCAATCCTCGGTGCGCCAGGATGGTACTGCCGTCCGCATTTTGACGCTGGAAGCCCGCGATAAAGTCGTACACCAGCTTGGAAATGGCCGTGTTCTGGCAGACCACAATAAAGCAGGGTGGGACTTTGATGCCGTGTTCCTGCCACAGCGCAAAGGTCTGTTCATAGTGGCCGTAGAGCGCCTGCAATGCGATCTGCAAGCGGGTCGGCAGTTTCAGCGGGTCGAGGCTCTGCTGAGCGCCGCGCCCTTTTTTCGGCAGGTCTTTACGGATGCTCTCCCACAGATTGCGGAACATCGGCAGCTCATCGCCGGGGATATTTTCCGCCACCGGCACCCGTGGCAGCTTGACGATGCCGCATTCAATGGCATCCATCAGCGAGAAGTCGCTGACCGTCCACGGAAACAAGGTGCCTTCGGCATAGCCGGAACCGCGCAAAAAAAACGGCGTGGCCGACAAATCAATCAGGCGGGTAATACCGAGGGTGCGCTTGACCGTCTCCAGACCGGAAATCCACAACCGGGCGGCTTCGTTGTTCTTCTCGGCTTCCCGCTTGTCATCGCCTTTCAGCGCTTCCTGGTCGGCGTCGGGCTTTTCCCGATAGCAATGGTGGGCCTCATCGTTGATGACGAAAATGCCCTTCATCCCCATCAACTCCGGCATCACCCGCTGAATCATCTGACCTTCGGTTTCCAGCGTTTGCGGCGCGTCGCCGGTGCGCCCTTGCAGCAATTGCCGCCCGCCTTTGGATAGCTCGGTGCGTTCCCGGCGGCGGAAGGCGTGGTAGTTGGTGATGACCATCTTGGCGCGGCTGACATCGGGCAGCAGGTCAACCGGCACCAATTCGCGGTCTTTATAGTAGCTATCGGGGTCATTGGGTTGCAGCACGCGCAACCGGTCCTTGATGGTCAGGCCGGGCGCACAAATCAGAAAGCCCCGGCTAAATTGCTTGCTGGCGGGATGGCGCACCGCATTGAGGGTCTGCCAGGCAATCAGCATCGCCATGACCGTGGTTTTCCCGGCACCGGTGGCCAGCTTGAGCGCGACCCGCAGCAGTTCGGGATTAGCGTCGTGGTTGGCGGCGGCCAGTTGCGCAATCAAGCGCTTGCCGTTTTGGCTCTGTGGTGCGACTTCGCTCAGCCAAATCGCCGTTTCTGCCGCCTCCACCTGACAAAAAAAGGGCCGGATGCCGTTGAACGGATGATGACGCCAATGCTGAAGCAAGCGGGCGGTGGTCGGCGTGACTTGCCACTGGTTGGGATTGGGCAGCGCCCGCCAAGCATCGACCGTGTTGCGCACGTCGTTAATGACCGAAGTCGGGTCGTACTGCTGCGCTTGGGTCGACAGCCCGTGGCCCTCTTCCAGCAACAGGTCTTGCTGGGTGGCGGTCTTCTTGTGCTTTTTGGGCTTGGGAATCGGCGTGATGAATTGCGCCCGTCGCCGGTGGTCGAGGATCTGCTGGGTCGGCTGGCCGGTGGCATCCAGTTCCCAATGGCGGTTTGGGCGCTCATAGGGAGAGTTGAGAATGGGGTGGTCAAAAAAGGAGTTGGGCATTGCAACTGTTCCACAGTCTTTAGGCGCTTCGTCCAAGGCCTACCGGTTCATATTAATCCTCATTGAGAAGCGATACGAAATTTAACGAGAACCTTACTGGACTAAAACATTGTCGGGCTGAAGCCCGACCTACGCTGGTAGTTAAACGCCACCGACCGTGCTGCTACGCTGCCTTTCGGCTACTCTTTGAAAATACGGCTTAGAAATACGGCTTATGAGAGACCTGATGTTGCCTGGTGAGAGTAAGAAAACCGATGATCAATACTAGCGCAATCCCTTCCGTGGAGTTTGACGAGCGGGGTGACCTTCTCGTCCGTATTCCCCGTGCACGGCTGCTTCAGAACGATCCTCAACGTATCGCTCAGGCGATTGAAACGGTGCTGGCTCGCTCCAATCCAGCGGAAACCAACACGCTATGGGAAAGCGATGCCTTGCTTGATCTGATTGGGCGGTTTGAAGCTGACGTGACGGACGGCTCGTTACATCACGACCGCGATCTTTCAGCGGGCTTTTACCTTTGACTGCCACTTTCGGCATATCGGTTTCGAGGTAGTGCCCTCGGATTAGCTGGGAATCGGCTACTAACGCCGTGTCACCCACGACAATTTCCATTGCCCGCAAACTCAAAAGCGCGAAGTCCCAGCGGGCAAACCCGCCGTTGACTCGCGCCTTTTAATGAAAGCGCTGCTAGCAACGGCTCAGCGTTGCCGCACCACCTGATAGGCCCGCGCTGGATAGGTGAGCGGCGCACTCCAGATATGCACCAAACGGCTGAACGGGAACACCAGAAACACGGTGATACCGAGGAAAATATGCAGCTTGAACAGCAAGCCGACATGAGAAATCGCGGCGACGGCTTCAGCCGGGTCAAAGGTCACGATGTTTCGCCCCCAGCCCATCAGATTCAGCATGTTATGGCCGTCCAGATGGGTCAGCGAGACCGGAATGGTGATCAGGCCCAGAATCAACTGCACATAGAGCAGCAGCAGGATGAAAATATCCATCCGGGTGCTGTTGGCCCGTACCCGTGGCTCCGTCAGTCGCCGCTTCAGCAGCATCGTCAGGCCGATAAAGCACATCACGCCCGCGATACTACCCGCGACAATCGCGAGCGTCTGCTTGGCCCCGGCAGACACGCCGAAAGCATGGAAAATTTCCGGCGGGGTCAGCAGGCCGATGAAATGACCGGCAAACAGCAACAGAATCCCGACGTGAAACAAATTGCTGGCCAGCCGCATGTTCTGCTTGCTCAACATCTGGCTGGAATGGGCTTTCCAGGTGAATTGATCGCGGTCGAAGCGGGCCAGACTGCCGAGTAAAAACACCGCACCGGCCAGATAGGGATAAACACCAAAGAGCAGGGTATCTAAGTAATTCATATCGTTGCCTCTTTCGCTTACAGAGAACGGGCGGTAGGTGGCAGTGCGCCGGAACGGGACAGCCATTGCACCGGCTGCGACGATGGCGACGGGGACACCGGGCGCTCACCGATGCAACGGTCCTGACTATTGAGGAAGGTCACCGCCTCTTCCTCCCAAATCTGGTCCATGTTCACCACCGTCTGATCCGGGCCTTCGGTTGCGGCCTGTTGGCGGATGTCGGCACTGTCAGCCGGTTCACCCACCAGCGCCGTCAGCGCATCAAACAGGACGTGATAATCGTTGCGGCGTTCGGCCAGCCGCGCCCCCAGCAGCGTGGTGACATGGGCGGTTTCGGCCAGCAACGCCAGCGCCTCCTCAGCGGGCCGCTGCGCCAGATATTCCAGAAACAGCGGCAGATAATCCGGCAATTCGCGGGCATCCAGTTCAAAACCGTGGCGGCGATACACCTCCAGCAGGTTGACCATCGCCTGACCCCGGTCCCGCGATTCACCGTGAATGTGCTCGAACAGGTGCAGCGACAGCGCCCGGCCCCGGTCGAAGGTGGCGACATACTGTTGCTGCAACTCCATCAGCTCGGTGGCCATCAGCCGTTGGATGAAGCCCTGCACCGGCTGCCGCTCGCGCGGTGGCAAGAGCTGCTCCTGTTCCAGCGCGGTGGCCATTTCGCCCAGCGCCGCGTACATCTCCGGTTGCGGATAACACAGCAACGCGGAGAGAACTTTCAGGGTTTTGGTCATTTCTTTTCTGGCTCCACCCGAATTGGAATCGCCCGCCGCGTGGTGACTTTTTTGCCACCGAACAAGTTGGTCTTGTCGGCACCGGGTGAACAGCCGTTCCCAAAGCTGAAGCCACAGCCGCCGCGTTCGCCAAAGGCGTCATAGGTGGCGCTGGCGTATTCGCGGTGACTGGTGGGAATCACGAAGCGATCTTCATAATTGGCAATCGCCAGATAGCGATACATCGATTCCACCTGGTCAATCCGCAGGTTGACCGCTTTGAGCAGCTCGTCCTTAATCTCGCCGTCCACCGATTTCGCCCGCATATAAGCCCGCATCGCCAGCATCCGCTCCAGCGCCCGCTTGACCGGCGCTTCATCGCCAGCGGTCAGCAGATTCGCCAGATATTTCAACGGAATCCGCAACGAACCGACATCGGGAATAATGCCATTCATGCCAATTTGACCGGCTTCGGCGCGGGCCTGAATCGGCGATAAAGCCGGCACGTACCAGACCATCGGCAGGGTGCGGTATTCAGGATGTAGCGGGAAGGCAATCTTCCAATCAATCGCCATCTTGTAAATCGGCGATTCCTGAGCGGCGTCCAGCCACGGTTCCGGGATGCCCGCCTTGCGGGCTTCGGCCTGTACCGTCGGGTTGAACGGGTCGAGGAACATATCCAACTGGGCTTGATACAGGCTCTTTTCGTCCAGCACGCTGGCGGCCTGCTCGATTTTGTCGGCGTCATAGAGCAGCACGCCGATATAACGAATCCGCCCGACGCAGGTTTCTGAACACACTGTCGGCTGACCGGATTCGATGCGCGGGTAGCAGAAAATGCACTTTTCCGACTTGCCGGTGTTCCAGTTGTAGTAAATTTTCTTGTAGGGACAGCCAGATACGCACATCCGCCAACCGCGACATTTATCCTGATCAATCAGGACGATGCCGTCTTCCTCGCGCTTGTAAATCGCGCCGCTGGGGCAGGAGGCGACGCAGGCTGGATTGAGGCAATGCTCGCACAGGCGCGGCAGGTACATCATGAAGGTGTTTTCAAATTCGCCGTAAATCTCCTTTTGCATGGCTTCGAAGTTGGTGTCCTTCGCGCGCTTGGCGAATTCGGTGCCGAGAATTTCTTCCCAGTTCGGCCCCCAGTGGATTTTCTGCATCCGCTCGCCGCTGATGGCGGAACGCGGACGAGCGGTCGGCATCGCTTTGGATTCCGGCGCATTCTGCAAATGCGCGTAGTCGTAATCCCACGGCTCGTAGTAGTCATCAATCGCGGGCAGGTCGGGGTTGGCGAAGATGTTGGACAGAATCTTGAGCTTACCGCCTTGCTTGGGCGCGATTTTGCCGTCTTTGCCCCGTACCCAGCCGCCGTTCCATTGCTTCTGATCTTCCCAGTTTTTCGGATAGCCGATGCCGGGCTTGGTCTCGACGTTGTTAAACCAGGCGTATTCCATCCCGTCGCGGGAGGTCCAGACGTTTTTGCAGGTCACTGAACAGGTGTGGCAGCCAATGCACTTGTCCAGATTCAGGACCATGCCGATTTGTGCACGTACTTTCATGATTAATGCGCCTCCACGGTGGCGTGGGTTGCGGGCATGGGTTCGCTGTCGGTGGACGGTTCGTCATCCAGCCAATCCACTTTGGCCATCTTGCGGACGATGATGAATTCATCCCGGTTGGAGCCGACCGTGCCGTAATAATTGAAGCCGTAGCTTTGCTGGGCGTAGCTGCCAATCATGTGGGTCGGTTTCAGCACCACGCGGGTCACGGAGTTGTGAATGCCGCCGCGTCCGCCGGTGGTTTCCGCGCCGGGCGTGTTCACGATTTTTTCCTGGGCGTGGTACATCATCGACATACCTTCCGGCACCCGCTGGCTAACCACCGCGCGCGCGGCAATCGCCCCGTTGATGTTGTAAGCCTCAATCCAATCGTTGTCCTCGATCCCGGCTTTCTTGGCGTCCACTTCCGACATCCAGATAATCGGGCCGCCGCGCGAGAGCGTCAGCATCAGCAGGTTGTCGGTGTAGGTGCTGTGGATGCCCCATTTCTGGTGGGGGGTGATGAAGTTCAGCACGATTTCCGGGTTGCCGTTCGGCTTCTGGCCAATAATCGGCTCGACCGTCTTCATATCGACCGGGGGCCGATACGCGCACAGGGCTTCACCAAAACCGAGCATCCAAGCGTGATCCTGATAAAACTGCTGGCGACCAGTGACGGTGCGCCACGGAATCAGCTCGTGGACGTTGGTATAACCGGCGTTGTACGACACCTTCTCATCTTCTAGCCCTGACCAAGTGGGCGAAGAAATGATCTTGCGCGGCTGGGCCACGATGTCGCGGAAGCGGATTTTCTCGTGCTCTTTCGGCAGGGCCAGATGGCTGTGATCCCGACCGGTGATCTTGCTCAGCGCCGCCCAGGCTTTCACCGCGACGTGACCGTTGGTTTCCGGGGCCAGCATCATGATCATCTCGGCGGCATCGATGTCGCTGTCAATCCGGGGCCGACCCTTGGCAACGCCTTCTTCCTGCACGGTGTAATTCAGTGTCGCCAGCGCGTGAACTTCATGCTCGGTGTTCCAACTGATGCCCTTGCCGCCGTTGCCGAGCTTGTCCAGCAGCGGCCCGACCGAGGTAAATTTCTGATAGGTGGCCGGATAATCGCGCTCGACCACCACCAGCGCGGGCGCGGTCTTGCCGGGAATCAGCTCGCACTCGCCCTTCTTCCAATCTTTCACGTCGGGCATGGCCAACTCGTTGGGGGTATCGTGCAGCGTCGGTAGCGCCACGATGTCCTTTTCCACGCCGAGATGACCGACACAGGTTTCTGAAAAGGCTTTGGCAATCCCCTTGAAGATGTCCCAGTCGGTGCGCGATTCCCAGGCCGGGTCCACCGCTGCACTCAGAGGATGAATGAACGGGTGCATATCGCTGGTGTTGAGGTCATTTTTCTCGTACCAGGTCGCGGTCGGCAGCACGATGTCCGAATACATGCAGGTAGTGGACATACGGAAATCCAGCGTCACCAGCAAATCGAGCTTGCCTTGCGCCGCCTCGCGCCATTGCACCTCGGACGGCTTCTCGCCGCCCTCCTCGCCCAAATCCTTGCCCTGCACCCCGTGGGTGGTGCCGAGCAGATATTTCAGGAAATACTCGTGGCCCTTGCCGGAGGAACCGAGCAGGTTGGAGCGCCAGACGAATAAATTACGCGGGAAGTTGACCGGATTATCCGGGTCTTCAAAGGCGAAACTGAGCTTGCCGGATTTGAGATTTTTGACGATGTACGGGGCTGGTTCTTCACCCGCTGCCGCCGCTGCTTTGGCGACCGCCAGCGGATTGGCGTTAAAGTGGGGCGCGGTCGGTAACCACCCCATTCGCGCCGAACGGACGTTATAGTCAATCTGTGACCCCTGCCATTGCGCCGGGTCAGCCAGCGGCGACAGGATTTCCTGCATGGTCAGCTTTTCATGCCGCCATTGACTGGTGTGGATGTACCAAAACGAGGTTGAATTCATGTGGCGCGGGGGCCGGTGCCAATCCAGCGCAAAAGCCAGCGCAGTCCAGCCGGTTTGCGGGCGCAATTTCTCCTGCCCGACATAATGCGACCAGCCGCCGCCGCTTTGGCCGACGCAGCCGCACATCATCAGCAGGTTGATAACACCCCGGTAATTCATGTCCATGTGATACCAGTGATTCATCGCCGCGCCGATGATGACCATCGACTTGCCGTGGGTCTTGTCGGCATTTTCGGCGAACTGGCGGGCGACGGTGATGATTTGCGCACGCGGTACGCCGGTGATTTTCTCCTGCCAAGCCGGGGTATAGGGCACATCATCATCGTAGGTCTTGGCGACATTCGCGCCGCCCAAGCCGCGATCCAGACCGTATTGCGCCAGACTCAGGTCGTACACCGTGGCCACCAGCGCCTCGGAGCCGTCGGCCAGTGTGATCTTCTTGGCCGGGACGTTGCGCACTTGAATGGCGTCGTGGCTGGTGCAGGCGAAATGCGGATGCTGGGTCGAGCCGAAATAGGGGAAGGCGACCGGAACCACCGTATCCTTGATGTCGTTCACCGACAGCCGCAATTGGGTGTCCGCGCCGGTAAGCGCTGCTTTCGCCTCCAGATTCCACTTGCCGATCAGCCCGTCTTTTTCGCCCCAGCGAAAGCCGATGGAGCCGTTGGGCACCAGCAGGTTGCCGCTCTTCTCATCGAAGGCCAGGGTTTTCCAATCGGGATTGTTGGCCTGTCCGGCGGCATCGGCTAAATCGGAGGCCCGCAGAAACCGACCGTGGACGTACTGGCCATCGGCGCGTGGGTCCAGCCGTACCAGCACCGGGAAATCGGTCTTGGTGCGGACGTACTCGGTGAAATACTCCGATTTGCCGTCCAGATAGAACTCGCGCAGGATGACATGGCCCATCGCCATGGCCACCGCCGCGTCCGTGCCCTGCTTCGGGTGCAGCCAGATGTCAGCGAACTTGGACGCCTCGGAATAATCCGGGCAGACCACCACGATTTTCGCGCCCTTGTAGCGCACCTCGGTCATGAAATGGGCGTCCGGGGTGCGGGTCTGCGGCACGTTGGAACCCCACATCATCAAGAAGGTGGAGTTGTACCAATCCGCCGATTCCGGCACGTCGGTCTGTTCGCCCCACACCATCGGGCTGGCGGGCGGCAGGTCGCAATACCAGTCATAGAACGAGCCGCAGGCCCCGCCAATCAGCGACAGATAACGCGAACCGGCGGCGTAGGAAACCATCGACATCGCCGGAATCGGCGAGAAGCCGTAAATCCGGTCCGGGCCGTAGTGCTTGGCGGTGTAGACGTTGGCGGCAGCAATCAAGGGATTCACTTCTTCCCAAGTGGCGCGAACAAAGCCGCCCAGACCGCGCTTGGATTTGTATTCGGTCGCCTTAACCGGGTCTTCGACGATAGAGGCCCAGGCATCCACCGGGTCTTTTTTCTCGGCCAGCGCCGCACGCCACAGTTTCAGCAACCGCCCGCGCACCAGCGGGTATTTCACCCGATTGGCGCTGTACAAATACCAGCTATAGGACGCGCCACGGGGGCAGCCGCGCGGTTCGTGATTGGGCAAATCATCGCGGGTACGCGGGTAATCGGTCTGCTGGGTTTCCCAGGTCACCAAGCCGTTTTTGACGTAGATTTTCCAGCTACAGGAGCCGGTGCAGTTTACGCCATGGGTCGAGCGCACGATTTTGTCGTGCTGCCAGCGGCTGCGGTAGGCGTCTTCCCAGCCTCGGTCCTCGTTGGTGACAACGCCGTGATCGCCGGCGAAGGTGTCGGTGATTTTCTTGAAGAAATTCAACCGGTCGAGAAAATGACTCATGATGATAGACCTCTTGCGGTGATTCTGTGTGCGTCCTTAACCCCTCTCCCCAACCCCTCTCCCGCAAGGGGAGAGGGGCTTTTTTGCTTTGGCTCCTTGCTTCCGTGGTGACCGAGGGGCTTTTGCATTAACTCCCCGCTGCCTTTGTAGGAGAGGGGCTTTTGCATTAACTCCCCTCTCCCCTTGCGGGAGAGGGGCCGGGGGAGAGGGGGACTCAACAAATAATTCATTAACACGGCTTCTCTGCCCCATTCCGGGCGTAGTACCACCAGTTGATGCCGATATTGAACAGGTAAAACAGCGCCGCGCCGTAAAAGAAAGCGTTAGGCGAACCCGTGGCCGCGAACGACCAGCCAATCAACATGCCGAAAATGAACGGGCCAAACGACGCCATCGCCGCCGTCCAGCCGATGATGCCGCCGGCCTGACGCGGCTCGAAAATCATCGGCATCTGCTTGAAGGTGCTGGCGTTGCCGACGCCGCTGAAAAAGAACACGCCCAGCATCGTGCCGACGAACAGCGGGAACTGGGTCATGCCGGTCGCTGCATCCGGATGGGTGTAGAAGGTCACGGCAATCGTGCAAATCAACAGGCCGATGCCCGACCAATGGGTGACGATAGCGCCGCCTAATTTGTCAGAAATCGGCCCGGCCAGCACCCGCGCCGCCGCCCCGACCAGCGGGCCGAGAAAGGCGTATTTCAATGGGTCAGGGCCGCCCGGCAAGGTGGTGTACATCTGCTTGATCATCAGCGGGAAGGTCGCGGCAAAGCCGGAGAACGAGCCGAAGGTCATGATGTACAGCGAGGTCATCCAGAATCCGTGCAGGTTGCTGAAGCGGAAAATGTCGAGCTGCTCGCGGAAATTGGCCCGCACCGGCACCGACTTGAGCATGAACCACGCGGCAATCGCGAACACCACGATAAACGGCACATAAATCAACGCGGCGTTTTGCAGCCACATCGGCCTGCTAGCCGCCCCCGGCACGCTCGGCACAAAGGTTTGCGGGTCGCCCGCCAAGGTGCCAAACAGCGCAAACCCGATAATCCACGGGGTGATGAACTGCACCACGCTGACCCCGAAATTGCCGATACCGGCCTGAATCGCCAGCGCCGTCCCTTGCAGCCGCTTGGGAAAAAACAGGCTGGTCGAGGGCATGAACGAGGAGAAATTACCGCCCCCCAAGCCGGCCAGAAACGACAGCAGCAACAGCACCCAATACGGCGTGGTCGGGTCTTGAATCGCGTAGAACCAGCCGACGATGGGAATTAACAGCGACAGGGTGGCGAAGGTCACCACATGGCGGGTGCCATACATCGGCACCAGAAAGGTATGAATCGCCCGCAGAATCCCCGCCGCCAGACCCGGCATCGCCGCCAGCCAAAACAGTTGGCTGGGCGTGAGCTTGAAGCCGATGTTGGGCAAGCGCACCACCAGCGCCGACACCACAAACCAGACGATAAAGGCCATCATCAGGTTCAGGGTGGTGATGGTTAAGGTTTTCCAGGCCAGCGGCTTGGCCGTGGTTTCCCAAAACGCCGGGTCTTCCGGCGTCCAGGTGCTGAGCCAGGTACGGGACGAGGGTTGTGCGCCGACGTCTGTGGTTATCGTTGTGGACATCGTGAATCACTCCTCAACAGCAACATTGCAAAAAGGGGCCAGCCGATTCAGCACGGCGCTTCCACGTTCTTCCCGGCATACCAGCGCCAGGTAATAACCAGGCAACTGAGGTAGAACAGCGCAAACACCATCAGCGCCGCCTGATAGCCGCCGGTCAGATCAATGGACGCGCCGTAAGCGATGGGAATGAAAAAGCCGCCGAACGCCGCCACCGCCGAACTAAAGCCCAGCGTGGCCGCCGCCTCGGTCGCGGCGAGGCGCGACGCCTGCTCCAGACCGGCACGGTCTGCCCCATGCACCTGACGCTGGCGCAGGACGCGGAAAATGATCGGGATCATGCGGAAGGTGGAGCCGTTGCCGATGCCCGCTGCAACAAACAGCACCAGATACATGATGATGAAGCCGCTCATATTGCCGTCGCCGCCATTTAGCCCCGGCAGGAAGAGCAGGGCACCAAAGGAGGCCGCCGCCATCGCCACGAATACCCAGCAGGTGATGATCGCGCCGCCAATCCGATCCGACAGCCAGCCACCGAGTGGGCGGATCAGGGCGGCCAGCAACGGACCAATAAAGGCGAATTTGAACGTGTTGGCAGTCGGAAACGCGGTATTGACCAGCATCGGGAAAGTGACGGCCAACCCGATAAATGAACCGAAGGTGCCGGTATACAGCCAGCTCATCAACCACTGATGTTTGTGGCGAAAAATCGCCACCTGCTCGGCGAAACCGGCCTTGACCGTGCCGATGTTGTCCATCCCCAGCCACGCGGCCACCGAGGCGGCGACGATAAATGGCACCCAGATAAAACCGGCGTTCTGAATCCAGATCGGCGTGCCCACGCCTTCATCAAAATGGTTTTGGGCGCTGCCGCCCAGAATCCACAATGCACCGCCGTACATAGTGATGGGCACGATCAACTGCGCCAGCCCAACGCCCAGATTGCCGACACCACCGTTCAGGCCCAGCGCAGTGCCTTGTAACCGTTGCGGGAAGAAAAAGCTGATATTGGCCATGCTGGAGGAGAAATTCCCCGCGCCCAGCCCGCATAAAAGCGCAATCGCAACAAACACGGCGTAGTTGGTATTGAGATCTTGTACCGCCACCCCAATCCACAGCGTCGGCAACAAAAGTAATGCGGTGCTAAAGACGGTCCAGTTGCGCCCGCCGAAGATCGGCACCACGAAGGAGTACAGCGCCCGGAAGAACGGCCCGGAGAGTCCGGGCAGCGCCGCCAGCCAGAACAGTTGATTTTGCGAGAACTTAAAGCCAGCGTGGGGCAGTTCGACCACGATCACGCTCCACACCACCCAGACCGCAAAGGCCAGCAACAGTGCCGGCATCGACAGCCACAGGTTGCGGTTGGCGATGCGTCGACCGATCCGCTGCCAGAATTCCTCATCATCAGGCCGCCAGTCGGCCAGCACATGGCGACGGCGATAGACCTGATCAACCAGATTCGCACCCGCCAGCTCGGCGCGTGCATCGGCGTGGCGCTCCAGAATCTCCTCACGCTCGCGTTTTTCGGCCAGCCACGTCCACAGCATGGTGACCACCACCAGCAGGAACATCAGCATGAAGCAACTGCTGCGCACCCCCACCGCGTCCGCCGCCACCCCGAACATGATCGGCAAAACGAAACCGCCCAAGCCACCAATCAAGCCGACGATGCCACCGACCACGCCCATCTGGGCCGGATAGTGATCGGCCAGACTGCGATAAACGCTGGCCTTGCCAAAGCCCTGCGCCAGCCCCACCACAAACACCAGCACCGTGAACAACACAATGCCGATACCCAGATCAACCGAGACATCACCCTTGATGCCGTGAATAGTCATGGTGGTCGGCGGATAGCTCAGTAAAAACAAAGCCACCAGGCTGACCCACAGCACCCACCAAGTCACGGTATTACCGCCCCACTTGTCCGAGGCCCAACCGCCTAAAGCGCGAATCGCCCCGGAGGGCAGATCGAAAAAAATGGTCAGAAACGCGGCAGTCGCCAGCGGCAGGCCATACTCACCGACGTAATATTTCGGCAGCCACAGCGCCATCGCCACAAATGCGCCAAATACAAAGGCATAAGCCAGCCCAAAGCGCCAGACTCGCGCATCGAGCAACGGCTGTAACTGCTGACTCAGGCTGGGCCGGACGCGATTTTGGTCGGCCCCTTTCGCGTGCAGCGGATCGGTATAAGTGAAAAACCAAAACAGAATCGCCATGACTACCATCGCCACGGCGTAGATTTTCGGCACCATCTGCCAAGCCCCGAACGCGGCAATGATCATCGGCGCAATAAATTTAGTCAGCGACGACCCGGCATTGCCTGCGCCGAAAATGCCCATCGCCGTGCCTTGCCGCTCTTTGCTAAACCAGGTCGAGGTATAGGCAATACCGACCGCAAATGACCCGCCCGCCAGTCCGACGAACAGGCCCAGCACCAGGTATTGCCAATATTCGGTGGCGTAGGACACCATCCAGGTCGGAATCGACACCAGCAACATCTGGATAAAAAACACGATCCGCCCGCCGTAACGGTCGGTCAGAAGGCCCAAGGGCAGGCGCACCAGCGAGCCGGTGAGAATGGGGGTCGCGACTAGTAAACCGAATTCCGTTTCATTGAGATTCAATTCAGCCTTGATCTTGATCCCAATAACGGAAAACATGACCCACACGGCGAAATTCACCGCGAAGGCCATCGTGTTCATGGTGAGGACGGAGATTTGTTGTTGTTTTAGCGTCGCCATCGCGGTTCTCGCAAGAATGCTGCAAGTGCGATAGTACGAGCGAAACTGTGGGAATTCCTTGATCAAGATCAAGGTTCCTAGGGATCAGTGTCACGGTGCAACAGCTATGGTGCTGCTCCTGGCAAGAACTCTGTGCTTTGGACTATCTGTGCGGTTGCAGTGCCTGCCGAGTCAGCTCTGAGTGCAACCCGGCAATCAGATCAGACTGCGTGATCATCCCGACCAGGCGACCATCCTGATCCACGACCGGCAGGCGATGAAATCCCAGATCAGACAGAATTGGCACCAAATCAAGCAACGGTTGGTCTGGGCGGGCAGTCTGAACGACGGGCGTCATCACCTCTTCAACCAGAGGTTCCCGACTGGATGCGCCGGATAACCAGGCCGTGAGCGCGTGCATATCGGTTTGCAAATCTTCAAGCGGGATGTGCTTGAGGAAATCCACTAACGCCACCATGCCGACGAGCTGGCCTGCGTCATTGAGCACCGGCAGCGTTTTCAATTTATGTTGACGCAATCGCCGCCACGCCTCCCCTGCCCACTGCCTGGCAGACACGCTGACCACCTCGCGCGACATCAGTGCTGCGCAATCCAGTTCGCCGAAGACTCGGTGAATGGCGGCATCTTCCGCCCGCACCAGCAAGCGCCGCAATTCGGCAGGGCCAATATCCGGCATCGATGGCTCTTCGGCCAATACGGCTAGCACATCATCTTCACTAACCCCGGCCCGCGCGCTCGGCAGCGCATCGCTGGTGCCATGGGTATTCACCGATGGCAAGGAGGAACGATTCGGGTAAGGACGACCCAGCAGGTAATTCAGTCCCCACACCAGCACCAGCAGGCTGAACACATTGATCGCCACAGGGACCAGTAGGTAGCTATAGCTGAAATACTGCGCCTGAGGGTGCGCCAGAATTGGAATCAGCGCCGCCGCGCCGCCTGGCGGATGCAGGCAATGCAATCGCTGCATCGCAAACGCAGCCAGCAATACGGCTATGCCACCTGCCAACAGCGGCCATTGAATCCAGCGGGCCATGCCGATACCGATGGCAAAGCTGATTAACTGACCGCCGATGACTGGCCAGGGTTGCGCCAGAGGGCTGCTGGGTAAAGTCAGCATGATAATTGCCGATGCGCCCATCGAAGCCACCAGCACCGGTGCCATACCCGCCGGAGCCAGCCAGGCTGAGAGCAGACCTGTTAATAGGACTGCAATACCGCTGGCAGCGGCTGTGCTTAATGCGTCCCGAAAAGACGGTAGCGGTGTATCGGGAATGAAGCGTCTTAGTGCCCTGAACATTTTGTTGGTACCTCCGAAAGCAGGACAGTCACGTTATAAAGTATCGCTCTATCGCCCCAGCTTCCAGAAACGAGGGTTTTTGCTGCGTTTGGAGACAATTTGGTAATCCTACCAAATTAGCGGATAATAGCTGCTGTCTCCTCACCACCGAGGCCATCGTGGACGTTAGGACAGCACTCCTGCAAGCAGGCGGCAAGCTGCTCAAAGAACAGGGCATTGCAGCGCTGACCCAGCCGAAAGTCGCCAAACGGGCGGGCGTCAAGCAAAGCCATCTCACCTATTACTTTCCGAAGCGCTCGGATCTGCTGCTGGGGATTGCTGCGCATACGATAGATGGTCTGATGGCTGAGCTTTCAACGCGGCTGGAAACAGCCACCCCACAGACTGCCCTGCTGCAAACTCTCGGCGATGCGATGATTGAGGGCATCCCGCCCCGAATCATGCTGGGACTGATTGTCGCCGCCGATGAACAACCTGAACTTAGAGCCTCCCTGAGTGTGCTGATCAGAAGCGCTCGTGCGCGTATTCAAGCGCTGCTGGAACGTGCGGGTGTGCCCAACGGTGAAAAAGCCGCTGTGCTGTTTCATGCCGTTGTCGTGGGGCTAGCGGTCATGCACCAGGCCCAGCGCACCCCCGAATCTGCCGAGGAGATCAGACACGGGATGGCGGACATCATCGGTCTGCTCAGTGCGGATCATGAAGGGGGCTAAGGGATGCCGCTCCGTCTGCTGACCATCCCGACGGCGCTGATGCTGGCGCTTCTGCTGCTGACGGCCTGTCAGCGGCAAACGCCAAACGACAGCCTGCAAGGCTATGTTGAAGGTGAATACCTCTATCTCGCTGCGCCGCAATCGGGTTATCTCAAAACACTGGCGGCGCTGCGCGGTAGCCGGGTGATGGTCGGGCAGGCCGTTTTTACGCTCGATAGCGAATCCGACCAGCAGGCGTTAACCGAAGCCGAAGCCCGCGCTGATGCGGCGAAAGAGCGGGTAGTGAACCTGCAAGGGCCGCGTCGGCCTTCCGAGATTGCCGCGCTGGAGGCGAATTTACGCGCCGCCGAGGCGGGTTTGCGCTTAACCGCCTCGCAACTTGCCCAACAAGAAGCCTTGTTGAGGAAAAACTTTATCGCAGCCAGCAAAGTCGATGAAGCCCGCAGCGCCCACGAGCAGGCCAACGCGCAGGTTGAAGCCGCCAGACAGCAAATCGCCAGCTATCGCAATACCTTAGGGCGACGCGCTGAAGTCAGCGGCGCAGCAGCGGAGGTCCGAGCCGCTGCCGCCCAAGTGGCACAAAAGCGCTGGCTGGTGGAGAAAAAGTCAGTGACCGCACCCGCTGCGGGCGAAATTTTCGAGACCTATTATCAGCCGGGTGAATGGGTACCCGCCGGTTCACCGGTCGCCAGCCTGTTGCCTGATGACCGTCGCCGCGTGCGCTTTTTCGTCGCGGAACCGCTGCTGGCTGCGCTCAAACCCGGCGCGGTGGTTGCAGTCGGCTGTGATGGGTGCGGCGCACCGATTCAGGCGTACATTGATTTCATCTCACCCAAGGCCGAATACACGCCGCCGGTGATCTACAGCCGGGGCGCACGGGAAAAGCTGCTGTTTCGCGTCGAAGCCGTACCCGCACCGCAAGAGGCGTTGCAGCTTCGGCCCGGTTTACCGGTCGATGTCCGGCTGAGCCACTGAGATGACGGACAGTCTGGCTATCAATGTCGCTGGCCTAAACAAGCATTTTGGCGACAAGCATGTGGTGAAAGACCTCGCACTTCAGGTACGCCAGGGCGAAATTTTCGGCTTTCTCGGCCCCAACGGCAGCGGCAAAACTACCTCCATTCGGATGCTGTGCGGCCTGTTGACCCCCGACAGCGGTCAGGGTACATGCCTTGGCTTCGATGTGCTGCAAGAAAGCGCTGCCATCAAGCGCCACGTCGGCTACATGACCCAGAAATTCTCGCTGTGGGACGACTTGACCATCCGCGAAAATCTGGATTTCGTGGCGCGGATGTTTGGAATGCGCGAGCGGCGGCAGGCCGTCGCCCAAGCGCTGGAAGAACTCGGATTGACCGGTCGCCGCGACCAGTTGGCCGGGACTTTATCCGGTGGCTGGAAACAGCGGCTGGCGCTGGCGTCGTGTCTGTTGCACCACCCGCGCCTGCTGTTGCTGGACGAGCCGACGGCAGGCGTTGATCCCAAGGCGCGGCGCGATTTCTGGGAAGAAATCCACCGTCTGTCGGCGCAGGGAATTACCGTGCTGGTTTCCACCCACTACATGGACGAGGCCGAGCGCTGTCACCGACTGGCCTATATCGCCTATGGCACCCTGCTGGCCTCTGGCACCGCTGCCGAAGTGGTCGCGGGCCAACACCTGCATACCTGGGAACTCAGCGGCGCGACGGTGCAAGGATTAGCTGAGGCATTGCGCACATTGCCCGGTGTCGATCAGGTGGCCAGTTTTGGCGGTGTGCTGCACGTCAGCGGAGTGGATGCCGGGCCATTGCAGGCCAGTCTGGAAGCGTTTGTGACCAGTCGGCCCCTGACACTGAAAGCCGTGGAGCCGTCGCTGGAAGATGCGTTCATCCACCTGATGCAGGATAGCCAGGATCAATTTAGAGGCTAAACGATGCGCGGTTTTTCCCTCTATCGCTGGCTGGGCATCCTGATTAAGGAATTCATCCAACTCAAACGCGACCGGCTGACCTTCGGCATGATTGTCGGGATTCCGATCATGCAGCTCTTTTTATTCGGCTTTGCCATTAACGCCGATCCCAGGCAGCTACCGACGGCGGTGGTGATGGCCGATCCGGGGCCGTTCGCCCGTTCTTATCTGGCGGCGCTGCAAAACAGCGGCTATTTCCAACTGATCGGCAGCGTGGACGAACGCGAGGCCGACCGGCTGCTGAATCAGGGTACGGTGCTGTTTGTGGTGACGTTTCCCACCGGGTTTCATCGGCAACTGATTCGCGGCCAGCAACCGCTGTTGCTGGTTGAAGCCGACGCCACCGACCCGATGGCGACCGGTGGAGCGATTGCAGTCCTCAACCGGCTCGGCATCGAGGTCTTTGCGCCCGATTTGCCCGGCTTCAGGCCCGCCACCGTGCCACCGTTCGAGCTGCGCGTCCACCGGCGCTATAACCCGGAAGGCATCACCGCCTACAACATCGTGCCGGGCCTGACCGGTGTCATCCTCACCATGACTATGATTCTGATGACCGGGCTGGCGATGACCCGTGAGCGCGAGCGCGGCACCTTTGAAAATCTGCTGGCGACCCCGGCCACGCCGTTCGAGGTGATGACCGGCAAAATCGTCCCGTACATTCTGATCGGGTTGATTCAGGTCACGCTGATTCTGCTGGCGGCCCGCTTTATTTTCGCGGTACCGATGCAGGGTAACCTGCTGCTGCTTTATGCGGTGGTGCTACTGTTTATCTGCGCCAATCTGATTCTGGGGATTACCTTTAGCTCCATCGCCCGCAATCAACTTCAGGCGATGCAGATGACCTTCTTTTTCTTCCTGCCGTCCATGCTGCTATCGGGCTTTATGTTCCCGTTTCGCGGGATGCCGGACTGGGCGCAAGTGGTGGGTAATGTGCTGCCGCTGACCCATTTTCTGATCCTGATTCGCGGTATTCTGCTCAAGGGCAACGGCCTGGATTTACTGTGGGGGCATATCTGGCCGATTTTGCTGTTTATGGCCGCTGTGCTGGCGCTCGGCCTGAAAACCTTCCGCAGAACTTTGGATTAGGCACCTTCGCCCCGGTTTCTTTCAAAGGGTGAGGGGAGTTTTAGCTCTGAAACGAGATCGCTTGATGTCTGCTCCCGCTGCAACCGTGTCAGGCGTTTCACCGCGCACGGCGCTCGTACTGCTCGGCTTCGTGATCATCTTGTGGGGCGCGAATTGGACCGTGATGAAGGTGGGATTGCCATTCATCCCGCCGCTGCGTTTCGCCGCTGCACGGATGGTCATGGGTGCGGTCATTTTGTTCGGGGTAGCGGCTCTGCTGGGTGAATTACGCTGGCCCAGTCGGCAGGATTGGCCGATTGTGCTGGCGGTCGGTTCACTGCAAATGGCCGCGTTCATGGCGCTGACTACAGTCGCCTTGCAATTCGTCCCGGCGGGGCGTTCGGCGATTTTGGCTTATACCACCCCGCTTTGGGTGACGCCGCTGGCCTTCTATCTGCTGGGCGAACGGCTGAACCGGCTGAAGCTGTACGGTCTGCTCTGCGGATTGGCTGGGGTGGCGGTTCTGTTTAATCCCTTGGGCTTCGACTGGCGCGATCCCCATGTGCTGCTCGGCAATGGCCTGTTGCTCACTGCCGCCTTGTTGTGGGCGCTGCTTATCGTGCAAGTGCGCCGCCACCATTGGCAGGGTTCGCCGTTATCGCTGGGGCCATGGCAGTTCACTGTTGCCGCTACCTTGCTGGTTCCACTGGCGTTGCTAGTTGAAGCAGATCGGCCCTGGCATTGGTCTAGCGAACTGGGTTGGGTGCTGCTCTACAACGGCCCACTGGCCACAGCGTTCTGCTTTTGGGCGATGCTGACGATTAACCGTGCCCTGCCTGCCATCACCACCTCGCTTGGCAGCCTTGGCGTACCTGCCTTCGGTTTGCTGGTATCAACCCTGGCGCTTGGCGAGCCGGTTACTGTTACCAATGTACTGGGTTTTCTGTTAATCGCCGGCGGTGTGGTGGGCGTGATTCTAGCCGACCGCCGTTGATTGTTTCGGTTGATACATTCCCATCTGGATGCGGTCTAACACTTGAGAGACACACCGCACAGGACAGCGCGGGTTCGAGCGATCCACGGTGATCTGAATCGTTTCAGAAAGGAGAGCGCTATGTTGACCCAAGCTTCTTTAAAAACCCAACGCGAAAACCCGTCGGAGGCCCGCTACGCCGCACTGTGGAGCGATATTGACCGGCTCCAGGCGCTGGCCGATGACGATGATCGCATTGCCCAATTTCTGGTTGGGCTACAGATCCTGCTGGATCCGTCACAGGACAACAGCGAAGGCGTGCGGCTGTTGCAGGCATCCGGCGCTTCGATGTGGTATCCCGCATTCATTGCCTTAGCGGCCCACTTTCGGCAGGAAGGTGACGAAGCAAACGCCAATCGCTACGCCAACTGGGCTGCCGAGGAGGGCCATTTGCTGGGCTGGGCGCTTGATTACGCTCAATGTGTCGGCGCGGCCCACCTGCCCTTTGCCAAGTACCGCTTTAACGAAGCCTTTGACCGTTATTGCCATTTTCAGCGGATGAGAACACTTCGGCCCGATGAAGAATTCGCCGCTGACGTGTTGCTAACCCGACTTTTATTAGCGACCTGGCATACCGAACACCATCTAGCCCTCCCGCAGATTGATCGTCTGGAAGCAGTAGCGGGCGGTGAGGAGTTACCGTTTACCCGTTATGTAGCGTTCCGGGCGATGGCGCATGATGTGCCAACCCTGCAACCGGCCTGGTTTGCCGATCTATTGCCTCGGCACGCGCCGATGCGCGCCGCCTATCGGGAGGTATTCTACGAAATGGGTTGCAAGGCGTTCCATGAGGGTAGCAGTGCTGCGAAAGATCACTGGCAGGTCGCTGAGCAGTTTGGCGATCCGCTCGCCCGGCGCGCATTACAGGAACTCAACCCGCAACACGGCCAGCCGCTGGTGACAGAAAGAAGAGGATTGATGTCGATCAAGGTGCCAGCACTGGAATTCGCCGATATCGACTGGAGCGCGCTTTATGAGGAGGCGCTGCACCAAGCGCCGGATCTTCCGTTTCCCAGTCTGCCACATTGGCATTTAACCGATTGGATTCGGCAACATCTGCATGTAAAGCAGCGGAAAAATTGAGACGCGCCCTGTGATCATCTTTCGGAACTTGTTCATGAAAAAATTTATTCTGGCCTTAGCGTTGATGTTGGCCGGTTGTGTCAGCGTTCCAGAAGGGGTTAAGCCCGTCGATCAGTTTGAGGTCGAACGGTATCTTGGCACCTGGTACGAGATCGCCCGGCTGGATCATTCCTTTGAGCGGGGACTTAGCCAAGTGAGCGCAACTTATCAACTGCGGGAGGACGGCGGTATCTCGGTTCTCAATCGGGGCTATTCCGCAACAGAGGGTGCCTGGCAGTCGGTTGAAGGGAAAGCCTATTTCGTGGAAAAACCCGATCTGGGCTATCTGAAGGTATCCTTTTTCGGACCTTTTTATGGGGCTTATGTGGTGTTCGCCCTGGATCGTGATAACTACCAGTACTCGCTGGTCTCCGGGCCGAATCGATCTTACTTATGGCTATTGGCCAGAAATCCCACTATGGATCAGAAGCTGAAAGACGATTTGGTCGCTAAGGCCAAGGCGCTCGGTTTTGAGACCGACCGGCTGATTTTCGTTGATCAATCACCGGTCGGCGCTCCGTCACCAAAGCCCTAAAGATCGGCTCATAAAGGCGAGTCGGTCGGTCAACGCCATTCCCGGATGATCAGGGCCGCTTCCTCGTCTGGTTTCAGCGGCTCACCGACCATGAGCTGCCGGATGATTGCATCAAAGCCTGCCGCTTCGCTACCGGCTGCGGGTGCGTACTGACTGTGATCGCTCATCACCTCATCACCCAAAGTCGGCGCGATTAACGGACCCGCCATCAACGCTTGCGCCTGCCAAATTCCATCCTCGCGACAGGCGACCCCATACTGGACGCGCGAACGGTCAGCCTGCTTGAAGGTGCTTTCAAACTCTCGGCAATAACGGTTATGAGCGTCTCGGAACGTCAACAGCGGCATGATATCCCGCTCGACGCCCGGCTGTTGCTGACTGACAAACGTGGCTCCGCTCGCGGTTGTTTCCAGAGCCTCGTGCAACAACAGGTCAGCCGCTGCGAGTTGCCGGGTGGGATCAAAGGGCGTGCGCCACCACTGCGCACTCAAATAGCCCGCCCCCACCCCAACCAGCAGCGCCACCGCTGCCGCTTGTGCCCAAACGGTTTGCGGGAAGAAACGGGTTATCCCGCCCCCACGCCGGGCCGGACGAATAGCTTGCACCTTGCCTGCTACTGGCGCTTGTACCGCGGCCAGCAAGCGCTCCGGTACCGGCTCGCGCAGGATCGGATCAAACGTCTCGCGCACCATTGCCGCGCTCTCTTGAAACATTCGCACCGTCGCCCGCGCTTGCGCATCGTTGACCAGGGCGGCTTCCACCTCGGCCATGCGTTCAGAACTCAGTTGGTTATCGGCATACGCCATCAGGGTTTCCTCATCAAGCTGGATCATTATGGCGACTCCCTTCAGGCGAGTGGTGCGGGTGGGGTTTTTAGCAATTCGTGCAAGCGACGGCGGGCGCGCGACAGTCGGCTCATCACAGTGCCCACGGGCACTTCCAGCACGGCGGCCGCTTCCTCATAAGACAAGCCATCCACTGAAATCAATGTCAACACTAAACGCTGATCATCCGGCAGTTTCTCCATCGCCTTGCAGACCACTTCCAGGGTATTTTTCGCCTCACTCACATGGCGGCCATTGCTGCCGATGGGTTCGATGCCGTCCAAATCCACCTGTTCGCCGCGCGCCTTGTCGCTTCGCCACTGGTCGATCCAGATGGTTTTGATGATACGGAACATCCAGCTATCCAGCCGGGTGTCCGGCTGCCACTGATGCAAGCGAGTCAATGCCCGTTCGCAGGCGGCTTGCACCAGATCGTCGGCATCCGCATGGGTGCCGGTTAAGCTCAGCGCGAAGCGTCGCAAGCGCGGTAATAAGGCGATCAACTGCTGTCTTACATCCTCGGCCACAGCCATTCCTCTGTCCGACTAAACGATAATTCAGGGTATTTTATTCCTGTTAACGAATGAAGCACCGAAGCATGCGATCGTATTTTTCTCTTTATGGAATCTCTGATGTCACGACCCCTTTTGCTGAGTCTGCTGGCCGTCTGCTTTGCCTTTAGTCTGCTCTCGCCCACGCCATTACCGGGGGTACTTGACGAGATCGGTTTGGCCCATGCCGACGATGACGATGATGACGATAATGACGAGGACCGCCCAATCCGCCGCCCACCACCCCGTGTCCGCGCCGTGGCCAAGCCGCCCTCCCGATCCAAGCCACCAACCCAGCCGACCCGGCCAAAACCACCGCCGAAACCACAACCCAAGCCGGCACCGGTAGTGCAGCAACCCAGTCTAAAAGCAGCCAGCTATGAACCGCGCCAGGTGCTGGCGATGGATGCCAGCCCTGCCCAACTGAACCAGGCTAAACAGTTGGGATTTACCATTGAATCGACGGTCTCTTTACCGGCGTTAGGGCTGCAACTCACCCGCTTGCGGCCACCGGCCAAGCTCAGTCCACCCCAGGCCTTGCAAACCTTGCAGCGGGAAATTCCTGGTGGAAAATTCGTTCTGAATCATATTTATCGCGCTAATACCGACCCGTGCCAGGATGAGCGTTGTTACGGCTCGGTGCTGATCGGCTGGCAGAGCTCAGAGCAATGCGGTGCCGGTATTAAGCTGGGCATGGTGGATACGGCCGCCAATACAGCGCATCCGGCATTGCAGGGCCGCAAGTTGGTGACCCGCACTTTTGCCGAGGATCAGCGCGCCTCCGCCGCCCTGCACGGTACCGCTATCGCTGCGTTGCTGGTGGGTGCGCCAAGCAGCGAGTTTGCTGGCTTGTTGCCCGCCGCCGAACTATACGCCGCTGATGCCTTCATGGGCGCTGATCCGGCCAAGACCCATACCAATGTGCTGTTGCTGACCCAGAGCTTTAACTGGCTGCTGGAACAGCAGGTTACGGTCATCAACGCCAGTTTAAGCGGCCCGGACAACGGCTTGCTGCAAGAGGTGGTAAAGCGTCTGCACCAACAGCAGCGACTGATCGTCGCTGCCGCTGGCAACAACGGGCCCAATGCGCCGCCCGTGTTTCCGGCGGCTTATCCTGAAGCGGTGGCGGTGACTGCGGTGGATAGTCTATTGCGGCCGTATCGGCGCGCCAATCGCGGCGATTACCTGACCCTGGCCGCCCCAGGGGTGCGCATTTGGACGCCGGGCGTCAAAGGCGGCGAATACCGCGATGGCACCTCCTTCGCTGCACCCTACGTGACCGCTGTCATCGCCCAGCTACGCCACCGCCAGCCGGAGACCGGCCCTGCTGAATTGCTTGCTCAATTGCAAAGCAAGGTGCGTGATTTGGGCACGGTTGGCAAGGATGCGGTGTTTGGCTGGGGATTGGTACAAAACCCGATCCGCTGCGATAAATCGGGGCCATCAAGGCCGCCCGCGCCGAGGTTGCCAGAATAAACAAGGCGGTGACGAGATTGGCGGCGGTCAGCCAGTAGCACAGTTGTTCAATCGGACCCGCACGCCGCACCAGTCAACCAGCCTCGCGCATGGCTCGGCCAGTGATAGGCGTGATGGGGGGTTGCTGTCGGTGTGGTGGAAAAATCAGCAGTCAAGGTTAGCATGGCGATCTTCCTTCTGAGCCGGTTTACGGTTTCATGGCGGCACTTACCGCCGCTGCTCACTGGAAAACGGCTCAGCGCTCTTTTTATTCCCCTGTGTCCCTTGCACGATTCATAAAAATTTAATGATTGCAGTGGGAATAAAACCGCTTAGTCACCGTTATGCGGATAACGGAGTCATTATCGAACAAGGATCCAGGTTCATCCTTCAAGGCAAAGATGGAGAAAAATCATGCGATTGCAAAAAACTGTGTCCGCTGTTGCGCTGGCTGCCGCTTTGGGTGGATTCTCGGCTTTTACGCTGGCGGATGTGTATTGCCCGCCTCAGCTCGGTGCTGTCACGATTGATGATAACGTGATCGTGACCGGTCAGTGCCTCATCAATGGCACCCGGATCAAGGGCAACATCCTGGTAAAAGACCAGGGGGCGCTCACCGTGCGTGATGCACAAATCGAGGGCAATATCCAGGCCGATGGGGGGCGTTATGTCCGGGTCCTGCGCACCGATGTCAGCGGCGACATTCAATTGGAAGGCGTTTTTGGGGAAGCGAGCCGCATTCAGCGCACGACCATCGGCGGCAACCTGCAACTGGATCACAACCGCATCCCGCTATTGGCTGAATACAACACCCTTGATGGCGATTTACAGGCGTTTAGCAATACCGGCGGTGTGGTGATCCGCTATAACACCATCGACGGCAACTTGCAGTGCAAGAGCAATCACCCGGCTCCAACCGGTGGCTTCAATCAAGTCTCTGGCAACAAGGAAGATCAGTGCGCCAAGTTATAAACCCTGGCGTGTAAAAGATTGCTAGAGTCCGGCCTGTCGATCCAGCAGATCGGCAGGCCGGTCAATGTCAGCGAGAGTGCCCGGATCGTCGCAGGCTATGCAGCGCAGATTTTTTTGGTGCCTGGCCAGGATCGACCGAGCGCCGCTATCGCCGGTCAATTGCACCAGCTCGGCGAAATAAGCCCGGCCAAAACCGACCGGATGGCCACGTTGTCCTTGAAACAGCGGCACCACTAACGTGGTCGGCTGTTCGAGGGCATCTGCCACCTGGCGGATGGTAGCTGATTGGATGAACGGCATATCCGCCAAGGCGATAACCCAGGCGGACGCTGAAGCGGTGTGCTTTACCCCCCACGCCAGGCTGGCTCCCATCCCGTCTGGCGCCTGTGGGCAGACAGCAACGGAAAAACCCTCCTCGGTAAATAAGCGGCTCACTGACGCATCCTCGGCATTGACGATCACCCGCGTTTCCGGCAACGCAACGCGCAAATGGCGAGCGGCGGCTAGGCCGATGGCGGTTCCATCAGCCAGCGGCTGGAGCAATTTGGCCGCGCCGAAACGCCGGGAAAATCCCGCTGCCAGTAATAATCCCTGTTTCATGTAATCGGGACTGTCGAGTGCGGACGGATCGGGGCCAGCACAACGCCATGACGGAGCGCGATCAGTTCGGCCAGGATAGCAACGGCGATTTCCGGCGGGGTACGGCTACCCAGCGCTAAACCGACCGGCCCATGCAAGCGGCTCAATTCTTCGGGCGTCACATCCAGCAGTGCCAACCGCTCACGGCGACGGGCCGTAGTCGCCACTGAACCGAGTGCGCCCACATAGAAAGCGTCGGTTTTCAGCGCATCCATCAAGGCCATGTCATCCAATCGCGGATCGTGCGTCAGCGCAACGATGGCGGTGCGCCGGTCGGGTGCGATGGCGCGCACTACATCATCAGGCATCCCCGGCAGCAGTTCCGCGCCCGCCACCGCCCATTCGCGGGCATACTCAACGCGCGGGTCGCAAATCAACACCCGATAATCCAGCGCCTGGGCCATTGAGGCCAGATAAGTGGCAATCTGCCCCGCGCCGATAATCAGCAGCCGCCACTGCGGGCCAAAGATTTGGGTGAGCATCGAACCATCAAAAGTCGGCGAATCGGCCGGGGTTGCGGCATCAAAACGCACCGCGCCATCCCTGATCTGGACTCGCCGCGCCAGCAGTTCGCCGCGCTCTAGCGCCACCAGGGCCGGTTGTAAGACCTCGATACCGGCCAGCGGCTCGATGAGCAGTTCCAGCGTACCCCCACAGGGTAAGCCGAAACGGTGCGCATCCTCGGTCGTTACTCCGTATTTGACGGTTTCACAAACGGTGGGAAAACGGCTGCGGATACGAGCCGCCAAATCGTCTTCAACACAGCCGCCTGAGACCGAACCACACCGCTGGCCTGCCTCGGTAAGCGCCAACAGTGCCCCGACCGGGCGCGGTGCAGAACCCCAGGTGGCGACAACCGTGACCAGGGCCACCCGGCGGCCTGCCGTCAGCCAGTCCATCGCCCGGTGCAGAACAACGCTATCCAGACTATCCATACCTTAAACTTTCAATTCGGCCGGATCGATGGGCAAATGCCGCACCCGTTTACCGGTGGCCGCGAACAACGCATTGGCCACGGCAGGCGCAATCGGCGGCACCCCCGACTCGCCGACGCCGGTAGGTCGCTCGGCGCTTGGCACGATATACACCTCAACGTTCGGCATCTCGGCCATTCGCAGCAGCGGATAATCAAGGTAATTGTTCTGCTCGACCCGACCCTCCTTCAGAGTAATCCGCCCATGCAGCGCCGCTGATAAGCCAAAGCCGATGCCGCCTTCCATCTGGGCTTCGATCACGTTGGGATTGACCGCGATGCCGCAATCGACCGCGCACACCACGCGATCCACCCGAAAACGGCCGTCTGGCTGAACGGTGACTTCCGCGACTTGTGCGACGAAGGAGTTGAAAGATTCCTGCAAGGCAATCCCCCGCCCCCGGCCGTTGGGCAACGGCGCACCCCAATCCGCCTTCTGAGCCGCTAGATCTAACACGGCTTTAAGGCGCGGCTGCTCGGTCAGCAGTGCGCGACGGTATTCATAAGGGTCCTGCCCGGCGGCAAAGGCCAATTCGTCGATAAACACCTCGGTCGCAAAGGCGGTATGCGTGTGACCGACGCTGCGCCACCACAGCACCGGCACCCCAACCGATGGGCTGTGCAATTCGACTCGCAGATTCGGCACAGCATAGGGCAGGTTGGCCGCGCCTTCGACCGAGGTCGGATCGATTCCGTCTCGCATCGTCACGGCAAAGGACGTTCCAGTCAGGATCGACTGGCCGACGATGCGCTGCCTCCAGACCAGAGGTTTACCATCAGTCGCCAAGGTCGCGGCAAGGCGATGCACGAACAGCGGTCGGTAATAACCCCCCTTGATGTCGTCTTTACGGGTCCACATCAACCGGATCGGCACATCCAGCTCGCGCGTCGCCTTGGCAATCGCCACGGCTTCGGCGATGTAATCCGCCGTGGGGTTAGCGCGACGGCCAAAACTACCGCCCGCCAGCAAAGTGTGGAGGGTGACTTGTTGCGGGGTTAGGCCAGCGACCTGGGCTGCGATGGCTTGATCAACCGTCTGCGACTGGGAACCTGCCCAGATCTGGCAATGATCGTCTTTCAGGTGCACGACGCAATTGAGCGGCTCCATCGGCGCGTGGGCCAGATAAGGAACCGAGAAAACCGCTTCGAGCGTCTTGCTGGTTGCGCTAAAAAGCTGAGCGACGTTGCCCCGAGCTACTGCCACGTCGCCGGGCGTTTGAGAAAGTTCAATATACTGTTGACGCAGCGCTTCGCTGGAGACTCTCGCTCCGGTACTTTCGTCCCAATCAATGATTAACGCATCGCGGCCCTGCTTGGCTGACCAAAAATCGCGGGCGACTACCGCTACCCCTTGCGGAATCGGCACCACCGCCTGCACACCCGGCACCGCACGCGCGGCGTCAGCCTGGACGTTGCTGACCCGACCGCCAAACACCGGAGGACGCGCCACCAGCGCCGTCAGCATTCCCGGTAATTTGAGATCGCCAGCGAACAGCGCCTGACCATTGACTTTCGCCAGGGTATCCTTGCGCGGCAGGCTTTTGCCGATGTATTTCCACGCGGCGGGATCTTTCAGTTTCACATCATTCGGCGGCGTCAGCTCGGCAGCTTTCGCGGTCAGTTCTCCGTAGCTGGCCTTACGCCCAGACGCGGTGTGAACGACGCGGCCATGGTCGGCTTTCAGCGCGCCCGGTTCTACGTCCCACAAGGCAGCGGCAGCGGCGATCAGCAGTTCACGTGCCATCGCTCCCGCTTGGCGCAGTTGATCCCAGGAATTGGCCAGACTGGTGCTGTTGCCGGTGCCTTGCGCGCTGCCGCCCCAGGCCAGATTGCCATACAGCCTGACATCAGCGGGCGCGGCTTGAACTTGAATCCATTCCCACGGCACTTCTAATTCTTCCGCCACCAGCATCGGCAGGCCGGTGTAGACGCCCTGGCCCATCTCCAAATGCTTTACCAACACGGTGATAGTGTTATCCGGGGCGATGCGCAAAAAAGCGTTGGGAGGCAGCACCGTGTCAGTGCTAGCGTCAGCGGTGGCCATTCGTGCGGCGGTGCGGCCAACCGGTAAATAAAAACCAAGCGTTAAGCCCGCGCCGAGCCAGGCGCTTGTTTGCAAAAACCGTCGGCGACCTGGATTGGCGATTGTGTTCACGGTTTAGACCCTTAATGCGGCAGCCGCGTCATGAATGGCGGCGCGAATCCGTAAATAAGTGGCGCAGCGACACAAGTTGCTGCTCATCGCCGAATCGATATCGGCATCGCTAGGTTGCGCATTACCGGCCAGCAGGGCCGCCGCGCTAAGAATCTGTCCTGGCTGGCAATAGCCGCACTGTGAGGCTTCCCGCTCGATCCAGGCGTGTTGCAGTGCCCGGATAATGCGGTGATCGGTCGCTTCGATAGTCGTGATTTGACTGCCGATGGCGGCGGATACCGGCAGCACACAAGAGCGCACCGGGTTACCGTTGACATGGACGGTGCAGGCCCCGCAGACCGCCTGACCACAACCGTATTTGGTTCCGGTTAATCCCAGGGTATCGCGCAGCACCCATAAAAGCGGCGTGTCAGGCGCTACATCGACTTCATGGCGGTGGCTATTGATAACGAGAGTCATCATGGCAGTTTCCTTTCTCTGACTAAATAATCACTGACCATTGCCCGTAGCCGCGCTTTTCCTTTAACTGACATTCCCAGATCAACAAAACTCCCCATCCTGCAAGATTCAAAGCCTCATTCAGTTCTGGAGCGCCTTTAAAGTTGGCTTTATAGGCCGCTGCTTTCTTCTGGTCGATATCGTTGGCGAAAAGGCAATGCCACCCCTGACCCAGACCGATCCGAGCCATACCGCCGCCTGAAAAGAATTCGTAGAAATCAGGCATCGGCGTTGACACCTTTCAGTTTGGCCATCGCGAACGTGACACCCCTGTCCATCGGCAACTTTAGGATTGTACTTCCCATCAGAGGTAAGCCTTGGGAAGGGTCAAGTTCTATTTTATTCAAAAGCGTTCTCATCAAAGTCGCAACGCCAGCGCCAGCGGGATAAAGAACAGCGCCGACGCATTACCGATCATGACGATAGAGGCCACCTTATCCGGCTCTTGCGCATAGCGCTCGGCGAAGATGAAGGAAGACACAGCCGGGGGAAGCGCACCGAACACAAACAGGATGTCTTGATCGATTCGAGGGAGTCCAGCCAGCAGGCCAAAAATCCATGCCGCTAGCATTCCAGTCACGGGCGTAACAATGGCTCCCACAATGCCGATGCGCCAGGCACCCAACTGCGCCATCGACAGACGCACACCCAACGCAAAAATCATTAAGCCGATGGAAATATCGCCCAGCAGCTTGATAGCGACCAACAACGGCGGCCATACCGTTAGTCCGCTCAAGCTGAACCCCACGCCGAGCGCCGCCGCGATCAGTAGTGGCTCACGCCACAGCATGGAAATCTGAAAGCGACCACTGAGCAGCCAAATGCCGAACGAAAACTGAAACACGCTCACCACCAGCAGTAGCACCACAGCTGGGCCAAGCGCCTGCTCGCCAAAGGCGAGCAACAGCAGCGGCAATCCCATGTTGCCGACATTGTTGAACATGGCCGGGGGTGTTAGCGTTTTAGGATCGTAGTGCAACCAGCGGGCGACCGGCCAGGTCAGCAACCCCGATCCAACCACCACGACTGTTCCGCCGATGACGAAGGCGCTATTCTCGGCCAGATTGAAAATTTTCCCGGCCAGCACGGTAAAAATCAGCGCTGGCAGAAAAATCTGCATATTCAATCGGTTAGCAGCGTCCATTTCCGGTCGATGGCGCCGACCGTACAGGAAACCGATCAGGACGATCAGAAAGAGCGGTAACACAATACTGGCGATCCGTACCAACAACATGAATAAACCCTTCCCCGCAGTACATGATAAAACCAGCGCAATCAAATCCAGCCAGTGTGGATCGAACCGGTCAAAAGCGTCACCAGCAGACTCTAACTTGCTGCACAATGATCGCCAGTCGCTGGCGCAGACTCACGCTGTGAACCGACCGTGGCGATTACACCGCTGGCGATGATCAGCGCCAGCCCGACCCATTCGCTGGCGCTAAGCCACTCATTCCATAGCACGATGCCCAAAAGGCTGGTAAACGCGACCGTGGAATAGCTCAGGCTGCCGACGATCAGCACCTGGCCTTCCTTATAGGCGCGGGTCATCGCCAATTGGGCCAGCGTGGCGCTCGCGCCGATGCCAAGTAACATGGGCACCGATTCCAGGCTGGGCAGGCGCGGATGGTGCAACAGAATCCAGCCGCCCGCCGCCACGGTCGAAACCACCGAAAAGTAAAACACCACCCGCCAGGGTGGCTCACCGTATTGCCCCAGTTGACGGGTGCTGAAAAACGCCAAACCGCCGCATAAACCGCCGAACAAACCCAGCAGCGCCGGAACGACCAGCTCGCGGGCCAGGGTCGGTTGCAGCAGGCAGACCACGCCGATAAAGCCCAGCACGATGCCGCTTAATAAAATCCAGCCGGGCCAGGTGCGGAAGATCAACAGCGTCAGGACGGTCAAAAACAGCGGGGCGGTGTAGGTTAGAGTCACGGCGGTCGCCAACGGCAGCGTAGCGATGGCAAAAAAATGCAGAAACACGCCTGCCGTACCCAGCACACTCCGCGACAGATGCCAACGCCAGTACGGCGTGCGCAAGCGCTGCTGCTTAAACCAGACCCCCGGCAAAATCGCCAAAAAACCGAATACAGAACGGTAAAACACCAACTCGACCGGGGCAAAATCCCGCGCGCCGAGCTTAACAAGCACCGCCATCACCGAAAACAGTCCACCCGCCGCCAACATCCATAAGCTGCCTTTTACCAGAGGGGCGGAAATGACGGGCTGGCGAGGATTCACAGCGCCCTCATTGGCTTTTGAGCGCTTGCTGGAGAATTGTGACCACGGTCTGCAACTGCTCGATGGGAATTTGGCCCGGTGCTGAGCTTTGCTCGCCCACGGCAAAGCTGACCGATGAACCGAACATCCAGCCGAACAAGCGACTGAGCGAGCCGTAAGCGCCCATCGACATGCTGATGATGGGCAGCGCGATGGTGTTGCGGGCGGTCAACGTCGCCTCCAGCAAAGTCAACACGTCGCGTAACTCCCTGGGCATCACCGCGATCTTGGCAATATCGGCCCCGGCCTGTTCCATGGCCACGAACCTGGCGACCAGGGTAGCGGCATCCGGCGTTTGCTGAAAATGATGATAAGACCCGATCAACCGACAGCCGGTGTCCTTGGCCAAGGTGACTGCTTGCTGGAAATAGCGCGGTTCAACGCTTAATTCATAATCGAATAAATCCACCCAGCCCGCCTCACAAACGGCAGCGTACAGCTTGAAGACTTGCTGTTCATCCAGCGCAATCGGGTTGCCGCCCTCGCGGATTGAACGGCGGGTAAAAATGATCGGGATCGCCCCGGCCTGTTGCTGGATAGTGTGGCCCAGCGCCATCACTCGGCGGGTATCGGCGATGCCAGAGAAGAAATCGACCCGCCATTCCAGCACATCCGGGCGCTTGGGCAAAATGACAGCCAGCTCGCGCTCGATGGCCGCTTCGGTCGCCCCGACCAGCGGCGTGCAAATCAACGGCTCGCGCTCTGCCGGGAAGGACTTGCCCTTCAGGATGATGGGTCTGGAAAACGACATGGCAACTCCTTGATTAGCAATTCGCTTCAACCGGTCCGCTGCTCAGAGCCTCAGCAGCCTCTTAGCGGCTAGCCCGATGATGGGGCACTCTCCACCGGGGCAAGCTGACGGCAGCGGGTTTCGTGGAAAAACAGCGCACTGATCACTGCTAACCCAGCGCCAGCCAGCATCAAGAGAAAACCGGTTCGGTAATCACTGGGGCCATAGAGCCGCACCCCGTTGGCAAGCGCGCCATTCCAGGTCAGATCCATCATCCAACCCAGCAGCGGTTGCAGGATTGCAGCCCCTAAAAAAGCGCCGGTGTTCACCAGTGCCACCGCCATCCCCGACAAAGCGGGCACGACGTTTTCCTTGGCGCAGGCAAAGGTCAACACAAAAGCCCCGGAGCCAAAGCCCAGCAAGCCAAACCAGGCCATCCCCATGGCGCCCGGCACCCAGGCACCCGCTTCGATCACGCCCCAGACGGTTACATACAGCAGCGTACCGGCAACCAAGGGCGGTTTGCGCCGACCCAGCCGGTCGGAAAACCAGCCGTAAAATAAAGCGCCCACGGCAAACCCGGCCAGGCTGATGCTGGTGTAAACCGAAGCGGCCGCCCGGTCCAACCCATAAACATCGCGTAAAAAAGGAATCGCCCATAAACCGACAAAAGCCAGCAAACTGCCCGGCATCCCCAGGTTGACCCAAAATCCCGGCCACAGCCGCCGCGTCGCCAGCACACCGGCCAGATCGCGCCACCAGGGTTGCTGACGCTCCGTATGGCGCGTGCGCCCCTCCTGCTCACGTAATGAGGGAAAACCAGCCTGCTGCGGATGATCTCGCACCACCAGCCAGGTCAAAACCGCCAACCCCAGTGCTACCACCCCCAGACTAATAAACACCGTGCGCCAGGACCAAATCGTCAGCACCCCGGCTAGCGGCCCCGCCGCGAGAATAGCGCCAATATTGCCAAGCAATACCGTCAACCCGCTGATGAACCCGTAATCCCGTTCCCGAAACCAGACTGAATTGCTTTTCATCAATCCGACGAACACCACCGAGACGCCCAGCCCCACCAGCGATCGCCCGATAGCTGCATCACCAAACGTCGCCGCCAGGCCAAACAGGATCGAACCCAGCCCAGAGACAAGGCTACCCAGGGTCACCGCCAGCCGCGTGCCCACCGTATCGGCCAACACACCCGCTGGAATCTGCATCACGGTGTAGAGGTAGTAATAGGTCGCTGCCAATGATCCCAATGCCGCGCCCGTAGCGCCAAAGTCCCGCATCAAGTCCGCAGACACCACCGCCGGGGCAATCCGATGGAAAAACACCAAAAGGTAAGACGCCATCAGGATGGCATAGATCGACCAGCAAACGCGGGTAAAACGGCTGCGATCAAACGTCGCGATAGTACCGCTCATCAAGGGACTCTCCTGGCCTGGCAAGACGGCCTTGCGATGTTGCCGACATCAGCCGAACGTGACGGATTTCGGGCGGCGTCGGAATTCCGACGGACTCTCTGGGTGTGCTGTGGGGCAATGGCTCACCATGTCATTGAATTTATTTTATTTTCAGTCAATTAAATCACATTGGCCCGCAATATGTATAGGCCCTGCCAGGACACATCCGAACCCTTCCCTTTCCCATCACTGCCTTCCGGTTTTGCACGTTATGATCGAAACTCAACATGCGCCATTTTACTTGCAATCGGTTCCTGTCTCCGATGCCTATGTTGGCAAACCACGTCTGGAGGTTTTACGGGGCTATTGCGAGAATAAAAAAGTCTTACATATCGGCTGTGTCGATTATCCAGTCACCCAGCTTGCCGGTAATCTCCATCTTCAGCTTGCGCCGTTTTGCGCCACCCTCGATGGGTACGATATTCATACCGAAGTTTATCCAACGCTTGAGCCTTATATTAAAAATGGACGATTTTTATATTCTCTGGAAGAAGCGGCTGACTATGATGTGGTGATAATCCCGGAAGTGCTTGAACATATCGGCGATGTGCCGAATTTTCTCGGTGAAATGGCTAAAATATCGGCGAAAAAATTTCTCATCACGGTTCCTGATCTCTTTCAATGTTTCAACCGCCATTTTGAATATTCAGGCAAAAATCAAGTATTCCTTGAAGCCATCCATCCTGATCATAATTGCTGGTATTCGCCCTATACCATTGCCAATATTATCAAGAAATATACGCCCTGGCGGGTCGCCGATGTTCATTTCTTTAATCAAATTTCTTTATTAGTCGTTGCCGATTCGCCCGTATTAAAGCCCAGCCCAATTAATCAGCCGACACGCCAGAGAGAACAGCTAAAGTCCTCCAGAAAAATCTTGTTAGCCGTCGATTTTTTTTGGCCCTCTGTGGGCGGTCTGGAGAAGCAAACCCAAGAAATAGCCAGGCATCTGAGCGCTAAAGGCTATCAGGTCACCATCGCCACCGGCGAATTGCCCAACCGTCAGGCGCGTCACTATCAAAATAATCCAATTATCTCGCTTAGCCGCGCGCAGGAGCCGGGCCAGCCGTATCCCAAGGCGACCGAGCAGCTAAGACAGCTTATCGCCTCTGGCGATTATGACGCCTGCATCTTATTGGCGGACCCGTTGAATTGGGTTATTGGGTCGCTTGAATCCGGCGATTTTCCACCCCAGACCCGCATCATCGTCCAACCGATCATCAATGACCAGGGCTATGCCTCGTGGCGGCACAATGCGGCATTCCGGCAGCGGTTATGCAGTTCGCTTAAAAAAGCCGATCAGGTGATTGCTTTCAATCCGCAAGGCCCCGATGCGGAGTTTTTATTGGAGGAACAGCTTCCAGTCGCCTATATCCCTAATGCCTGCTCACCCATTGAATCGGCTGAGGATTTTCGGGCTGAAATGGGCATCGACCCAGGGCGGTTTCTGCTGTTGCATGTCGCCAATTTCTTTACAGTCAAAAACCATTTAGGGTTGATCGATGCACTCGCAGCAATGCCCGAAGATTGGCTGTTGGTGATGATCGGCCATCCCGTCGATACCGATTATTTTCAGGCGGTGAGCAAGCGCATTGCAGGAGCCAAAAACATCCAGTTAATTGCTGGCCTGCCACCTGCCAAGGTACAGGCGGCTATGAAGGCCGCTGATGTTGTTTTATTGTCTTCTCTGGGAGAAGGTTTTCCGACCACGCTTCTGGAAGCGATGGCCAGTGCCAAGCCCTGGCTGGCAACGCCAACCTGCGGTGCAGCCAATCAATTGACCGGTGGATTAATTGCTTTATTGGAGCAATTTCCGAATCTACTGGCTTGTTTAGCAGAACGGCCCCAACTCCGTCAGCGCTTGGGCGAGACCGGTTATTCGCATTGGCAGCAGTGTTTTAACTGGGAAACGGTTATCACGCGCTGGGAAGCCTTAATTGAGCAGGGACAGATTACCCAGGATAGCTCACCCTCAGTAGAAACGCTCAAACAGCAACAAGACATTCTGGAAGAAATCGATAAGCTCCTTAAAAAAACGAATGACGAAAACCCCTTAGTTTCCGTCATCATCACCACCTTCAATCGGCCAACACTGCTGCTTGATGCGGTCAATAGCGTACTGGCGCAAAGCTACCGACCCATTGAGATCATCGTCGTTAATGACTGCGGCCAACCGGTCGAAGCGGCATTGGCCACCGTGGAAACGCAAATCCCGCTGACCTGGGTTCGGCATGGGGTTAATCGGGGTTTGTCAGCCGCCCGCAATAGCGGCATGGCGCTGGCCCGTGGCGAGATGATCTGTTTTCTCGACGATGATGATCGTTTTCTGCCCGATCACCTGCAAACGGCGGTGGCGGCCTTGCGCGAACCTGGCGTCGATCTGGTCTATACCGACGCCGTTTATGTGCGCGAGCAGCTTGAAAACGGCCAGCGTCATGAATTGGCGCGGGGTGAACCTTTCAAAGGTATTGCCTATAGCCGCGAACATCTGCTGGTCGAGAATTTTGTGCCAGTCAATACCTGGGTGTTGCGCCGGACCTTAGCCCTGCGATCTGGCCCCTTTGAGGAAAGCTATACCGCGCTGGAGGACTGGGAATTCCTGTTGCGGCTCACGGCGCTAACCGAGCCAAAACCCCTGGGCCAAACCACTGTTGAAGTGCGGATGCGCACCGATCTTCATGAGCACATGTCGGGTCGGGAAAGGCAGCGGTTTTTGCCGCTTTATCAGCACATTTACCAGCGCCATCCTGCCTCGTCAGCCCACGTGCAAGCCAGTCGGGAACGGATGCTTGCCGCCCTGGCCAAGGAGTCAACCCAAGTCACCCCAGCGGCGACCACGGTCACGCTTTCGGTCATTATCTGTAGCGTCGATGACGCGCGCTTTGGCCGCATCGCCCGGCAGTATCATGAGCTACTAACGGACATTCCCCACGAAATCATCCGCATCGACGACGCCAGCTCGTTGTGTGAGGGCTATAACCGGGGCATCGCCCGCAGTTGTGGCGATTACCTGATCTTCTCCCATGACGATCTGCAAATTTGGACGGCCGATTTTGGCCAGCGCCTACTGGGCCATTTGCAGCACTGTGATGTGATCGGGGTTGCTGGCACCAATCGACTAACCGATACCGGCGAGCAGATCGCGCTATGGAAATACACCAGTTGGGGCGCAGCCGGTTTGGGGCATGTGTTCGGGCGGATCGTCCAGCGACAAGACGACGCCTATGCCGTCGTGGTGTATGGCGCACCAACGCCGTTGGTTGAGGGGATTCAGGCATTAGACGGCGCGTTCATCGCCGTGCGCCGCTCGGTGGTGGAGGCAGTGAGCTTCGACGCGGAAACCTTCGATGGTTTTCATCTCTATGATCTTGATTTCAGCTACCGTGCATTCCGCCAGGGGTTTCGGCTGGGCGTCTTTACCGATATCGCCATTCTCCATGAGTCGGCTGGCGACTATGACGCTGTATATTTCAATTATCACCGGCGCTTTTTGCAAAAATTCGCGGGCGAGCTACCCAAATACCGGCCACGGCCCTGGCAACATGCGTTCATGGTGTTCGACTGTCCGGAAGACGTTCTCGACTTTTATGCCATCGAAGGCGAGCAACAGCCGCTCATCGCCCCTAAAACCGCTAAAGCCAACGCGGCCGCTGACGAAACCGGCAGCATATCGGACAATGGGCTTTACAGGCGCTGGTGCGAACGACAACAAGTCGGCGAAGGCTGGGCTGAAATCGTTGGGGAGCGGATGGTAAAGCACTGGCAAACCCAACCGACGTTTCACCTCGTCATCTGGTGTGAGCCGAGTCAAATCACGGCGCTGGCCGATACCCTGGAATCGCTGGGGCAGCAGCTTTACGGCCGCTGGGGCGTCAGTGTCCTGGCACCCTTTGCCTGTCCAGACGGCGCTTTCAATGAATTGGCTAACGTTGAATGGATTAAGGTCGCTGCCGATGCCGATGCCGCGTTACGCCAGGCGCTAGACGCCTCCGCTCTGGACTGGTTTGCCCTGCTGGAACCCGGCGACCGACTGGCGGCGCATGCCCTGTTGAAGCTCGCTGATTACAGCAATCGCTATCCAGACTGGCGGTTGATCTACCTGGACGAAGATCAGCTTGACTTGCGCGGTGAGCGCCGCGACCCGATCTTTCGACCGGAGTTTGACCCTGAATTATTGCTGGGTACCCATTACCTGGGCGATTGCTGTCTGATCCGGCGCGACAGTCTGCCGGTGGATAGCGCGTTGCCCTATCTGCCAGGCGTGACCACATTCCAGGCCGCGCTGGTGATTTGGCAGCGTTACGGCGCACAGGCCATCGGTCATCTGGCTGACGTGCTTTACCATCGGGCGGCCAGTCGCTTGCCGGTCGCCGATCCTGAGGCGATTGCCAACGCGCGTCGGCGTTTGGTAACGGACTTTCTCAGCAGCCGCCAGATCGCCGCCACCGTGGAAGCCACCTTGCTGCCCGGCACCTGGCGAGTCGCTTATCAGCCTACACACCAGCCTAAAGTCTCGATCATCATTCTGGCTAAAGATGCCCTGGACCGGCTTGATCGCTGTCTGCGCAAACTGCTGGCGAAAACCGCCTATCCTGACTATGAAGTGGTGGTGGTGGACTGCGGTAGCGAAGCGGAAGATACCTTTGATCTCTACGCTGATCTGGCAGAACGCTACCCCGACCGCTTCCGCTGGATCGTCGCCACCGGGCCGCTGTCAGCGACCGCTTATCGCAATCAGGGCGCACAGGAAGCGCAGGGCGAAGTGCTGCTGTTTCTGACGGCATCGGCCCTGGTGGTGCAGGCCGGTTGGATTGAGCGATTGCTCCATCACGCGCTGCGACAGGAAATCGGCATTGTTGGGGGGCGATTGACTACGCCCGATGCGGTGCGGCCGTTCGTGTACGGTACGGCGCAATTACTCGGTCTGCGCGGCTTGACCGGCCCGCTGTTTGCCGGTTTGGGACTTAAAGCGCCGGGTCCGCTGGGACGGGCGCAAGTCGATCAAACCGTTTCCGCCGTTAGCGCGGATTGCCTGATGATCCGGCGCGAGGTTTTCGAGGCGCTGGGCGGTTTCGATCCCGCCTACGCCTTCAACCATGCCGATACGGATTTATGTCTGCGAGCCGCCGCGCGGGGCTATCGCACCCTCTGGACGCCGTTTGCCAATCTGGCCTGGCTGGGCGAATACCCGCTGGCGACCGGCGGTGATCGCCACTCCGACATAGCAGCGCAGGTGCGCAGCGATGCCGAGCGTCTGTTTGCGCATTGGTTGCCGCAATTGGCCAACGATCCCGCCTACAACCGCAACCTCAGTCTGGTCGAACCGCACCGGGTTGAGGTCGATCTGGCCCCGGGCTGGGATACCGCCTTTCACGACCGGCCGCGCATCCTGGGCTTTCCCGCTGATGAAACCGGCTGTGCGCTGTATCGGATCTACGCGCCGCTTTGGCTGCTGGAACATCAGGCCCAGGCCGAATGCACCCTGATCAAATCCGGCGCTCGTCCACCGGAACTGACCGAATTGGAGCGCTTGGCCCCGGATACTGTGTTTTATCAGGGGATGATCGCGGATCTGGGAATCGCCGCGATGCGGCAATACCGCCGTTTCCACCGTTCGTTCAAGGTGTTTGATCTGGATGATCTGAAGCACAACGTGCCCGATGCCAACAGCCTTAAGGAGCGTCTGGTGCGCGATGTCAAACACCGCCACCGCCAGGCCCTGGCGCAATGCGACCGGTTGATCGTTTCCACCGAACCGCTGGCCGAGGCTTGCCGACCGTGGATCGGCGATATCCGCGTGGTGCCGAACCGCCTGGAACGGGCGCGCTGGGGCCATCTACAAAACCGGCGGCGGGTGGGTCCCAAGCCACGGGTCGGCTGGGCCGGCGCTCAGCAGCACCATGGCGATTTGGCGTTTATCAGCGAGGTGGTCAAGCAAACCGCCGCCGAGGTCGATTGGATCTTCTTTGGGATGTGTCTGGAGGACGTACGCCCTTACGTTAAGGAAGTGCATGGCTGGGTTCACTTAAACGACTATCCGGCCAAGCTCGCCTCTTTGGATCTCGATTTGGCGGTTGCCCCACTGGAGCTGCACCCGTTTAATCAGGCGAAAAGCAATCTGCGCATCCTGGAACACGGCATTTTAGGGCGACCGATGATCTGCACCGATATTGAGCCTTACCGAAACGCACCGGTCCAGCAAGTCGCCAATGACACCGCAGCCTGGGTCGCGGCGATCCGTGAGCGGATTCATGATCTGGACGCTGCGGAGCGTGAAGGCGATGCCCTGCGCGCCTGGGTGCTGGAACACTACATCCTGGACGATCACACCAGCGACTGGCTGCGGGCCTTGCAGCCGTAAGCCACCCCCGTGCCAGCGCCGCGCGCAAAACATTTTTCACGAAACATTAAAGTTTGCCCGGCGGGGGCCGATAAGAAAATCAAAGCCCGGATGATCCGGGATCAGCCCAGAACCTCATTCACTGTTTCTGCTCAGGAGAACTGCCATGGCACTCGTCGTCAACACCAACACGGCTTCCTACAACGCGCAAAACCAACTGTCGAAAACCAACAATGCAATGCAGACTGCGATGGAGCGGTTGACCTCCGGCCTGCGCATCAATAACGCCAAAGACGATGCCGCCGGTCTGGCGATCAGCAACACCATGAACGCGCAGATTCGCGGCATGAGCCAGGCCATGCGTAACGCCAATGACGGTATCTCACTGGCGCAGACGGTGGAAGGCTCTTTGAATGCCACCAACGACATCCTCCAGCGGATGCGTGAACTGGGCGTGCAGGCCGCCAACGGCACCAACACCTCCTCCGATCAGCAAAAGATCGCTGAAGAAGTCTCGTCGATGGCCCAGGAAATTAACCGTATCGCCGATTCGACCACGTTCAACGGCAAAAACATTCTGAAGACCAGCGGCACCTACACCATGCAGGTTGACGCCACCATCGCCACCACCGGCACCGGCACCATCGATATTTCAGTGGCCAGCGCGGGTACCTTAAGCGGCCTAGGCGGTGCCTCGGCGGCCACACTGGCGGGCATGACCTCGATGGCTGGCGCTTCGGCGCAGTTGAACTCGCAAGCGTCGGCGATGAATTTCGTCGCCATGGTCGACACCGCGCTTAGCAACATCAATACCATGCGCTCGCAGCTTGGCGCGGTACAAAATCGTCTGGGCAGCACCATCAGCAACTTGCAGAATGTTTCTGAAAATATGGTCTCTGCCAAATCCCGGATTACCGACGCCGACTTCGCGGCGGAAGTAGCCAACAACAGCCGGGCGCAGCTTTTGCAACAAGCCGGTACCGCCATGCTGTCACAGGCTAATTCATCTCAACAGGGCGTACTCTCCCTGTTGCGGTAATCGGCTAGCCGGTCACGGCCGCGCGGCACGGGGTCCAAAGGGGTGTCAACCCGCTTTCGGATCCCGCCTTCACGCCGGGAGGAAATGCGATGAGCGATCTCAATCTACGCGGTTTTTCCGGAGTCAATCTGGCGTCGCCGCGTCTTGCGCCGCCGCCACTTCCCGCAGTTCACCAGGCCGCTATCCAGCCTTTAGTCGAGCCGCAATCAGCGATTGCCCCCTCCGCCGATGCCGCAGGTGTGCAAGGGCGCGACCGTCGCGACGGCGCAGCGATGGATCGACTGGCAACGACTAGCCCAACCTCATCCGTAGCGACCCCCGAAGGTCGCGAGCGGTTAACCGATACAGTCAACAGCCTCAACCAGTTTTTGCAGCGTTGCGACACCGCGTTGCGGTTTGAGATTGATGATCAAAACAATAACAAGATGGTTGTGCGCATCGTTGACCGGCAAACCGAGGAAGTGGTCCGGCAAATCCCTTCGGAAAAAGCGCTCGCCTTCGCCAAGTTTTTTGAAGATCTGGAAAAAGGTCAGCATCTGGCTGAAGTCCCGCAGGGCGTCGCGACCAAAGACCATCATCGGCTGAAGGTCGAAGGTTGGTTGCTTGACGCCAAAGCGTAAGCGGTAAAAACCGGTTTTTTGGCACACGATCACGGAGCGCAGACATGGCGGGTATCACGGCCTCCGGGCTTGGTTCCGGAATCGACATCAAAAGCCTGGCTTCCCAACTGGTGGCCGCCGAGCGCGGCCCGGCGACCAGTCGGCTGGATAGTCGGGAGAGCAAGCTCAAAGCGCAGATCTCGGCCTTTGGCTCTTTCAAGAGCGTTTTGGCCAATCTGCAAAGCTCGCTGGCCAGCCTTAAGAAAATCGACACCTTTCAAAGCCTGAAAGCGACGGTGGCTGATGATGCGCTGCTGACGGCGACTGCCAGCAACGGTGCGCAGCTTGGCGAGTACGCCATTAAAGTCGAGCAACTGGCCCAGGCCCAGCGGTTGGCGACCGCCGCTGATCACCCCTTTGCCAGCCCCAGCACCACCGTGGGCGCAGGCGTTCTCACCTTCGAATTCGGCACAGTTGACAGCGCGGCGGGAACCTTCACCGCGAATGCGAGCAAAACCGCCAAAACCGTGACTATCGACCCGACCAACAACACACTGGCCGGGGTGCGCGATGCCATCAACAAGGCCAATATCGGCGTGACGGCCAGTGTGGTCAACGACGGCAACGGCTATCGTCTGGTGATCGGCGCTAAGGACAGCGGCGCTGCCAACAGCTTGAAAATCACCGTCAATGATGGCGATGGCACCCATGACGATCCATCGGGTCTATCGCTATTGGCTTACGATCCGGTCGGGACCGGTGGTAAAAATCTGACCGAAACCGTGGCAGCGCGCAATGCCCGGATCAATCTCGATGGCCTGACAGTGACCAGCGCCAGCAATACCCTTCAAGATGCCGTGCCGGGTGTGACCTTGAACCTGAAAACCCAAGGAGAGACGGCAACTCGCTTGACAGTCGCTGAAGACGCCTCGGTGACCACCAAAGCGCTGGAAGCGTTCGTCAATTCTTACAACGACATGATGAAAACCACCAAGTCGCTGACCGCCTACAACAAGGATACGAAAACGGCCGGCACTTTGGCGGGTGATCAAAACGTTCGCTCGACGCTCAACCGAATTCGCGACATCTTCACCAGCAGCGTCACCGGTACAGCAGGAGCCTACCGATCCCTGGCGGATGCCGGAATCAGCCTGCAAAGCGATGGGACGCTGAAGCTGGACAGCAGCAAACTGAAAACCGCGTTGAGCGCTGATCCCCAAAGTGTCGCCAGCCTGTTCACCCGCGCTGGCACCACGACCGACCCACTGGTCAGCTACACCGGCGCGACCAGCGCCAGCAAACCAGGGCAATACGATCTTGCCATCAGCCAGTTACCCGCCCAGGGCCGTTATGTTGGCTCTGTGACGCCGCCGACCGGTTCTCTGGTGATCGGCGACACCGGCAACACCTTTGCGCTGAAAGTTAATGGCGTCCAGTCAGGCGCAATCAGCCTGGCCGCTGGAACCTATACCTCAGCCCAGCTCAGCGCTACGTTACAAAGTCAAATCAATGGCGATCCGGCATTGCAAGCGGCGGGTGCCCTGATCAGCGCCAGTGTTGGTGCCAATGGCTTTAGCCTCACGTCTGCTCAGTACGGTTCCAGCTCCAGCATCGAGTTCACCGCTGTCGGCACGACGATTCAAGGGGCGCTTGGTTTTGCAATCGGCGCTGGAACGACCGGCCGCGATGTCCAAGGCACACTGGATGGAGCCGTCGCCAGCGGTTCTGGCCGCAAACTGACAGGAACTACCGGCGATGCCACCGGCCTTGCGGTGGATATTTTAGGGGGCGCTACCGGCGCACGCGGCAAAGTTTCGCTCTCAGACGGCATCGCCCAACGGCTCGATACCCTGCTAGGCGATACGCTAGGCGGCGAGGGTCCGCTGCAAACGCGCACCGAGAGTTTGAGTCGACAAATCGACCAAATCGGCGACGAGCGCGACCGCCTCGACGTGCGCATGTCAGCGCTCGAAGCGCGCTACAAAACCCAGTTTGCCTCCATGGATAAACTCGTCAGTCGGTTGACCAGCACCGGCAGTTATCTCACCCAGCAGTTGGCCAGTTTATCGGGCAACTAAACTCATCCGGCACCAAATTTGCGTATTGATTGCGTTATCGCGCCTACGCGCCAAAATTTTTGCTTAACAACAGAGAAATACGACATGGCCACACCTCGTTCACATCATGCGCTACGCCAATATCATCAAATCAACACGGAATCAGCGACCGCCTATGCCAGCCCGCATCGGTTGATCCAGATGTTGATGGAAGGCGCGCTCGATAGCCTGACCCAAGCCAAGGGACACATCCAGCGCGGCGATATCGTCGCTAAAGGTGAGCAAATCGGCAAAGCCATCGGGATCATCGGTGGCTTGCGCGAGGCGCTAAACCTGGAGGTCGGCGGTCAGCTCGCGGCTAATCTGGAGGCGCTGTACGATTACATGCAACAGCGTTTGGTGGAGGCTAATTTACGCTCCGATATCGCCATTGTTGATGAAGTCGCTGAGTTACTGCGCCCCATCAAGGAAGCCTGGGACGCTATCGGCGCGACCCCAAACGCTGAAGAAGCGTTGACGGCTGCGGGCGAACCGGCGTGATCGAAACGTCAGCCGATTGGCAGCAGGCGATCACCTTGCTGCGCCTGCTGAGCATCGAGATGGTCGAGCTGGCCGAGGCGGGTGGCTGGGATGAAGTCGCTACGTGGGAGGGCAAGCGCCAGGACCTACTCAATGAGCTATTCAAGGAAACGCCGCCCGCGGCGCTCGTGCCCGTGCTGGCCGAGGCGGTGCGCACCGTGCTGGCCCATGATGCGCGTCTAAAAGCATTGGCCGGTACGGAGATGAGCAAGCTGGCGGGCTACCTTAAATCGTTCGACCAGGGCCGCCGCGCCCGCCACGCTTACCAAACGCCTTGATCAAAACCGGTCAATCCGCCCTGGCCAATACGTCGGCTAGCGTGGTGCGAAGCCGGTTGAGCGTCGTTTGGTAAAAGTGATCAGCGCCCGGCACCACCAGCAGACGAGCGCTCGGATGCCAGCGCGGTACTAGCGCCTGCACCTGCGCCAGTGGCGCAAATTCATCACGATCACCGACAATCACCGAGAGTTCGGCTGACAAATTCCTGACAGCGCTGAAGTCCAAAAGCGCGACCGGCGGTGCCACTGCCAGTTGGCGGCGCAGCGTGGCCAGTGATGGCTGCACATTCAGGTTGACCCAGGCCCCGAAGGAATAGCCCGCTAAATCGCTGACCGTTTTACCCAGATCGGTCAAATAGGCAGCGGCCGCCTGCACGTCCTCGCGCTCGCCCACTCCATCCGCATAGTGGCCTTCGCTACGGCCAACGCCTCGAAAGTTAAAGCGCAGCGTGGTGTAGCCCTGTTGGTGATAGCGCTCGATCAGCGCTGCGACCACCGGATTATCGAGATCGCCGCCATAGAGCGGGTGCGGGTGAGTGACTATGACGGCATTCGGGCCGTCGGATACCCTCAGCCGTCCTTCCAGGCGTCGTGGCCCCGAAGCGAAACATACCGGCTGCTCCGGACCCGACATGCTCATGACCTACTGGCTATGCAAAGGCGAGAGTATTCGCGCAAAGTCGCCTCACCTGTTGAGAATGCCAGGAATACCAACGCATCACGACGCGCGATCAACCGGCTTCTCACCGGCTAGCCGCGCCCGATCTCGCGCCAGGACGCTCTGAAACTCCAATAACGGCACCGGCCGACCGAAATAATAACCCTGGCCTTCATCGCAGCCGTGAGCGCGCAAAAACTCCACATGCTCGATTGTTTCCACGCCTTCAGCGACGACCAGCAGACCTAAGCCGTGCGCCAACGTAACGATGGCATCGACGATAGCGACGTTGCTGTCGTTATTGGGCAACTCGGTGACAAACGACCGGTCGATCTTGAGTACATCCACCGGAAACCGTTGCAAATAACCCAACGACGAATAACCGGTGCCAAAATCATCAATGGCCAGCCGGATCCCCATGGCTTTAAAGGCTTTCAGCGCGGCAATGTTGTCTTCGGTATGGTGCATCAAAATGCCTTCGGTCAACTCCAGTTCCAAAGACGCAGGATCAATGCCGCTTTCCGCCAACAGCCCTTGCACCAAGGCAGTGAGATTGCCCTGATGGAATTGTCGAGCAGAGACATTGACCGCAACTCTTAAGCCGGGCGCTCCCTGTTGATTAAGCTTGCCGATCTCCTGAACGGCGGCGCGCAACACCCATTCGCCCAGCGTTAGCACCAGGCCACTGTCTTCGGCGATGGGGATAAACCGAGCGGGCGGCAGGAGGCCCAACTGCGGGTGATTCCAGCGGATCAATGCCTCGGCACCGGTGATGGCATTGGCGTGAAAATCCCATTTCGGCTGGTAATACAACTCCAGTTGTTGCCGATCCACCGCATAGCGCAGGCTGTTTTCCAGCGTCAGCCGCTCACGGGCCACCATCGTCGCGCCCGATTGATAGAACTGGTAATTATTCCGTCCCAGATCCTTGGCCCGATACAAGGCGCTATCGGCATTCTTTAACAGGATCTCGGCGCTGCGCCCATCGCGGGGATAGAGGCTAATCCCGATGCTACAGGTGATGTGCAGATCATCATCACCAAACCGGTAGGGTTCGGTCATTGCGCCGAGAATGCGCTCGGCGACCCGGGGGGCTTCGTCATTGTTGATTAAATCAGGCAGCACAACCGCGAATTCATCACCGCCCTGGCGGGAAATGGTGTCGCACTCGCGCACGCACGATTGCAACCGATGGCCGACTTCGCGCAATAGTTGATCGCCCACCGTATGATCCAACGTGTCATTGATCCGCTTGAAATTATCCAGATCCACCAATAAAACGCCGACTTGCGAGTGGTCGCGGGCGGCGCGCAATAGCGCCTGTTGCAAGCGGTCGCCCAATAAAGTCCGGTTGGGTAAATCGGTCAAGACATCGTAATGGGCCAGATGCTGGATATGCTCCTCGGCCTGCTTGCGCTCGCTGATGTCCTGGATAACCACCACGTAGTAATCGACCATCCCGTTGGCACGGCGCACGCAGCGGGTGGAAACGCTGGCGTACAAAAGCGAACCATCCTGACGCATGAACCGTTTATCGACCGAGTAGCCCTCAATTCGACGACCGGCCACGCGCTCAAACTGGGCGAGATCGGTGGCTAAATCCTCAGGATAGGTCAATTCCGCCCACGTCAGTTGCAATAGCTGGGGACGGCGATAGCCCAACATCTCGCAAAGCCGATTATTAACTTCCATCCAGCGCTTATCCGGCCCGGTTAGGGCGATACCGACCAGGGGCAGTTCAAAATAGCTGCGGAACCGGGCTTCGCTGGCGCGCAAGGTTTCCTCAGTGCGCTTAAGCTCAGCAATGTCGGTATTGGCCCCCAGGTAGTAGACGATCTGACCGGCGCGATCGCGCAACGGTACCGCGCGCGTATCCATCCACACCTCGCGGCCGGTCGGCGTTTTAAAGCGGTGGTCGACGACAAACTCACTGCCCTTGTCCAGCGCCTGGCGCCAGATTTTCTCGACCTGATCGCGGTCATCCGGGTGTAGCGCGTGCATCCAGGGCAAGCCGACAGTTTGCTCGGCGGATAATCCTGTCATCTGGCACCAGCGCTCGTTGACATAGCGACACTGACCCTGAAGATCGGTCATGAAAATGCCGACCGGCAACTGCTGGGTCAGGGTCCGGAAGCGCTGTTCGCTATCGCGCAGGGTTTCCAGGTTCTGCCGAAGCCGACTGATTTCCTCTTGTAACTGTTGTTGGCTAGTCGCCTCCTTGCGCAATTGCTCGATTTCGACCTCCAGTTCCCAATGGCGGGCCAGATCTTGCCGCAAACGTTCGGTCTCGGCTTCCAGTCGCTGTTTACTCGCCAGATTCTGGCGCAATTGCTCTGTTTCAATTTCCAGCTCGCGCTGACGAACGCTACCCTGGCGCAGCCGTTGCGTTTCCGCCTCCAGCTCGCGCTGGCGAGCAGCGCCCTGACGCAGGCGTCCGATCTCTGCTTCCAGTTCACGACCGGCCTGCCGTAATTGCTGCGCTTCGATTTCCAGTTCACGCTGGCGAGCGGTTAGCTGACGCAGGCGCTCGATTTCTCCTTCCAACTCCTGCTGACGGGTGGTGAGGCCAAACAGGCGATCACTCAACCGCTCCCGTTCCAGCATAAGCTGGCGGCGCTGGCCCGCCAGCATGACAATCGGTATACCCAAAAGCCCCAGCAGCAGCAAACCGCCGCCGATGAAAAAGCCCAAATGAAATTGCTCCCCGCCGTCATCCAAGGCCCCTTGTTGCGTCGCCATCGCGCCAGTCACGGCAAGGCAACCGAGCAGCGACAAAATCGCTAAAACTCGCCCGCGTCCGATAGCCTGCCCCAGGTTATTCGTCCGCTCCGACCGCCACTTCGCCTGGTGAGTTGACCCCTTCCGATACTCGCTCATCGGATTTATCTCCTGTCATCCTTCCATTTCAGCGTTTCAAGGCGCTAACAGCACTCGTGCAGTCGCGCTTTGTTGGCATGGGTCAGTAACCCCAGCAACGATTTCAGCGTCGTTGCCAAGATCCAACAAACGCTCACGGGCGAAAGCCCGAAAATGACTTTCCACGATTTTGCTATTTAGGCCATTTTTGCGATATAGGCCCAAAATTAACTGGGTTTCGAACCCATCACCCTGTTCCAGCCGAGCGATGTACGCTGCCTCCAGCGCTTCCCGATCAGCAGGACTGAGCCGGTCAAGGGCCACTTGCAGGCGCGCCGCCAGGAGTTGCGCCTCTTTAACCTCCACGGCGCTGCTATCGGGCTGAACCGTCTGCTGAGGCAGATCAACGCTCAGGCTAGGCGCGGGCGGCAGAGTGCGGCCTGGCTCGGTCGCCGGTCGATAATCCTCCCGCAACGCCGCCAACAGATAAGCAGGCAGATTATGGACCTTTCCAGCCGCCAAATCGCGCTCAACCACGGTCAGGTTGCCTTCCAGATAGCCCGCTGGATGGCTGGCCAGGGCGATGCGGATCTGGCGAGCGCTCAGGCCAAAGGCCGACAGGCGCTGGCGTAGTTGTTCCTGGTGTTCAAGACGTTGCTCAGGGGTGTCTTCGCTGGGTGGCTCTTCGGCTGCGGGAGCATCCCTGGCCATGGCCATCGCCGCTTGATGCTGGGCAAACAACAGCATTTGCGGATTGTCGCTGACCCGAAACCGCACCGCCGAGACTTTGCGCCGATCCCGCTGATAATCGATTTCCAACAGCAAATCGGAGGTATCGTTCACCTGCCGCACCGCCGGTTTGATCACTTTATCGTTGAACTTGCGAAAATCCTGATAATAGCCATCGGTATCGCCGATCCCCAAAAGCCGTTTCAGGATATCCAGGCCAATCCAGCCAGTGGTACCGATCCGCCGATAGCGCAGGCAATTCTCGTAAAGAGCCAGGGCGTAGCTGCTACTGAATTTACGTTGGATGCTTAGATTAAGCAGTGCGTAGATCTCTGGACGGTAAAGCTTTTCGCACAGCTCTGGGCTATAGGCGTACACGCAGTAACCGCCCTTGATCACCGCCTGCGCCAGCAAGGTCGTCGCGCCCCACTCTTCCTGCCGTCCTTCCTCATCCAGGATGTTCCATTCCAGGATCGTTCGCGCCAGCGTCTTAAGGGCTTCCTTGAGCGGGTCGAGATTATGGGTGTTAAAGCCGATGGCCTCGGCCAAGTCCTTGACGCGGATCCGATGAACCCGTGCGGTCAATAGGCTTTCGTAGGCGTTGTACAAAAGCACATTCGAGGCTTTACGCTGGGTCAGCGTCAACCGGTTGTTGATGTGGATGGCGGCGACATGTTTTTTGAGATTCTGGTCGGCCAGGTCGGTTACGACCATTCGGCGAGCCGCGTCCACGCTACTGCGTTTTTCTCTGCTGCGTGCCATGAACTTAGTTTATCAAAAATGTCCCCTGGCTGAAAAAAAATCAACGGGGACATTTTTATCCCATAAACGGGGACATTTCACTGGATTTGCGGGGCGATCCTGGCCTGCTGTAACCGATCAACCTGTTTATCCATCAAGGCCGTTGCTCAATGAGCCGTCGCCAAGAGCGCGCAGGGTCGGTAAAAGAATAAAAAATTGATTAAAAAAGAAATAATTTGAAATTCGCGTGGAATTCTGCGGAAAAATCCCATAAACGGGGACATTTCAACTTTCATCCCATAAACGGGGACATTACGTCCCATAAACGGGGACATTACGTCCCATAAACGGGGACATTACGTCCCATAAACGGGGACATTACGTCCCATAAACGGGGACATTACCATATGCAAATATATGATTTTAAAAGAGAATTCGCACCCTAAACATTCTTTAAACGTTTTTTTAAACATATTTAAACGACTTAAACGAGCGTTGTCGTCGTTTTTTTCGAAAAAACCCGAAACCCCAAAAACCGCCGCAACCAGGCGAAAATGTCCCTGCAAACGAGAATTTCGATGAGCAAAAAATGCCACCTCGCGAACCAGCCTCAGCGCATCACAAAATTCGCGAAAGGCTGCATCCAAACACTTCGCTCCAACGTAAACCCAGATACCCGATCAATCAGATCGGTATTTCGCAAAACCCCAAATAAGGAAACCTGAAGATGACGAAAACCGCCTTCAACCAATTCACGCTCGCCGCTGCGGTGGCAGGTGCGCTAAGCCTGGCCGCTACTCCTGCTCTAGCAGCCAAGAACGACAAGGATCAATGCTACGGCGTGGCGAAAGCCGGTGAGAACGATTGCGCCAGCGCCGCTGGTACCCATGACTGTGGGGGTAAGGCGACCACCAACTATGATGGACAGGACTGGAAATACGTCGCTAAGGGAACCTGTGAAAAGATGGGCGGCCAGTTGAAAGCGTTCAAGGGACAGGGCAAGCCTGCCTCCAGCTAAGAGCATGACCCAAAGCTGCAACCGCGCCGCTTTGCCCAATCAAGCGGGAATCGGTCTACGCCATCCGCATTTGCCGGAATTTCTAGCCGCGCCGCAACCTGTGGCGTGGCTGGAAGTTCACAGCGAAAACTATCTTGCACCCGGCGGGCCGCGCCTGGCTGCCTTGGAGCGGCTACGCGGGGACTATCCGCTAAGCTGTCATGGCGTTGGTTTATCACTGGGTTCAGCGGCAGGTTTAGATCAAGCCCATCTGGGGCGATTGCGGGCGCTCTATGACCGTTTCGAGCCGGAAGCCATCTCGGAGCATCTCGCGTGGTCAATAACCCCGGATGGGGCATTCCTGGCTGATTTACTGCCATTGCCCTACACCCACGAGACCTTAAAGGTCGTCACCGACAATCTGGATCGTGCCCAGGCAGCGTTGAGGCGGCGCTTACTGCTCGAAAATCCGGCGACATACCTGCGTTTTAGCGAAGCCGACTGGGAAGAGGCCGATTTTCTTGCCGAGTTGGTGCGCCGTAGCGGATGTGGCCTGTTGCTTGATGTCAACAATCTCTATGTCAGTGCGCGCAATCACGGAACTGACCCGCTAGCGCCCCTAGCGCGATTACCCCTCCAGGCGGTTGGCGAAATTCATATAGCCGGCCATGCGCGGGTGCAAACCGACGGCTGTGAATTGTTGATCGACGACCACGGTTCAGCCGTTGCTCAACCGGTTTGGGATTTGTTAGAGGAAACGCTAAGCCGCACCGGCCCTAAGCCGGTGTTGGTGGAATGGGATACCGAGATTCCTGCGTTGCCTGTTCTGTTAGCTGAAGCGGAACGGGCCGATGCTTACCTGGGCGAGCGCTATGATGCGGTTAATTGAATTGCAAACCTGCCTGCGTCAAACGTTGCTGGAAGGTACGGCTGATTCCGCATTGCTGGCTTTATTCGCCGGTCCGACCGAGCAGCATGAACGGCGGTTAGCGGTCTATCGCAATAACAGCCGTCATGCCCTGCTGAGTGTCCTGGAAGCGGCGTTTCCTGTAGTCCGCCAGTTGCTTGGCGAGCAATGCTTTACCGCCGTTGGTTTAACCTTTGTAGCCCAACACCCGCCGCAACGACCGGTTTTGTCCGCTTATGGCGGAGGTCTCCCTGGATTCCTGGCGACCTTTCAGCCTTTGGCGAGTTTAGCGTGGTTGGCGGATGTCGCCCGACTGGAATGGGCGCGTAATGAAGCGTTATTCGCCCCCGAAGACGCGATCCTCACCCCTGCGCAACTGGCCGCTGTGCCAGCCGAGCAACTGCCTGGATTGCAGGTAGGGCTGCACCCTTCCACGCGCTTGTTGGCCTCAAGGTGGCCCATTCACGCGATTTGGGACAGCCACCAGCCAGGCGGCGGGGCACTGGAAGCTATCAACCTCGAACAAGCTCAATCCGTCCTGGTATGGCGTTGCCAGAGCGCCGTCGCGCAACAACCGTTATCGACCGGAGAATGGGCTTTGCTCACAGCGTTTGCGGCACATCATCCGTTAGCCGAGGCGGCGGAAACAGCCACTGAATGCGATGCCAGCTTCAATCTTGCAAATGCGCTTGCCCGATTTCTAAGCCAAGAGGTGCTGGCCGCTTCCCCCAGCCAAGGCAACGGCTATGGGTTTCACAGTTGAGGCCATCGCCAGGGTCAGGCCAGACCAATCGCCTTTGTGGCCGCCGGGAGAATTGGGCCGTAAGGTGAGCCGATCCTGCCTATACTGTCCCGGTAAGATTCCCCTAACCGCTCAAATTGCCTGTATGTCAACGCCTGATTCGCTGGCTGACTTGCTTGCTCGTTGCGCCCTGCATGATCGTCGTGCTTTCGAGGTGCTCTACCGGCAGGCTTCACCGCCCTTGTATGGTTTGCTGTTGAAGTTGACTCGCGACCGGGAATTGGCGGCTGACCTGTTGCAGGAGGGTTTTGTCCGTATTTGGCAGCGCGCGGGCGATTATCGCCCTGCTCTGGGCCAACCCCTGACCTGGATGAGCAGCATCGTCCGCCATCTGACGATCGATCGGTTGCGGCGCGGTGAGCATCGTCACCGGGCTGAACTGGCAGATCAAGACTGGGCGCAGATCGCGGGTTCCGGCTTAAGCCCTGAAGAGCAGTGGCAGCTTGAGCAGGGCGATGGCGCATTGGCCCGCTGTTTGGCGGGACTGGAGGCAGAACCACGCCAGGCTGTGCTGTTAGCCTACTTCGAGGGCATGACCCATGATGCCATCGCCCGGTCGCTTGAGCGGCCGTTAGGAACCGTTAAGGCCTGGGTGCGGCGTAGTTTGCAACGCCTGAAAATCTGTCTGGGGGAAGCGGCATGAAGGATTCGCATTCCTCGTGGCGTGATCGGTTGGCGGCTGAATACGTGCTGGGTACTTTGCACGGCAGCGCCCGGCGTCGATTTGAGCGATTGCTGCCAGCACATCCTGCCCTGCAACGGGCTGTTATTGATTGGGAGCGCCGACTCAACCGCCTGGCCATTGCCAGCCCCGCAGCGATCCCGCCGCCAGAAGTTTGGCATCGCCTCCAGCAGCGACTGTTTGCCAGCCAGCCGCGCGCTTCATGGTGGAATAGCCTGCCGTTTTGGCGTGGCCTGGCGCTAACTGGTGTTCTGTTGGCGGTCTTTGCCCTGGTACCCCAATGGCATGTCATTTCGCCAGAGACAGACCTGGCTTTTGCTGCGATTCGCGGAAAAAGCCAGGAGGTGCTGTGGACGGTGGCGCTAGCAAACGACGGCCGCTTGCATGTCAGCAACCTGCAAGCGATGGCGATGCCGCCCGATCAACGTTGCTTTCTTTGGCTGAAATCTGAGGGTTCGCCGCCGATGATGCTGGGCATCCTGCCAGACGACGGGAGCAGCCTTACATGGCCGATGCCAGTCGCTGTAACGGAACCAATGCGAAGCGCGCTGTGGGTGACAATGCAGCCGATGGCCCCTAAACCGCCGGTGCCGGTCGAACCGCTGTATCGAGCGAACTGGAAGGCGATTTAAGCGCGTTTCTCCCTTGACCCTTCTGGGGTGCGGAAAAGTCCTTAAAATGCCTATAGGGCGTTCTGGTGCGGTTTGGTGGGGTTTTTAACGCAGTCAGACAACGACTCGCAAGACTATCCTGTTATCCGAAGCGAGGCCGCGCTATGATCAAACCAAGAAAATCCTGTCAACAACGGCCTAACAGTCATGATCGTCAGCCAAACGACTCCAAGCCTTGATGCAACTTCCGATGCCCCAGGCTTAATGGATGGCTTTGGTCGCCGAATCGACTATGTACGGTTTTCGGTTACGGACCGCTGTGATTTCCGCTGCGTCTACTGCATGAGCGAGCAGATGACCTTTGTGCCGCGTGCCCAGATTCTAACGCTGGAGGAATTGGTCACGTTAGGGCAGGCTTTCGTGGATCTGGGGGTGCGCAAAATCCGTATCACTGGCGGCGAACCCTTGGTGCGGCACAATGTGTTGTGGTTGTTCCAGCAACTCGGTCAACTGCGGGAGCAAGGCTTGCATGAACTGGTGCTGACGACCAACGGCTCACGGTTGCAGCAGATGGCGATTCCTTTGCGCGCGGCGGGCGTGGCACGGCTTAATATCAGCCTGGACAGTCTCAACGCGGCGCGGTTTCGCCGCATTACCCGCCATGGCGACCTGGAAACGGTTTTACTGGGTATTCGGGCCGCGCAGGCAAGCGGATTTGCGCGCATCAAGTTGAATGCGGTTATCCTGAAAAACCGCAATCACGATGAAGTGATTGATTTAACACGGTTTGCTATCGAGCGTGGGCTGGATATCAGCTTTATCGAGGAAATGCCGCTCGGGCAGATTGGCGATCATGACCGGGCGGAAGCCTATTATTCTAGCGATGCAATCCGCGCTGATCTTGCGCAGGTGTTCACCTTGATTCCGACCGCTGAAACTACTGGCGGGCCATCGCGCTACTACCGCATCCCTGATACTGAGAGCCGCATTGGTTTTATCTCCCCGCACAGCCATAATTTTTGTGGCGAGTGTAACCGGGTTCGCGTGTCCGCCGAAGGCCGCCTCTTGCTCTGCCTGGGGCAAGAGCACTCGACCGATTTAAAGCACGTCTTACGCGCGCATCCGGGTGATCGAGAACGACTGCAACAAGCCATCGTCGCTGCAATGGCGCTCAAGCCACAAGGTCACGATTTTCATCTTGGCGGACAGCCAGTCATTCGGCGGCATATGAACCATACCGGCGGTTGACCCTTGCCTTTGTTGATCGCTGCGCTTATCGAACAACCCCACGCCGATATCGCCATAAAAAGCTTCGGATCGAGCTAACCGGCCGATACAGCAATTCGGCAATTTCCAGGGCACTAACGCCGAGCTTGTTCAGCCGCAGGATTTCAGCCTTTTCCCATTCACTGAAATTCTCGCGTGTCGTCCGTGACCATGTTGATTCCGCCACTGCTGAGTTTAAGGTGGCGCTCACTCGCAAACCAGCGGCTACCCCGCGCTCGACGCAACGTTCAATCAGATCCGTCAATTGGTTTTGACTCATCGTGATGATAGCCGGATCGGTCGCGTTAGCCATCCGGTATTGGCCTTGCTGGCGTAAAGCGGGCAGCACTTCAGATGTAACCCACTTTTTGAAGGCTTTGGCTTCGGGTTTGCGACTGGTCAGAATCAGGCTGTAAAGGCCGGATTCACTAATGATATTTAACAAGCCGTTGATTTTACTACCCTGATTACTATTCAGGCTATCAGAATCAATAACTTGCGATTTTTCATCTATATCGAGCCTCTCAACAGCACGGGTGACATTACTTAGTCCAAGGATCGCGCACACGTCTGCCGCAACGAACCACGCTGCGCCTTCGATCATGACAACGCGGACCGATTGGGTGACGAAATTGAACGTGAGATGCTGCTCTGCCATAGCGAGGAACTCTGCAACAATGGATTGATTAGTCAGTGTATCCAGTGATTTAGCGGCTGGCTACACCCACGCAAACGACGGTTGACCCTGCCAGAGCGACGATAAACGCTCAAAAATCCGCCCAGCCCACCATGATCGCTGGTTGGCAGGTAGCGCCCTGGCGACCGCGCTCACAGCTCATCACTTTGTTCGCATTGCCAGACTTTCTGACGCTAATAGCCATCTTTTGGGTCAATACTGACCAATTATGACAGATAAGGACATTATTTTTAAATTCAAATACTAATTTTTGTCATTAAAAAGAACCAATTTACTCAAATTGTCATATTTGTCAATTTTTTGATAATGAATATTGGTACTATAAATGACTTATTTTTATAAATTAAACCCAATTTAATTAATAAATTTATACATATGTAATAAAAAAAATTATCGAGCCGCCTGTTCCAGGGATCGGTGAATTGCCAGCGTTGAGCAGACGATGCAGAGAAAATGCACACGAAAAAAATAGATAATCAGCTTATTTTTTTAGGATAAGTTTTTGATAAATTTAAAAATAGATTGAAAATTTTAAAAAACCTGCAAGTTCTTTAGTGAACCATCAAAGCAATGGGGGTTTTGTCGAATCTGACAGCTACAGCGTCGCGCTGAGTCTTGGATAGCCTGTATTGTGGTATGACAATTGCTCTAGCTCACTTAAGCGGTTAATTGTCATTTAATGATTACATTGCATCGCACAAATCGCCGGGCCTTGATGACTCAATCATCTAAAGGTCCGGTTTGAAGAAACGAATAGCCTACTAAACACAACAAATTGAAATCTTTAGAGGACAAGCACTATGACAGCCCTAGCTACACCCGCCAATATCCTGTTTGTCGATGACGAACCCTTCATCCTGCGTTCGCTGCAACGGCTATTTTCATCGATATACAACGTCTTTACTGCTTCCAGCGGCCTGGAAGCGATCCAGATCGTTAGCCAAAACCAAATCCATGTGGTGGTTTGCGATCAGCGGATGCCGGAGATGATCGGCGTCGAAGCACTGGCTGTCATCAAGGAGATCTCGCCAGCGACCATGCGTATCCTGCTCACGGGCTATTCCGATATGGCTGCTCTGGTCGATTCGATTAACGATGGGGAAATCTTTCGCTACATTCTCAAGCCCTGGAATAACAAAGAATTGAAGGAGATCGTCGGTTACGCAGCCGATATCGCCCGCGAAAGCTTGGTTGAAGGTACGCATTTCGTCGCAGAGCAAGCCGCTGATCCCAACTCGGGACGCTCAGATCTGCCCAGTGCAGCGATAGTCGCAGCCATGGAGTCAGCGGTCGATTTGTTAGTGGTGGATGACGATAAAGCAACCTTCGATCTAATCCGCAACGCTTACGATAGTCCCGGCAAGATTCATCACGCCAATACCATCGACAAGGCTTTCGCCCTGCTCGAAGACAACCCAGCTATCGGCATTCTCATTACCGATGTCAAAGTCAACCGTGAGCCAGTGGCCGAGATGGTTTCGGCGTTGAAATATCACTATCCCTACATCGTCACCATCGCCCTTACTTCGCTTGGCGATAGCGAGTTGCTGCGGCAACTCATCAACCAATGCCAGGTTTTCCGCTTCATGATCAAGCCGCCCTCACGACCGGTGCTGATGGGATCGATCCAGAAAGCGCTGGACAAGCACAACACGCTAAAGAGCAGCGCGAGTGAATCAAAGCGCTATCAGGTGGATGTGACTGGGCTTGATACCAATGGCGTTATGTTCAAGCGGATGGGCGGCCTTGGCGCTCGCTTGAAAGAGAAAGTACGCGCCCTGTTCGGCTGGTTGATTCGCTAGTCAACCCTAACGCGCGAGGTAAAGATCATGACATCGACGACCACTATGGCGTTGTCTACTCCGGTAGACGCCTCTATTTTCGAAAAATCCTCCGCTCTAAGCTGGGAGCGGCTGGTGCGCGGCTGGCTGCTTGGCTTGCTGATTGCGATAGGTATTGGCGGGTCAATCTGGGGTTTTTATCAGGAAGTGCATAAGAAAAAGGCCCAAGCCGAGCAGGCATTCGAGACGCGATCCCTGCAACAGGCCAATGCTGTTAAATCTTACTTGGACAGCGCCTTATCGGCTATGAAATCGGCAATCACCGAAAGCCAGCGCGCCACCACCAGCAACACCGGTGCCGACACCAATCCAATGCTGCGCAGCAGTGTCAAGCACTTGTTGAACAGCCAGCATGTATTGAGTTCCGCCGCCTGGCTGCCGAACGATCATAGCGGTCAGTATCGGGTTCATTCGATTTTCCATAGCCCGTTTTATGGCGCGCGCGCCGAGGATCTGACTTTAGGACAGGATTTATCGCTTGTATCCTCTGTCAAACGCGCTATGGACCAAGTGATTGACCATGGTCGAACAGCGCTGGCCAGTCTTGGAGAGCAAAAACAAGTTATCGCGCTTGCGCCGGTTTATACCTCAGACCGGCAAGCGACTCGTCAGCAACGCGCGGATAATCTGGCCGGTTTTGTCGCCGCCGTAGTTGATGTAGCTGCTGTCATTGAAGTCGGTTTGCAACGCGCCAACCTCTACGATACCTACACCGAACAGACCTTGCTCGATACGTCTGCCGACAGCGCTGGTGAGCTTTATGCGCGGCGTATCGATAAATCTGACAACGCTGGCTCGCTGGGTCATGTGACTGACATCACAGCAGGCGGCGCATCCTGGCGGCTGCGGTTTGTCGCCCCTTACGCAGTTTACGGTAAGGAAATTCCAGTGAGCGCTTGGGTAGTACTGGTCTTTGGTCTGGCAATCACCGGCATCTTGGCGGCGTTCGCTGCCAGCCTGACCCACAGCGCCCGCATCGAAAAAGTCGTGCACAAGCGCACAGAGGAACTAAAGGATGCGCATGAGAAAGTCCGTGAATCAGAAATGATGTTGATTCAGGCTGAGAAACTCTCTTCTCTGGGTGAGATGGTGGCGGGCGTGGCCCATGAGATCAATACCCCACTCGGTTTCATCCGCTGCAATCTGGAAATGATGAAAGATCAGTTTGTCGATCTGCAAACGGCATATAACGAACAAGTAGCCGCAAAGGGCGCACAGGACGGTGCCGATCCATTGGCGCTCTATGACAATGGCACTTTGGAGGATTTATCAAGCATGGTCGTCGAGAGCGCTGAAGGTATTGAGCGCATCTCGGAAATCGTTGTCAGTCTCAAGGATTTCAGCCGCATGGATCGGTTACATTTTGACGATGTGGACCTGCATCATTGCATCGATACCACGCTTAACATCGCTCATAACCGGATCAAGCACTGCGCTAAAGTCACCAAAGACTACGGCCAGTTACCGCTGGTAAGCTGTGCTTCAGGGCAAATCAACCAAGTGCTGCTTAATCTCATCGTTAATGCGGGTCAGGCCATTGAGGGTTATGGAGAAATCATCATCAGCACTCGCACCCACGGTGACAAAGTGAGTATCTCTATTCAAGACAACGGCCGTGGCATGTCGGAAGAGGTGAGAAAGAAGATCTTCCAAGCCTTTTTCACCACGAAAGACGTAGGCAAAGGCACAGGGCTTGGGCTTTCCATCTCTGAGAAGATTATCCGCCAGCATAACGGTGAAATTTTGGTCGATAGCACCGAGGGGATCGGTACGACTTTCACCGTCATCCTGCCAGTTCAACAAACCCTCGCCAAAGCGGCGTAACTTAAACGGGAGATTAGAAAATGCGTAAATCACTCGCTTACGCCGCCGCCGGTCTGGCTATCGCACTGGGTGCCGTCTACGCCCTGCAAGCCCCGCTAACCCGCGACGCCGTTGCTAAAAACCAATCGCCGATCAAAATTGGCGTGCTTCATTCACTAACTGGCACCATGGGCTTTAGTGAAAAGGCCGTTGCCAACGCCACCTTAATGGCGGTTGAGGAAATCAATCAGCGCGGCGGCGTTCTCGGTCGGCAAATTCAGCCGGTCGTTGCGGATGGCGGCTCCGATTGGCCAACCTTCGCACGGGAAGCCGAGCGGTTGATCGCTGGCGAGAAGGTCACGACCGTCTTTGGTTGCTGGACTTCCGCCAGCCGCAAAACAGTCAAGCCCATCTTTGAGAAACATCAACACCTGCTGTTTTATCCGGTGCAATACGAAGGTTTTGAAGCCTCGCCGAATATCGTTTACACCGGAAGTACGCCCAACCAGCAACTAACCCCTGCCGTGCAGTGGAGCTTCGATAATTTGGGCAAGCGGTTCTATCTGATTGGTTCTGACTATATTTTCCCCCGTATGGCCCACGAGGTTTTCAAAACCCAGATTCAAGCCCTTGGCGGTGAAGTCGTTGGTGAAAACTTCTTGCTGCTCGGTAGCGGCGATACGGATGCTGTTATCGCCGACATCCTCGCCAAAAAGCCTGATGTCATCCTCAATACCCTCAACGGTGCCAGTAACGTGCCTTTCTTCCATGATTTACGGACGAAAAATATACGTGCGCCGGTGATGTCATTCAGTATCGGCGAATCTGAAATCCAGGCCATCGGTTCGAAACTACTCGCCGGTCACTACGCAACCTGGAGTTATTTCCAGAGCCTTGATAGCACCGCGAATGAGGATTTTGTACGCCGCTTCAAGGCCAGGTATGGCCAGGATCAAGTGGTCAATGATCCAATTGAGGCTGCTTACACGGGCGTCTATCTATGGGCGCAGGCGGTCGAGAAAGCCGGTAGCGACGATGTGAATGCTATCCGCCAGGCGGTGAAGCAACAGGCATTCAATGCTCCGCAAGGTCAAGTGATGGTTGATCCGCATAACAACCATACCTGGAAGACGGTTCGTATCGGCCAGGTCCGCGACGATGGTCAATTCGCGATCGTCTGGGCCTCTTCCGATCCGATTCGCCCGATCCCTTATCTTGCTTCGCGTACTGTCGATCAGTGGGATCAAAAGGTTCAGGAGATCTACAGCCAGTGGAATAACAACTGGGCCAATCCGACGATTGATCCCAACCAGTTCTAAGCTAAGGCGGCTGTAAGCCAGACTGACAAAAGCCAGACGAATGTCGGGCTTTTGCTTTCGGGCAGGACAAGTTTTGGGATATCCGACGAAGTAGCGTGAATATGCGCCTTGATCTCAGCCTTGATAGCCTTACCGTCGTAGCTCGATAGAAGGACGGTGACTAGCCTTGCAACAGCGTATCCAAACGACCCTGACGATCCAGAGCAGCCAGGTCATCATATCCGCCAACGTGGGTTTCACCGATGAAGATTTGTGGCACGGAACGGCGACCGGTGCGCGCAATCATCACATCCATTTGACTGGGGTCGGCATCGACTGCAATTTTGTTTAGATCATTGATGCCCTTACTTTTTAGCAACTGCTCTGCGCGTCGGCAATACGGGCACAGTTGAGTGCCATAGAGGGTGATTTCGGGCATGGCGCATACTCCGCATAGTGAGAAAAGATGCTCATTAGCGTACCACTACAAAGAGCATTGCACAGGCTGTCTCAGCTAAATTCAGCGCGCTTTGCCATGAGCAGAATAAGCTCTGGATCCAGTGCAGCTTCAGTAGCATCAGCCAGCCGGTCGATATCAGCCTCGCGCCGGGCCGCCAGATCAACCGAGGTGATGTCTTTCGCGCCCGCCCAGGTGAGCAGCGCCATAAGCGCTTGCGGATGCTCGAACAGCCCATGGCAGTAACTGCCCAGAATCTGATCATCTTCCGACAGCGCGCCGTCGGTGCGCCCGTCATCGAAAGAAATGGCCGGTCGATTCAGCGCTGCACCCCGCGTCACCCCCATGTGAATTTCATAGCCGCGCATCAGGGGGCGCTCAGTGCCAATGTGTAGCCAGCCGCTGACGTTACGTAGCTGCTTTTCCGCTTCCAGGGTGGTTTCGCAATCCAGCAGGTTCAAAGCATCTGTGCTGCCCGGCTGGCCCTCCAAACCGGCTGGATCGTGCAGCGCCCGGCCCAGCATTTGAAAGCCGCCGCACAGACCCACCACTTTGCCGCCATAGCGTAGATGGCGTTTGATGGCATTTTCGTGATTCTGGGCGCGCAGCCAGGCCAGATCAGCGCGGACCGCTTTAGAACCCGGCAACACGAGCAGATCGCATGGCGGCAGAGTTTGCCCCGCGCCAATCCAGCGAAAATCAATCTGTGGATGCAGACGTAAGGGATCAAGGTCGTTGTGATTGGACACACGCGGAAAGGCGAGCGCCGCCACGGTTAAGCGACTTTCGCCCATCTGTTCAGAATGGCGAGCGACGGCATCCTCGGCATCCAAAAACAAACCATGCAGATACGGCAGCACACCCAATACCGGTTTGCCAGTGTGTTGCTCCAGCCAGTCAAGGCCGGGTTGCAATAATCCGATATCGCCGCGAAACCGATTGATCACCAGTCCCTGCACCCGCGCCCGTTCGCTCGGCTGGAGTAAATCCAGCGTACCGGATAAGTGCGCCAGCACGCCGCCCCGGTCGATGTCACCGATCAGAATCACGGGAATATCGACCGCCTCGGCAAAGCCCATGTTGGCGATATCACGATCACGCAGATTGACCTCGGCGGGGCTGCCCGCGCCTTCGACCAGCACATAATCAAATTCAGCAGTCAATCGTTTCCAGGATTCCAGCACGGCGGCCATCGCGGTGCGCTTGTAGTCGTGATAAGCGCGAGCATCGAGATTAGTGATGGCATGGCCGTGAATGATGACCTGGGCACGACGGTCACTGCTCGGCTTGAGCAGCACCGGATTGAAATCAATGCGTGGTTCCAGACCAGCGGCCTGGGCCTGTAACGCCTGGGCGCGACCGATTTCACCGCCATCGACCGTCACCGCTGAATTTAAAGCCATGTTCTGCGATTTGAACGGCGCGACTCGCACCCCGCGCCGGTGCAGAATCCGGCACAACGCAGCGACCAGAGTGGATTTACCGGCGTCTGAGGTGCAGCCCTGCACCATTAAGGCGTTCTGGAGCATCAGGGGTTTATGGCTAATGGGCGATTAAACGGGTCCGGGCTATTCAACCACAATACCCTGAGTCAACTCAGGTACTGACAGCCGCACAAGCTGCGCGTCTCTAGAAATAATCAGGTAAGTTGCGGTCTGTGCGTCAATTCGCTGCGCCTCGTGCGATGCTAGTTGAATCGCGTCTAACGAAGCGCGTAAGTCAGGGGCTTTGGCTTGATCAATCCGGCGTAGCGTCAAGGATTTTCTCCCCATTCCAACAAGAGGGGCGTCAGGCTGGAATTATCATAAAGCACCCAGGCGTTGACCTGGGCGCGATCAGTGGCTTGAGCAGGAATCCAATGTAGCACGGGTCAATGACGGCAAAAACAGCCGCGCAGCAGCTTCCGGGTTGGAAGGAAAATAAAAATGCATGTAGCTGGCGGTCAGGCGTTGGCGGCGATAAATCGCCTCACTCCCACGCCCATTCAATTTGACGGCAGCACAGATCGGCTCCAGCGGAGTTTTAGTGGTGGAATAGTGGAAGGTGTGGCCGGTTAGGCGACCTTCCGGCAGCTCGGCGCGGAGCATTCCCAGTCCGGCCAGTTTGGGTTGCATCCGCACTGTACCGGGCAGCAGGTTAAACAGGGAATGGGTGATGCCGCCAACATCCTCCAAGCTGCTGAAACAAGCCATCATCCCGCCACATTCGGCCAGCAGCGGTTTATCGGCGGCGACATGTGCCGCCAATGCAGCGGCCATCGGGCGATTGGCAGCCAGCGCCGCGCCGTGCAGTTCGGGGTAACCGCCCGGTAGCCAGATAGCGTCACACGGCGGTAGTGTCGTATCCGCAAGCGGCGAGAAAAAGCGCAAAGTTGCGCCCATCGCTTCCAGGCATTCCAGATTGGCCGGATACAGAAAGCAGAACGCAGCGTCACGAGCCACGGCGATGGTTTGGTTCGCCAACAGTGGCGGAAAACTCGGCGCGGCTACTGCGGTAAATTCCACGATCGGCGGCAGGTTCGCGGCCTCAGTGGCGGCGAGCAAATCGGCTATCCGTTCAATACGGGCGTCAAGATCAGCGATTTCAGCAGCCGGTAACAGCCCCAGATGGCGTTCCGGCAACGCGGCGGCAGCATCGCGCGGCAGATGACCCAGCCAGGCGATGTCACCAGGCAAGGTGTCCTGACACAATTGGGCGTGATAGGCGCTGCCGACCCGATTGGCCAGGACATGGCTGATTGGCGCACCGTCGCGGTAATGCTTCAAACCCCATGCCACAGCACCGAAACTGCCCGCCATCGCGTCGGCGTCCAGCACCAACAGGATCGGCAGCCCCAGCCGTTGGGCTAGGGTGGTGGCTGACGGTTCGCCATCGTGTAAGCCCATCACCCCTTCGACCAGGATTAAATCAGCCGTCGCGGCAGCTCTGGCCAGACGCCAGGCGGCATCCGCCTCGCCACACATACGAAAGTCAAGGTTCTCGCACGGCTGGCTGGATGCCAGGGCGTGAATCTGCGGGTCCAGAAAATCCGGGCCGCACTTGAACACGCGCACGCGGCGACCTTGCCGGACATGCAACCGAGCCAGCGCCGCAGCGACGGTGGTTTTGCCCTGACCCGAAGCGGGTGCGGCGACCAGCAACGCGGGACACTGCGGCATCAGAATTCAATTCCCGGCATGGCCTGGATGCCGGCCTGAAACGCATGTTTAATCAGCGTCATTTCGGTCACAGTATCGGCGGCGGTGATCAATTCCGGCGGTGCGGCGCGCCCGGTGATGATCAGATGTTGCATGGGCGGGCGGGCGCGAATCGCGGTCAACACCGGTGCCAACTCAAGCCAGCGGTATTTGAACACGTAGGTGAATTCATCAAGCAGAACCAGATCGACCGCCGGATCAGTCAGCGCCTGTTGCGCTTTCACCCAGGCCGCGCGAGCGGCGGCGGCATCGCGTTGTGCATCCTGCGTCTCCCAGGTGAAGCCCTCGCCCATCACCTGCCATTGCACGGCGGGATGTTGCTGGAAAAATGCCGCTTCGCCGGTATCGCTGCGGCGTTTGATGAACTGGATCACCACGGCGCGCAAGCCATGACCCAGCGCCCGCGCTAGTACGCCAAACGCGGCTGAGGATTTGCCCTTGCCGGTACCGGTATGTAGCAAAAACACCCCACGCGCGGTGTGAGCTGCGCTGATTTTTTCATCGACTACCACCTTTTTGCGCTGCATTCGGGCACGGTGACGATTATCGGTCCCGCTCATTCTGCATCGGCCTCAGCGTCAGCGATTTCACCCGCAGGCAGCGGATCATCCGCCAGCACTGCCGCAATGTAATCTTCCGGCAATCGGTATTCAGCGGCCAGTTCGGCGGTGCCCTTGCCGCTGGCGTGAATCGCCGCCAGCCAGCCGGTTAATCCTGTGGTCAATGACCGCCCGGCCCGCTCGCCGCTTTTGGCGCTGGTTTCGCCCTCAGTGACCTCATATTTTTGGATGTAACCGCGCGGCGTCACCATTAAGCCGTGCCGGATGAAAGTATGAGAATTGCCGATCAGCACTGTGGCCAGCATGGCGATGTCGGCATCAGCCATTTGATTCAGCGTGGTAAATTGCAGACTTTGCTTCGGTCGATAGGCCGATTTGACGATAGCGACCGGCGTTTGCGGATGACGATGGCGCAGAAAAATCCGCTGGGCTTCGACGATGTGCTGGACCCGGCGACCGCTTTTCGGGTTATACAGCGCCACCACGAAATCAGCGTAAGCGGCGGCATCCAGACGGCGGGCGATGGTCGGCCACGGCGTCAGCAAATCGGACAGGGAAATAGCGCAGAAATCGTGAGTTAGCGGCGCACCGACCAGCGCCGCGCACGTATTAATGGCCGATGCACCCGGCACGATCTCGACCTGAATCGGTGAATCCGGCGTCCAACCGGCCTGGAATAATACCTCGAACGTCGGCCCAGCCATGCCGTACACACCCGCATCGCCGGACGAGATGATGGCTACTTTTTTACCCCGCTGGGCGTGATCGAGCGCTTCGAGCGCACGATCCAGTTCCTCGGTCATCGCCTTTTTGATGACTTCCTTGCTTTTGACCAGTTCGGCAATCAGGCGAATGTACGTGACGTAACCGATCACCGTATCGGCTTCGGCCAATGCCGCGCGGGCGCGGGCGGTCAGGTGGTCGATACTGCCCGGCCCCAGGCCGATCAGCATAATTTTTCCGGGATTGGTCATAGATTCATCAGGGCAATGGAAACGGTCGCGTTTTTGCCGTCGGGGCCACGGACTTTGTGTTTTTCGATCAGCAAGTGCGCAGCGTTGGTATTGGCAGCCAGCAGCGCCGCCGCTTCCGAGACCGACGGCGTGCCGGTATGGCGGCGCACGATTTCAGAGGGATTGGGGACCGGCACGGCAGCGAGTTCAGCGGTGGAATAATAGCGGATACGCCAGCCATGAGCGGCGGCCAGTTCGGCAAAACCGGCTTCATCGGCCTTGAGGTCGATAGACGCCACCGCCGCGACCTCGGCCAGGTTCGACCCACAAGCGGCTAACGCCTCGGCGATGCATTGCGCGATGGTGGTAGCGGGCGTGCCCCGGTCACAGCCGAGGCCGAGGGCGATTTTCATCCTACTAAACCTAAACGATTCATGGCGATGATTTTAAGCCTATGGCTAGCCTCAAATAGGAGGTACGAAATCCGCCATGGCAGAGCGTAACCCAAGATGCTCGACGAAGGGATCGAAGTCCCGGTCGCTATAGAGCAGCGCAAACCCTGATTCGATGCATCGGGTGGCAATAAGCGTATCAATAGTTTTGCGCACAGTGATCCCCCGCGCCCGCAGCGACCTGAAGTTCCTTGCTGCTTGCACTGCGATTTCCACGTCACTAATGCTCACTATGTCCAGCGCGGTCAGCAATTTCTTCGCTTGATTAAAATCTCTTTCGGCGCTGAATCCTTGCAAGACCTCGGCAAGCATCAAATCACCAACGGCCAGTAGCGCGTTGCCCAGCAACTGGTCAAGCCGATCTGTTTGCGCGGTGATAGTCCCCCGAAAGAAATCAATCCAGACGCTGGAGTCGACCAGAATCACGAATCAGTTCTCATCGCATCAAGATCGCCTTCCCAGTGCAATTGCCCTCTGTACCGTCGCAGTTCTTCCTGTTGCCGCAGGCGTAACAGGGTGCGCAAACCCATTTCGACGGCTTCACGCTTGGTTTTAGCACCGGTCAGCCGCAAGGCGTCCCGCATCAGTTTGTCGTCAATTTCAATGTTGGTTCGCATAATGTGTACCGAGATGATATTTTTTACACATGCTACGATAGTCATGCTTGCGGCACAAGCGTAGGCGCGCTTCAATCTCGGTTGCAAAAGTTAGGAAAAATTTCACTACAAGCTCATTGGTAAAGCTGGCCGGTAAATCAACAGCTTACCGCGCAATGACTCAGCCAGTTCAGCGGGCAATTCACGGTAACTAATCCACAGCACCGCCGCGAAAGCATTAGGATCAACCGCTTCAAGCCGATCAAACAGCGCTACATTAGCAGGCAGCGGGCCGGTACGACCGTTGGCGTGAGTGCGCCACCAATCCACCCGACCGCCTTCCTGCACCAGCGCCACCGGTTCGTCATTGACTACAGCAGCGCTGGCGCGAACCAGCGTTTCATGCGATGCATCCAGCGTCCAGCCCAATTCCCGCCCCAGCAAATCCACCGCTAACGTCTGCTGCACATCGGAAGCCGTGGTCAGTACCGGCGTTCCACCCAGTACAGTGGCCAGTTGCACCGCCAGCGCATTGGCACCGCCCAAGTGACCTGACAGCACCGGAATGGCGAATTTCCCGGCTTCGTCCACCACCACCACCGCTGGATCAAGCGTTTTATCGCGCAGATGCGGCGCGATCAGCCGCACCACCGCACCGACGGAGATGATGGCAATGATGCCTTCAAAGTCAGCGAAGAGCGCCGGTATTTGCTCGCCGACTTTTCCTTGATAACAACAGGTTGTATCAGGAGCGACACGCTCGGCGTCCGCCCGGAATTTCTCCGGTACGAACAGCCGCGCATCCGGCAAAGCCGCCAGTATTCGACCGGCGAGCGCGATGCCGTGGCGGGTGATGGCGACGATGGCGAGTTTCATACTGCCTGCGTCAAGGCGCGGCGACGGCAGCCTCGGTGTAATGCGCCGCGTGGCCGTCCGGGATTGCGCACCAACAGCAGCGACAAGTAATGCACTGTCTGGCCTTTGAGGCGGGCGATGTCGCGGATGATGCGCTGATCCGGTGCGCCGACTTTTTCGATAAAACAGGCAGAGTCGATCAGGCCGCGCCGCGCCAGCAGTTCGATCACCTCATCCAGCAAGGGCTTGATTTTCATCAAGACCAGGGTATCGAACTCATCCAGCAGATGGTCGATGATTTCGATGCCGTAAGCGGTTGGGATCACCGCAACGGTTTCATCCTCCTCAACCAGCGCCACATCCGCAGCGGCGGCAGCGGCGGCGAAGGACGACACGCCGGGAATGGTTTCCACCACCACGCCGGGGGCCAGTTCGCGCACCGCTCGCGCCAGATGGCGGAATGTGGCGAAGGTTGAGGCGTCGCCTTCAACCAGAAACACCAGATCGCGGCCTTCAGCCAGCAATTCAACGGTGCGACTAGCCGCCCGCGCCCAGGCTTTGCCCAGAAATTCTGGATCGCGGGTCATTGGGAATACCAGTTCCTCGGCATCAGCGGGTTTCGGCAAGCCGCCACGCTCGACGATGGACAGCGCATAGGACGCATCTTCGGCTTTCTTGACCGGATACAGCCAGCGTGCGCCGGAGGTGAGCGCTGCCCAGGCGCGGCGAGTGATTAATTCCGGGTCGCCGGGGCCGAGGGATGCGCCGATCAATTTTCCGTAGCTTTTCATAAGAGTTCCTTGTGGGCAGTGACAATCCACACCGGATTTTGCGCCACCAGACGGTGCAGGTTGAGAATCGGCTGGCTGCGGCTGGCTTGCAGTTGCACCACATCCCAGGCTACGCCCGCCGCTTTGAGTGCAGCGGTCGCCGTGGCGAGATTTTCCAGCGTGACAAAGTTCATGACCAGCCGCCCGCCCGGTTTAAGGCGGGTCAGGATGTGTTCAATGAGTTTGGCCAGTTCCCCGCCAGAACCGCCGATGAAAACCGCATCCGGATCGGGCCAGCGATCCAGACCGTCCGGCGCTTTGCCAAGGCACAGCGTGTAATTGCTGAGTCGAAAGCGGAGCGCATTAGCCTGAGCGTTGGCGGCATCGGCCTGATTTTTTTCAATGGCCCAGACGTGACCGTGTGAAACCAGCCGAGCGCATTCGATGCCGACCGCACCTGAGCCTGCGCCAATGTCCCAGACGATGGCATCGGGTTGTAACCGCAGTTTGGCCAGCGATAGCACCCGCGCTTCCTGTTTGGTGATCAGGCCCTGATCAGGCATTCGCTGCTGATATTCCGCATCGTCCAGCCCAAAGCGAGGCGGTTCAGGCGTGGCGCGGCGCTCAATTAGCAGCACATTAGGTTCGGGAAACTGACGTGCGGCGACGTCGGCCAACGCCAGGCTCGTGAAAACCGCTTCATCCGGCAGCAACAAACGGCAGGCGATGGAGAGATTTATCTCTGCACCGTAGCCAACAGTGAGTAATGCCCGCGCCAGCCGGGCCGGATTGTTGTGCGGGCCGGTGAACACCGCGACGCGAGGATGCCGGGCAATAGCGCGGATCACCGGATACAGGCCATGCTCCGGCGTTGCACCCATGACCCATTCCCCGGCATCCGGGCCATGGCAGGAGGCGATAACGACATCCTGCCACGTTGTTTTGAAGCGAGCGAAAGCCAGTTGCAGGGTCGAAGGCGCAGGCAGCACCGTCACCGCATCGGCTCCAAGCTGAGCAATCAGATAGCGGGCGATGCCGTGACACAGCGGATCGCCGGTGGCTAGCACCGCGACGGAACGGCCTGCCGCTGATGCGGTTTTGATCCAGCTAACGCTCTGGCTCAGGCCGCCGTCCAAATCGCGGACTTCGCACGCAGACGCCAGATGAGCGCGCACCAGTTCCAGGGTGCGACCAGCGCCGATGACTAAATCGACGTTTTTCAGAAGGCTCCGGGTTGCGTCCGGCAAACCGCTCCAGCCATCATCGAGAATGCCGATAATCGTGACAGTAGCGCTCATCAGGCTTCTTCCTGTTCGACCCGACAAATGAACCGCCCTTCAAAATCGCAAACCAGCACCGTTAACCGGTAATCGCCGGGATAGTGGTTTTTCAAGCTGCGGATCGCTTTGATGGCCAACTGACGATGAAAGGCCACAGTCAAGCCCAATTCAGCCAATTGCTCGGCGGCAAAGCGGGCAGTTTCGGCAGCGCGAATGGCGCTAATCACCGTCTCCGGCGCACCCACCGTCTGGGCCGCTTCGGCCAAAATGGCGCGATCTACCGGCGCTCGCCAGGCATGAGTCACTGGCAAACCCTGACACAGCTTGGTCAGTTTGCCGATCATCACCCCAAGGTAAATTGAGGCCAGCCGCCGCTTGAGCGCGGTGCTGAAAGCCGCTTTGACAAAATCGCCCATTTGCACAAAGCAGGACTGGTCCAAATCCGGCAACTGACGCATGGCGAATTGCTCGGTGCGCCCGCCGGTAGTGAAGACTACAGCGGTCTGGCCCTGATTCGCCGCGACATCAATCGCCTGCACCACGCTGGCCCGAAACGCGGCGGTTGAATAAGGCCGGACAATGCCGGTCGTCCCCAGAATGGAAATGCCGCCCAGAATGCCAAGTCGGCCATTCAGCGTTTTTTGGGCGATGATGTCACCGCCAGGCACCGAAATCGTCACTTCCAGCCCTGCCGTTGCCAGCCATTCGGCGGCAATAGCGCGGATATTGGCGCGAATGTTTCGTTGCGGCACGGGATTGATGGCTGGGCCACCGACGGCCAGGCCCAATCCCGGTTTGGTCACCACGCCGACGCCGGAACCGCCTTTCAGCACAATCTCACCAATCTGATCCGGCAACAACCGAACGTCAGCAGTCAGGTGTGCGCCGTGGGTGGCGTCGGGATCATCGCCGGCATCTTTGATCACCACGGCATGAGCGGTGCGAGCGCTCGCCTCCCCCTCGATCTGGCCATCCACAACTGCGAAAGTCGCCTCCTGGCCGTTCGGTAACTGGCAAACAATCTGGCTCGGCACGGTGCCAGTGAGTAAACCTACCGTCGCCGCTCTGGCCGCTGCTGCCGCACACGCGCCCGTGGTGAAACCGGTGCGGTTACCTCGCGCCCGCCGACTATCGCCTTTGGCGACTTTGGCAGGCTTGAGCGCATGGCCGATAATGCTGTCCTCGCTCATGCAACCACTGGGGCCGAACGGGCTTCCGCCAGCGACAACAAGGCATGAATCGCGGCGACCACTAGCGTTGAGCCACCTTTGCGGCCCCGAATCGCTATCCACGGCGTTTCTGTAAGCGTCATCAGCAGGTCTTTCGATTCCGCAGCGGAGACAAAGCCCACCGGCATCCCAAGGATCAGCGCGGGCCGCACCGCTTCGCTGCGGATCAGGCGGATTAGCTCAATCAAGGCGGTGGGCGCATTGCCGATCCCGACAATCGCGCCGTCCAGGGTCCCCAACCGTTGCGCTTTACGCATCGCCTGCACCGCACGGGTGGTGTTTGCAGCGTTCGCCGCCTGAATCACATCAGCATCGGCAATATAGTGATGAGTCGCTAAACCAAAATGCGCCAAACGCGGCTGCGACAACCCGACACAGATCATTTCCACATCGGCGACGAGGGGCGTATTGCCTTTGAGGATGGCCCGTAACCCGGCCTGCATGGCATCGGGATGAAAGGCGGTTAAACCGTTGAATTCAAAGTCGGCGCTGGCGTGAATCATCCGCCGCACCAGCGGCCATTGTTCGGGAGTGTAGCCGTGCGGGCCAGCTTCGGCGTCGATGATGGCGAAAGAATCGTGCTCAATGGCGCGACCCACGGGGGTTAATTGTTCGGTGATGCGGTTAGCGGCAGTCATGGCGGCCTGTGGCGATTAAAGCGGCTCAGTGGAATCGGGCTTGGCTTTACGAAAACGATGGGTAAAAGTGGGGTCGTACAGTTTGGAGCGGCTTAAGGTCGGCCAGTCGGCGGCTCCCAGCGTCGGGCTAATTACAATCATCGCCTGACTGGCGATTTTTTCCGCCTGACACTTGCGTTTGATGTTAGCCAGGGTGCCGCGCACGATTTTTTCCTCACCCGGCCAACTGGCTTTCTGCACCACCAGCATCGGTGCATCCTCCGGCCAGCCCGCTTCGCGCAAGGCGGCCTGTACCTTGTGCAGCAGGGTGATCGACAGATAAATACACAGTGTCGCACCGTGCGCCGCCAGCGCCGCCAGTTCTTCACCGGGCGGCATCGGTGTGCGACCGGCCATGCGGGTCAGAATCACCGTCTGGGTTACTTCTGGCAGGGTCAGGGTTTCGCCCGCTGCCGCCATCGACGCCATCGCCGAGGAAACGCCGGGCACTACGGCCCACCGAATGCCCGCAGCGGTGAGCGGTCGGGTCATTTCGATCAGTGCACCGTACAGACCGGGGTCGCCGGTCTGCAAGCGCACCACCGTTTCATGCCGCGCCGCCTGCTCGATCAGCCAATCGGTCATCGCCTCCAGCGTCATGTCTTTGGAATCGCGGATTTCACAACCGGCTGGGGCATAGCGGGTCGCGGCCTGATCGACCAGCGAACCGGCGAACAGAATGGCTCCCGCTCGTTCGAGCAAGGTGCGGCCTTTGACGGTGATCAGGTCAGGATCGCCAGGGCCTGCCCCGACGAACCAGACCTGGCCGAACGCCTTTTCAGGCATGGGCAACAAACAGCCGCTTTTCAAGCAGCGTAGAACCGTGCAGCTTTCGTAGTGACTTGGCAGCTGCCAGCACTGCGAGATCGACTAATGGTTCCAGAAGAATAACCGTCAGATAGGCACCGCTAAAAGTCGCAATCTGGGTCAGATTTTCCGCACCAAAACCCTGACCGTAAAAGGCCCAGAACGCCACCCAGGCCACGATGCCACCCTGATAAGCCAACGACAGTTTCAGCAGTTGACCATAACCGAGATCGACATAGGCCGTGTGCGCCGGAATGATCTTCTGCGCCAGCGCGGCAATCAGGAACAGCGGGGCCAGCAGCGTGGTGACGTTCATGCCGTATTGCGGCAGGTCAGTCGGCGCGAACAAGACGCCTTGCAACAGCAAGCCAGCGGCCAGACCCAGGGCAGCGGCGGCAGGACCGAGCAACAGCAGCAACGTGGTTCCAAGAATTAGATGCACCTCGGAAACGCCGACCGGCGCATGGGGTAATACCTGGAAACAGCAGAAGGTGAGCAAAGCGGCGATCAGACTGCGGACGGCCAGAGTAGCCAATCCGTACTGCCGAGTGGCCTTGACGACCAGCCAACCGGCGGTGGTGAGAACGGTAGTGGCCGTGGCGTAACTGAGGACAATTTTGGCGCCATCAACGACGCCGGGTTCGATATGCATGGACAACCCTCTTGTGTTCAATCGACCTGGAACGCGAGCCATCGGGGATCAAGTCGCTAGCGGTCGAGGGGTCAATCAAAAGGTTGCCCACCGGCCAAACCCGCGCCCCGGGGCTTGCACCATTTCAGTCTCCTGGGCCGGTCTTCTGGCTTTGCCGTCGATCTCGTCCGCGCCTTCCCGTGGAACCTACACAGTGGCGTGTTGCGGAGTTGTCAGGCTTACAGCAGCGGGGGCTGCGTCGGAATGGCTGGCAGACCAGCGTCACCGACTTCCCGTTTCACACTCTAGGAGTGCACCCAAGATGACGAGATGGTACAGCAATTCAGGGGTTATGTCGTTAGCGGGAGAATTTGACTACGGGAGGAGGCCAGGCGGTTTGGAACATAGAAATAGAATAGGCGCGCAGCTTACTCAATTGCATTAAATGGCTGTATTGACGAACTTGCTGGCTAGCGGGGCGGCAGAGCGTAGCAGGTTGTTATGCAGCGCCAAGTTAGGCTTAAGTTTTCTCGCCAATGGAGTGCAACCTCATGGCCTTACGTGGCGGTAGTGAAATCACTCGCTCCGGGTGCATTGCTTGCTTTTTCATCAGGTCTTCAAAAATAGCATCAATATCATAGTTAAACTGGCGGGCGTACTCATCTCTGAGAACACGGGTTGCGGCAACAATCGGGTCTTTCCACATCTTTAGTTCTCCGTAAGCTCAAGGGGTGTGCAGATTATCGGTGGCTCGTAACCAAGCGCCCGGCAGGTGGCTTCAATTTTGGGCCGAGCGTGGGCGTTTGCGATATGTGTGCAGTTCCAGGTAAGGAGATAGGCGACGCCGTTTACCGCCGCTATCGCTATGTAGTACGCATCCGCCTGGGCTTTCTCTGGAAGCGTATGGCTGTCAATCAGCGCTTGCGCCAATACCCTGACATCCTCAGAGATTTGAAGCAATGGAAGATCAACGATGGCAGCCAAGCGACGTTGCGCCGCCTCTGGATGGCCTCTACTTGCTTCTGATATGACGAGATCAGACGCGAAGACGCTGTATTTCGGCCTCTGTGTCTCCCACCATTCGGCCGTTGTGCTTTGATTTGCCATCGCACGTAAGTCATTGCTCGGTCGAGCGGTCAGATAGCTAAAAATCGACGTTTCAACGTAAACGGTTTCGTTCAACAGCACCCTCCATTGCTTTAACGGCCAAAGTCGGCTTGATCTACGTGGTTGTATGGCGCTTCATGTTGCGCAAGCTGCGGACACCCATCTGCCGCCCCGTTTCGCGGATGCCGCCTAACAGGCTACCTCTTTAAGCATTCAGAAACCAAATCGCGCCATCAGCGGACAATGATCAGATACGGCCAGTAACGGATCGGGATGAGTGCGGTCAGCGGCGCGGGTGCGCCCAAACCGACCGAGCGGCACTTTTTCAGCCGTGGCGCTTGCGGTTCCGCTAAAGGCAATGCCATCCAAGCCCATTGGATTGCGACAACCCAGCGCATCAGGGCTTCGCAAGGCGTTGGTTTCATTCTCGGTCAGTGAACGGGTTTTCGCCGCTTCGCAAAGGGAGGCGGACAATCCTGCGCACCGGATAGGTACCAAGGTCAGTCTGGATGCGGGCGGTTGGCCATCATTAATTTCCCGCCACAAATTTTTAGAACGCACCCCCGGTCGATAGGGGTCCGTGGGATTGCCTACAGGTCGGACCGCTTCACCGGACGGCCGGGCAGCTTCCTGGGCTAGATTGCGGTTAAAGTCTCCCAACAGGATCAGCCGGTCGGCTCCCTGACTGTGCTGCTCTAACCAGGCTTCCAGGGGCTGTAATTGCTCCTGCAAGACCAAACAAGGGGGACTATCGCCCGCCAATTGACCCCGACCATTCGGATCGGTGCTTTCCAGGGGCGAGACACAGCTTGATTTCAGGTGGATATTGAGAAACCGCAGTTGTTGCCCATCCACCCGCAGCCCTAGCGACAATCCCGGTCGAGGGCGATCTTGTGGAGGACGCGCAGGCAGCGACAATGGCGCATACGCCGCACACGGTTCAACCGCCTCGCCCAATGCTCGTCGCCAGGCGAACGCCAAGCGCTGGACGCCATAGCCTTCAAACGAACAGACCTGATAATCCCGGCCACCGTCGGGCAAAATCTCCAACACCGCCGCTTTACCGCTGACTTCCTGAAAGGCGATCACATCGGGCGCTTGCCGCTCAATCACCTCGGCGATCTGCTGGCGACGCCTGTCATAGGCGGCTGCCGTTGGTGGAACAATGCGGCGATTTTCCTGATAGACATCGCACGGCGGCAGTCGAGCTATATCCCACTGAATCGGCGCATCTCGACCCCATTTCAGTTCCCAGCCGGTGGCAGGACCGCTGGGATTCAACTTCCACAATCCATCGTTCCGGTCGCGGGCAAAGCGATTGCTACAAGCAGCAATCCATTGATTGAACAGAGCGCTATCCATATGCCAACCCAGATTCCAGGTCATCACCGACAGTTCACGCGCCTGGAGCGTAGCACTGAGCAGGAACAAAACGAGCGGCGCGGCCCAGTATTTCAGCAAGAAGTTTTTCATGGGATTGGCGAATTCAATCTTCTTTGGCGTAGGATATGACGCTATCAGCGCCAGATGCAAACCGCATCATCACGCGACCTATCTGCAAAAATGGAACTTTATGCCTTGATTATGGCAGGTTTTACTGCCAAAACGCCGTTGTTGGCACGCCGTCCAGGCAGGTGCAGACCCTTCTCCAGTCTCTATACTATTTCTTGATGACCAAGGCTTCCAGGGTCGATGATGTAGGGCCTGTTAGCGCCTGGAAGTAGCCAAAGTGGATTGGGTCGTATGGCGACTCGATTCTACATAGCCCGAAGTCTTACTAACCCCAATATGGAGAGCGGAACCTTGCGTATCGTCGTCGCTCCCGATTCCTACAAAGGCAGTGTTTCGGCCGTGGCTGTCGCTCAGGCAATGGAACGCGGCATCCATCAGGTATTTCCCGCCGCTGCGGTCTACAAAGTGCCTATTGCCGATGGCGGTGAAGGCACGGTCGAGGCGCTGGTCACCGCCACCAGTGGCCAGTTCCGCCAAACCCAAGTCACCGGACCGCTCGGTCAGCCCGTCACCGCGCAATGGGGCATTCTTGGCGATGGTAAAACGGCGGTGATCGAAATGGCTGCCGCCTCCGGACTGCCGCTGCTGACCCCTGAACAGCGCAATCCACGTCTGACCACCACTTTCGGCACCGGCGAACTGCTGCGCGCCGCATTGGATGCCGGTTTGCGCAAAATCATCCTCGGTATCGGTGGCAGTGCGACCAATGACGGTGGAGTGGGCATGGCGCAGGCGCTGGGCATTCGTTTCATCGGCAACGATGGTGCGGAACTGCCCTATGGCGGCGCAGCGTTAGCCGGGTTGAAACAGATTGATCTCAGTGGCCTTGATCCGCGTCTGCGGGATGCTGAAATCACTGTGGCCTGTGACGTGGACAATCCGCTATGCGGGCCGCGCGGCGCATCCGCTGTGTTCGGGCCACAAAAGGGCGCAACGCCGGATATCGTGGCCGAACTGGACGCCGCCCTGGCCCACTTGGCTGATGTCGCCACCCAGGCGACCGGGCGGCAGGCGGCGGATCAACCGGGGGCCGGTGCCGCAGGGGGGTTGGGCGCGGCGATGCTGTTTTTCACGCCAGCGCAACTGCGGCCCGGCGTCGCTATCGTGCTGGAGGCCGTGCAGTTCGCTGAAGTGGTCAAAGGCGCGGCCTTCGTGATCACCGGCGAGGGCCGCACCGATTTTCAGACTGCGTTCGGTAAAGCGCCGGTCGGCGTTGCTAAAGTCGCCCAGCAATTCAAGGTTCCGGTGTTCTGCGTCTCCGGTGCGCTGGGCGAGGGTACCGACACGCTGCTCAGCCATGGTATTGATGCGCTGCTGAGCATCTGCGATAAGCCGATGACGCTGGAAGAAGCAATGAATACCGGTGAAAATCTGATTGAGGCGGCGACCGCCCGCTTGTGCCGAATCATCCGGGCCGTGCAGCCCTAACCCGAAAAACTCTCTCCAACCCAATCAACGTATTTAAGGGGTAATGCCATGGTGCAGGGACCGATGTTACTCGTCATCCTGCTGATCGCCATTGTCATGATCGTGGCGCTCATTTCCCGTTTCAAAGTCCATGCCTTTCTGGCTCTGCTCGCAGCCAGCTTTTTTGTCGGCTTCGCTACCGGCATGAATCCGGTCGAGATAACCAAAACCATCATGAAAGGTTTTGGCGGCACGGCGGAACGCATCGGCATTGTGATCATCGCCGGTACGATTATCGGGGTGTTTCTGGAAAAAACCGGCGCAGCGCTGACCCTGGCCGAAACCATTCTTAAATGGGTCGGCCCGAAACGCCCGGCACTGGCGATGAGCATGATTGGCTATGTCACTTCTATTCCAGTGTTTTGCGATTCGGCTTTTGTGATTCTGTCGGCCCTGAATAAGTCGCTGTCGAAAAAAACCGGGGTGTCAATGGCGGTCATGGCCACCGCGCTCTCGACGGGGTTATACGCCACCCATACCCTGGTGCCGCCAACGCCTGGCCCGATTGCGGCGGCGAATAATCTTCACGCTGATCTCGGCATGGTGATTTTCATCGGTCTGATGGTGGCGATTCCGGTGACGATAGCTGGTTATCTCTGGGCGACACGCTTTGCCAGCCACTATCAAGTATTGGCTGAATCCTCGATGTCTTATGAGGAACTGCGGGCAAAATTCCAAACGCTGCCCAGCGCATTCCAGGCGTTTACGCCGCTGGCCTTGCCGATCATCCTGATTGCCCTCAAATCGGTGGCTAATTTTCCCAGCCTGCCGTTTGGTAGCGGTGCGCTCAAGCTCACGCTCGATTTCATCGGTGAACCGATGGTGGCGCTGCTGCTCGGCTTGTTGTTCTGCTTGAGTCTGGTGCCGAAGTTAAACGAAGAAGTGCTATCCGGCTGGGTCGGCGAAGGCATTAAAGATTCGGCGGCCATTATTATGATCACCGCAGCGGGCGGCTCGCTCGGTGCCTTACTAGCAGCCAGCAAGATCGCTGATTATCTCGGCGCAAGCCTCGCTACCTTCAATCTGGGAATTTTCCTGCCGTTTATTATCGCTGCGGCGCTCAAAACGGCGCAGGGTTCTTCAACTGTGGCGCTCATTACCACCTCGGCCATAGTCTATCCCTTACTGGAATCGCTGGGATTGGCGACACCAATGGGTGCGGTGCTGGCGACCATGGCGGTCGGCTGCGGTGCGATGGTGATTTCCCACGCCAACGATTCTTATTTCTGGGTGGTCTCGCAGTTTTCCGGCCTGAAAGTCGATCTGGCCTATAAATGCCACTCGCTGGGGACGCTGGTGCAGGGTCTGGTCGGGATTGCGGTGGTTTATATCCTGAAAATTATTCTGATTTGACGCCCTCTAAATTGGTCAGCCGTGGCGCAGAAGCCGCCGCCACGGCGCATCAGCTACACTTCAAGTCAGCTTGATCCCACGCGCCGGGCGTTTTTGAGCGCAGCGCCTTTACAGGAGTCGATTCTTATGTCCGATTATGCTCTAAGTCGCCGCCGTTTCCTGACCACTTTGTTGGCCGGTTCCGCCGTACTGACGTTGGGCGATCTGGTGTTGCCGCGTGTGGCTCGTGCGGCCGCCGCCGGGCCGTTCACCCTGCCGCCCCTGCCCTATGCCGATAATGCGTTGAGTCCGGTGATTTCGGCCAACACCATCGGGTTCCACTACGGCAAGCACCATCAGGGCTATGCCACCAAGCTCAATGAATTAGTCGCCGGTAGTCCGATGGCCGATCAGTCGCTAGAAGCGATCATCAAGGCAACGGCTGGTAAAGCGGACCAAGCGGCGATCTTCAATAACGCGGCCCAAGTCTGGAACCATACCTTCTACTGGAACAGTCTGAAACCTAAAGGCGGCGGCAAGCCGACTGGTGCCATGGCGGAACTGATTGATAAATCGTTCGGCGATTACGATAAGTTCAAAACGGAATTCAGCAAAGCCGCGACAGGCCAGTTCGGCAGCGGTTGGGCCTGGCTGGTCAAGGACGGCGACAAGTTGGCCATTACCAAAACCGCCAACGCCGACACGCCCATCGCCCACAATCAAAAACCACTGTTGACGGTTGATGTGTGGGAGCACGCCTATTATCTGGACTATCAGAACCGGCGGGCTGATTACGTCGCTGCTGTACTGGATAATCTGCTCAATTGGGAATTTGCCGCGAAGAATCTGGCCGCCTGAGCGTTGCCACAATCGGCCACATAGTACGGCCATTAAAAAACCCTCTCCCGCGAACGAGAGAGGGTTTGATCAAGCGGCCAATAGCCGGTTACTGAACTTTGACGATCTTAAAATTCTGATCGGGTTCAGACCAACGGATGACGACACTCTTACCGGCCTGTGGGAAGCTGGGCAGGGTGTATTCGCCGCTAACACCTTGCAAGTACTGCTCGCCCAAGGTGGTCACGGTAAAAGCGGCGTTGGCGAATTCCACGCCGTTGGCGAAAGCCCGCAGGGTGTGGCTACCATTGCCAATGCTGTTCCAGTTGACGGTGTAACCAAAGCCATTGTTAGCATCACCGCAAACTGCGGCCGTATCTTCCCGCGTAGTGCCGTAAGCCACCCGCTCACGGGCACCATTGTCAATCTGCACTTCTACGGTGGCGGCATCGCAAATCCAGCCCCGGATCAAGCCAATGCCGCTTTCAAAAGATCCCTGATACGGACTCTCCAGGTTAGCCAGGCTGTTTGCAGCCGGACGGGTGATGCTCGGCAGATTTTGGGGAGTGCCGACAATCACGAAATTCTGATGCGGTTCCGACCAGCGCACGGTGACGCTTTTGCCGGTCTGCGGGAAGTTGGGCAAGGTGTATTCGCCGCTGACGCCCCTTAAGTACTGTTCGCCCAGGGTGGTCACCGTAAAGGTGGTGCTGGCGAATTGGCTACCATCGGCAAAAGCCCGCAGGGTGTGGCTGCCGTTGCCGATGCGATTCCAGTTGACGGTATAGCCAAATCCATTATTGGTATCACCGCAAATAGCCGCCGTGTCTTGGCGTGTGGTGCCGTAAGCCACCCGCTCACGAGCGCCATTATCAATTTGCACTTCTACCGTTTTTGCATCGCAAATCCAGCCACGAATCAAACCAATGCCGCTTTCAAAAGAGCTTTGCCGTGGGCTTTCCAGGTTGGATTTATGGCTACCGCCGCACGCTTGCCCGGCATAGGGCAGTACATCCGGAATAATCTGGATGCCGGTGGAATAAATCTCATCGGGCTTTAGGCTATTGCCGGACGGGAAGGTAACCTCGACAAAGAACCCCTTCCAACCTTTGGCCGGTGCCTGGACTTGACCGACATAGCTGCCATCGACATTTCGAGTCAAAACCTGGCTCGTCCATATCGGGCCGACCGACTCAAGGCGGAAATCGCGAGCATTCGGGTTGGTCGCCTGCCACAGTCGCACTTCCTTCGGCTGGCTGGTCGGCATAACCCGCAGGGTGTCGCCGCCTTCCAGGGTCCAGGTGATTTGTGGGCTGGCGCGATTATTCAGGATGTTATCCATCCACGACAAGGCGGTGACGACGGTATCATCGCTTTGTTTATGATCGGTATTGGGAGTGTAACGCAGCCACTTGGGGCCGGGTAAGTCGCCGTAATAAAGCCGGGAAGAGTCAGTGACGAAGAACTGATCGCCACTGGCATTGAGAACCAACTTGGGCATGGTGTAGCGGTCGCGGTAGGCGTAAGGGTCGACCACCCGCAATAGCTCCTGACCCTGCGGAGTCTGGAAGCGGCAAGGTAAGTCGAACTCCACGTAATCCCTTAAAGCGGGTGCGAAGAAACCGTAAGATTCCCAATGATGGATGAACTGCTGGCCCAGATTCAGCATATCGATGGAGGCCGGTACGATGGCTTTGACGCGCTTGTCGACCGCAGCGGTCAGCCAGGTGGTCCATCCGCGCTTCGAGCCGCCCAGCACCAGGAAATCTTTAACTGTTTTACCCTTGCTGGAGGCTAAATTTTGCACGGTGTCCATCGCCCGAACCGCCGCTTTGGTCATCGCCAGATGCACCGCCCATTCCGGATCGCCAGTGGTCAAAGCCTTGTCCAGACTGTAGCCGAGGATTTCATCTTCCTTGCGCCCCCGTGCGGTTTCATCAGTGAAATACAGCGGCTGATTGGGCACCTGCCGAACCATCGCAATGACCCCGCCAGTGATCACCGCCGCCGCACCCACTTTGGAATCGACATCCTCAAGCAGCTTCTCGCGGTTGGTGCCGCCGTCAATTAACAGCAGGGCCGTATCGGTGCTGTCCAAGCCGAATTGCGGGATGACGATGACCACCTCATGTTCCCAAATCGGCCGATCAACCTCGGCGGCGGAACGCCATTGTTGCGAGGTCATTTTGAGGAAATAAGCGGTGTAACCGACCTGGGTCTTAGTCTTGTACACAGTGTAGCTGTAGTTTGAATCTGGCTTGGCGACATAGCGATCCAGCGCCGTTTCCGCCGCGTGGGCTGCGATTCCGGACAGACCGATCAGCAGCGCGACCAGCCAGGAGGCGGATCGGCAGGGTGATGTGTACTTTCTGAGCATAGTTCAGTGAACCTCCAAAGCCAGACGACGGAAACAAGCCAGTTCAGGACGCCAAGCGTCTCGCCGCATATCGGGTGCGAGTCAGGCGCGCGGCAGCGGTCCGAATCGGGCCTATAATATTCCACGTGGAATAATGGGCAAGTAAGGCCCGCCCTGAGAATAATGCAGCGCGCTACCTGGGAGAACAATGTGTCCTTGATTATTACCGAAACCGAGAACAGCATCGGCACCATCATCATGAATCATGCGACCAAGCGCAATGCCCTGAGCGAAGCGCTGATCGATGAAGTGACGATTACCTTGGACGCTTTTAAAGAGCAGAATATCCGTGCAGTGGTGCTGCGTGCGCCATCTGGCGCTAAAGTCTGGATTCGATTGTTGGAATATTCCACGTGGAATATTCACCCACTTCCGGAAATTGCCTGACTTGAAAATATTCCACGTGGAATATTCGGCGATGGCCTCGCGCATCAGACAGCTAAACTGGATCGGGCTGACGTTTGCCGTGCTAATTGGTGCGCAGCCCGTTCCATGTGGCCAAACATCCGCTTATACAGGGCGCAATAGGGATCTTTTTCAAACAGGCTGCCATGGACAGTGTAAGTCCGCACCGGACAGCCACCGTGGCACAGGGAGAGATAGTCACAGCTTAGGCACTCCCGCTGGATCAGTTGGATAGGGCGTTCGTTAAATTGCTTGCGCGCGGGACTATTTCGCAACAGCTCGCCTAAGCTATCGCAGTCGAAAATATTGCCGTAATGATAATCAGGATAGCTGGTGACCCAGCAATCACATTGCGCTACATAACCCCGTGCATCGATGGAGATTAGAGAGTTCGCGCAGTTGTCGCTCCAGATACAGGGCAATGTAGCCGGTTGGTGGCCGAAGTGTTGCAATAGGGCATCCAGTGGGCCGATTCGCACCCCGCGCTCACGACCGCGCTCTAGCCAGACATCGGCCAGCTCCGTGTAAAATCGACCCAGCGCTTCCACTTCATCAACCGGTAGGGCTTTTTTAGCGCTACTCCCTTCGCCGCCGGGAAAGGGGGTATTAACTTGAAAGTCGGTGATGCCTAGCTCATCAACGAAGTGGCTATAAAACCGTTCAGCACCGATTTCCAGGGTCGCGCGATTAGGAACGGCGATGACCTGGATCTCAATGCCAGCGGCGCGCGCTTCCCTCACTCGCCGCGCCCAGATTTGGTTATAGGTGTCCGGCGCTTGGCCCAGTAACTTGCGGTGCAGGTTAGGGTAGTCCAATGAAGTGCCTACGCTGTTGCCGAACATGTCGGCGATCACCTGATTCCAGCGTGAGCTATAGGCCAACATATTGCTTTGCAAGCTATGCGATACGGTTTTGCCGCGCGCCTCAGCTTCATGGCGGATCAGATCATGCGCCTGTTCGTACCAACTGGGCGGTAACAGCATCGCCTCGCCGCCCTGCCAGTAAATCTCCAGGCTTGCTAACGATTTCTCCACCATATAGTCCAAAACCTTGCGGATCATCTCGCTAAGCCGGTCCAGGGTCAGCCGATCACTGGTTTTATCTTCAAAGCAGTATTCGCAATCTGCGTTGCATTGCAAAGTCGACAGCAGGATCAAAGAGATGTGGCTTTTCATGCCGGTAAATACCTAAGCTTTGGTAGAGAGGGAAAGGATCGTGCAACCAGATGACAAGCCGACAGCGCAAAGCGACGGCGCGTAGGTAGTGATTATGATAGTCTATGGTAAGACCAAGATTTTGCGAGAATATCCCAGGTTGCCCAAAGAATCAGCATTGAGAAAACCGGCCTGGATGCTGCTTTTAAGTGAACGCGACCATAAAATAAGGACGGTGAATTCACTAAAATAGATCAACTTGATTTTGTCGTCGTACCGCGTGGCAAAACCCACTTTTGTAGGACCTAACCGCTAACGAAATTGATGGACCCGACATTTAAGCTCACAGCGCTTGGCATCCAGCCCCAGCAGGATTCGCAGGCAGTCCGGCGCAAACTGGCCAATTTTTTTCAAGGCGGCTCCAGGGAAATCGACGCATTGATTCAGCGTATTCTGACCGATGAATACGTCATTCTTGCCGAGAATCTTCCGCTGAATGTCGGACAAAACCTGCTGCGGATGCTCACCGATGGCGGTTTGAAATGCCGCCTGGAACCGATGCGCCTTACCTTAGCCCCGCTTGAGGCCGATGTTACGCATCATCAATGTCCCGCCTGTGGGCACCGACAGGCTGTGGCGAAGGATGGGACAGATATCTGCGAGCGTTGCGGGGTCGTCGGTCATAGTTATCAAGCCTATACTGAGAAAAAAGAGGCGTTTGAGCGTGAGCGTGAGCGCTTGCAAGGATTGCTGACCCAAAAAAACAAGCTCAGAACAGAGGCGCTCCGGGGTAGGATCAGCAAACAGCAACAAAAGGCTGAGTTGGAATTGCTGACGCGAGCCTTGCGTCAGGCTGAAAAAAATATGGGCATCAGCCCATGGGTTAAGCTCAAAGCCACTCTCAAACCGCGCTTTTTGGCGTCGTTGGCAGGGAGCGTGCTGATCGTTCTGGGAGGCGGTTATCTGGCATGGCAATACTGGCAATCCAATGGCTCGATTCTACCTGAATCAAAGACTAAGCCCCGTTTTGAAATCTCCGCCAGCTCGATCAGCAACGCCGCACTTAAAACGGAACCGGCTGTTGCCCAGGAAAAGCAGAAGTCTGATCCTAGCTCCGCGCCAGTGAGTCCATCGAGCAGTAAAGTCGGTGCGTCTGCGCCAGTTGCAGCCGCGCCAGCTCCCCCTCCTCCAGTTCCCACACCGCCAGTCCGCAGTGAATCTGGCCCGGTTGCGACACCCTCTATCCCTGCGACCGCTCTGCCCGGCAGCGATGCAGGGTTAAATGCTAAAAGCGCCGCATCCAATGCGGTCACAACAACTTCAGAGAAAACAGGCACTGTCAGCACGCCTGATAATCCCCAGGTGAAAGCGACTGCTAGCGCGGCCACGGCTACCGCTATAAGCAGTTCCACCCTCAATAGTTCGATAAATTCCAGCTCATTGATCGAATCTGAAAAGCTCGCACCGATCAGCCCGGAGGTGGCGAACACGACCGCTAAAAGGCCGACGACTGCCACACCGCCGGCTGCTACAGCGCTGATGCCAACAGTAGTTACGCCCGATAATGCCCGGTTAATGGTGGAATGGGTCCGCTATCAAGCGGAAATCGGCGATACGACGGCAGCACTGGATATGCTAAGCCGGGTGGCTGAGTTACTCGAAGCGCAACCGAATCGCTTCTCGGCCGAGCAATTGGATTCCATCAACCACGCCAGGGTCGTCGCTATGGGAGCAATCGCCATGGAGCAACACAAGGAAAAGGCGATGACAGGTGCTCAGGATCAGTGGTTGCAAGCCGCCAGGGTGACTAACGTGATCAGTTCTGCCAGTGAGCGTTCTCTGGCATACGCCAGCCTGGCGCGCTCCTTAAATACCAGCAATGCCGCTAACGCCGGGGACTATTTCAAACGCGCTGGGGAAAACGCCCGCACGATTGCTGATCCGGCGGCCCGCGCGGTGATCTTGAGCGCCCTGGGGCGGGACCTGGCGGCGACCGGGCGCACCGATCAAGCCGGAGAAATCTTCGCTCAAGTCAAAAACATCGTCGCCGATTTATCGACTGAACCAAGCCACTTGATCGCGCTTAGCGCCGTAGCGCAACACTTGGCCGAAGCGGGCGCGACTGTCGCCGCTAAAAACCTGTTGCAGCAACTGGCTGGCATCAAGGTTCAAGGGCCACCGCTGGCGATGATCCAGCATCGGTTGCAAGCACAAAGCGCGCTGGCTCGCACTCTCGCTGTCAATGGCGACGCCAGCACAGCCCGGAGTGAATTTACTGCGGTGTTAAGCGCGGCCGCGACGATCAAAGACCAGACTACACGCGATGCCACTCTGCTCTATCTGGCGCAAATGCTGGTGCGGGCTGGAGATTTGACATCAGCGGATCGTATTGTCACCGACGTTATGCAAAAGCGACAGCCGCCGGGTTCGGCCCGCTGAGGACGATTTCCAACCATGTCGCTAAATTCCCGCTCTGTTAGAGGGGCTGTTATAGTATGTTTCTCGTAGCTTTGTCTTAGCTCAATTCGCCAGCCTGCCTAGCACGAACGGAACCAGTCGCTGTTCATGACCATTCGCAACCTGGATTATCTTTTTAAACCCAATGCTATCGCGTTAATCGGCGATGGCGGCGATGCCGAGATCATCATCGCCCGCAACCTGATGCGGGGCGGTTTTAAAGGACCGATCATGCCGGTCGATCCTAAGCGCTGGGCCTTGGAAGGCGCTTTGGTCTACCGCGATATCGCCGATTTGCCAGTCCCACCGGCCCTGGCCATCATCACCCGGCCCCTGCCGAAAATTCCGCCGCTGATCGAGCAACTTGGCCAGCGGGGGGCGCGGGCGGCGGTTATCTACAGCGATGCGCGCGATCTTAGCGAAAAAGAGCATGCAGCCTTGTGCCAGGCTGTGCTGGACGCCGCCAAGCCTTACCTGTTGCGGGTTCTGGGGCCAAATTCTCAGGGCTATAACGTGCCGCTGGCCAATCTCAACGCCAGCCTCAATCAACAACGGCTGTTACCGGGTCAAATTGCTTTCGTTACTGAATCCGGCACCATTGGCCAGACTGCTGTCGATATCGGCAATCACTACGGGTTCGGTTTCAGCCATCTGATTCATCTGGGCGATGGGCTTGATGTTGATCTGGCTGATATTCTCGATTATCTGGCCGGTGATTATCGGGTACGGGCTATCTTGCTCTATCTGGAGCAGATCAGCGACGCCCGGAAATTTATGTCGGCGGCGAGAAGAGCGGCGCGTGTCAAACCCGTGATTGTGCTCAAACCGCGTCGTTTCCCCGAAACTCCCGACGATACGGTTTATGCTGCTGCGTTTCGCCGCGCCGGGCTGTTGCGGGTGGATGATAGCGATGAACTGCTGCGGATGGTCGAGGTGCTTAAGGCCGCCAAGCTGGTCAATAGCGATCGCCTGGCCATCATCGGCAACAGTGCAAGCATGAGCTTACTGGCTACCGACGTGCTTTATGATTTCGGCGGTCGGCTGGCGCAGTTTTCCGAGGCGACCCAAAGGGGCCTGGAAGGCCTGATTGAGCCAAACACCTCGCCGAATCCGCTCGACCTGGGTGATCAGGCCGACGAAAAGACCTATGGCAAAGCCCTGGATTTGCTTTTTGCCGATCCCGGCGTCGATGGTGTACTGGTCATCAAAACCCCAAGCACCTTTGGCGATAGCACAGCGGTCGCCGAGGCGCTGCTTGGGCGATTGACCAGTCACCGCTGCGTCATCGCCAGCTTCCCCGGTCCGCTGACCGGCGCTGAAGCTCGGCAGCGATTAGGGCGGAAAATACCTACTTATGAGATTGCGGGCAATGCGGTGCGCGCGTTCATGCGCATCGTCCAGTACAAGCAAAACCAGGCGTTATTGATGGAGACGCCGCCGTCCTTGCCGGAGGAGTTCACGGCAGACGTTCCCTTGGCGAAAACCATCATCGCCAAAGCGCTCGCCAGCGGCCGCCATCTGCTCAATGAGTACGAGGCTATGCAACTGCTGAGTGCTTATCGCATTCCGGTGGTGGAGACCCTGACTGCGCGCTCTCCCAACGAGGCAGCAGAGATTGCCGCCCGTCTCGATCAGGCGGTGGCTCTGAAAATCATCTCACCGGATGTGACTAACAAGTCACAGATTGGCGGCGTCGCGCGCTATTTGATTGGCCCCGATGCTGTGCAACAGACCGCCACCGCCATGCTGATGCGCTTGCGCACGGTGGCACCGGCGGCGCGGTTCGATGGCTTTGTAGTGCAACCGATGGTTGCGCGCGATGGTGCCTACGAAATGGCCCTGGGCGTTCGCCCTGGCGGGGGTTTTGGGCCAGTGATTTATTTCGGCCAAGGCGGCACCGAGGCTGACACCATCGACGATTTTACCTGCGGCTTGCCGCCGATTAACCTGCATCTGGCCCGCGAAATTATGGGGCAGACCCGCATTTACAAGCGGCTGCGCTACAGTCTGCTGCGTCGGGCTGATCTTAGCGCCCTGGCCCTGACCCTGGTCAAAATCTCGCAGATGGTAGTCGATTTGGATGAGTTGACCGAATTGCACATCAACCCGCTATGGGTCAATGCCCAAGGGGTGGTCGCGCTCGACGCCAGGGTGCAACTGACGCCAGTGACTGGCATCTCAGCGCCCGCTCAGCGGCTAGCGATTCGGCCTTATCCCAAGGAACTGGAAGAAACTCTCAACCTGGCGAATGGTCGGGAGATGTGGCTGCGGCCGGTTTTGCCAGAGGACGAACCGGCGCTGCACGCGCTGGTTTCGCGCGCCTCTCGCGAGGATCTACGCCGCCGGTTCTTTCAGCCGATCCGGGAGCTTTCCCATGAAATGGCCGCCGGTTTGACCCAGATCGACTATGACCGGGAAATTGCCCTGGTGGCGGCCGAG
>Ga0209573_1000310_pt1 | contig 112061 bp, 104 predicted proteins | sample TNRBio252014_DNA_FD_185870 | JGI IMG/M metagenome (GOLD analysis project Ga0209573, IMG submission 185870) | Wastewater treatment Type I Accumulibacter community from EBPR Bioreactor in Madison, WI, USA - TNR Reactor_6/25/2014_ DNA (SPAdes)... | ecosystem: Engineered > Bioreactor > EBPR >...
GGACCATCACCAGGGCCGATCTCAGCGAGGCGGTCTATCAGGAGGTCGGGCTATCGCGGAGCGAGTCGGCCGAGCTCCTGGAGTCGGTCCTGGGCGAGATCATCGAGGCCCTGGCCGAGGGCGACACGGTCAAGCTCTCCTCGTTCGGCACGTTCTCCATCCGCCAGAAGGGCCAGCGCATCGGCCGTAATCCCAAGACCGGCGAGGAGGTGCCGATCCTTCCCCGCAAGGTCCTGGTCTTCCGCCCGTCGCAGGTGCTGAAGAACCGCATCAAGGAAAGCCGGAGGCCAGAAAAGGTGCCGGAGAAGGTGCCTGGTAGGGCGCCGGGGAACGGGCCCGGCGGCCGCGAATGACGGTCGAGCCGCGCGCCGGGGAGATTCCGGCCAAGGAGCCGGCGCCGTCGGCCGGGACCAAGTCGCCCAGCGCCTTTCGCACCATCACCGAGGTGGCGAGCGAGCTCGACCTGCCGCAGCACGTGCTGCGCTTCTGGGAGACCAAGTTCCCGCAGATCCGGCCGATGAAGCGCCGCGGCGGCCGGCGCTACTACCGCCCGGAGGACGTGGTCCTGCTCCGCGAGGTGCGCCGGCTGCTCTACGTCGAGGGCTACACCATCCGCGGCGTGCAGAAGCTGCTGCGCCAACAGAGCCGCCGGGCGCTCGCCCGCTCGCCGGTGCCGCCGGAGGGTGAGGACGCCGACGCGGCCGAGGATGACGCGGACGCGGCGGAGCCGGGGGCCGGCGAGCCGGGCGTTCGCGCGCAACCGCCGGTGGCGCCGGGCCTCGCCGACGCCGGGCCGGTGAAGGCGCTGGAGGCCGCGGCCGAGGCGGCGGCGCCGTCGCAGCCGCCCAAGTGGCGCCGCGACATGGAGATGTCCACCGTCCTGCGCAAGGAGCTCTACGCGCTGCTGTGCGAACTGGAGGAGCTTCGCGCCCTGCTGCCGTCTTCGGGCCGCGAGCGGCCGGACGAGCCGGGCGGCTGATCCGCCGCCGCGGGTTCGGTCGCTGCATCCTCGCCGAAGCCGCGGGCGTTGCGCGCGCACCCGATGTCTCTATAGTGGCGGCGGTTCGGAGCGTGGCGCAGCTTGGTAGCGCACTAGACTGGGGGTCTAGGGGTCGCCGGTTCGAATCCGGCCGCTCCGACCACGCTCCGCCGCGCCGCCGCGGGGTTCGTCCGCCGCCTCAGGCGGACACACCTCACCCTACGTTTTCGCCGCCCTCACCTTCCCGCTTCGCGGGCCCCTTCCTCTCCCGCTATCGCGGGCGAGGAGATGTGGGGCCACGTCCTTTCTTCCCCCGCAAGCGGAACGGGGGAGCGGGAAGGGCGCCGCTGGCCTCCCTCTCCCGCGCGCGGAACGCGCAAGTGGGAGAGGGGCGGGGTGAGGGCTTTTTCGTCTCAACAGCATGGTTTGAGCCCGCTGGAGTTCTCCGCTCGCAAGGAGTCCCTATAGGCTGAAGGCTCGCATCGCTTGAGGGGACTGGCGTGGCGTGGAAGGATGTGCTGGCGCGGATGGAGGCGATGAAGGCGGCGGGAACCCTCTTTTTGAGCGACCAGCCCTCCTTGGAGGAAGCGCGGCGTCGCGCGGCCCGGGTGGCGGAGGCAACAGAAGCCGAATGACGACGCGGCGGCGTCTGGTCCTGGTGCTCTTGGCGGTCGCAGCGCTGCTGCTTCCCGTAGCGCTGCGTGCGGCCGAGGCGCCGGCGGTCGGCATCGAGGCGTTCTTCGGCAGCTACGAGGGCCGCGCCACCGGCTCCGCCGAGAGCCGCGCCGACGACCGCGACCTCAGCGTCACCATCGGCCCGGCGGACGACGGGGGCTTCGTCGTGAGCTGGGCGACGGCGGTGCGCGGCGAGGGCGGCAAGGACGAGAAGCGGAAGGCCTACACCATCGCCTTTCAGCCGACCCAGCGCCCGGGCGTTTACAGCTCGGCCATGCGCGCCAACGTCTTCGGCGACAAGGTGCCGATGGACCCGTTCAAGGGCGACCCCTTCGTCTGGGCCAGGCTCGCCGGCAAGACGCTCTCGGTCTATGCCCTGATCATCCAGGCCGACGGCGGCTACGACCTGCAGATCTACGACCGGACGCTCGCGCCGGACGGGCTCGACCTGGTCTTCTCCCGCTGGGTGGACCGCCAGCAGGTGGGCGGGCTCACGGCCCGCCTCGTGCGCAAAGGCGGTTGAAGGGATCTGCTCAACATTTGCGCGGCGGTGCCTTCTGCCTGTTTTCTGGGCTTTCCTGCTCGCGGGCGGATCAGTGTCCCGGCTCCCGGCGCCACGAACAGCCTTTTCCAGCACCGGGCAAAGGGGTCGAGGTGACGGCGACGAGTGCATGACGTACGGCGCCCGCCGATGTTTGCCGTGCCGGGCGCTTTGGCACGCTAGATGCAAGAGTAGGCGTGGCAACCAGGGTATTCCCCGCCCTTCGCCCGTCAGGGCTGACGTGTTGCCCCCTCAGAGACCCGGAAGAAACTTCACGGGGCTCGCCGAACCGGCGGGCCCCGTTTTTCTTTGCGCGAACGCGTTTCGCTCTCAGCCGGCTTCCCCGCCGGCGTCGGGCATGCGACATTCGCTCCGCACACCCTGTCGGAGTCCTGCCATGGCCGAAGTGCTGGTCTACGTCACCGCCGCCTCGCGGGACCACGCCGTCCTCATCGGCCGCACCCTGGTCCAGGAGCGCCTGGCCGCCTGCGTCAACGTGCTGGGCCCCATCGCCTCCATCTACCGCTGGGAGGGCGAGGTGTTCGAGGAAGAGGAGGTGGCGTTCCTGGTCAAGACGCGCTCGGAGCTGGTGTCCGCGCTCAGCGAGCGGATCGAGGACCTGCACGACTACGAGACGCCCTGCGTCGTCGCCGTCGAGATCGCCGGCGGCAACCCCGAGTTCCTCGCCTGGATCGGCAAGCAATGCCTCGATCCGGCTGCCATCCCCGACGCCCCGGAGACGGAAGAGCGGCGCTAGCCTGTCCGGTGACCGCGAGACGCCGTGGACGACCGGAACAAGTCCGGCCGTGACGGGAGTAAAAAACCGCACGCAGAAGCGTCGTCGATAGTTACCGGTAGGTTGACGAAAGAAATACCGCGCTCCTAATTCGTCATGGCCGCACTTGTTGCGGCCCATCAACACACCGCCGTGCCGCGATGGACGGCCCGCCACGGGCCGGCACCTCCGACTTGGTCTGCGGCGTCTGCGCGTCTATTCCGCCGGCAGCCGGACCGCCACCACGGCCTGGGCGGCGATGCCCTCCCTGCGGCCGGTGAAGCCCAGGCCCTCGGTGGTCGTCGCCTTGACGCTGACGCGCCGTGTTTCCACTCCCAGCATCTCCGCCACCGCCTCGGCCATGCGCTGGCGGTGCGGCCCGACCTTCGGCCGCTCGCAGATCAGGGTCACGTCGGCGTTGACGATGACGCCGCCGGCGGCCTGCACCAGCCCCGCGGCGTGGCGGACGAAGAGGTGGGAGGCGGCGCCGCGCCAGCGGGGATCGGTGGGCGGGAAGTGGCTGCCGATGTCGCCGGCGCCGATCGCGCCGAGCAGCGCGTCGGTCAGGGCGTGCAGGCCGACGTCGGCGTCGGAGTGGCCCTCCAGGCCGCGGTCGTGGGGCACGGCGATCCCGCAGAGCATGACCGCGTCGCCGGGGCCGAAGCGGTGGACGTCGAAGCCGGTGCCGACCCGGGTCTCGGTGGCGGCGAGCAGCCGCTCGGCGCGGTGGAAGTCCTCGGGCGTGGTCAGCTTCACGTTGTCCTCGTCTCCCTCGACCAGGGCCACGGCCAGCCCCGCCGCCTCGGCGAGGGCGGCGTCGTCGGTCAGTGCCTGCCCGGAAAACCGCCGGTGCGCGTCCAGGATGGGGCGGAAGCGGAAGCCCTGCGGCGTCTGCGCCCGCCACAGCCCGGCGCGCTCCACCGTGCCGGAGACCAGCGGTGGCGCCTGCGCGCCGGGATCCGCCCGCTTCAGCGTATCGACGACGGCGAGCGCCGGGATCGCCGCCGGTGCTTCCTCCAGCGCGCCCAGCACCCGCGACAGCACCGGGCCGGTGACGAACGGCCGGGCTGCGTCGTGGATCAGCACGAACCTGGGGTCGACGCCGTCCAGGCTCTCCAGGCCGAGCCGCGCGGAGTCCTGGCGGGCGGCGCCGCCGGCAACGGGCGGCAGCAGGTCGAGACCGCGGACGGCGTCCCGGTACAAGTCCCCGTCGTCGGGGTGGATGACGACGCGCACGGCGCCGACGCGAGGATGGGCGAGGAAGGCCTGCACGCAGCGGCGCAACACCGGCACGCCCGCGAGCGTCCGGTACTGCTTCGCCGTTCCGCCGCCGGCGCGAACACCGCGGCCGCCGGCGACGATGAGGGCTGCGGCGTCGGTCATCCGCTCTCGCGCACGATGGATCCAGTCCGTGAGCACGGTCGGCCGGGCGGGCTTGCCCCCTCCACGCGGCGGCCTTGCTAAGGCTGGCCCGCCGCGCGAAGGTGGGGGCCGCTGCGGCAACCGACGGCACCCTAGCCGACCATGGAAAATGTTCTACTGAATTGTTCGGCGCTGGCGACGCTGCTGCCGACATCGCTGCAGGCCTTCCGCCGCAGCCCGGCGCCGGACGGCGTCTTCTGGGCGTTGCTCGGCGTCGCCACCGCCGGGCCGCTGGCGTGGGCGGCGGCGCAGGCGGTGGGCGACTGGCCCACCGGCTTCGCCGGCACCCTGTGGCTGACGGTGGCGGCGACCATGTGCCTCTACGTCCTGGTGGCGCTGGCCATGGCCCACGCTTGGCGGCTGGCGCCGCTGGTCGCCGGCTACATGCTGATCCTGGGGCTGCTGGCGACGGTCTGGGCCGGCGCACCCGGGCGCCATCTCGTCGCCGGGGCGGAGGAGGCGGGATGGATGGGCGCACACATCGCCGCCGCGCTCGCCACCTACGGCCTCGTCACCGTCGCCGCCATCGCCGCCTTCGCCACCTGGATCCAGGACCGGGCGCTCAAACGCAAGCAGCCGTCGAAGGTCAGCCGCTTCCTGCCCTCGGTCCGCGATTGCGAACGGCTGCTCGTCCGCCTGCTGATCGCCGGCCAAACCATCCTCGCCCTCGGCCTCGCCACCGGCATGGCGCTGCAGTACCGCGAAACCGGCGCGCTCCTGGTCTTCAACCACAAGACCACCCTCACGTTGGCCGCGTTCGCGGTCCTGGCGGGCCTGCTCGCCGCCTACGGCCTCGGCGGCGTCCGCGGCAAGCGGGCTGCCCGGGTGGTGCTGCTGGCGTACCTGCTGCTGACGCTCGGCTACCCCGGCGTCAAGTTCGTGACCGACGTGGTGATGGCCTGAGCAACACCTGCCTGCCTATCGGGCGGGCAGGCCCTTGCCAAAGATCGTCCTTGCCTATTTAATCGGCAGCGTCATCCGGCCCTGCCGCCGCGCCTCGACGCACCCCATGTCCCCGTGGCGCGGCTCGATCTCGTGCCCGTGACGCGGCGCCAGGCGCCCAGTAACAACGACCCCGGCCGTGCCGAGCGTGCAGGCCAGGGCAAAACGAAGTCCGAAACGTGAGCGGGAATCATGAACAAGCACGTGTTGAAGTTCAGGCGGGCGACGCCGGGTTTGGAGGTGAGTGCGGATGCGGTGCTGAATGCGCTGCCTTCCGTGATCCTCGTGGTCGCCAGCGATCTTGCCATCCTCCATGTCAACAACGCCGCCGAGCAGTTCTTCCAGAGCAGCGCCCAGCACCTGCAGAAGTCGCGTCTCGACGCGCTGCTGCCGGCCGACAGCCCGCTATTTTCGCTGATCCGGCAGGCCCGTGCGACGGGCAGCACCGTTGCCGAATATCACGTCACCCTGTCCAGCCCGCGCGTCGGCCACCACGTGGTCAACGTCCAGGCCGCGCCGGTTCCGGAGATCCCGGACGCGGTGGTCATCTCCTTCCAGGAGCGCTCGGTCGCGGCGAAGATCGACCATCAGCTGACCCACCGCGGCGCGGCGCGGTCCATCAGCGCCATGGCGGCGATGCTGGCACACGAGGTGAAGAACCCGCTGGCCGGCATCCGCGGCGCGGCGCAGCTGCTCGAGCAGGGCGTTCGCCATGAGGACCAGCCGCTGACCCGGCTGATCCGCGAGGAGACCGACCGGGTCTGCGCCATCGTCAACCGCATGGAGGCGTTCTCGGCGAGCGGCCCGCCGGAGCGCTCGGGCGTCAACATCCACGAGGTCCTGGGCCGGGTGCGCGCCTTGGCCGAGAACAGCTTCGGCCGGCACGTCCGCTTCGTCGATCACTACGACCCGTCCCTGCCGCCGGTGTTCGGCAACAAGGACCAGCTCATCCAGGTTTTCCTGAACCTGGTGAAGAACGCCGCCGAGGCGGCGCCGGTCGAGGACGGCGAGGTGACGATCACCACCGCCTACTGGCACGGCGTTCGCTTCGCCGTTGCCGGAAGCCAGTCGCGGGTGGAGCTGCCGCTCATGATCAGCGTTCAGGACAATGGCGCAGGCATCCCGGAGGACCTGAAGCCTCACCTCTTCGAGCCATTCGTAACCTCGAAGCCGAAGGGCAGCGGGCTTGGACTGGCTCTGGTCGCCAAGATCATCGGCGACCACGGCGGCGTGATCGAGTTCGAAAGCGAGCCGCGCCGGACGTCGTTCAGGGTCATGCTGCCGATGTACCCCGACAGGGATAACTGATGTCCAATTACACCGTGCTCGTCGCCGACGACGACGCCGCCATCCGGACCGTGCTGAACCAGGCCCTGGAGCGGTCCGGCTTCTCCGTGCGGGTCACCGGCAACGCCGCCACCCTGTGGCGGTGGGTCAGCGACGGGCAAGGTGACGTCGTCATCACCGACGTGGTCATGCCGGACGAGAACGGTCTCGACCTGATCCCGCGGATTCGCAAGATCCGCCCGGAGCTGCGGGTCATCGTCATGAGCGCGCAGAGCACGCTGATGACGGCGCTGAAGGCAACGGAGCGGGGCGCCTTCGAGTACCTGCCGAAGCCCTTCGACCTCAACGAGCTGATCGGCGTCGTCCGCCGGGCGCTGGAGACGCCGCGGCCGCCGGCGCCGGTGGACGGCGAGGCCGAGGCCGGCGACGAGGGCCTGCCGCTGATCGGCCGCTCGCCGGCGATGCAGGACATCTACCGCACCCTGGCGCGGCTGATGGGCACCGACCTGACCGTGCTGATCAACGGCGAATCGGGGACCGGCAAGGAGCTGGTCGCCCGCGCCCTGCACGACTACGGCAAGCGCCGCAACGGCCCGTTCGTCGCCATCAACATGGCGGCGATCCCGCGCGAGCTGATCGAAAGCGAGCTGTTCGGCCACGAGAAGGGCGCGTTTACCGGCGCCACCCACCGCAGCGCCGGCCGCTTCGAGCAGGCCGAGGGCGGGACGCTGTTCCTCGACGAGATCGGCGACATGCCTGCCGAGGCGCAGACGCGGCTGCTCCGCGTGCTGCAGGAGGGCGAATACACCACCGTCGGCGGCCGCACCCCGATCCGGGCGAACGTCCGCATCGTCGCTGCCACCCACCACGACCTGCGGGTGCTGATCCGCCAGGGGCTGTTCCGCGAGGACCTGTACTTCCGCCTCAACGTCGTGCCGATCCGGCTGCCGCCCTTGCGCGAGCGCACCGGCGACATCCCGGAGCTGGTTCGCCACTTCATGTCGCGGGCCAACACCGAGGGGCTGACGCCGAAGACGTTGGAGACGGCGGCGATGGAGCGGCTGAAGGCCTACCGCTGGCCCGGCAACGTCCGCGAACTGGAGAATCTCGTTCGCCGCCTGACCGCGCTATACTCCGACGAGGTGATCGGCGTCGGCGTGATCGAGGCCGAGCTGGCCGACGCCTCGCCGGCGGCGTCGGAACCGGAGGGAGACGGTCTCGGGCACTCCATGGAACGGCATCTGCGCTCGTACTTCCTGGCGCACGGCGAGGGGCTGCCGGCACCGGGCCTGTTCGACCGGGTCATCCGCGAGGTCGAGCGGCCGCTGATCGCGCTGACGCTGGAGGCGACGCGGGGCAATCAGATCCGCGCGGCGGAGGTCCTGGGCGTCAACCGCAACACGCTGCGCAAGAAGATCCGCGACCTGAGCATCCCCGTCATCCGCGGTGGTGGCCGTTGAACCTGCCGGCCTCCTGGTCGTCCTTTCTCGAGCGCTTCGGCACGTGGTCGCGCCGCGTCGATCTGGAGCGGAAGCTCGCCTTCGGCCTGACGATGGCGGCGGTGCTGTCCGGCGTCGCCACCGTCGCCTCGTGGACCGGCGCCAAGGAGTTCGGCCCGGACCCCGACACCGTCCTCGGCCTGCTGATCCTCGACACCATCCTGCTGCTGGCGCTGGGCGCCCTGGTCGCCCGCCAGCTCGTGCGGCTGTGGACCGAACGGCGCCGGGGGCTCGCCGGCTCCGGCCTGCACGTCCGCCTGGTGCTGATGTTCAGCCTGGTGGCGGTTACGCCGGCGATCCTGGTGGCGGTGTTCTCCGCGCTGTTTTTGAACTTCGGCATCCAGGCCTGGTTCAGTGAACGGGTCCGCACCGCGATCGAGGCTTCGAATGCCGTCGCCCAAGCCTATCTGGAGGAGCACAGGCAGAGCATCCGGGCGGAGGCCTTCGCCATGGCCAACGACCTCAACCGGGAGGCGCCGTCGTTGATGCGCGACCTCAACACCTTCGACGAGCGCCTGGACCTCGAGGCGCAGATGCGCTCGCTGTCGGAGGCGCTGGTGGTGGACGGCAGCGGCCGGGTGGTCGCGACCTCGCCGCTCAGCCTGACACTGGAGCTGGAGCTCGTCCCGTGGGCGGCGATCGAGCAGGCCAACCTCGGCCAGGTGGCGGTGCTCACCAACGAGGACGAACGCGTGCGCGCCGTCGTCAAGCTCAACCGCTTCATCGACGCCTACCTCGTCGTCGGCCGATTCATCGACCCGTCGGTGCTCGAGCACATTTCCCAGACGGAGGTGGCGGTGGCCCAGTACCGCCGGCTGGAGGCCCGCCGTGAGGGCATCCTGATCACCTTCGTCCTGATCTTCGTCGTCGTCGCCCTGCTGCTGCTGCTGGCGGCGGTCTGGATCGGGCTCACGCTGGCGACCCAGATCACCCGGCCCATCAGCACGCTGATCACCGCCGCCGAGCGGGTTCGCAAGGGCGACTTGGCCGTGCGCGTCGAAACGGACGCGGCGACGGTGGACGAGATCGGCACCCTGAGCCGAGCCTTCAACCGCATGACCAGCCAGCTGCAGACGCAGCAGCAGGGCCTGGTGACCGCGAACCAGGTGCTGGACGAACGCCGCCGCTTCACCGAGGCGGTGCTGACCGGGGTTTCGGCCGGGGTGATCGGCCTCGACGCCGACGGCGTGATCGAGCTGCCCAATCGCTCCGCCCTCGAACTCCTCGGCATCACCCTGGAAAGCGCCATCGGCAGGCCGCTGGTGGACATCGCGCCGGAGATGGGCGGGCTGATGGCCGAGGCGATGAACCGGCCGGAGCGGCAGGCGGAGACGGAGGTGAAGCTGCTGCGCGGGGAGCGCGCCTGCACCTTCATCGCCCGGATCGTCGCCGAGCGCTCGAGCGGCGCGACCACCGGCTACGTGCTGACCTTCGACGACATCTCGGCTTTGGTCGCCGCCGAGCGGAAAGCCGCCTGGGCGGACGTCGCCCGCAGGATCGCGCACGAGATCAAGAATCCGCTGACGCCGATCCAGCTGGCGTCCGAGCGGCTGAAGCGCAAATATCTGAAGGAGATTCGCTCCGATCCGGCGACCTTCGCCGCTTGCACCGACACCATCTCCAGGCAGGTCGAGGACATCGGGCGAATGGTGGACGAGTTCTCGGCCTTCTCGCGCATGCCGCGGCCGGAGATGAAGTTGGAGAGCCTGAACGAGCTGGTTCGCCAGGTCGGCTTTCTGGAGCGCAACCGCAATCCGGAGATCCGCGTCGACCTCGACATCCCGGCCCACGAGGTCGTCCTGCGCTGCGACGGCCGGCAGGTCTCGCAAGCGCTCAGCAACCTGGTCAAGAACGCGACCGAGGCCGTGGCCGCGCGCAAGGCGGAGACCGGCGAGGCGCTGCCGCCCGGGCTCATCCGGGTGGCGCTCATGAGCGAGGCGCCGGACGAGAAGCACCGGCGGATCAGCATCGTCGTCGAGGACAACGGCTGCGGCCTGCCGTCCGACCAGCGCGACCGGCTGACGGAGCCCTACGTCACCACCCACGCCAAGGGCACCGGCCTCGGCCTTGCCATCGTCAAAAAGATCCTGGAAGACCACGGCGCGGAGTTGCATCTCGCCGATCGAAAAGGTGGCGGAGCGCGCGTGTCCATGATCTTCTATGCCGTTCGCCCGGCCGTCGTAACCGCCGCGGGCGCCGGGGCCGAGCCGGCGGTGAAGGACGGGCTGGCGTCGACGGTCTCCACCACTGATCTTGCGGCCAATGTCTAGTTCCCCGCAAACCATGGCCGATGACGTTCTCATCGTCGACGACGAGGCGGACATCCGCGCGCTGGTCGCCGGCATCCTCGGCGACGAGGGCTATCAGACGCGGGAGGCGGGCGACAGCGACGCCACCGTCGCCGCGATCACCGCCCGCAGGCCGTCGCTGGTGCTGCTCGACATCTGGCTGCAGGGCAGCCGCCTCGACGGGATCGCCCTGCTCAAGCAGCTCAAGGGCGAGGACCCGGGCCTCCCGATCGTCATCATGAGCGGCCACGGGACGATCGAGACCGCCGTCCAGGCGATCAAGTTCGGCGCCTACGACTTCATCGAGAAGCCGTTCAAGGCCGACCGGATGATGCTGGTCGTCCGCCGCGCCATCGAGGCGGCCCAGCTTCGCCGGGAGAACGAGGAGCTGCGGCTGCGCGCCGAGGCGCAACCGCAGCTGATCGGCACTTCCCCGGTCGTCCATCAGCTCCGCCAGGCCATCGAACGGGTCGCGCCGACCAACAGCCGGGTGCTGATCACCGGCCCGGCCGGCTGCGGCAAGGAGGTGGTCGCCCGGCTGATCCACCTCCGCTCGCGCCGCGCCCAGGGCCCGTTCGTCGTGCTCAACTGCGCATCAATGGCGCCGGAGCGCATGGAGGTGGAGCTGTTCGGGGTGGAGGGTCCGATCGCCGACGGCGATCAACCGCCGCGGCGCGTCGGCACCTTCGAGGCGGCGCACAACGGCACCCTGTTCCTCGACGAGGTCGCCGACATGCCGCTGGAGACCCAGGGCAAGATCGTCCGCGTCCTCCAGGAGCAGGTGTTCACTCGGGTCAACGGCCGCACCCGGGTCGAGGTCAACGTCCGCGTCATCGCCTCCACCACCCGCAACCTCACCGAGGAGATCCGCGCCGGCCGCTTCCGCGAGGACCTGTTCTACCGCCTCAGCGTCGTCCCCGTGCGGGTGCCGGCGCTGAAGGAGCGGCGCGAGGACATCCCGCTGTTGGCCAGGCACTTCATGAACCGGGCGGCGGAAGCGTCGGGACAGAAGCCGCGGGTGATCAGCGAGGACGCCATGGCGGCGCTCCAGACCTTCGACTGGCCCGGCAACGTCCGCGAGCTCAGGAACATCATCGAGCGGCTGTTGATCATGGCGCCCGGCGCCGTCGGCGATCCCATCCGCGCCGACATGCTGCCGATCGAGTTCGACGGCAGCTTCTCCGCCAGCCGCAAGTCCAACCGCAACGCCGAGATCATGGGCCTGCCGCTGCGCGACGCCCGCGAGATCTTCGAGCGCGAGTACCTGCTGGCGCAGGTGACCCGCTTCGGCGGCAACATTTCGCGCACGGCGGCGTTCATCGGCATGGAGCGCTCGGCGCTGCACCGGAAGCTCAAGGCCCTCGGCATCCAGCCCGAGGAGAAGATCCGGGTCGGCGGCGAGTGACGCCCAGCCGGGCCGCGGCCTGATAAGTCGAGAGAGCCTCACGAATGCGGATCATCGTCTGCGGCGCCGGCCAGGTCGGCTTCAACATCGCCCGGCAGCTGGCCCGCGAGGGCAACGACGTCACCGTCATCGACACGTCCCCGGAGCTGATCCGCAGGATCAACGACAACCTCGACGCCCAGGGGGTCGTCGGCCACGCGTCGCGGCCGGACGTGCTGGAGCGGGCCGGCACCGGCGACGCCGACATGATCATCGCCGTCACGCTCGGCGACGAGACCAACATGGTCGCCTGCCAGATCGCCCATTCGCTGTTCGAGGTGCCGGTGAAGATCGCCCGGATCCGCGAGCAGAGCTACCTCGACCCGGCGTGGGCGAACCTGTTCTCCCGCGAGCACCTGCCCATCGACGTCATCATCTCGCCGGAGGTGGAGGTCGCCAAGGCGATCGCCCGCCGGCTCAAGGTGCCCGGCGCCTTCGAGATGATCCCGCTCGCCGAGGACAAGGTCCGGCTGCTCGGCGTCCGCTGCGAGGAGGACTGCCCCCTCGTCAACACCCCGATCAAGCAGCTCACCCAGCTTTTCCCCGACCTCAACATCGTCATCGTCGCGCTGTTGCGGCAGGACCAGACCATCAGGCTCACCGGCGACGACGAGATGGTGGTAGGCGACGACGTCTACTTCGTCGTCGAGACGGCGCAGGTCGCCCGCGCGATGACCGCGTTCGGCCACGAGGAGCCGGAGGCGAGGCGGCTGCTCATGTGCGGCGGCGGCAACATCGCCCTGCTGCTGGCCCAGGAGATCGAGCGCGAATACCCGTGGGTGAACGCCAAGATCATCGAGGCCGACGCCGAGCGCGCCGCCGAGGTGGCGAGCCTGCTCGGCAACACGGTCGTCCTGCACGGCGACGTGCTCGACCCGGAGATCCTGGAGGAGGCGGGCGTCTCTGCGATCGACACGGTGGTCGCCGTCACCAACAACGACGAGACCAACATCCTCTCCTCGCTGCTCTCCAAGCGCCACGGGGCGCGGCGGGCGATCACGCTGCTGAACAAGAGCACCTACGAGCCCCTGATGACGACGCTCGGCATCGACGTCATCGTCAGCCCGCGCAACATCACCGCCTCCAGCATCCTCCAGCACGTCCGCCGCGGCCGGATTTATTCCGTGCATACGCTGCGGGAAGGCTTCGGCGAGCTCATCGAGGCGGAGGCGCTGGAAACCTCCAGCCTGGTCGGCACCCCGCTCAAGGAGGTCAAGCTGCCGCCGGGCGTGATGATCGGCGGCATCGTCCGCAAGGGCCAGGTGGTCAGTCCCCGCGGCAACACCGTCATCCAGAACAAGGACCGGGTGGTCCTGTTCGCGACCTCGGACGCGGTGCGCAAGGTCGAGAAGCTGTTCTCCGTCCGCCTCGAGTACTTCTAGGAGATATCATGGGTGCCCTGAACGCGGCTGGAGGGCGGGTCGAGGCGCAAGCCGGACCCGCCGGCATGCGGCGGATTACGCCTCCGGCTAATCCGCCCTGCGCGGCGGCCGAGGCATCGTGGCGGGACGTGTTCCAGCCGCCCACGCTGGCGTCTCGGCGGGCGCGTCCTGCAGAACGCGCCGGGAGGCACGGCCATGGGTAGGATCGCCTACGCCGGAGGCCGCTACGTCCCGCACGCCGAGGCACGCGTGCACGTCGAGGACCGGGGCTACCAGTTCGCCGACGCGGTCTACGAGGTGATCGCCGTTCACCACGGCCGGCTCGTCGACGAGGCCGAGCACCTGCAGCGGCTCGACCGCTCCCTGCGGGAACTCCGCATCGCCTGGCCGATCAGCGAACGGGCGCTGCGCTTCAAGATCCGCGAGCTGATCCGCCGCAACAGGATCGGCGCGCGGGGCATGGTTTATCTCCAGATCAGCCGCGGCACCGCACCGCGAAACCACGCCTTTCCCAAGGACTGCCCGCCGGTCCTGGTGATGACGGCGAAGAGCCTGCCGCCCTTCGACTACGCCGAGGCCAGCCGCGGCGTCCGGGTGATCACGGTCCCCGACGAGCGCTGGCGCCGCTGCGACATCAAGTCGGTCTCCCTGCTTGCCAACGTCCTCGCCCGGCAGAAGGCGAGCGAGGCCGGCGCCTTCGAGGCCTGGCTCGTGGACGACGACGGGCTGGTGACCGAGGGCACGGCGTCGAACGCCTGGATCGTGACCGGGGACGGCCTGCTCCTGACCCACGCCGCCAGCCACGCCATCCTCAACGGCATCACCCGCCAGGCGGTCCTGCAAATCGCCGCGGACCACGGCGTCGTGCTGCGCGAGGGGCCGTTCAGCGTCGCCGAGGCGAAGTCGGCGGCCGAGGCCTTCCTCACCAGCACCACCTCGCTGGTCAAGCCGGTCACCCGCATCGACGACACGGTCGTCGGCGACGGGCGCCTGGGTCCGCTCACCGCCCGGCTGCTCGACTTCTACGTCGAGCACGTCGGCGAGCATTCCGGCGAGAGGCCCGCCGGCGGCAGCGGCCACCCGGCGTGAGCGTCGGCGCGACCGTGACCCGCGAGCCGGCCGTGCTGGCGCCACCGCAGGCGCTGCTGTTCGACTGGGACAACACCCTGATCGATAGCTGGGCGGCCATCCAGGACGCGCAGAACTACACGCTCGCCTATTTCGGGCTGAAGCCCTGGACGCTGGACGAGGTCCGCACCCGCGTGCGCGGCTCCATGCGCGACACCTTTCCGGCGCTGTTTGGCGACCGCTGGCTGGAGGCCGGCGAGGTCTTCTACGACCGCTTCACCGAGCACCACCTGGACACGCTGAAGCCCCTGCCGGGCGCCGAGGAGATGCTGCGGTGGCTGCAGGCGAGCGGTGTCTACCTCGGCGTCGTCAGCAACAAGAAGGGCGATTACCTCCGCGCGGAGGCCGCCAGGCTAGGGTGGGAGGGGTACTTCGGCAGCATCGTCGGCGCCTTCGACGCCGCCAGCGACAAGCCCGCGACCGACCCCGTGCACCTCGCCCTCGCCGGCAGCGGCGTCGCCACGGGGCCGTCGGTCTGGTTCGCCGGCGACACCGACATCGACCTCGAATGCGCCAGCAACGCCGGCTGCCTGCCGGTGCTGGTCAGGGACGCGCCGCCGGCCCCGGGGGAGTTCGCAGACCACCCGCCGGCCCTCCACGTTCCCGATTGCACGACACTTTTAAACTTCGTGCGGAGCCTGTAAGCTGTTGGCATCAAGCAAGATCCAGCAGCCGGAGGCGGGTTCGGGGGAACCCCGCAGGGGAAGCGGCGTTTCTCAAAGGCCTTGAGCGGCGAGAGCGACGCACTCATTTGTTAATCCAGCAACAGCGGCGAACAAACGAAAAGAGGGGTAGGCCTATGTCCTCGGAAAAATCACAAAATGTCCAGGACGTGTTCCTCAACCACATCCGCAAGAACAAGACGCCCGTCACCATTTTCCTGGTCAACGGCGTCAAGCTTCAGGGGATCGTGACTTGGTTCGATCAGTTCTCGGTGCTGCTGCGCCGCGACGGTCATACGCAGCTCGTCTACAAGCACGCCATTTCCACCGTGATGCCTTCGGTGCAGATACAGCTCTTCGAGCCGGACAAGGAGGCGGCGCCGGCTTGAGCCGCCCGCGACGCCCGAGCGACGGCCCGGTGACGAGCCCCGGTGGCTAAGGACCATCGCCTGCGGGGCCAGGCCGAGAGCTGCATCGTCATCCATCCCGCGTTGAAGTCCGAGGCCGGCAGGGCGCGCCCGCCGGAAGCGCGGCTCGCGGAGGCGGTCGGGCTGGCCGAGGCGATCGGCCTGGAGGTCAGGGCCGCCGAGGTCGTGAGCCTTGCGTCGGTCCGCCCCGGCACGCTCCTCGGCGCGGGCAACGTCGAGCGGTTGGGCGAGCTCATCGCGGAGGAGGGCGAGGCCGACGGGCGGGCGGTCGTCGTCGTCATCGACGCCGCGCTCTCGCCGGTCCAGCAGCGCAACCTGGAGCGGGCGTGGAAGGCCAAGGTCGTCGACCGGACCGGGCTGATCCTGGAGATCTTCGGCGCCCGCGCCCGCACCGCCGAGGGGCGGCTGCAGGTCGAGTTGGCGGCGCTGATCTACCAGCGCAGCCGGCTGGTGCGGAGCTGGACCCACCTGGAGCGCCAGCGCGGCGGCTTCGGCTTCATGGGCGGCCCGGGCGAGGCGCAGATCGAGACGGACCGCCGGCTGATCGGCGAGCGGATCACCCGCATCCGCCTGCAGCTCAAGTCGGTCCGCCGCACCCGGGCGCTGCACCGCCAGGCCCGACGGCGGGTGCCGTACCCGGTGGTGGCGCTGGTCGGCTACACCAATGCCGGCAAGTCGACGCTCTTCAACCGGCTGACCCGCGCCGAGGTCGTCGCCCAGGACCAGCTCTTCGCGACGCTGGATCCGACGATGCGGGCGCTGGCGTTGCCTTCGGGGCGGACGGCGATCCTGTCGGACACCGTGGGCTTCATCTCCGACCTGCCTCACGAACTGGTGGAGGCGTTCCGGGCGACGCTGGAGGAGGTGGTCGAGGCCGACGCCGTCGTGCACGTCCGCGACATCGCCCACCCGGAGAGCGAAGAGCAGAAGGAGGACGTTCACGGCGTCCTGCGCAGCATGGGCCTCACCCGCGTGGTCGAGGGCGAGCTGATCGAGGTGCTGAACAAGTCGGACCTCCTCGCCGCCGAAGAGGTCGAGGTGATGGCCAATCGGATCGCCCGGGGCAACGCCCCCGCGGTGCTGGTGTCGGCCAGGACCGGCGAGGGCTGCGAGCGGCTGCTCGGGGTTCTCGACGAGCGGCTGGCGGCCTCTGCTTCGGTGCTCGACGTGTCGCTTCCGGCCAGCGACGGCGAATCGCTTGCCTGGGTCTACCGCCACGGCCAAGTCGTCTCCCGCGAAGACGCCGACGAGGTGGTGCGGCTGAAGGTGCGGATGGACGCGGACGACGCCGCGAGGCTCGCCCGGCGGCTCTCGTAAAAGTGCCGCGTGTCGATAACGCGTCGTCATCCTTGAGCCGCGACGCGGCGTTGCGATCCACCCCGGGATCCACTGGATTGCTTCGTCGGCTCCGCCGCCTCGCAATGACGGCACGTCGGGCGGATGATTGCCGGCCGGGCCGAGGACACCCATAAGAGCCGTAAGGTCCATGCGCCGTCATGAGCGACATGGAAGCCGTTGCAGAGGATCCGGTTTTGCCGAGTGCTCCCGACACCGACAAGGTGATTGCGATCATGCGCCGCGTCGCGGCGAGCGAGATCATGCCGCGGTTCGGCAACCTCGCCGCGTCCGACATCGCCGAGAAGCGCGGGCCGAAGGATCTGGTCACCATCGCCGATACCGAGGCGGAGCGCGCCCTGGCCGACGCGCTGTTGGCGCTCGTGCCGGGCAGCGCCGCCGTCGGCGAGGAGGCGGTGGACGCCGATCCGGACGTGCTGGAGGCGCTGGGCGGCAGCGCCCCGGTCTGGCTGATCGATCCCGTCGACGGGACAAACAACTTCGCCAACGGCAAGGCCTGCTTCGCCGTCATCATCGGCTACTGCTCCGGCGGCGAGATCCGCGCCGGCTGGATCCACGACCCCGTCGCCGACGTCACCGTGTGGGCGAGGGAGGGCGAGGGCACCTGGATCGACACCGCGGCGGAGCGCCGGCGCCTGCGCCTGCCGCCGCCGAAGTCGGTGGCGCAGATGACCGGCTCGCTCGGCCACCGCTGGACCAAGCGGCTGAAGGAGCGGGTGAAGGCGGGGCTGGGGATGCCGGGGCCGCGGCTGGTTCGCTACGGCTGCACCGGCCGGGAGTACATGGACCTGGCCGCCGGTCGGCTCGACTTCGCCGCCTACACCCGGCTGAAGCCCTGGGATCATGCCGCCGGCGTCCTGATCTACCGCGAGGCGGGCGGCGTCGCGCAGGTCACCGACGCCCGCCGCGAGGCCGACCGGGGCTACCGGCCGCTGCCGGCGATCCTGGAGACGACGCTCCTGCTCGCGCCGAACCACGCCTGCTGGCGCGGGCTCAAGGCGTCCCTCGACCTGCCCGCCTGATACCACTGGGAGAACCACCATGTCCGGCGCCCGCACCGCCTTCGTCGGCCTCGGGGTCATGGGCTTTCCCATGGCCGGCCACCTCGCCCGAGCCGGCCACGGCGTCGTCGTCTACAACCGCACCCGGGCCAAGGCCGACGCCTGGGTCGAACGCCACGGCGGCGCCGCCGCGCCGACCCCAGCGGCCGCCGCCGGCGAGGCGGAGTTCGTCTTCGCCTGCGTCGGCAACGACGACGACCTGAGGGAGGTCATGCTCGGCGACGACGGCGTCCTTGCCGGCGCCAGGCCGGGCACCGTCGTCGTCGACCACACCACCGCGTCGGCGAAGGTCGCCCGCGAGCTCGCCGCCGCGGCCGCGGAACGCTCGCTCTCCTTCCTCGACGCGCCCGTCTCCGGCGGCCAGGCCGGCGCCGAGAAGGGCGCGCTGACGGTGATGGTGGGCGGCGAGCGGGACGCCTTCGCCCGCGCCGAGCCGGTCATCGCCGCCTTCGCCCGGGCGGTGACGCTGATGGGGCCGTCCGGTAGCGGCCAGCTCACCAAGATGGTCAACCAGGTCTGCATCGGCGGCCTGGTCCAGGCGCTGTCCGAGGCGCTGGCCTTCGCCGAACGCGCCGGGCTGGACGCGTCGCGCGTCGTCGAGGTCATCTCCAAGGGCGCCGCCCAGTCCTGGCAGATGGAGAACCGGGCGCCGACGATGCTGGAGGACCGCTTCGACTTCGGCTTCGCCGTCGACTGGATGCGCAAGGATTTCGCCATCGTCCTCGACGAGGCCCGGCGCAATGGCGCGTCGCTGCCCGTGACCGCGGTGGTGGACCAGTTCTACGCCCGGATCCAGGAGATGGGCGGCGGCCGCTGGGACACCTCCAGCCTGATCCGCCTGCTGCGCTGACGGGACCCGCCGCGCAGCGTCAGCTGCGGGAGGGTCCCGCCGCGCCAGGCCTACAGGATGAAGTCGCCGGCCACCCACTGGCCCGGCGAGGCGCCGCCGTCCTTCACGAGGATCTCCATCTCGGCCGTGGCGTTGTTGGAGTCGGTGTTGACCTGGACGAGGGTGTCCGAGCCGGAATTGACCAATCGAACCTGCCCGACCCCGTTGAACCCGCCTGTCCCCCTGAATGTGAAGGCGTCGTTGCTCCCGCCCGGCCTCGCGTCGATGGTGCTCAGGTCGATCCTGTCGCCGACGGTGCCGCCGGCGCCTTCGAAGTCGTTGATCACGTCGCGCAGGGACGTGCCCGTGGGAGAGTGGCTGACCTTGTCGTAATCGAAGACGTCGTTGCCCGTGCCGCCGTAGATCTGGTCACGGCCGTCGCCGCCGCGGACGGTGTCGTTGCCGTCCTCGCCGCGCAGCGTGTCGTTGCCTGTGTAGCCGGCGACGAAGTCGGCGCCGGTACCGCCATAGAGCACGTCGTTGCCGAGCTTCCCGTACAGCCGGTCGTTGCCCGCCTGGCCGTAAATCGTGTCGTTTCCGTCCGGGGCGCCGGTGTCGTTCTCGCCGCCGTTACCATAGATCACGTCGTTGCCGTTACCGCCGTAGATCACGTCCGCGTCGCTGGGATCGGCGAGGCCTCGCGTCTTGCCCAGGATGTAGTCGTTGCCGTCCCCGCCGTAGATGAGGTCGTTGCCGCCGCCCGATTCGATGGTGTCGTCGCCGCCGTTGCCGTAGATCGTGTCCGCCACGTTGGAAGGGAAGGTCGCGCTGCCTGCGCTTCGCGTCACCCCCGACGAGAGCGCGGTCGTCGTGATCGTGTCGTTCCCGCTCGTCCCGGTATACGTCCCCATGGTCTTTATCCTTCGCTACAGTCTTTATGAGCAGGCCGGCTCGTGCGATGGCCGTTGCTCTGCCTTGAACTCGGCTTATCCCAGGTGGCCGATTTTTGCGATCGTGCGTCGGCGCTCCGCGGCGGTCAACCCGTAAGCGGGGCCACTTGCTTGCGACTTGGCTTCAACCGATCCCCAAGGGAGCCGACCGGCCCCACCGGCCCGGGCCGGTCGAGTACGCGGACCAGGGGCGCCTTCCCGGCTCAGCCGCTGGTGAAGGCCTGGATCCCCGTCTGGGCGCGGCCCAGGATCAGCGCGTGGATGTCGTGGGTGCCCTCGTAGGTGTTGACCGTCTCAAGGTTCATCACGTGGCGGACGACGTGGTACTCGTCGACGATGCCGTTGCCGCCGTGCATGTCCCTGGCGGCCCGGGCGATCTCCAGCGCCTTGCCGCACGAGTTGCGCTTGATCAGCGAAATCGTCTCCGGCGAGCAGCGGGCGGCGTCCAGCATCCGCCCGGCCCGGAGGCACGCCTGCAGGCCGATGGCGATCTCCGTCTGCATGTCGGCCAACTTCTTTTGGATGAGCTGGTTGGCGGCGAGCGGCCGGCCGAACTGGGTGCGGTCGAGGACGTACTGGCGCGCGGCATGCCAGCAGAATTCCGCGGCGCCGAGAGCCCCCCAGGCGATGCCGTAGCGGGCCTTGTTCAGGCAGCCGAAGGGCCCCGAGAGGCCGGCGATCTCCGGCAGGATGCTCTCCTCGGGCACGAACACCTTGTCCATGACGATCTGCCCGGTGGGCGAGGCGCGCATGGAGAACTTGCCCTCGATCTTCGGCGCCGAAAGCCCTTCCATCCCGCGCTCGAGCAGGAAGCCGCGGATGACGCCGTCGAGCTTGGCCCAGACCACCATGACGTCGGCGATCGGCGAGTTGGTGATCCACGACTTGGTGCCGGTCAGCACGTAGCCGCCCGGCGCCCGCGTCGCCTTCGAGCGCATGCCGCCGGGATCGGAGCCGTGGTCGGGTTCGGTCAGGCCGAAGCAGCCGACGAGTTCGCCCGTCGCGAGCCGCGGCAGGTACTTCCGCCGCTGCGCCTCGGTGCCGTAGGTGTAGATCGGGAACATCACCAGCGACGACTGGACGCTCATCGCCGAGCGGTAGCCGCTGTCGACCTGCTCGATCTCCCGCGCCGCTAGGCCATAGGAGACGTAGTTGACGCCGGCACCGCCGTACTCGGGCGGGATGGTCGGCCCGAGCAGGCCGAGGCTGCCCATCTCGCGCATGATCTCGACGTCGAAGCGCTCGTTGCGGTTGGCGAGCAGGATCCGCGGCATCAGCCGCTCGCGGGCGTACTCGCGCGCCGTCCGCGCGACCATGCGCTCCTCGTCGCTCAACTGCTCGTCGAGAAGGAAGGGGTCGTCCCACTGGAACACCGCGGCCATGGGCCCGCCGTCTTCGCCTTTCATCTCGTCACCTCCCTTGCGCCGGCGCCGGCCGCCTGCGGTGCGGCACCGCCGCCAGCCGTGGACCAAGGTTCGTTCGCCCCGCAGGGGAACACCTCCACGGCGGCTCGTTCGTGATCGACGAGCGTTGCAAGCAATTCACAGTTGTCGCGCCAACACAGGCTGTAGTCACTTGCGAATTCGGAATGGGCGAGGCGCAAGCGCTGCAGGGGTCCGAGAAGCGGCCGGTAGCGCCAGGTGCCGTCCTGGAGCCGGGCGCCCGCCGGCGGCTCCATCCCGGCGCCGCTGCCCGAGACCCGTGCCTCGTCGAGGACCAACGTTTGGCCCGCCACCCGCCAGTCCTCGCTCCAAACAGTCTTCTCGACCGAGTGCGTCCAGCTCAGGCTGAACGCTTCCGCCGGAAGCGCGACGAGAAGGGCGCCGGCGGCGAGGCAGACCGGCATCAGCCTCTCACGGCCGTCGTCTGGCGGTGGCGCCAGAAATGGACCGCCGCGGTCAGCGCGCCGAGCGCCAGGCCGACGCTGTCGGTGATTGGCAGCGCCACGACCAGGAAGAAAGCAGCCGCCATCGCCAGCAGCCGCTCCCACCACAGCAGCGGCACGAACAGGTGGCCGATGGCCGAAGCACCCCACAGCGCGATCGCGAGCAACGCCTTCATGATGACGTAGATGGTGTCGGCGACGTCGTCCGTCTGCAGCATCAGGGCGTTGTCGTAGACCGCCATGTAGGGGACGACGAAGCCGGCGATGGCGACGCGCACCGCCTCGATGCCGGTGCGCAGCGGCGCCGACTGGGCGACGGCAGAGGCCGCGAAGACGGCCAGCGCCACCGGCGGCGTCAGGTCGGCCATGATCCCGAAGTAGAAGACGAAGAAGTGGGAGATGATCAGCGGCACGCCGAGCTTCAGCAGCACCGGCCCGACCAGCGATGAGACGATGATGTAGTTGGGGATGGTCGGGATCCCCATGCCGAGCACCAGGCAGACCAGCATGGTCAGGCCTAAGCTGAGGAACAGGCTGTCTCGGCCGAGCGCGACGATGGCCTGGGTGGCGACGCCGGCGAGCCCGGTCAGCGTCATGGTGCCGATGATGATCCCGACCAGCGCGCAGGCGATGCCGACCGGCAGGGCGCTGCGCGCACCGGTGACCATGCCCCGCACCGCCACCCGCAGCGTGTCCCGGCCGCCCGCCGCGGTGAGGTTGAGGGCAACCAGCACGGTGATGAGGGCGACCATCACGTCGATGCCGTAGCGGAAGAACGAGGCCGAGACGATGCCGAGCAGGATCCAGAACAGCACCCGCCATCCAAGCGCGCCGAGGCGGGAGGAGATGCCGCCGCCGAAGATCAGCGCCGCCGTCAGCGCCAGCCCGACGGTGCCGGCGAACAGCGGCGTGTAGCCGGCGAACAGCAGGTAGACGAGGGCGGCGAGCGGCACGACCAGGTACCCTTGGGCACGGATCGCGGCGATGGCGCTGGGGCAGTCCTCGCGGGGGATGCCGACGAGGCCGCGGCGCCCGGCCTCGAGATGGACCATCCACAGGGCGGTCGCGAAATACAGGATCGCCGGGACCAGGGCGGCGAGGCAGACTTGCGCGTACGGGATGTTCAGGGTCTCGGCCATGATGAAGGCGACCGCGCCCATCACCGGCGGCATGATCTGCCCGCCCATGCTGGAGGTGGCCTCGACCGCGCCGGCGAACTCCGGCCGGTAGCCGAAGCGCTTCATCAGCGGGATGGTGAACTGGCCGGTGGTGACGACGTTGGCGACGCCCGAGCCGTTGACCGTGCCCATCAGCGCCGAGGAGATCACCGCCACCTTGGCCGGGCCGCCCTTGGTGTGGCCGACGGTGCCCAAGGCCACGTCGGTGAACAGCCGGATCATCCCCGCCTGCTCGAGGAAGCTTCCGAACAGGATGAAAAGGAAGATGTAGGTGGACGACACGTAGGTCGGGATGCCGTAGATGCCCTCGGTGCCGAAGGCGTACTGGTCGATGACCTGGGACAGCGCGTAGCCGCGGTGGGCCAACGGCGGCGGCAGGTACTCGCCGAAGAGCGCATAGAGGAAGAAGGCGAGGCAAATGATCGGCAAGGCGAGGCCCAGGATCCGCCGCGCCGCCTCGAACAGCAGGACCAGGGTCGCTGCGCCGACCGCGAGATCGAGAGCGGATGGGTCGCCGGCGCGGAGGATCAGCTCGCCCTGGAACAGCCAGTGATAGAAGGCGAGCGCGAAGGCGGCGGTTCCGGCGAACCACAGCGCCGTCCGCGCCCCGAGCGAGCGAGCATGTCCGGCGGCGATGCCGAAGACGGTCAGCGCGAGAAAGCCGACGTGGATGGCGCGGACGATCTGGCTCGGCAGCGGCGAGTAGGCGGCGGTGACGATCTGGAAGGCGCAGAAGGCGACCGCGATCCAGAACAGCGCCCGGCCGGGGGCGAACACGTCCTCCGGCGGCGGCGCGGCCGGGAGGAGCTCGCCCGCCGCCGTCGGCGGTGGCGCCCCCTCACCGGCGCCGGTCGCGGCTATTTCAGGGCGCCCTTCTCGCGGTAGTAACGCTCGGCGCCGGGGTGCAGCGGCACCGGCGAGCCTTCGGTGGCCTTCTCCAGCGCGATCGCGTCCGCCGCGGCATGCGCCGCCTTCAGGTCGGCGAGGTTCTCGAACGTCGCCTTGGTCATGGCGTAGACGGTGTCGTCGTCGAGGTCGGCGCGGGTCACCAGGAAGTTGTTGATCGCGACCGTCGGGATCGCCCCGGCCTGGCCCTCGTAGGTGCCGGCGGGGATGGTCGCGGGCAGGAAGCTCGGGTCGTCGATCCGGCCGGCGACCTCGGCCGGGATGGAGACGACCGTGATTGGCACCGAGGTGGCGAGGTCGCGGATCGAGGCGACGCCGAGGCCGGCCGACTGCAGCGTCGCGTCCAGCTGGCGGTTCTTGATCAGCTCCACCGACTCGCCGAAGGGCAGGTACTGGACGCTCATGTCGTCGTAGCCGAGGTCGGCGGCCGCGAAGACGGTGCGGGCGTTGACCTCGGTGCCGGACTTCGGCGCGCCGACCGAGACGCGCTTGCCCTTGAGGTCGGCCAGCGTCTTGATCCCCGACTCCTTGCTGGCGACGATCTGGATGTAGTTGGGGTAGATCGCGGCGATGGCCCGCACCTTATCCAGCGGCTTGGCGAATCCCATCTCGGCGTCGCCCTTGGCGGCGAAGCCGAGCGAGTCGCCCAGCGTGAACGCCACCTCGCCGCGGCCGGCCTGGATCAGGTTGAGGTTCTCGACCGAGGCCTTGGTCGCCTGCACGGTCACCCGGGCCTGCGGCAGCGCTCGGCCGTAGATCGACGACAGCGCGTTCCCCAGCGGGTAGTAGACGCCGCTGGTCCCCCCGGTGAGGATGTTGATGAACTGCTGGGCGTACGCCGGTGTGGCCACGGCCGCGAGCAGCACCGCGGCGAGGATCGCCTTGTGCATCCGTCTCTTCCTCCCTGTGCCGGCGCGCTCGTTTCGGCGCATCCCGGGTGGAACCTTCGACCCGGGTCGCGGCGGGCGCGCGTTGGCGCTAGTCTGCCACAACCGGAACGCCCGAGGAATTGCCCGCAAGCGGCAGAACAAGCGGCAGAAGAGGAGCACGAGGCCATGCGACACAGCGAAAAGGCGACCTTCGTCGGCGGCGACGGGACCAGCCGGCTCGACGCCCGGCTCGACCTGCCGTCGGGCAAGCCGCGGGCCCATGCCCTCTTCGCCCACTGCTTCACCTGCGGCAAGGACGTCTTCGCCGCCTCGCGCATCGCCGCGGGCCTCACCCGCCACGGTATCGCCGTGCTGCGCTTCGACTTCACCGGGCTCGGGATGAGCGACGGCGAGTTCGCCAACACCACCTTCTCCTCCAACGTCGCCGATCTCGTCGCGGCGGCGAACTGGCTGCGCGAAGAGCACGCCGCGCCCGGCATCCTCATCGGCCACAGCCTCGGCGGCGCCGCCGTGCTGGCCGCGGCCGAGGCCGTGCCCGAGGCGGCGGCCGTCTGCACCATCGCCGCCCCCGCGGAACCGGCGCACGTTCGCAGGCACCTCCGGGTCTCGGCCGACGAGATCGAGCGGGAGGGCCGCGGCGAGGTGCGGCTCGCCGGCCGCCCCTTCACCATCACCCGGCAGTTTCTGGACGACATCGAGGAGCACCGGCTGGAGGGCCGGATCAGGGCGCTGGGCAAGGCGCTGCTCGTCTTCCACGGCCCCCGCGACGAGGTCGTCGGCATCGACAACGCGACCAAGATCTTCGCCGCGGCCAGGCACCCGAAGAGCTTCATCTCGCTGGACGACGCCGACCACCTGCTGACGAAGAGGGAGGACGCGATCTACGTGGCCGACGTCATCGCCGCCTGGGCCGGGCGCTACATCGCCCCGGTCGAAGCCGAGGCGCTGCCGGAGCAGACGGCGCCGGCGGGCAGCGTCGTCGTCGCCGAGGCGGGCGAGGGCGAATTCGCGCAAGCCATCTCGGTCGGCGGCCGCCACAGCCTGCGCGCCGACGAGCCGCTCGATTTCGGCGGCACCGACAGCGGGCCGTCGCCCTACGACTTTCTCCTCGCCGGGCTCGGCGCCTGCACCACCATGACCATGCGGATGTACGCCAGCCGCAAGAACCTGCCGCTGGTGCGCGCCAGCGTGACCCTCCGCCACGACAAGATCCACGCCAAGGACTGCGAGGAATGCGAGACCAAGGTGGGCAAGATCGACCGCATCGCCCGGGAGATCACGCTGGAGGGCGACCTCGACGACGAGACGCGGGCAAAGCTCCTCGAGATCGCCGACAAGTGCCCGGTCCACCGGACGCTCCACGGCGAGATCCTGGTGGAGACGACGCTGAAGGCTTGAGCCCACGGTTCCGTTCCATGGCCTCCGTCACCGGCGGCGTTCTTCCGCGGCGCCCTGCCGCCTCAGGATGTCCAGCAGCCGCTGGCGTGCCGGCGGCGGGGCCCGGCCGTGGGCGCGAAAGACGTTGCGCTCGAGGAAGTACCCGGTGAGCTCCAGCCCGGCCAGGGCCTCGGCGCGGCTGCCGGTGGCGCCGGGCACGATCAGGAAGGCCGGCAGCGGCAGCAGCCGCTGCTGGTAGGGCGCGCCGGCGGTGCGGCTGACCGCCCGGCCGCTGCGAGGCGAAACGTAGGCGAGGTCCTCGGTCGTTCCGGTCGCGGCGCAGGCCGAAAGGTCGAGGCCATAGCCCAGCGCCTGCAACAGCCCGGCCTCCCACTTCACCAGCGCCGATGGCCAGACCGCGTCGTCGGCGAGGCTGCCGAGCACGGCGACGAGGCCGGCGTAGACGCCGTCCTGCGGCTCGCGCTCCGGCAACGCGGCCTCGGCCATGGCGCAGGCGGCGGCGAGCGCCGCCAGACGGGCGGCGTCGTCCAGGACGTCGGGCGAGACGGGTGCCACGGGCTCCCAGGCGACGGTGCCGAGGTGCTCGGCGAGCCGCGCCCGCCAGGTCGCCCTGATCTGCGAGCCGGGCTGAAGGAAGCTTCGGGCGCCGCGGCCGCGGGCGCCGCGGATCAGGCCGCTCTGCCGGCCCCGGCTGCGGGTGAGCAGGGAGATGATCGCCGAGCTCTCGCCGTGGCGGCGGAGCGCCAGGATGATCGCGTCGTCGCTCCACTCCATCGCCCTCGGCGCTCCCTCGGCCCCTCCCGCCGCCCCTTGCCCAAATGAGCGGCAGCCGCACAGCCTTCACGCAGGAATGCTGAAACGGGCGCCGGTATCGCGGTGCAGCACGGTCTAAGCTGAGCGTATCATTACACTTTTGCGACCAGCGTTTTGCACCGCAACTGGCCCGTTTGTTGCGAGTGACCGCCATGTTAGGCTACGGGCCAAGATCGTCCCAGCGGAAGGGGGAAGATAGTGGATAGGCTTGCGGGCATTCACAACATCATGATCACCGAGCCGCATCCGTGCCGGCGCGGGTTCTTCCGTCGGGTGTATGCCCGGGTCGAGGTCACCAACAACGGCGATTACTGGGTGTGGCGGCAGATCGACGAGACGGGGGCGCCGCTGACCGATGCCGAACGCGCTTTCGAAACCGAAGACGCGGCGCTGAACGACGCGGTGAGCCGGCTGCACGGCGAGGCCGTGGTCTAACGTAGGATGCCGTCGAGTTAATACACCGAAACGCCATCGCGAGGAGGGCTCGGTCGTCCGCCTGGACCGTTACTCCTCGTCGTGGCGTTCGAGGCGGTAGGGGTGCTGCGGGTAGATCCCGAGGATGCGCACCTCGCGGGAGAAGAAATCCAACTCCTCCAGAGCCAGCGTGACGTTGTGGTGGTCGGGGTGACCCTCGACCTCTGCGTAGAACTGCGCGGCGTTGAAGCGGCCGCCGACCAGGTAGCTCTCCAGCTTGGTCATGTTGACGCCGTTGGTGGCGAAGCCGCCCAACGCCTTGTACAGCGCCGCCGGGACGTTGCGGACGCGGAAGACGAAGCTGGTCATGCACGGCCCGGACTTGGGATGCGGGAGGATCGGCTCGCGGGCCATGATCAGGAAGCGGGTGGTGTTGTGCTCGGCGTCCTCGATGTTGGCGCGCAGGCTGGTCAGGCCGTAGACGTCGCCCGCGAGCTCCGAGGCGATCACCGCCTGGGTGAGGTCGTCGGCGCGGGCGATCTCCGCCGCCGCACCGGCCGTGTCCACCCGCACCACCGGCTGCAGCCCGAGCTCGGCGATCATCCGCCGGCACTGGTTCAGCGCATGGATGTGGCTGTGGACATGGGTGAGCCCGTCGAGCCGGGCGCCGGGCAGCGCCAGCAGGTGGTGGTTGATGCGCTGGTAGTGCTCGCCGATGATGTGCAGCCGGGAGCTCGGCAGCAGGTGGTGGATGTCGGCGACCCGCCCGGCGACCGAGTTCTCGATGGGGATCATCGCCAGCCCGGCGCGGCCGTCGCGCACGGCGGCGAACGCGTCCTCGAACGAGCGGCAGGGGAGCGTCTTCAGCTCCGGACGGGAGATGCGGCAGGCGAGGTCGGAGTAGGCGCCCGGCTCGCCCTGGAAGGCGATGATGCGGCTTGGGTCGACGCCGGTCGCGGCGGCGGGCTCGCTCATCGTCCGCCCGTCAGCAGCGCCCGGGCGCGCTCCAGGTCTCCCGGCGTGTCGACGCCGAAGGGGACGGTGTCGACCACGGCCGCGTCGATCCGCATGCCGTTCTCGAGTGCGCGGAGCTGCTCCAGCCGCTCGCGCTGCTCGATCACGCCGGGCTTGAGCGCGACGAAGCGGGTCAGGGCCGCCCGCCGGTAGGCATAGATGCCGATGTGGTGGAAGTGCGCGCCCTCGCCCCAGGGCACGGCCGCGCGGCTGAAATAGATCGCCCGGCCGACGTTCGCATCCGCCGCGAGCGAGACCACCGCCTTGACGACGTTTGGATTGTCCCGCTCGCCGGCCTCGGCGATCGGCGAGACCAGCGTGGCGATGTCGACCTCCGGATCGCCGAGCGGCTCCAGTACCGCGCGAACGACCGCCGGATCCACTGTCGGCAGGTCGCCCTGAAGGTTGACGACGACGTCGTGCCGCCCGTCCGGGTCCACCCTGGCCACCGCCTCGAAGATGCGGTCGGAGCCGGACGGGTGGTCGGGCCGGGTGAGCACCGCCGTTCCGCCTGCCGCTTCCACGGCGTCGGCGATGGCCGCCTCGGCACAGGCGACGACCACCGGGCCGACGTCCGCCTCCATCGCCCGCCGCCAGACGTGGACGATCATGGGCGCGCCGGCGATGTCGGCCAGCGGCTTTCCCGGCAGCCTGGTGGAGGCCATGCGCGCGGGGATGACGACGATCGGGCGGGAGGGCGCGGGTACGGGGGCGGACATGGGCGCCGCACATAGCATAAGCGCGATGCGTTGCAACAGATTTGACCAGCCGGGAATTGCGCTGGCCCGCGCCTTGGCGCTACATTCGCCGCGGCCGGCCGGCAGGGGACGGGCGGTCAACGGGACACGGGACGAACAACAACATGCACTTCTCTCTGCTGGAAAAATTCGGTGGCGCGGCCCTGATTTGCGCCTGGCTGCTCTACGGCGCGAATTTCCTCGGCAACACCCTGGTGAGCGTCGACGAGCACGTCTCGCAGCTCCCGGGTGCGGCACCACAGGAGGCATCGGACACGGCGGCCGCGCCCGCCGAGGAGGAACCGGCGGCGGACCTGGGCACGCTGCTCGCCGCGGCCGATCCGGCCGCCGGCGAAAAGGCGTTCGGCAAGTGCAAGTCCTGCCACGGCGTCGAGGCCGGCGGCCCCAACAAGGTCGGGCCGAACCTGCACAACATCGTCGGCGCCGAGAAGGCCCACCTCGGCGATTTCGCCTACTCGGCGGCGCTGGCCGGCATGGACGGGACCTGGACCTACGAGAACCTGGACGCGTTCCTGGCCGACCCCAAGGGCTACGTCCCGGGGACGAAGATGAGCTTCGCCGGCCTGCGCAGGCCGGGAGAGCGCGCCGACGTGATCGCCTATCTGCGCGCCAACACCGAGAACCCGCCGCCCTTGCCGGAGCCGGTGGAGAGGGTCGAGCCGGCGGACGCCGCGATCGTGCCGCCGGCGACCGAGGCGGCCACCGAGGGCGGAGAGCAGGGCGCGACGGACGACGCCGGCGAACCGGCGCCCGGCACGCCTGCGGCAGAGGGAGGCGAGGGGTCTGCCGCCGAGCCCCCGGCCGGGGCGGAATCGAACCAGCAATGAGCATGGACGAGGCCTTCGCCGTCGCCGCCGTCGCCGCCGAGCGCATGGCGGACGCGGTGAGGCCCATCGTCCTCAGCTATTTCCGCGGTTCGGTGCCGACCGACGCCAAGGCCGACCATACGCCCGTGACCGCCGCCGACCGCGACGCCGAGACGCGGATGCGCGAGATGATCGAGGATGCGTTTCCCGGCCACGGCATCCTCGGCGAGGAGCACGGCAGCGTGCGCCTGGACGCCGAGAACGTCTGGGTGCTCGACCCGATCGACGGGACCAAGTCGTTCATCACCGGCAAGCCGCTGTTCGGCACCCTGATCGCGCTGGTGCACCGGGGCAGGCCGGTGGTCGGGGTGATCGACGCGCCGGCGCTGGACGAGCGATGGGTCGGCATCGAGGGCAAGCCGACGACGCTGAACGGCACCGCCGTCGCCGTTCGCCCGTGCCCGGCGCTGGACCAGGCGTGGGTCTACGCGACCGCTCCGGAGATGTTCGTCGGCCCGGACGTCGCTGCCTTCGACCGCTTGCGCCAGGGCTCCCGCGGGGTCGTCTACGGCGCCGACTGCTACGCCTACGGGCTCCTGGCCAACGGGACGGTGGACGTCGTCTGCGAGGCCTCGACCAAGCCCTACGACTACTGCGCGCTGGTTCCTGTCGTGCGCGGCGCCGGCGGGGTGATCAGCGACTGGGCCGGGCAGCCGCTGGGGCTGGGCTCGGACGGGCGCGTGCTCGCCGCCGGCGACGCCGCCGCCCACGCCGCGGCGCTTCAGATTCTCGCCGGTTGACCGACCTGTCTCACGCGCGGTCGGCCGCGTTGCGAAGCCCGCCTTCATCAACCGCCAGCCCCGCGCTTGTGCCGGGGCATCGTGAAGACGTGGATGGCCGCAACAAGTGCGGCCATGACGATAAGGGCTCCCTGAAGGTCCGCGCTGTGGCCGTCATGACCGGACTTGTTCCGGTCATCCATGCGGCGACGGGGGCTCTTGCGGCCAGGCCTGCCGCGCTCCTTGCCTCGCTCGCTTGCCTGTGCCTGGCTTTCCCCGCGGCGGCGGCCGAGCCGGTCATCCACCGCGGCCACGCCATCTCGATGTTCGGCGAGCCGGCGTACCCGCCGGATTTCGAGCACTTCGCCTACGTCAACCCGGACGCGCCGAGGACGGGGGCGATGCGCCTCGGGGTCACCGGCACCTTCGACAGCTTCAACCCGTACGTCATCAAGGGCAACGCGAGCGCGGCCGGCGAGGCGGAGACGCTGACCGTGCCCAGCGCCGACGAGCCCTTCACCCAGTACGGCCTGATCGCCGACGAGATCGTCTGGCCGGAAGACCGCTCCTGGGTCGAGTTCGGGCTGCGCCCCGAGGCTCGCTGGCACGACGGCCGGCCGATCACCGTGGGCGACGTGATCTTCTCTTTGGAAACGCTGAAGACCAAGGGCGCGCCCTTCTATCGCTTCTACTTCGGCGCCGTCGGCAGCGTGACGGAGACCGCGCCGGGCCGCGTCCGTTTCGACTTCAACCAGGCCGGCAACCGCGAGCTGCCGCTGATCGTCGGGCAGATGCCGATCCTGCCCAAGCACTACTGGGAGACCCGCGACTTCGAGCGCTCGACGCTGGAGCCGCCGCTCCTGAGCGGCCCCTACCGCATCACCGCCTTCGAGCCGGGCCGCTTCGTCGTGACCGAGCGGGTCGAAGATTATTGGGGGCGGGACCTGCCGGTGAACGTCGGCCAGAACAACTTCCAGCGCATCCGCTACGAGTACTTTCGCGACGACACCATCCAGCGCCAGGCGCTGAAGGGCGGCGCCGTCGATCTCAGGCTCGAGAACCAGGCGAAGGCCTGGGCGCTCGACTACGATGTCCCGGCGGTGCGGGAAGGCTGGCTCCTGAAGGAGGAGATTCCCCACGAGCGGCCGACGGGGATGCAGGCGTTCGTTCTCAACACCCGCCGCCCGGCGTTCGCCGAGCCCAAGGTCCGCGAGGCCCTGGGCTATGCCTTCGATTTCGAATGGACCAACCGCGTGCTGTTCTTCGGCCAGTACAGCCGCACCGAGAGCTACTTCGCCAACTCCGAGCTCGCATCGCACGGCGTCCCCGAAGGCGAGGAGCTGGCGCTGCTGGAAGAGTTCAGGGGCAAGGTGCCCGAGCGGGTGTTCGGCCCGGCCTACCAGGCACCCGTCACCGACGGCAGCGGCTGGCCGCGGAGGAACCTGGAGACGGCGCTGGCGCTGCTGGGCGAGGCGGGGTGGCACGTCCGCGACATGGTGCTGGTCAACGACGCCACCGGCGAGCCGATGCGCTTCGAGATCCTGCTGGTCAGCCAGGCCTTCGAGCGGGTGGTGTTGCCGTTCGTCCGCAACCTGAAACGGCTGGGCATCGAGGCCAGCGTCCGTCTGGTCGACGAGTCCCAGTACATCAACCGGATGCGCGACTTCGACTTCGACGTCTCGGTGGTCGTCTGGCCGCAGTCGGAGAGCCCTGGCAACGAACAGCAGACCTACTGGGGCTCCGAGGCTGCGGCCACGCCCGGCTCGCGCAACTACGCCGGCATCGCCGACGAGGCGGTGGACGCGCTGATCGCGGCGGTGATTTCGGCGCCGGACCGCGACAGCCTGGTGGCCCGCACCCGGGCGCTGGACCGGGTGCTGCTCTGGAGCTTCTACGTCATCCCCAACTGGTACTCGGGCGTCGACCGCTACGTTTTCTGGAACAAGTTCTCCAGGCCCGAGGTGACGCCGGACCGGGGCACCTCGCTGTCGTTCTGGTGGTTCGACGCCGAGAAGGCGGAGCGGCTGGAGCAGCGCCTCGCCATCACCGACGCCGCGGTCTTGGCCGGCGCCGATCCGGCGGGGGGTGGCGAAGGCGCCGTCTCCGGCGGCGAGGAGCGCGGGCCCGGGCCGCTGGCGTTGGCCGCAGCCGTGGGCGGCCTTGCCGCGATCGGCTACCTGGTGCTGCGCCGGGCAATGCAGCGTCCGGCGGAGACGCGCCGGTGACCGCCTACATCGTCCGCCGGCTGCTGCTGATCGTCCCGACCCTGTTCGCCATCATGGTGATCAACTTCGTGATCATCCAGACGGCGCCCGGCGGCCCGGTGGAGCAGGTCATCGCCCAGCTGACCGGCCAGGGCGCCGACATCACCCAGCGGGTCACCCGCGCCGGCGCCGGCGACACCCTTGGCGGGGCAGGGGGAGCGGCGACCGGTGCCGGGCCGGTCGGCCAGTACCGCGGTGCCCAGGGGTTGGACCCCGAGTTCATCGCCCAGCTGGAGAAGCAGTTCGGCTTCGACAAGCCGCTGCACGAGCGCTTCCTCCAGATGATGGGCAACTACCTCGTCTTCGATTTCGGCGAGAGCTACTTTCGCAACCAGAGCGTCGTCGATCTGGTCCTCGACAAGATGCCGGTGTCGATCTCGTTGGGCCTGTGGACGACGCTGCTCACCTACCTGATCTCGATCCCTCTCGGCATCCTCAAGGCGGTGCGCGACGGCTCGCGCTTCGACGTCTGGTCGAGCGTCGCGGTCATCGTCGGCAACGCCGTGCCGGCGTTCCTGTTCGCCGTCTTCCTGCTCGTGGTGTTCGCCGGCGGCAGCTACCTCGACTGGTTCCCCCTGCGCGGTCTCACCTCCGACAATTGGGACGAGCTGAGCTGGCCCCAGCGTATCGTCGATTACCTCTGGCACATCGCCCTGCCGGTGACGGCCATGGTCATCGGCGGCTTCGCCACGCTGACCATGCTGACCAAGAACTCCTTTCTCGACCAGGTCCACCAGCAGTACGTGATGACCGCCCGCTCCAAGGGCCTCTCCGAGCGGCGGGTGCTCTATGGCCACGTCTTCCGCAACGCCATGCTGATCGTCATCGCCGGCTTCCCCGGCGCGTTCGTCGGCATCCTGTTCACCGGCACGGTGTTCATCGAGATCATCTTCTCCCTCGACGGCCTCGGCCTGCTCGGCTTCGAGGCGGCGTTCAACCGCGACTACCCGCTGATGTTCGGCACCCTGTACTTCTTTTCGCTGGTGGGGCTGCTGCTCAACCTGGTCGGCGACGTGATGTACACCGTCGTCGATCCGCGCATCGACTTCGAGGCGCGGGCGCGATGAGGCAGGCGCGCTCGGGCGAACGGCTGTTCGGGATGAAGGTCACGCCGCTGACCCGCCGGCGGATCGAGAACTTCAAGGCCAACCGCCGCGGCTTCTGGTCCCTGTGGATCTTCCTCGGCCTGTTCGCGCTCAGCCTGTTCGCCGAGTTCATCGCCAACGACCGGCCGATCCTGGTGGTCCACGACGGCAAGCTGTTCATGCCGATCTTCCGCGCACAGCCGGAGACGGCCTTCGGCGGGACGCTGCCGACCGAGGCCGACTTCGGCGACCCCGAGGTGCGCCGGCTGATCGACGAGAAGGGCTGGATGCTCATGCCGCCCGTCCGCTTCAACCACCGCACGGTCGCCTGGGACCTGCCCGAGCCGGCGCCGTCGCCGCCGGACGCGCAGCACTGGCTCGGCACCGACGACCAGGCCCGCGACGTGCTGGCGCGCACCATCTACGGCTTTCGCATCTCGGTGCTGTTCGGGATCACGCTGACCTTCGTCTCGACGCTGGTGGGCGTCGCCGCCGGCGCGATCCAGGGGTACTTCGGCGGCTGGGTGGACCTGACGCTGCAGCGGTTCATGGAGGTGTGGTCGTCGGTGCCGATCCTCTACGTCCTGATCATCCTGGCCAGCATCATCGAGCCGAACTTCTGGTGGCTGCTCGGCATCCTGCTGCTGTTCCAGTGGATGAGCATCGTCGGCGTGGTCCGCGCCGAATTCCTCCGCGCCCGCAACCTCGACTACGTCCGCGCCGCCCAGGCTTTGGGCGCCTCCGACCCGGTGATCATGGCCCGCCACGTGCTGCCCAACGCCATGGTCGCGACCATCACCTTCGTCCCCTTCATCCTCGCCGGCTCGGTGACGGCTTTGACCGGGCTCGACTTCCTCGGCATCGGCCTGCCGCCCGGCTCGGCCTCGCTGGGCGAGCTCCTCGCCCAGGGCAAGGCCAACCTGCAGGCGCCGTGGCTGGGGCTCACCGGCTTCTTCGTCATCGCCCTGATGCTGTCGCTCCTGATCTTCGTCGGCGAGGCGGTGCGCGACGCCTTCGACCCGCGCAAGGCCATCGCCGGCCTGTCCGGTGCGCCGAGCCCGACGGCCAGCGGGCTCGCGGCGCCGGCGGCCGTGCGGGCGGGCGAGTAGCATGCGTCAGGCCGCGGGCGCCGACGGCACGCCGCTGCTGGAGGTCGACGAGCTCTCGGTCTCCTTCGGCCGCGGCGAGCGCGAGGTCAAGGCGGTCGACGGCGCCTCGTTCAGCCTGGACAAGGGCCAGACGCTGGCCATCGTCGGCGAGAGCGGCTCCGGCAAGTCGGTCACCGCCCTCAGCGTCATGCGCCTTCTCCCCGAGCCGGCCGCCTGGCATCCGCGGGGGCGGGTGCGCCTGAACGGCGAGGAGCTGCTGAGCGCGCCGCCCGCGCGGATGCGGGCGCTGCGTGGCGACCGAATGACGATGATCTTCCAGGAGCCGCTGACCTCGCTGAACCCGCTGCACACCATCGAAAAGCAGATGGCCGAGCCGCTCCTGGTGCACCGGGGCCTGAGCCGCAGGCAGGCGCGGGCGCGCGTCCTGGAGCTGCTCGACCTGGTGGGCCTGAGCGAGGCCCGCGACCGGCTCGACGCCTACCCGCACCAGTTCTCCGGCGGCCAGCAGCAGCGGGTGATGATCGCCATGGCCCTGGCCAACGAGCCGGACCTGCTGATCGCCGACGAGCCGACGACGGCGCTGGACGTCACCATCCAGGCGCAGATCCTGACGCTGCTGAAGGACCTGCAGGCGCGCATGCACATGGCGCTGCTGCTCATCACCCACGACCTCGGCATCGTCCGCCAGGTCGCGGAGAGGGTGTGCGTGATGTGCGCCGGGCGGATGGTCGAGCAGGGGCGGGTGGCGGACGTTTTCGGCGATCCCCTGCATCCCTACACCCGCCGGCTGCTGGCCGCCGAGCCCAAGGGCCGGCCCGACCCGGCGCCGCAGGGGGCCGAGGCGGTGATGGCGGCCAGCGACACCCGCGTCTGGTTTCCGATCCGGCGCGGCGTGCTCAGGCGGACGGTCGGCCACGTCAAGGCGGTGGACGGGATCACGCTCACGCTGCGCCGCGGCCACACGCTGGGCGTCGTCGGCGAAAGCGGCTCGGGCAAGAGCACGCTCGGCCGGGCGCTGATCCGGCTGGAGAAGAGCGAGGGCAGGATCGAGTTCGTCGGCCGTGACCTGCAGGGGCTGTCGGCGCGCGAGTTGCGGCCGCTACGCCGGCGGATGCAGATCGTCTTCCAGGACCCCTACGGCAGCCTGTCCCCGCGGCTCTCGGTGGGCCAGATCGTCGAGGAAGGCTTGCGGATCCACCGCCTCGGCGGCACCGCCGACGAGCGCCGGGCGGCCATCGGCGCGGCGCTCACCGAGGTGGGGCTCGACCCGGCGGTGCAGGACCGCTACCCGCACGAGTTCTCCGGCGGCCAGCGCCAGCGCATCGCCATCGCCAGGGCGCTGGTGCTGAAGCCCGACTTCATCGTCCTCGACGAGCCGACCAGCGCGCTCGACGTCTCGGTCCAGGCGCAAATCGTCGAGCTCCTTCGCTCGCTGCAGAAGAGCCACGACCTCGCCTACCTGTTCATCAGCCACGACCTGCGCGTCGTCCGGGCGCTGGCCCACGACGTGATGGTGATGCGCGAGGGCCGCATCGTCGAGCAGGGGCCGGCGGAGGCGCTGTTCGCCGCGCCGAAGGACGCCTACACCCGGGCGCTGATGGCTGCGGCCTTCGCCCACAGCGCGTGATGCGCGAACGGTAGGCGTGATCAGGGAGGCGTAGGAGGTGGGAGAAGTCGGTGACGCCGCCCTCACCCTCCCGCCCCGCGGGCGCGCCCCTCCCTCTCCCACGGCTTCGCCGCGGGCGAGCGCATAAGGGCGCCGCTCATGCCGCTCAACTCCCTCTCCCGCGCGCCGCAGGCGCAAGTGGGAGAGGGTCGGGGTGAGGGACTGCTTCGTCCCGTAACTTGGGGCTCGCCCGCGCCGAGGCGGTCAGGCCTTGGCTTGCGCCGCGACCGCGGCGGCGGCGGCCTTCACCTTCTCCTCGTCGGCGAGGTAGCGGTCGGAGATGACGCCGAGATCGTCGTCGAGCTCGTAGATCCGCGGGATCCCCGTCGGGATGTTCAGCCCGACGATGTCGTCGTCGGAGATTTTGTTGAGGTGCTTGACCAGGGCCCGGAGGCTGTTGCCGTGGGCGGCGATGAGCACCGTCTTGCCTTGGCGCAGGTGCGGGACGATCTCGTTCGACCAGTAGGGCATCACCCGGGCCAGCGTGATCGACAGCGACTCGGTCGAGGGCAGGATCACCGGATCTAGGTGCTCGTAGCGGCGGTCGAACCGCGGGTGCGACGGGTCGTTGACGTCGAGCGGCGGCGGCGGGGTGGAGTAGCTGCGCCGCCAGATCTTGACCTGGTCCTCGCCGAACTTCTTCGTCGTCTCCGCCTTGTTCAGGCCCTGCAGGGCGCCGTAGTGGCGCTCGTTGAGCTGCCAGGCCCGGTAGACCGGGACCCACATCTGGTCGGTCTCCTCCAGGGAGTACCAGAGCGTGCGGATCGCCCGCTTGAGCACCGAGGTGAAGGCGATGTCGAACTTGAAGCCTTCCTTGGCGAGCTGCCGGCCGGCCCATGCCGCCTCTTCCTGGCCCTTGGGCGAGAGGTCGACGTCGATCCAGCCGGTGAAGCGATTGGCGAGGTTCCACTCGCTCTCGCCGTGGCGGAGCAGTATCAGCGTGGAGGTCATTCGTTGGTCCCTTATCCCCTGGAACGACGCACGCCGTTCCACCCGAGCATCGTCAGCGGCGGAGTTTAGACGCATTGCCGCGGGCCAGCAAATAGGCGCTGCGCCCGCGAACGCGATTGGCCGCCCGGCCGCGGCGCCGGCACGCGCCCCTCAGCTGGGGTAGCCAGCCTCCACTGGAGCCTCTGCCGGAGCCGCCGGTGCGGCCGACGCCGGCGTGCCCCACAGCCGCTCGAGCGAGTAGAACGTGCGGACCTCCGGGCGGAACAGGTGGACGACGACGTCGCCGGCGTCGAGGAGCACCCAGTCGCAGTGGGTTTCCCCTTCGACGGAAACGGTCCCCAGCCCGAGGGCCTTCAGCCGCTCGCGCAGGTTGTTCGTCATCGCGCCGACATGGCGCTGCGACGTGCCGCAGGCGATGACCATGTAGTCCGCGATGCTGGTTTTTCCGCCGAGATCGATGACGACGACGTCTTCCGCCTTGCCGTCGTCGAGGGTGACTTTCACGGCCTCGAGCACGGCCGCGGCGTCTGGGATGGGCCTTGGGCCGAACCGGACGGTCGGGCCCGAAGACGGATCTGTGGTCGCTGGTATGTCCAACTTCCCTCGGTTGGTGAAATCCGCGGCGTCTTATGCGCCGCGCGCCGGCGTCGGCTCGCGGTTGGACCGCTTGGCGCGAATGGAGGTTGCCGAGGCGGGATGGGGGCGGATGTGGAGAAACACCCACGCTGGCGGCTTTCGCCATGCCAGACCCGCCGCCCGAGCCTCGGACACCCTCGACCTCGCGAAGCGCCGTGCCGCAATGCTCGCCTGCGCTTTAAAAGCATAGGACGGGCGCACCAGCACCGCAATGGGAACGAGCGCGAAAATCCGCGGCCACTGCTCCCAGTTGGAGATCTGGACCAGGTTGTCTGCGCCCATCAGCCAGACGAAGCGGACGTCGCGGAACCGCCGGACCAGCACGGAGAGGGTATCGACGGTGTAGATCGTGCCGATCTTGCGCTCGATGGCGGTGACCCGGATTCGCGGATGGCGGGCGACGGCCCGGGCCTGCTCGACGCGAGTCTGGAAGGGGGCGAGGTCGGCCGTGTCCTTCAGCGGGTTGCGCGGGGCCACCATCCACCAGACGGCGTCCAGGTTCAGCCGCTTCAGCGCCGAGAGCGAGATGTGGCGATGGCCGTCGTGCGCGGGGTTGAAGGAGCCGCCGAGCAGGCCGATCGCGCGCATCCGTCTGGCCGCGTCGGCTCAGGCTGTCGGGGAGGCTGCGGACGGGCGCCGCATCAGGGCCGGCACTGCCCGGCGCCGCGGACGACGTACTTGAAGCTGGTGAGCTGTTCCACGCCGACAGGGCCGCGGGCGTGCAGCTTGCCGGTGGCGATGCCGATCTCGGCGCCCATGCCGAACTCGCCGCCGTCGGCGAACTGGGTCGAGGCGTTGACCAGGAGGATGGCGCTGTCCAGCCGGCCGCAGAAGGCCTCGGCGGCGGCGGCGTCCTCGGTGATGATCGCCTCGGTGTGCTGGGAGCCGTGCGCCTTGACGTGGGCGATGGCCTCGTCGAAGCCCTCGACGACGCGCACCGAGAGGATCGCGTCCAGGTACTCGGTGTCCCAGTCCTCTAGTGTTGCCGCGCGGACCCGCGCATCGAGGGCCTGCACCGCCTCGTCGCCGCGGACCTCGCAGCCGGCGTCGATCAGCTCGTCCAGGATCGGCGGCAGCATCCGGTCGGCGACGGCGCGATCGACCAGCAGCGTCTCGGTGGCGCCGCAGATGCCGGGCCGGCGCATCTTGGCGTTGAAGACGACCCGGCGGGCGATATCCGGGTCGGCCGCGGCGTGTACGTAGGTGTGGCACAGCCCTTCCAGGTGCTTGAACAGGGGCACCCGGCTTTCGGCGGTGATGCGCTCGATCAGGGACTTGCCGCCGCGCGGGACGATGACGTCGATGTAGGCGTCCATCCGCAGCATCTCGCCGACGGCGGCGCGGTCGGTGGTCGGCACGAGTTGCGCCGACGCCTCCGGCAGGCCGGCGGCGCGAAGGCCGGCGGCGAGCGCGGCCATGATGGCGCCGGAGGTGGCGAAGCTCTCCGAGCCGCAGCGGAGGATCGCGGCGTTGCCCGCCTTGAGGCACAGCCCGGCCGCGTCGGCGGTGACGTTGGGCCGCGACTCGTAGATCACTCCGATGACGCCGAGCGGCGTGCGCACGCGCTCGATGTGCAGGCCGTTGGGCCGGTCCCAGGCCGCCGTCACCTGGCCCAGCGGGTCGGGCAGGGCGACGATGTCTTCCAGGCCGCGCGCCATCGCCTCGACGCGGCCGTGGTCCAGCGCCAGGCGGTCGAGCAGCGCCGGGGTCAGCCCCTTGCTTCGGCCGGCGTCGCAGTCGCGCCGGTTGGCGTCGAGGATCGCGGTCTCGTCCCTGCGGATGGCCTGCGCCGCCTCGCGGAGCGCAGCATTGCGCGCCTCGGCGGATGAGGTGGCCAGGACGTCGGCGGCGTCGCGCGCCCTGCGGCCGATCTCCTGCATCATCCGGGCGACGTCGGCCGCGGCCGGCGGCGATGGGCGGTCGATGGCTACCAGGTCGGCCGGGCTCATTCGAGTGCGCCTTGATGGAGGGCCAGATCGTCGCGGTGGATCAGCTCGTCTCGTCCACGGTAGCCGAGGCAATCCTCGATTTCACCGGTTTTCTTGCCGATGATCCGGCGCGCGTCGGCGGCGGAGTAGGCGCTGAGGCCCCGGCCCAGCTCGCGGCCGCGCGGGTCCCTCACGACGATGGCGGCGCCCTTGCCGAACTCGCCCTCGATGGCCGTGACGCCGGCCGGAAGCAGGCTCTTGCCGGACGCCAGCGCCCGCACCGCGCCGGCGTCCACGGTAATGCTGCCGGCGGGGTTGAGCGTGCCGGCGATCCAGCGCTTGCGCGCCGCCTGCGGCGAAGCCGCCGGGAGGAACCAGGTGCGCCGGTCCGTCGCGTCGATGCCGGCCAGAGCATGCAGGCGGTGGCCGTCGGCGATGACCATCCGGCAGCCGGCGGACAGCGCGATCCTTGCCGCGGCCAGCTTGGTGACCATCCCGCCGGTGCCGTAGCCCCCGGCGGTGCCGGCGGCCATGGCCTCGATCGCCGGCGTGATCTCGTGCACCTCCGGGACCAGCCTCGCGCCGGCGCCGGTGCGCGGGTCGGCGTCGTAGAGGCCGTCGATGTCGGAGAGCAGCACAAGCGTGTCGGCGCTGACCATGGCGGCGACGCGGGCGGCGAGCCGGTCGTTGTCGCCGAAGCGGATCTCGTCGGTCGCCACCGTGTCGTTCTCGTTGATCAGCGGCACCGCGCCGATGCGAAGCAGGGTCGCCAGCGTGTTGCGGGCGTTGATGTAGCGCCGCCGGTCCTCGCTGTCGTCCAGCGTGAGCAGGATCTGGGCGACGGTGATGGAATGCGCGGCCAGCGCCTCCTGGTAGGCGTGGGCGAGGCGGATCATGCCGGTGGCCGCAGCCGCCTGCTTCTCGTCGAGGTGCAGCGGCCGCCGGTCCAGGCCCAGATGCCCGCGGCCGACCGCGATCGCGCCGGACGAGACGATCAGCACCTCCTGCCCGCGGCCGCGGCAGGCGGCGATGTCCTCGACCAGCGCCGTCAGCCAGTCGCGGCGGATCGCGCCGTCGGCCTCGTCCACCAGCAGCGCCGAGCCGATCTTCACCACCAGCCGCCGGCCGGCGCGGAGGCTGGTCGAACGCCGGTGCGGGCTCATGTCCAGGGGGAGGGCGCCGGCACGCCGTCCTCCTCGGCGGCCCGCGCCGCGGAGATTTCCGCCCACAGCCGGCGAAGCGCCGCCTCGATGCCGGAGCCGCTGACGCCGGAGGTAGCGAGAACCTCGCTGCCGGCGGCGGCCGCCAGGGCTTCGCGCCGCTCGGTCACTTCGGCTTCGCCGAGCGCGTCGATCTTGTTCAGCGCGAGGATCTCGGGCTTGTCCTCCAGCCCCGCACCGTATGCCGCAAGCTCGCCGCGCACGGTGCGGTAGGCGCCGACCACGTCCTCGCTCGTGCCGTCGATCAGGTGGAGCAGGACCCGGCAGCGCTCGATGTGGCCGAGGAAGCGGGTGCCGAGGCCGGCGCCTTCCGACGCGCCCTCGATCAGCCCCGGAATGTCGGCGAGGACGAAGATGTCATCGCCGACGCCCGTGACCCCGAGGGAGGGGTGCAGGGTCGTGAACGGGTAGTCGGCAATTTTCGGCCGCGCCCTGGAGACCGCAGCGAGGAAGGTGGACTTGCCGGCGTTGGGCAGGCCGATCAGGCCGGCGTCCGCGATCAGCTTCAGCCGAAGCCAGATCCAGGCTTCTTCGCCCTCCGTGCCAGGGTCGGCGCGCCGTGGCGCCCGGTTGGTCGAGGACTTGAAGCGGGTGTTGCCGGCGCCGCCGCGGCCGCCGCGGGCGATGACGATGCGCTCGCCGGCGCGTGTCAGGTCGGCCAGCAGCGTTTCCTTGTCCTCGGCGAAGATCTGGGTGCCGACCGGCAGGGTGAGTACTACGTCCTTGCCCCGCGCGCCGGTGCGGTCCGCGCCCATGCCGTGGTGGCCGCGCTCGGCGCGGAAGTGCTGGCGGTAGCGGAAGTCGATCAGGGTGTTGAGGTCGGCCGTGGCCACCGCGATGACGCTGCCGCCGTCGCCGCCGTCGCCGCCGTCGGGGCCGCCGAACTCGATGAACTTCTCGCGGCGGAACGAACAGCAGCCGTTGCCGCCGTGGCCGGCGGAGACGTAGACCTTGGCCTCGTCGAGGAACTTCACCATGGCGGGGAGAGGCAGACCCTCATCGCGAGCCGCGCAGCGACGTGGCGATGTAGGTCGGGTTAGCCGCAGGCGTAACCCGACGGGTGGTGTCGATGGCATGCGTCGGATTACGGCTTCGCCTAATCCGACCTACGGCTTCGTCGGCTGCGCCTCCCGGCAATGACGACGGCCTACGTCAGGCCTGCGGCTCCTGGCGCGGGCTCACCATCACGAACGTGCGCCCGCCGGTGCTCCGGCGAAAGCCGACGTGGCCCTCGATCAGGGCGAACAGGGTGTGGTCGCGGCCCACGCCGACGTTGCTGCCGGGATGGAACTTGGTGCCGCGCTGGCGGATGATGATGTTGCCGGGGATGACCAGCTCGCCGCCGAACTTCTTCACGCCCAGCCTTCGGCCGGCGCTGTCGCGGCCGTTGCGGGAGCTGCCGCCCGCCTTCTTGTGTGCCATTTCGCTCTACTCCTCGGCTGCGTCTTCGCTGGCGCCGTCCGTAGCATCGTTGGGGGCAACGTCGCCCGCGGGCGCCGGTGCCGGTTCGGCCTCGGGGGCCGCTTCGGCCGCCACCGGCGGCTCGCCGCTGAGGCTGATGCCGGCGATGCGCAGCTCCGTCAACTCCTGGCGGTGGCCGCGGGTGCGGCGATAGTTCTTCCGCCGCTTCTTCTTGAAGACGAGGATCTTCTTGCCGCGCTTCTGCGCCAGGATCTCGGCGAACACCGCCGCCTGACCGAGGGCGCCGGCGAGCCTGGGCGCCTCGCCGTCGCCGGCGATCATCAGCACCTCGTTCAACGTCACCGTCGTGCCCGGATCGCCTGCAAGGCGCTCGACCGTCAGCCGATCGTTTTCGGCCACCCGATACATCTTCCCACCGGTGCGAACTACCGCGTACATCGTCCCAACCATGTCTGGTTCTTAGGAAACCGCGCTCATACGCCGCACGGCGGGGCGCGCGCTGAAGCGGTGCACTATATCCGCCGCCGCCGCCGTGTCAAACGCGAAGAGCGCGAGCGATTGCCGCGAGATGTCTCCCCGGCCCTTCCCCTAGGAACGTTAGCAACCCCAGAGTAAAGCTCAAAGGCGCCCCGTAGGTGATGATGGATGGCCGCAACAAGTGCGGCCATGACGGAGAGCTTGTCGAAGTCCTTGTCATGAGCGAACTTGTTCCGGTCATCCCTTAGTACTTCAGGTCGCCGCGCCGCTTCTCAGCTCCCAACGAGGCGCGGCTCTTTTCTGATGTGCCAATGCAAGCAGAGCGATTTCAGCTTCGCCAGCGTCGGCGCAAGTCCTCGCGGTTGAGCCGGAACCAGAGCATCGCCACCAGGGCGGTGGCGTTGACGAAGCGGCCCTCGTCCAGCCAGCGCAGCGCGTCCTCGACCGGCACCGCGAGGACGCGGATGTCCTCGTGCTCGTGCTCCAGGCCGTGGATGCCGCCGACGCCGGCGGCGTCGACGCGTCCGCAGAACAGCGCCAGCGACTCGGTCATCACCCCCGGGCTCAGCAGGAAGCGGCAGACCGGCTCGAGCTCGAGGATCTCGCAGCCGGCCTCCTCCATGGCCTCGCGCCGGGCCACCGTTTCCGGAGCCTCGCCCTCGTCGATGATGCCGGCGACGACCTCCAGCAGCCACGGCGTCATCGTTCCCGCCAGGTGCGGCTCCGTCTGCAACGCCGCGAAGGCGCCGATGCGGAACTGCTCGATCAGGACGAGGACGTCGCGGTCAGGGTCGTAGAGGATGACGGCCACGGCGTGGCCGCGCTCGAACACCTCGCGGCCGGCGGTGTCGCTCCAGCCGCCGGCGAACAGGCGGTGACGCAGGCGGTACTGATCGACGCGAAAGTAGCCGGAGAACACCGTCTCCCGGCTGACGACCTCGACGTCGCCCTCGTCTTCCCCCAGATCCGCCATCGCCGGACCGCTACTTCTGCTTGAGCAGATCGCGAATCTCCTCGAGCAGCACCTGCTCGCGCGGCGGCGGCGGAGCCTCCGCCGGGGGCTCGTCCATCCCCGCCATCCGCCGCATCCGGTTGATCCACTTGACCAGAAGGAACACGGCGAAGGCGACGATCAGGAAATTGATGACGGTGTTGGCGAAGGTGCCGTAGCCGATGACCGGCGCCCCGGCGTCTTTGGCCGCCTGCAGCGAGGGGAAGTCCTGGCCGGTCAGCGTGATGAACAGCCCGGAGAAGTCGACCCCGCCCAGGACGTAGCCGATCGGCGGCATGATCACGTCCTCGACCAGCGAGCTCACGATCTTGCCGAAGGCGGCGCCGATGATGATGCCGACCGCGAGGTCGACGGCGTTGCCCTTGACCGCGAACTCGCGGAATTCCTTGAGGATGCTCATGGCCGCTTCCTTCATCGCGTGCCGCCGGAACCCCCGCCCCGGCGAACGAATTTTTTGAGTCGGGTGAACGGACGAGCGCCCGCGCCTCAGCGGCCGCCGACGAGCTGCCAGCCGCGGCTTTCCATGCACACCCAGAACTGCCGCTTGTCGGCGTAGTTGCCCTGCCCGGCGCCCATCCGGCGGATGCCGTAGGCCTCGGGGCTGCTGGCGCTCGTGTTGGTGGCGCCGACGCTCCGCGTCACGCCTTGCGACCGGCCGAGCATCTCGGTGCTGCGGTTGCAATAGTTGTAGTCGCTGCCGAAGTTCGACGGTTCGCCCTGGCCGACCCAGGCGAAGCCCTCGCTCTCTGGTTCCCGCTCGACCGCCGCCTTGTCGTCGCCGCCGGCACAGCCCGCCAGCAGCAGCGCCGCGACCGCGGCCGCGGCAAAACGCCTCGAAGCTCCCGCCATAGCCTTGATCTCCTCCCTTGCCGGCCGCCTGCAGCGCGCCCCGGTTCGCCGCATCGCCGGCACGACGTCGGGAGCCGCGCGCGGCGCGTTCACCATCCGAGACGCTTATGCCCGTTGGATTTCAAACTCAAGGCCCATCTGAGCGCCGCCCGGTGGCGGAGCCCGGACGGAGCCCGGCGTCATGCCTCGACCGAAACGGAGGAGACCGCCTCCTTGAGGATCTCGGCGCTGCGCCTCAGCGCCGCGTGCTCGTCGTCGTCGAGCTCGGGATAGAGATCGGCGACGATCCCGCTGCGGCCGACGACGCGGGGCAGGGACAGCGCCACCTCCGGCACGCCTTCGACGTCGTCGTTGACGATGGAGACCGAGAACACCTTGTTCTCGTTGTCCTGGATGGCGCGGACGAGCCGGGCGAGGCCGGCGCCGACGCCGAAGTAGGTCGCGCCCTTGCCGTCGATGATCTTGTAAGCGGCGCGCCGCACGCCGTCGTCGATGGAGGCACGCACCGCCTTCGTGATCGGCGCGCGCATCTGCGCGGCGAACACGTCGATGGGGATGGTCCCGGCCCGGGCCGACGACCAGCACAGCACCTCGCTGTCGCCGTGTTCGCCGAGCACGTAGGCGTGCACCGACTGCGGGGCGATGCCGAGGTGGGCGCCGAGCAGCGAGCGGAAGCGGGCGCTGTCCAGGATCGTGCCCGAGCCGATGACCCGCGCCGGCGGCAGGCCCGAGATGCCGGTCGCGATCTGGGTCATGACGTCGACCGGGTTGGTGGCGACGATGAGGATCGTGTCCGGCGCCGCGGCCAGCACCCGCGGGATGATCGCACGGAACACGGCGGCGTTGCGCTCGAGGAGCTGGATGCGGGTTTCCCCCGGCTTCTGGCTGACCCCGGCGGTGAGGATGACCGCGGCGGCGCCGTCCAGGTCCTCGTAGCCCCCTGCGCGGACCGTGAGCGGCGAGGCGAACGGGGCCGCATGGGTGATGTCCTGGGCCTGGGCCACCGCCAGCTTCTCGTTCAGGTCGACGAGCACCACCTCGCTGCCGACGCCCTGCATGACCATGGCGTAAGCAGCCGTGCTGCCGACGTAGCCGGCACCGACGACGCCGATCTTCATTCCCTCATCTCCCTGTTCGCGCTCGCCCCTCGTCTTTGGGTGCGCCTTTAACCTGCGCCCGGGTGGCGCCACATGCCATGAGGTAATGAAACTGTCGCCGGTGAGAGCGCTTCGCGCCGCCGGCCCAACACTCGAGGCAGCGATGATGTGGTTTACGTCGAAGAAGAAGCTGAGCCTGCCTTCGGCCGACGAGGCCCTGCCCGGCCGGGCCCAGAGCATGCCGGTGCCGGACATGCACTACGTCAAGCATGCGCCATTGACGCCGCCGTTTCGCGCCGGGATGGAGACGGCGATCTTTGCGCTCGGCTGCTTCTGGGGGGCGGAGCGGAAGTTCTGGCAGCTTGACGGCGTGCATTCGACCGCGGTGGGCTACGTGGGCGGGGTCACCCCGAACCCCACCTACGAGGAGGTGTGCTCCGGCATGACCGGGCACACGGAGGCGGTCTTCGTGGTCCACGACCCGAAAGCCGTCAGCTACGAGGCGCTGCTGAAGCTGTTCTGGGAGAGCCACGACCCGACCCAGGGCATGCGTCAGGGCAACGACATCGGCACCCAGTACCGCTCCGCCATCTACGCCACCTCGCCGGAGCAGCGCCTGGCCGCGGAGGCGTCGCGGGCGGCGTACCAGGGGGTGCTCACCGCCGGCGGCTTCGGCGAGATCACTACCGAGATCGCCGACGCACCCGTCTTCTACTACGCGGAGGCCTACCATCAGCAGTACCTGGCGAAGAACCCGGGCGGATACTGCGGCCTCGGCGGCACCGGCGTGAGCTGCCCGGTCGGCGCCGCGACGGGCGTTGCATCGGCGGCGGAAGCGGCCGCCGAATGAGCCCCACGACCACGACCACGACCACGACCACGACCGCGGCAACGCTGCGGCCGCGCTCGCGCCGCGACGACCTGATCGGCCTCGCCGGCTTTCTGCTGGCCGTCTTCGCCGTCGCCGCTGCTGCCGGCGCGGTCACCGCGGACAGCGTCGCGACCTGGTACCAGACCCTGAACAGGCCGGCGTTCACGCCGCCGGACGGCGTCTTCGCGCCGGTGTGGACCGCCCTCTACGCCGCCATGGCGGTCGCCGGCTGGCGGGTCTGGCGCAAGGTCGGGTTTTCCGGCGGCCGAAACGCCCTGACCCTGTTCGCCATCCAGCTCCTGCTCAACGGCGCCTGGTCCTTCCTGTTCTTCGGCGCCCGGGAGATCGGGATCGCGCTCATCGACATCGTCGTGCTGCTGCTGGTCATTGCGGCGACGACGGCGTCCTTCTGGCGGATCGACCGGATTGCGGGGGTTTTGTTCATCCCCTATCTGCTGTGGGTCGGCTACGCCACGGCGCTGAACGCCGGCATCTGGCTGCTCAACTAACCCCTTACACCAGGTCGAACGTCTCGAATGCCTTCCTCTACAGGGTTCAGCCTCGGCGGCTTCTCCCTCGCGCGCGCCGCCGGCGCCCTGCTCCTCCTCGGTGCCTGTTCGCCGCTCGCCGCCATCGACGCCATCGCGCCGAAGGACGGCTACGTCCGCTACGACGGCCTCGCCTACGGCGGCGCCGAGCGGCAGAAGCTGGACGTCTACGTGCCGACCGAGGCCAAGCCGCCGTTTCGCGTCGTCGTCTTCTTCTATGGCGGCGGCTGGAAGGCCGGCCAGCGCGAACTCTACCGCTTCGTCGGCCATGCCTTGGCCAAGCGTGGCTTCCTCGCCGTGGTCCCCGACTACCGGATCTTCCCCAACGCACGCTTCCCGGACTTCCTCGAGGACAGCGCCGGCGCGGTACGCTGGGTGCACAACAACATCGCCGCCTACGGCGGCGACCTGAACCACGTCACCCTCATGGGCCACTCGGCGGGCGCCTACAACGCCGCCATGATCAGCGTCGACGGCCGCTACCTGGCTAAGGAAGGCCTCTCGCCCGAGGTCATCGCCGGCGTCGTCGGCATCGCCGGACCCTACGCCTTCAACCCGCTGCTCTACAGCTCGACCCGGCCGATTTTCGAGAATGCCGACGCGGCGGAGACGCAGGTGGTCGGTTTCGTCCAGCCGGGCGCGCCGCCGATGCTGCTGTTGCACGGCCTCGACGACGGGACGGTGAAGCCGGTGAACTCGAGGCGGCTCGCGAAAAGCCTCGACCGCGCCGGCAGCGCCGTCGAACTCATCGAGTACGAAGGTTTGGGGCACTACCTCATCGTCGCCGCGCTCGCCGCGCCGTTCCAGGGCGAGGGCGGCATCATGGACGCGGCCGCTGCCTTCGTCCGCGGCGAAACGCCGCCGCTCCCCGCCCGCGCGCGGCGGAACACGACCTTCTCCGCGGAAGCCGGGTAGCCGCCCAGCGGCCCGCTAGCGTCCGGCGGGCCCGCCCGAGGGGCCCGCGTCCTCGCTGGCCTCGATGTCGCCGTGCAGGTGGAGGCGGCGGGCGATGAGCCAGCAGGCCACGGCCCAGGCGGCCCCCGCCGACCAGCCGGCGAGCACGTCGCTCGGCCAGTGGACGCCGAGGTAGACCCGGCTCAGGCCCACCGACACCGCGAGAAGCACCGCGAGCAGCAGCAGGTAGAGGCGCAACGCCCGCGTCGGCTGGGTGCGGGCGAGGATCGCGCCTAGCGTCAGATAGACGATCGCGGCCATCATCGAGTGCTGGCTGGGAAAGCTGCTGGTGTAGAGCGCCATGTCGTGGGGGATCAGGTCCGGTCGCTGCCGCTCGAACACGGACTTCAGCGCCGCGCTGAGCGCCATGCCGCCGCCGGCCGCCGCCAGCACCAGCGCCGACAGGCCGAACAGCCGCTGCAGGCAGAGGTAGCCGGCGGCCGCCAGCGTCAGGAAGCCGAGGACGAGGAAGCTGCCCAGCGCGGTCAGGTCGCGCATCGCCTCGGCGAGCCAGCGCGGCCCCAGCGCCCGCAACGGGTCGGCGGGGTCGCGGAAGGCCAGCAACACCGCCTTGTCGATCACGTGGGTCTCGCCTTCGGCGACCTCGTCGGCCAGCGCCATGAATAGCCAGACGCCGCCGGCAAGCACGATCAGCGGCACCAGGATCGACAACTCCGGCCAGCGGCGCGGGATCCAGCGGCGCGGGATCCACCGGGCGGGAAGGGGGTTCGGTTCGGTCGGTCGGTGCGAAGACGGCTGCGGCATGGGGCCGGTTCCGCCAGAAGCCGTTGGGGACCCATGCCTAGCGGAGCGAACGGCGCCTGTAAACCGCCCGCTTTGGGCTTGGCGACGCTTGGGCGCTCAGACTTCGGGCAGACCGGCGAAAAAAGTGCGTGCTCCTTGAGCAGTTTCTTTTCGTGTTGATTTTTGTGCAGGAATGGTGACGAAGGGAGCTGGTCCTTCAGCGGAGGTGCTGCGATGCATGGGTTCAATGGCCTCGATGGGCGCACTCTGGCCGGCGACCTCGGAACGTCGCCCATCCTGGCCCACCTGTCCGATCTCCACCGCCGCTACGCTTCGGACATGCGCGGCGCGATCGCCGATTACATTCCGGAGCTGGCCAAGGCGGACCCGTCGCACTTCGGCATCTGCCTCGCCACCGTCGACGGCAAGATCTACGAAATCGGCGACAGCCGGCAGCCGTTCACCATCCAGTCCATCTCCAAGCCCTTCGTCTACGGGTTGGCGATCGAGGACAGGGGCGCCGACGCGGTCCTGGCCAGGGTCGGCGTCGAGCCCAGCGGCGAGGCGTTCAACTCGATCGTCTTCGACGAGCGCAGCAACCGCCCGTTCAATCCCATGGTCAACGCCGGCGCCATTGCCACCACGGCGCTGATCGCAGGCGAGAGCCATGGCGAGCGGCTGGAGCGGATGCTGGCGATGTTTGCCCGCTTCACCGGCCACCGGGTCGACATCGACGAGACGGTGTACCTGTCGGAGAAGAGCACCGGCCACAGGAACCGCGCCATCGCCTACCTGGAGCTGAACGCCGGGATGATCGAGGAGCCGGTCGACGATCACCTCGACCTCTACTTCCGCCAATGCTCGCTGCTGGTGGACGCGCGCGACCTGGCGGTGATGGCGGCGACGCTCGCCAACGGCGGCGTCCATCCGTTCACCGGCGACGTGGCAATGGGCCGGCCGGAGGTCCGCAGCATCCTCAGCGTCATGGGCAGCTGCGGGATGTACGACTTCTCCGGCGAGTGGGGCTTCCGCGTGGGCTTGCCGGCGAAGAGCGGCGTCTCCGGCGGCATCATCGCCGCCCTGCCGGGCCAATTCGGCATCGGCGTCTACTCGCCCCTGCTCGACGCGCAGGGCAACAGCGTCCGCGGGATCGGCGCCTGCGAGGACCTCTGCCGCTACTTCGACCTCCACGTCTACGAGGTCCGCCGCACCGGCAGCACCGTCGTCCGCCGGGAGCTGGACGGGCGGACGCTGCGCTCCAAGCGGCAGCGGCCGTCGTGGCAGCAGGCGATCCTGGACGCCCACGGCGGCGGGATCGTCACCTTCTCCCTGCAGGGGGACCTCTTCTTCGCCGCCATGGAGTACGTCTGCCGGCGGATCTTCGAGCCGGATCGGCCGATGCGCTACCTCGTCCTCGACGGCCACCGGGTCGGCCGCATCGACGGCAGCGCCCGCGCCATGCTCGAGGAGGTCCGCCAGGCCCTTTCGTTGCGCGGCGTCTCGCTGTTGCTCGCCGGCTTCTCGCCGACCGTCTGCGAGTTGCTGCGCGCCGAGGCCGTGCGGCCCTGGCCGGAGGAGGCGTTCTTCGCCTGCACCGACGACGCCCTGGAATGGTGCGAAGACCGCGTCATCGAGGCCGCTGAGCCGGCGCGCGTCCATGCCGACGACGTGTTGCCGGCCCAAGGCCTCGACCTCGCCGCCGGCTGCAGCGACGCCGAGGCGGCGGAGCTCGGTCGCCTGCTCACCCTCGTCGATTACCGCGAGGGCGAGGCCATCGTCCGCGAGGGCGACGTCGCCCGCGAGCTGTTCGTCCTCGCCTCGGGCGCGGCCTCGGTGCGCGTGCGGCTCGGCGGCGGCGGCCGCTGCAAACGGGTCGGTGCCATTGAGCCGGGCGTCACCTTCGGCGAGTTCGCCCTGTTCGAGAACAGCCGGCGGATCGCCGACGTCGTCGCCGACGGCCCTGCCGCCTGCTACGTGCTGCCCATCGAGCGGCTCACCTCGCTGGCCATGAGCGACCCGATCCTCCACGCCAGGCTGCTCCGCAACATCATGCGCGGTATGGCCGACCGGCTGCGGCGGGCGACCGACGAGATCCGCGCGCTGGAGGACTGAGCGCCGGGAGGGGATCGGAAAGCGGAGCGTTCCTCTGGCGCGGGCGCCGGCTGCGGCTTACCGTTGATGGCCATCCCGCCCCGCCCGCGAGCGAATGAGGACCCGCGACCATGCTGATCTGGGAACTGACGTTGGTCGCGCTGCTGATCCTGCTGAACGGCTTCTTCGCCATGTCGGAGCTGGCCATCGTCTCGGCGAGGCGGGCGCGGCTGCAGCACATGGCCCAGAGCGGAACCCGCGGTGCGCGCCGGGCGCTCAGGCTCGCCGAGGACCCCACCAACTTCCTCTCCACCGTGCAGGTCGGCATCACCCTGGTCGGCATCTTCGCCGGCGCCTACGGCGGCGCCACCCTGGCCGAGCCGCTGGCGGCGGCCCTGGCCACGGTCCCGCAGCTCGGCGAGATGGCGGACGACCTCGCTCTCGGCATCGTCATCGTCGCCATCACCTACCTGTCGCTGATCGCGGGCGAGCTCGTCCCCAAGCGCATCGCGCTCAACAATGCCGAAGGGATCGCCGCCTTCGTCGCCGCGCCGATGCATCTCCTCGCCAAGTTGGGACGGCCCGTCGTCTGGTTCCTCGGGGTCTCGACCAACGCCGTCCTCGCGCTGCTCCGCATCCGCCCGAAGGGCGAAAGCACGGTCAGCGAGGAGGAGGTGCGGCTGATGATCGCCGAGGGCACCGACGCCGGCGTCTTCGAGCCCGCCGAGCGGGAGATGATCGAGAGCGTGCTGGCCATGGCCGACCGCACCGTGCGCGCGATCATGGTTCCGCGCCCGGACGTGATCTGGCTGGACGTGGGTGACCCCGTGGAGAAGACCCTCGCTGCGGTCCGCGCCAGCGGCCACTCCCGCTTTCCCGTGAGTGGCGGCGATCTCGACCGGGACCTCGGCATCGTCCACGCCAAGGACCTGCTGGAGCAGCTGGCGGGCAACGGCGGCATCGACCTGCGCGCGGCATCCCGCGAGCCGCTCTACGTTCCGGAGACGATGCCGATCCTCAAGCTCATCGAGCGGTTCCGGGCGACGGCAATGCACATGGCCGTCGTCGTCGACGAACATGGCAGCTTCGAGGGGCTGGTGACGCCCACCGACGTGCTGACCGCCATCGCCGGGGCGCTGCCGGAGCACCCGGGCGACGAAACGGACGAGGCCGTACAGCGCGAGGACGGTTCCTGGCTTCTCGACGGCAGGCTCGCCGTCGACAAGGTCGAGCGGACGCTCGGCCTGCGCGACATGCAGGAGGACGAGGACTTCGTCTCGCTCGCGGGCTTCGTCCTCTACCGCTGCGGCCACGTTCCCGCGGTCGGCGAGGCGTTCGTCTGGCGCGGCTGGCGGTTCGAGGTCGTCGACCTGGACGGCCGGCGGATCGACAAGATCCTGGCCAGCCCGGTGGAGGAATAGCCCTGGCTCTGCAGCCCGCGGCTCCCGCCTGACATCGCCGCCAGCTCCCGCCCGTCCCCGCCGCCCGCACGGGCGGCGAGGGCGTCGGTCGCGGCCTTGTCGTTGGTGCCGACGTCGTTGCTGCGCGGGCGTGCTGCGTGCTTTACCTTCGCCGTCGGCAAACGACCCGGGCAACGGGCGGTGCGGCTGCCGAAGCGGGGAGGTGAGATATGCTGGCGCTCGAACGGTTCGCCCTGTCCGTCGACTGGATCAACGAGCGGGTGGGCCGGGGCGTCGCCTGGCTGACGCTGGCGATGGTGCTGATCACCTTCACCGTCGTCATCCTCCGCTACGTCTTCAGCATCGGCTTCGTCTGGCTGCAGGAATCCTACGTCTGGCTCCACGGCGCCGTCTTCATGCTCGGCGCCGGCTACACGCTGCTCCACGACGGCCACGTCCGGGTCGACGTCTTCTACCGCGAGGCGAGCGCCCGGCGGAAGGCGGCGGTGGACCTCCTTGGCGCCGCGGCGCTGCTGCTGCCGTTCGTCGCGATGGTCGCCTGGGTGAGCTGGCCGTACGTCGTCGTCTCCTGGCAGCGGCTGGAGGGCTCGCGCGAGGCGGGCGGGCTGCCGGGGCTGTTCCTGCTGAAGTCGCTGCTGGTGGCCTTCTGCGTCCTCGTCGGGCTGCAGGGCATGGCCATGGCGGCGCGCGCGATCCTGGCGCTGGGCGGCCACCCGCGCGTGCCGGAACCCGGCAACGGCGTGGGCGAGGTCTGAGATGCCGGGCGACGTCCTGCTCGGCGAGATCCTGAGCGTCGGCATGTTCGCGGCCGTCTGCGCCGTGCTCATGCTCGGCTTTCCCGTCGCCTTCTGCCTCGCCGGAACGGCGCTCGCCTTCGCCCTGATCGGCGCCGCCCTCGACGTCTTCGACCTGCGGCTCCTGGGCGGGCTGCCGTCGCGCTACCTCGGGATCATGGTCAACGAGGTGCTGGTGGCGGTGCCGCTGTTCGTCTTCATGGGGGTGATGCTCGAGCGGGCGCGGATCGCCGACCGGCTGCTGGAGACGATGGGCCTGCTGTTCGGCCGGATGCGCGGCGGCCTCGGCATCGCCGTCGTCTTCGTCGGCATGCTGCTCGCCGCATCGACCGGGATCGTCGGCGCCACCGTCGTCACCATGGGCCTGCTCAGCCTGCCGACGATGCTGCGCGCCGGCTACGACCCCAGGCTCGCCACCGGCACGATCTGCGCCTCCGGCACGCTGGGGCAGATCATCCCGCCGTCCATCGTGCTGGTGCTCCTCGGCGACATCCTCCAGGGCGCCTACGCCGAGGCGCAGCGCGCGGTCGGCAACTGGGCGCCTGAGCCGGTCTCGGTCATCGACCTGTTCGCCGGCGCGTTCGTCCCCGGCATGATCCTGGTGGCCCTCTACATGGGCTGGATCCTGGTCAAGGCGCTCATCGACCCGACGTCCTGCCCGGCGCTCCTGGCCGAGGGGGAGCGGGTCGACGACCTCGGCCGCAGGGTCTTGACCGCGCTCCTGCCGCCCGGCGTGCTGATCCTCGCCGTCCTCGGCTCGATCCTCGCCGGTATCGCCACGCCGACGGAGGCGGCGGCGGTGGGCTGCGTCGGCGCCCTGCTTCTCGCCGCGCGCGGCGACGGGAGCGAAAAGACCATGACGGGCGGCGGGGCGATCGGAGCGGGCCCGCGGCGTGGCCTGCTGCGTCGCCTGGCCGGCCGGCCGATTGAGTTCGCCGGCGTCGCCGTCCTCTTGCAGATCGCTTTGGCCGGCGTCTTCGACCTCCGCATCCAGCTCACCGTCGTGACGGTGGCGGACGCGCTGGCCTTCGCCGTCGCCGTCGGCGCGGCGGCGGTGCTGGTCTGGGGGCTCGCCGTCGCGCTGATCCGGCTCTCGCGCTCCGGCGTCCTCACCGAGGTGATGCGCTCGACGGTGAAGATCAGCAGCATGGTGTTCGTCATCCTGCTCGGCGCCTCGGTGTTCTCGCTGGTCTTCCGCGGCCTCGGCGGCGACCGCCTGGTCGCCGACGTCCTGCACCAGTTCCCCGGCGGCGCCTTCGGCGCCATCGCCGCGGTGATGGTGGTGATGTTCGTCCTCGGCTTCTTCCTCGACTTCATCGAGATCATCTTCGTCGTCGTGCCGATCGTCGGCCCGATCATCCTGCAGATGGACGTGAGCCCCGTCTGGCTCGGGGTGATGATCGCGATCAACCTGCAGACCAGCTTCCTCACACCGCCGTTCGGCTTCGCCCTGTTCTTCCTCCGCGGCGTGGCCCCGCCGGAGGTGAGGACGGCCGAGATCTACCGCGGCATAATCCCGTTCGTCGTCATCCAGCTCGCCGTCCTCGCCCTGGTCGGCGCTTTCCCGGCGCTGGCGACCTGGCTGCCGAAGGCGCTGTTTCCCTGAAGGTGGCGGGGGAGAGAGCCCCGCCCGTGGCACGGGCGGGGCTTTCCGCGGTCAGAGGATGAAGTCGCTGGCCGACCAGGCGCCGGGGAGCGTTGTGCCGTCCGTCACGGCGATCTCCAGCTCCGGGGCGAGCGAGCCGCCGGTGTTCGCCTGGATGATCGTGTCGCTTCCTGAGGACATCAGGCGAAGCTGCCCGGCGCCGGTGAACGCGGCCGTGCCCTTGAAGGCGAAGGCCTGGTTGCCGGAGAGCCCGGTGTCGGCGTCGATGGGGGAGAGGTCGATCCTGTCGATCACCGTCGCGCCGATGCCGGCGAAGTCGGTGACGACGTCGCGCAAGGCCGCACCCGGCTTCGAGTCCGTGACCGCCTCGTAGCGGAACGTGTCGTTGCCGCCGCCGCCCGTCAGCCGGTCGAGGCCGTCGCGGCCCGTCAGGATGTCGTTGTCGAGCCCGCCGTCGAGGACGTCGTTGCCGCTGCCGCCGCCGAGGGTGTCGGCGCCGGCCTCGCCGTACATCGTGTCGTTGCCGGCCTGGCCCCCCATCTCGTCGTTGCCGGTGCCGCCGTACATGATGTCGTTGCCGTTGTGGCCGAAGATCCGGTCGTTGCCGGCGTCGCCGTAGAGCCTGTCGTCGCCGTCCCAGGTGTCGGCGTCGCCGCCGGCGCCGTAGATCAGGTCGTCGCCGTCGCCGCCGCGGATGACATCGGCGTCGGCACCCGGATCCCACGAGTTGTCGGCGCTTGCCACCTTGCCGTAGAGGGTGTCGTTGCCGGCGCCGCCGTTGATCGTGTCTTTCCCGCCGGCGCAGCCGTAGATCACGTCGTTTCCGCCCATGCCGTCGAGCGTGTAGTCGGCGTAGGACCAATATTGCTGCGTCTTGATGACGTTGGCCAGGTCGTTGCCGGTCCCATGCTGGCGGTCGGGGTAATACCCGCCGGTCATCTCCAGGTTTTCGACGTTGGCGGGCAGGATGTAGTCCGTCTCGTAGGCGAAGATGGTGTCGGTGCCGTTTCCGGCCAACTCGATGACCTTGTCCCGCGCCTCGTAGACGGTGTACCGGTCGTCGCCGGCGCCGCCGGAGAGGTGGTCGGCGTTGTTGCTCCCCATGACGCTGCCGTCCGGGTCGAACTCCTCGGCCGTCGCGAACAGCTGGTCGTTGCCGGCTCCGCCGTCCTGGTAGACGGTCATGCCGGGCGCGCCGCCGACGTAGTAGCCGCGAACTGCGATCGTGTCGTCCCCGGTCCCGCCGTAGAGGGAGACGGTTCCGGTCGGCGCCGAGCCCTCCCAAGGGCCGTCTGGATAGTTCCTCGCCTGCAACAGGAACGTCAGGGTGTCGTTGCCGTCGTCGCCATAGGCGACGTTGCCCGCCGGATTGGCGCCGCCGGTGTCGCCGATCTCGATGGTGATGTCGTCGTTGCCGGCGTCGCCGTGGACGGTGTTGCCGTCGTTGGGCGTCCGCGCCACCCAGTCGCGATAACTCGGCTTGTCATGGATGACGTCGTTGCCGCCGCCGGCGCTGATGACGTCGCCGCCGCCGCCGCCGTTGATGGTGTCGGGCTCGCTGGACGGAAAGCTTCCGGCCGGCTGCCGGGCTACGGTCGGAGAGACGAAGGTGGGCGTAATCGTTTCGGCAATGCTTGTCCCGGTGTAAGTACCCATAGTGGCCCCTACCACTGTTCCTCGGCGGCGGCCTCATCGGGCGTGGGTGCCCTGGCCTTTGCCGGCTCGACAGCGGAAGCCCCCCCTTCCCGGCGGGCGGCCCTCGGCGGCCGCTCTTGGTGCTCAGGAAGCGAAGATCATACGAATATGTTCATGGCGAGTAAACGCGGCGGCGCCCCCGCCCGAAGCAATGCTGCCATGCCGAATTCAGGTACCCTGCTTGCGGTCGAGGCCGACCCTGTTGGCGAGGAAGGCCACCTGGGTCCTGTCGGTCGCCTTCAGCTTCTTCATGATCTGGCGGACGTGGACCTTGACCGTGCCCTCCTGCATGTTCAGCGCGTGGGCGATGATCTTGTTGGGCTTGCCCTCGCAGAGCAGGCGAAGGACCTCGCGCTGGCGCGGGGTGAGATCGCGCAGCAGGGCCTCGCCGCCGTCGGCCTCTTCACCGGGAGCGTCTGCTGCCCCTGCCGCCGGCTCGGCCGCGCCCGCCGCGCCGGCCGCCAGCCCGGCCTGGCGGTGGCCGTTGCCGCATTGCCTGAGCGCGCTCGCCGGGATGAAGGTGCCGCCGGCGTGCACCAAGCGCATGGCCTCGACGGCGACGCGGGGGTTGAACGTGGTCGGGATGTAGCCGCGCACTCCGCGGCGAAGCGCTTCCGTCACCTGGCTTATGTCTTCGGAGTCGCAGAGCAGGACCAGCGGAACCTGCTCCATCCGCTCGCCGATGGTGCGGATCTCCTCGCTCACCCATGCGTCCGAAAGCAGTGCGAAGCCGACGTTCAGCAGCACCAGGCCGGTGCCGGACCTCGCCGCGTCCGGGATCTCGCCCGCCGTGGGAACGGGCAGGACGACGAACTCGCGCGCCGCCGTGCCGAGCAGATTTGACGACCGATTCCCGCGTCAGTGGCCGCGGATCGATGAGGACGATCCGAGGCTTGTCGCTGTTCCGGGAGCCCCTGATGGGCTCGTTTGCCGTCGTCCTGGAAACCGTTAGGAGCCCCCTCGCGCCTGCCACGCGTGCAGCCTGCACCATGGTCCGACCTCCTGTGCTGTCCACTCTCCTCCCTGGCGCTGCCCGCCAAGATGCTGTTGATCATCCCCCGCGATTGCGGAAGAGCATACTACTTCTCAGCGCTCCGTCCACCTTTATGATAGTACAGCCAAGTTATTAGACCGCGTGATGTCGATCCTTCCGGGATGGGCCAAGTGGAGTCAGAGTCGAACGTGCAGTACATACCACCAAAGGCGTACACGTAGATGCGGTGTCTGCGCTACGAATGCATATTCGACTTGATGTCCCGCGGGAGGGCGCATCGACCGCGTTGCCCGCCAAATGGGCCACCTTCTGATTTTTGTGCCGGCAAGACCGTGGTGTGCCCCAACGTGGCGAAATCGTCGGATGGACAGGGCCGCCAGCCGGCAAGACTTGCGGCCCGGCTTTATTCGCATACACGCCAGTCGCGGAAAGCCATCCGCAACCTCGCCCTCGGCGAGTGCTTACCACCAAAAGACAAAGGACCGGAGGGGCGGGCGAAGGCGCCGCGGCGGGCCGAGAGGCGCTTGCAGCCTAAGGTGGTATTGACGGCCGCTGCGAACGCCGCTTTTACGCCTTTAGCGGGATGAACCCGCGTCGTTCAGCGACCAGTCGTAGGTGTGGTCGGAAATCCGCCCCACGCCCTCGAGGGCCCGCGCCATGGCGGGATCGGCGTAGCGGCGGAGGTGGGCGATGACGCCGCGGTCGTTGCCGCCGAAATCCTCCTTGAACCAGACGTAGATGCTGGAGACGGTGAGCCGGCCGCGGTCGACCCGCGCCCCGCGGGGATGGGTGACGAAGGCCCGGGCACCTTCGTCGAGGAGCCGGTCGCTGGTTCCGGCGGTGAAGGCCCGGGGCGGCAGGTTGGGGCAGCCGAGGGAGGCGCAGTTGACGCCGTAGTGGATCCTGGGGTCGGCCCAGATCGGCCGCAGGATGCGGTGCTCGATGTCGTCGAGGCTGACGGGCTCGCCGTCGATGGCGATGAGCGTCTTGCCCCACGGCCCGTCGGCGAAGAGCCCCGGCGAGATGTCGATGTCGCGGATGCTGGCGACGGGGTAATGGTCGACGATCAGCTGCACCGTCAGCGCATTGTAGAGGTTGAGCCAGAAGGCGAGCTGCTGGGCACGCGCGTAGCCGCCGATCGGCACCCGGCCGAGGCCGGCGACGTAATCGTCCAGGTCTCGGCGGTTCGCCGAAGCCGCGAGCCCTGCGTAGGCGAAGCGGGTGATGCCGTCGCTGCCGGGCACGAGGTACGCGGCGAGCAGGCGGTCCCACGCGCCGTGATCGATGGCGGACGTGGCGCCGGGCCGGTTCTCCAGCCACCGCGGCCAGAGCTCGGCCTTGGGTGCCGCGTGCGCGCGCCGGTGAGGAACCGCAAGGGCGCCGGAGGCGAGGGCGGCCGCGAGCGCACGGCGAAGCAGGGTCCGCCGCGGGATCCTGTCGCCAGTCACGTTCGCTCCGCCTCGCCGTAGCGGATGACCTCGACCCGCTCCAGGGTCACCAGCGCGCTGCCGAGCAGCGGTTCCGCGGCGCGGATGAAGTCCCGGAGCTTTGCCTCCGCCTCGACGATCTCGACCACCACCGGCAGGTCCTGCGACAGCCGCAGGATCTTGGCGGTATGCAGCCGGCTCGCCCGGCCGAAGCCCATGGGTCCGCGGAGCACGGTGGCGCCGGCGAGCCCCTGCTTGCGCGCAAGCCCGACCAGCGCCTCGTAGAGCGGCCTGCCCTGGGCGCGGTCGTCCTCGCCGAAGAAGATCCTGAGCAGCCGGGCGTCTTCGGGAAGGGTCATCGCAAGCTCGCCTCAGCGGTTGATGAGCGCGCCCAGCGCCGCGCCGAGCCAGACGCCCAGCAGGCACAGGCCGACGGAGAGCGCGACGTTGGCGGCGGCGTAGAGCCGCTCGCCGTCCTGGAGCAGGGTCAGCGTCTGCAGGCTGAACGAGGAGAAGGTGGTGAAGCCGCCGAAGATCCCGGTCATGATGAACTGGCGCTGCGCGCTTTCCATAAGGACCCGGCCGTCCGGGCCGGTGACGACGAAAACGATGCCGATCAGGGTCGAGCCGACGACGTTGACGACGAGGGTGCCCCAGGGGAAGGTCTCGCCGAAGGCATGGGCGATGGCGCCGGAGCACCAGTAGCGGGCGAGCCCGCCGATGGCGGCCCCGGCGGCGACCCAGAGCGGGATGACCAGCGTCGAGCGGTCCATGCCGCGATCATACGGGCGCCGTGCCCAGAGCGGCAACCTGGCGCGACAACGGGAGACGCCGGCGACAGACGCCGGCGGGCGCGGGCAGGGGGAGACGAACCATGCAGATCGTCAGGCTGTCGCTGGCCGACGGCGCCGCCGCGGCGCGGGGCATCGCCGTCGTCATCGACGTTTTTCGCGCCTTCACCTGCGAGCCGCTGCTCTACGCCTGCGGCGCCCGGCGGATCGTGCTGGAGGGCGACGTCGGCCGCTGCCTCGCCTGGAAGGACGCGACCGGCGCCGGCGCGGTCCTCGTCGGCGAGCACAACGAACTCCCCATCGACGGCTTCGACCTGACGAACTCGCCGTACCTCATCCTGCGGAACGGCCCGGCCATGTTCCAGGGCCGCACCGTCGTCCACCGCACCACCTCCGGCGTCACCGGCGCGCTGGCGGCGCTCGGGGGGGCGGAGCGCGTCTACCTCGGCTCCTATCTCACCGCCCGGGCCACCGCCGCCGTCATCCGGGCGCAGGCACCGGCCGTGGTCAGCATCATCGCCATGGGCATCCGTTCGACCGCGCCGGCGCCCGAGGACGAACGCTGCGGCGACTACATCGCCTCGCTGCTGGACGGTGCGCCCTACGATCATCTTGCCGCGATCACCGAGATCGTCGGCCATGAGACGGCGCAGAAGTTCCTTCGCGGCGACAAGGCGTATCTGCCGAAGGAGGATCCGCTGCTGTGCCTGCAGCGCGACCTGTTCGACTTCGCCCTCGAGGCCCGTGCCGGCGCCGACGGCGTCGAAGCCGTCCGGGTCTATCCGGTTTCCTCGCCGGGTCCCCAGGCCAGATGCCCAAGCCGAGGGGGATTGACGTCCGCCGTCGCCCGCGCCTATCGCTGCCTTGCCGCCCCGGCCCCTCCGACCAGCAGATGAGATCCCCATGACCGTCGCCATCGTTCCCGCCCTCGCCGAGGCCGGCATCCCCCTCGACCGCCCGTTCGCCGGCCGGCCGCTGCTGGTCCATTCCATCGAGCAGGCCCGGCTCTGCCGGCGGGTCGCCCGGATCGTCGTCGTCACCGACGATGGCGTCCTGCTGCGGCTCGCCGAGCGTGCCGGCGCGGAGGTGGTTCCGGCGGCGGGTGCCGGCGACGGCGACGCCGCCGCGGCGCGGGCCGGGGAGCTGGTGGCCGAGGCGGAGGGCGCAGAACGGCTCTGCGTCGTCCTCGACCCGACCAGGCCGCTGCGCACGCCGGAGATGATCGAAGGCGCGCTGGACCACCTGGCCGGCCGCGGCGGCGACAGCCTGCTCAGCGTGCACGAGACGGCGGAGACGCTGTGGGTCGAGGACGCGGCTGGCTTCGGCCGGCTGGAGGAGGGCGATCCGCGCCCTCGCGGCCCGCGCCCGAACCTCGCCGAGAACCGCGCGATCGTCATCACCAAAGCTGCCCAGCTCCGCGACTGGGGCTCGCCCTTGGGCGGGCGGATCGTCCTGCACCGCATCCCGAGGGCCTGCGCGCTCCGCCTTTCCGACGGGGAGGCGTGGTGCGCCGGCGAGGCGCTCCACCGCCGGCTGTGGGCGGGCCGCACCGCAGCGCCGCTCGCGGCGATCCGCCTGCTCGTCTTCGACTTCGACGGGGTGATGACCGACAACCGCGTCGTCGTTTTCGAGGACGGCCGCGAGGGCGTGCTCTGCAGCCGCGGCGACGGCATGGGCATGGACCGGCTTCGCGCCTCGGGGCTTCCCGTCGCAGTCATCTCCAAGGAGGGCAACCCGGTCGTCACCGCCCGCTGCCGCAAGCTCAAGATCCCCTGCATCCAGGGCGTCGGCGACAAGCTGCCGGTGCTCAGCGGCATCGTCGCCGACCAGGGCATCACCCTGGCCGACGTCGCCTACATGGGCAACGACGTCAACGACCTGGAATGCATGCAGGCGGTGGGGCTGGCCATCGCGCCGGCGGACGCGGAGCCATCCATCCTCCGCATCGCCGGCCTCGTCACCATCGCCAAGGGGGGCTTTGGCGCGGTGCGCGAGGTGGCCGACCTCATCGTCGCCGCCCGCGACGCGGAGCGCGATGGCGGCCCCGGCCCCGCCCGGGTGTTTGCTTGAACCGGCTTTGGGTATAGTCGAAGGCCATGCGCACGCTCTACCACCTGTGGCTCTCGGCGCCGTGCCGGAAGGCCCGCCTGGTCCTCGGCGAGAAGAAGCTCGACCACGACTGCCGGGTCGAGCCGGTGTGGGACCGGCGCGAAGCCTTCCTGACCATGAACCCGGCCGGCGAGGTTCCGGTCTTGGTCGAGCCGGACGGCACCATCCTCTGCGACGGCACCGCCATCGCAGAGTACCTCGACGAGACGACGCCGGCGCCGCCCTTGAACGGCTCGAGCCCGCTCGAGCGGGCCGAGGTGCGCCGGCTGGTCGGCTGGTTCGACGGCAAGTTCAACGACGAGGTGACCGCCAACCTGGTCGGCGAGAAGGTGCTGAAGCGGCTGATGCGCACCGGCTACCCCAGCTCCGACGCGATCCGCGCCGGGCTCGGCAACATCCGCTACCACCTGGACTACATCGGCTTCCTCACCGAGCGGCGGAACTGGCTCGCCGGCAGGAGCCTCAGCCTCGCCGACCTGACCGCCGCGGCGCACCTCTCCTGCATCGACTACATCGGCGACGTGCCCTGGGCGCACAACGAGAGCGCCAAGACCTGGTACGCCCGGATCAAGTCGCGGCCGTCGTTCCGCTCGATCCTCGCCGACACCGTCCCCGGCATCGCTCCGGTGGAGACCTACGCCAACCTCGATTTCTGACGTCGTGCCCCCGCCGGCACGGCTGGCTGACCGCGACGAGCGGGGCGGCCGTCACTTCCGCCGCTGCGCCATTGCGTCGAGGTTGGCGCGGGCGGCGTCGGCGGCGTCGGTCTTGGGCGCCGCGGCGACCAGCGTCTCCCAGTCGGCGCGCGCACCGCTGCGGTCGCCGCGAAAAGCGCGAAGGATGCCGCGCTCCAGCAGGGCCTCGGGGTGGTGGGGCGCGAGGGCCAGCGCCCGCTCCAGGTCGGCCGCAGCGGCGTCCGTCTTGTCGATCCGGCGCAACGCGCTGGCGCGCAACGCATACGCATCGGCCGAGGACGGCGCCAGGGCGACGGCGCGGTCGAGCTCGCCGACCGCTTCGCTGTAGCGGCCGAGGTCGGCCAAGGCGGTCGCCTTGTCGATGCGCAGGCCGGCGTCGGTGGGCGCGATGGCGATGGCCGCGTCCATGAGGGCGAGGGCCTTCTCGGGCGAACCCTGGAGCAGCCGGGCGCCGGCCGCCTGGTCGAGCAGGGCGGCGCGGAGATCCGGCCGCTCCGCCTCGGCCGAGAGCTGCTCGAAGCGCGCGGCGCCTTCGTCGTACCGCCCGAGCCGAACCAGCGCCACGGCGGCGCAGTGCCCGGCGGGGGTGCCGCCACCGGCCTTGCGCCTGGCCTCGGCCTGATCCAGCGCCCGGCCGGGGTCGGTATCGGTCAGCGTCATGCAGCCGCGGTACCACGCCGCGTCGCCGCGGTCCTGGGCCGCGGCGGGCAGAACCGCAAGCGACAGCGCCAGCCCGGCGGCCGCGATGACGATGGAGAAGAGCGTGGTGTGGCGCATGGGCTTCCTATGCCGGCGGCGGTCGGGCGGCTACATTCCGCACCGCGGGGGATGAAGGCAAGCGGGCAGACGCGGGGAACGGATGGCGCAGGGCGATGAACCGGACGGGCGCGGGCCCAGGCTGTTCTGCTTCGGCTTCGGCTTCAGCGCCAGGGCCGTCGCGGCGAGGCTCGGGCCGAAGGGCTGGCGCATCGCCGGGACCTGCCGCGGCGAGGAAAAGCGGCGCCGGCTGGAGGACGACGGCGTCGAGGCGCACCTGTTCGACCGCGGCCGGCCGCTGGCCGATCCGGCAGGCGCCCTGGTGGGAACCACGGCGCTGCTGGTCTCGGCGCCGCCGGACGCCGCCGGCGATCCCGTCCTCGATCACCACGCCGCGGACATCGCCGCGGCAGCTCCGGCGTGGATCGGCTACCTCTCTACCACCGGCGTCTATGGCGACACCGGCGGAGCGCTGGTGGACGAGACGGCGCCGCTTCGGCCCACGTCCGAGCGCAGCCGCAGGCGCGTCGCCGCCGAAGCCGCCTGGCTTGCCCTCGGCCGCGAGCATGGCCTCGCCGTCCACGTCTTCCGCCTGGCCGGCATCTACGGCCCTGGGCGAAGCATTTTCGGCCAGGTGCGCGCCAAGCAGGCGCGCCGCATCGCCAAGCCCGGGCACCTGTTCTCGCGCATCCACGTCGACGACATCGCCGGCGTCGTCGAGGCTTCGATGGCCCGGCCGTCTCCGGGCGCGGTCTACAACGTCTGCGACGACGAGCCGGCGGCGCAGGCCGACGTCGTCGCCCAGGCCTGCGCGCTCATCGGCCTGAGCCCGCCGCCGCTGGTGGACTTCGCCGAGGCGGCGAAGGAAATGTCGGCCATGGCGCTGAGCTTCTGGGCGGACGACCGGCGGGTCGACAACACCCGGGTCAAGCGTGAGCTCGGCTTCGCCTTCGCCTACCCCGACTACCGCAGCGGCCTCGCCGCCGTCCTTGCCGCGGAAGCTGCCGCAGGCGGAACCGGCAGCACCGTCGAGGGTTAGTCTCGGCACCGCCAAGCGCTTCTTCCGGTCGATGTCGATTGAGCGCGGTCCGCGGCCCCGGCGAGGGGCCGGGGAGCGCCTGAGGTGCATTCCAGCAGCGAGGGACAGCGTAATGAATGCACAAGAGGTGACAGCGTAATGAATGCACAAGAGGTGATGGTACGGGAGGTTTACACGGTCGGCCCGCGCGCGCTCCTGATCGAGGCGGCGCGGCTGATGGCCGAGCGCGACATCGGCTTCCTGCCGGTGGTCGAGAACAACGTGCTCGTCGGCGTCGTCACCGACCGCGACATGGTCGTGCGCGGCACCGCCGAGGGTTGCCACCCGACCCAGGCCACGGTCGGCGAGATCATGTCGGTCGAGATCGTCTGCTGCTACCCGGACGAGAGCACCGAAAGCGTCAAGCAGCGGATGGGCGAGCACGGCTTTTCGCGGTTGCCGGTGATCGACCAGAGTTACGCCCTGCTCGGCATCGTCTCGACGAGCAACGTCGATGGCCAGCCGGCGACGCGCAAGAAGGGCCTGCACGTGACGTTCCAGAAGGAGAAGACCGATTCTTACGGCCGGCCGCACAAGGTGCCGGTCAGGACCGTCTACATCACCGGCAAAGCCTCGAAGGAGGAAGCGGTGGAAGCCGCGGTGAAGCGCTTCGAGGCGGAGCAGAGGGCGCCGTGGAACAAGGCGGCCGACAGCATCGAGGTCGAGGACGGGCCGGAGGCCGAGCCGAACAAGCCGGCCTGATCGACGAGCACCGGGCGGCGCCGCCATCGCGGCGCCGCCGTGCCGGTGCCTCTGCGCGCGCCGCAAACCGCATGACAGCACCGGCGGCATGGGCTATTCGGGACGATCGGGGGCACCCGAGCGGACTAGCGGATCCAGGGTTGCGGCATGCCGTTGCGCGAGCCGAGCAGCTTCATCGCCGACGTCGCCCCGTTCGACAGGCTCGATGAGGCGGAGAGCCAGCGCGTCAGCGAGGCGCTGACGCCCAGCCATTACGCCGGCGGGACGACGGTGCTCAGCCGCTGGCAGAGCCCGCCCTATCTCTTCATCGTCGCCGAGGGCGCGGTCGAGGAACAGGACGCCACCGGCGCCGTCGCCAGCTATGGCCCGGGCCAGCTGTTCGACGCCCGCGGTCTCCTCCACGGCCGCTCGGAAAACCAGTTCGTCGCCCGCGGCAACTGCACCTGCCTGCTGCTGCCGGCGCAGCTGTTCGCCGCGCTCGCCCGCAGCAACCCCGGCTTCCGATCCTTCTTCCAGGAGCAGATCAGCCGCAGCCTGGATCTGCAGGTGGCGGTGCAGCAGCAGCGCGAGGCCGCGTCGCTGCTCACCGGCAGGGTAGGCGAGGGCAGGCTGCACCCGCCGCTGTTCGTCGGCCCCGAGACGACGATCCGCGACGCCGTCGGCCAGATGCGCGACATGGCGGCGACCGCGGTGCTGGTTCGCGAAGGCGACCGGGTCGGGATCTTCACCGAGCGAGACGTCCGCGAGAAGCAGCTGCTGATGGGCATGCCGGAGACGACGCCCATCGGCGACATCGCCCGGTTCGAGCTGCTCACCATCGACGCCGAGGACCTGATCCTCAACGCCCTCGTCATCATGACGAAGTATTCGATCCGCCACCTCGTGGTCGTCCGCGGCAAGGAGATCGTCGGCATCTTCGAGCAGGCGGACCTCCTTCGCCGGCTGTCGAGCTCGTCGTTGGTAATCGCGAGCCAGGTGGAGCGGGCGGGGGCCGCCGAGGAGCTGAAAGACGCGAGCGACGCGATCCCGCGGATGATCAAGTCGCTGTTCGAGCGCGGGGTGAAGCCGCGCTACATCGCCCGCCTCGTCACCGACCTCAACCGCAAGCTCTTCCGCCGGGTGTTCGAACAGGTGGCGCCGGCGGAGGTGCGCGATCTCGCCTGCCTGATCGTCATGGGCAGCGAGGGCCGCGGCGAGCAGCTCCTGCGCACCGACCAGGACAACGGCCTGATCTACCGCTCGCCGCCGCCGGCGGAGGCCGCGGCGCTGGCCGGGCGGCGGTTCACCGAGGCGTTGCTCGAACTCGGCTACCCGCCCTGCCCCGGCAACGTCATGGTGTCGAACCCGCAGTGGGCGAAGCCACTGGCGGACTACCAGCAGGAGATCCGCCAGTGGTTCCAGCAGCCCACCGGCGACACCTTCCTCAATCTCGCCATCCTGCTCGACGCCAACACGGTCGCCGGCGACGACAGCCTGCTGTCGGCGGTGAAGGCCCGGGTCTTCAACCTGTTCCACGACCGCATGTCGCTGCTCAGCCACTTCGCCAAGGCGGTGCAGGCCTTTCCGACGCCGATCGGTTTCTTCAACCGGCTGCACGTCGACTCCTCTCCCGGCGGAGGCCGGCTGGACATCAAGAAGGGTGGGATATTCCCCATCGTCCACGGCGTGCGCAGCCTGGCGGTCGAGTACCGGGTGGAGGAGACCAACACCATCGGCCGGATCCAGGCCCTGGCCGGGCGGGGGCCTTTCGACGAGCAGACCACCGCCGACATCATCGAGGCCTTTGAATTCATGTCGATGCTCCGGCTGCGCTCGCAGCTTGAGGCCTGGGACCGTGGCGAGGTGGCCGACACCATGGTCGTGCCCGGGCGGCTGTCGCGGCTCGACCGCAACCTGCTCAAGGACTCGCTCAAGATCGTCAAGCACTTCAAGCAGGACCTCGTCTACCATTTCCGACTCAACATGATATCCTGAGCCGAAGACACGGGGCGCTGCCGCCCAAGTCGCTGGAAAAGACACAAAAACGCGCGGGGCCGACGAGCCTGGGCGCGATAAGGCAGCGTCTCTCGGGAGGGCACGGGTCCGGAGTCAATCGGCGCATGAAACCCCTGTTGTGGTTGGTTTGCGCGGCGCTCACCATCGCCGCGGCCGCTATCCTCGTCGGCGGCGGATGGCTAGGTTTCGAGGCGCTGCCGGAGGAGCAGCGCGCGGCCGTCTCGGCGGCACTGGCGCCGCACGGCGGCGCGCTCCTGATCGCCGCCGCGGTGCTGGTGGCGCTGCCGGCGGTCGCGGTCATGGTCATGGCCGCGCTCTACCTGACGCCGCTTCGCGCCATCGCCGAGGACATCCGCGTCATCGCCGTCTCCAACCCCAAGCACCGGCTGAAGGTCGAGGGCCAGGTCGAGCTCCGCGCCGCCGCGGGCAACGTCAACGTCCTCGCCGACCGCTACCAGACGCTGCAGGAGGACGTCGCCGCCCGCATCCAGGAGGCCAACGCCGCGGTCGAGACCGAGCGCAACACGCTGGCGACCCTGGTCTCGAAGCTCACGCAGGGGATCCTGGTCTGTAACCAGGACGGCCGGATCCTGCTCTACAACCAGCGCGCCCAGCGGCTGCTGGAAGGTGCGCAGCGCGAGTCCGGCGGCGGCGACTGGATCGGCCTCGGCCGCTCGGTCTACAGCGTGCTCGACCGGAACGTCATCGCCCACGCGCTTTCGACCATCGAGCACCTGGAGCAACGCGGCACGTCGCGCCAGCTCGTCCCCTTCGTCATCTCGCGGACATCGGGGCAACTGCTCCACGTCCACCTGGTGCCGATCCCGGATCCCTCCGGCGCCTCCCACGGCTTCATCCTGTCCATCGAGGACGTGACCCGCGAGATCAACAAGGAGACCCGCCGGGCGAACCTGCTGTTGTCGTTGACGGAGGGCCACCGGTCGGGGATCGCCAGCATCCGTGGCGCCATCGAGACGATCATCGCCTTTCCGGACATGGACGACGACGAGCGCACCCTGTTCCAGCGGGTGATCCACGAGGAGTCCGTCCGGCTCAGCCAGAACCTCGCCGAGCTCGAGGAGCGCTATCCCGGCGATCTCGACGTCAAGGGACCGCTGCAGGACGTGCTCGGCAGCGACCTGCTCGCCTCCATCGAGCGCCAGGTCGAGGACGCCCTGGGCGTCGTCGTCGACGTCAGCGCGCCGCTGGAGCCGGTCTGGCTGCGCGCCGACAGCTACGCCATCGCCCGCTGCCTGATCTTCCTCATGAGCCAGCTTCAGCGCATCTGCCGCGCCGAGGAGCCGAGCATCTCGCTCCACACCGGGCGCAAGCTCGTGACCCTGATGCTGGAGTGGAGCGGCGCCGCCCTGGACACCGAGGCGTTGCGCTCCTGGGGCCTGCGCCAGGTCAGCGCCAGTCCCAAGGGCGGCTCGCAGACGCTGTTCGACGTCATCGAGCGCCACAGCGGCGCCATCTGGGCGCACCCCACCTCGCCGGCGGGCCGGCCGTGCCTCCGCCTGGTCCTGCCCGTCAGCGGCGAGGAGGGCGCGGCGGACGCCTGGAGCGCGGCGGAGGGCGACGCCCACGACTTCGACTTCCGGCTGTTTCAGCCGGACCTTTCGGCCGAGGCCATCCTCGACGCGCCGCTGGCCAAGCTCAGCTTCACCGTCATCGACACCGAGACCACCGGCCTCGACCCTTCGGGCGGCGACGAGATCATCGCCATCGCCGCCGTGCGCATCGTCAACGGCCGCATCCTCCGCCGGGAGGTGTTCGACGAGCTGGTCAACCCCGGCCGGACCATCTCCGCCGCCTCTCGCGCCATCCACGGCATCACCCAGGAGATGCTGCGCGGCATGCCGCCCATCGAAGACGTGCTGCCCCGGTTCCACCGCTTCCTCGAGGACACGGTCATCGTCGGCCACAACGTCGCCTTCGACATGCGCTTCCTGGAGCTGAAGGAGGCGAAGACCGGGCTGAAGTTCACCCAGCCGGTGCTGGACACCCTGCTGCTCGAACTGGTCGTCCACCCGAACCAGACGGACAAGAGCCTGGAGGCGATGGCCCAGCGGCTCGGCGTCACCGTTTCCGGCCGGCACACCGCCTTGGGCGACGCGCTCGCCACGGCGGAAGTGTTCCTGGCGCTGATCCCGCTGCTCGGCGAGCGCGGCATCCACACGGCCCGCGACGCCCAGGCGGAATGCGAGAAGCTGGCGATGGCACAGGTGAAGTATTGACGGGCATGCTCTCCTCCGCCCTCGGCAACGCGGCCATCCTGCGCCGGTTCATCGTCCTTGTCGCCGCCGCCACCTTTTCCATGTTCACCCTGTGGGCGGTCGTGCGCGAGATGATCGACGCGCCGCCCGGCGACTACGAGGTGCGCCAGGGGGACATCATGCTCGGCGACGGCAAGTTCGAAGGCGCCATCGGCCGCTTCGACGCGGCGCTCGCGGTCTCGCCGGAGCACCGCGGGGCGATGATGGGCCGGGCCATCGCGCTGCTGGAACTGGGCCGCGTCGACGAAGCCGAGCAGGCCTTCTCCGACCTCATCGCCTTTCTCTCCCGCAGCCTTGCCGCCGACGATCCGACCGGCCTCGCGGTCCTCGCCGCCGGCTTCGCCAACCGCGGCATCCTCCGCGATCGCGACGGCCGCCACGAGGCGGCCCTGGCCGACTACCGCCAGGCGCTGGCCATCGACGCCGGCGCCGTCGACGGCCCCGGCCTGTTCCACAAGATCGTCTACGGCGACGCGAAGCCATCGACCATCGCCAACCGGGCCGACTACATCGAGGCCCAGCTCGCCCTGCCCGAGGACCAGCGGCTCCTGCGCGTCCCCGAGCTCGACGCCCGCCAGCGCATGCACAAGCCGTAGGCCCCCCGCGTTGCATTGACTTCGGGCTCGCCGCGTAGGCCGGAATAGCCGAAGGCGTATTCCGACGGATGAACTCGAGCTTCAGGAGGGTCGCGCCATCCGCGCTCGTCGCGCCACCCAAGTCTTCGTGGACCACCTGGACGAGCCCCATGGTGACGATGGTGATCGTGGTCTTCTCCATCATCACCGTGCTTGTCACAGCCATCCACGTCTTCGTCGATTACCGGGAGAGGTCCGTGGGTCATTGGCGCCGTCATTGCGAGGAGGCGAAGCCGACGCGGCAATCCAGTATCCGGTACTGGATCGCCACGCCGCTTCGCGGCTCGCGATGACGGGGTATGATCCAAGTCGCCAGGAGAGGAGGCGCCGGTCTCCGGAGGCCATAGGGCGGGTCGAGGCGGAGCCGGACCCGCCGTACATTCGTGCCGGCATGGCTTCAAGAGCCGGCCGCTACCTCAGCGGGAAGGTGATCCGGCAGGTCAGCCCCTCGGGCGAATAGTCCATCTCGACGGTGCCGCCGAGCTGGTAGGAGACCGCCTGCTCGATCAGCCGCGAGCCGAAGCCCTTTTCCTTCGGCGGGGCGATCTCCGAGCCGCCCCGCTCCTCCCAGGAGAGCTCGACGCAGCTTCCGCCGTCATCCGCCACCGTCCGCCACGCCACCCGCAGGCGGCCGTTCGAGTGCGACAGCGCCCCGTACTTGGCGGCGTTGGTGCCGAGCTCGTGCAGCACCATGCTGACGGCGACGCTGTGCCCGGGCGACAGCGGGATTGCTTCGCCCTCGGTCACGACGGACTTGGGATGGTCCGCGAGGTAGGCCTGGACGGCGCCGTCGACGAGCACGTCCAGGCTCGTGCCTTGCCATTCGGTGTCGAGCAGCATGCAATGCGCCTGCGCCAGCGCGCCCAGGCGGCCGAGAAAGGCTTCGCGGAAAGCGCTGGCGGACTGGCCCCGGGCCCGTGTCTGCGAGGCGAGCGACTGGATGACGGCGAAGACGTTCTTGACCCGGTGGCTCAGCTCGTGGATCAAGAGCTCCCGCTCCATTTCCGCGTGCTTGCGGTCGCTCACGTCGATGCAGTACTCGACCACGGTCTCCTCGTCGAGCTGCCGGCCGGCGAACATCATCCACGACCGCGACCCGTCCTTGAGGATGTATTCCTTCTCGTAGGGGCCGATCCGGCCGGTCTCGGCGAGCTTGCGCATCTCCTGTTCGCTGACCTCGACCCACTCGGCCGGCGTCATCCGCCGCCAGGTCAGCTCGCGGCCCTGCACCTCCTCGCGGGAGTAGCCGGTCATGCGCAGGAAGACGTCGTTGGCGTCGATCACGGTGCCGGTCGCGTCGAAGAACAGCACGCCCACCGCGTCCGTCTCCAGCACCCGGCGCAGCCGCTCGTCGCTCGCCCGCTGCGCCCGGCTGCGCTCGGTCACGTCCTCGATGGCGAGCAGGATGAGCTGCAGGTGGTCGATCCTGCGTGCGTTCAGCAGCATCGCCCGGTGGCCGATCTCCTGGAAGTCGTGCTCGACGACGAAGTCGTCGAAGCTGTCGTTCTCCGGAAGCACGGTTTCCAGCAGCTCGCGCAGCCGAGGGATGTTCCACTGGCCGTTGCCGAGCTGGTAGACGAGGCGGCCTTCCGTATCGGCGCGATCGGCGCGAAAGTTCGTGTAGAAGGTCTCGTTCGCGGCCTTCACCCGCAGGTCCCAGCCGAGGACGAGCAACGGGTCGCGGGCGGCGTCGAAAATCTTCTCGGCGAGTTCCTTCTGGCCCTCCAGCTCGGCGCGCTCGCGTTCACGCCGGGTGACGTCCCGGATCGAGAGGAACACGCGCCGGCCGCCGTCGTCCAGCCGCGCCGTTTGGGCGCTGAGCAGCAGCACCCTCCGGCCCAGGCCTTCGAAGTGGTGCTCGATGCGAGCGTCGACGGCTCCGTCGCTGGCGGGGAGGGTCTCCTCCAGAAGCTGGCGCAGCGCCGGGATGTCCCACCGGCCGTCGCCGATGTCGTAGACCTTGTAGCCCTCGCTGCGGCCCGGCTCGACGGCAAAGGCGGAGCAGAACGCGGGGTTCGCCAGTTCGACGGTGAGGTCCTCCGCCAGCACGAGCAGCGGATTGCACACCGCCCGGGCGAGCGCGCAGGCATCCCCGTTCACCTCCGCCCGCGCCCCTGCGCCGCCGGTTGCATCCCTTTTCCCCCATACGGACGTAGCGCACGCGGACGAACCACAGCCGCCCGCCGACACCGCCGCACGTGCGCCCGGCCCGGACGCTGCGTCCCGTTCGGCGCGACATCGCCGCGGCCGGCGACCTAGACAACGCGGCAACAACGTGACGGTTCCGGCGGCTGCGTCCGCCGCGCCCGGTGCGCCTACGACCCGGTTCGCGACGCCGTTTCGTCCGGGCTTTCGCTTGCCGCGAACCAGCTCAGCGTCTCGGCCAGGGCGACCACCTCGCCCACGACCAGCAGCGTCGGCTGGGCGCGGTCGATGGCCTCGACCCGGTCGGCGAGCGCCGCCAGCGTCGTCAGCGTGACCTGCTGGTTTGGCCGGGTGCCGTTGACCAGGACCGCCGCCGGCGTCGCCGGGACCATGCCATGGGCGATGAGCTTGGCGCAGATCTGGCGGACGGTGATGCGGCCCATGTAGATCACGAGCGTCGTCTCCGCCGCCGCGAGGCTACGCCAGTCGAGCTCCAGCGGCTCGTCTTCCTTGGCGTGCCCGGTGACCAGGTGGACGCCGTGGGCGACGCCCCTATGGGTGAGCGGGATGCCGGCGTAGGCGGTGCAGCCGGACGCCGAGGTGATGCCGGGGACGATCTCGAAGGCAATGCCGTGGCTGGCGAGATGCGCCGCCTCCTCGCCGCCGCGGCCGAACAGGAAGGGGTCGCCGCCCTTCAGCCGGACGACCATCCGGCCGCTGCGCGCCAGGCTGACCAGGAGCTCGTTGATCTGCTCCTGGGGCATGTGGTGGTTGCGCGCAACCTTGCCGGCGAAGATGCGGGTGGCGCCGGCCGGGATCAGCGCCAAGATCTCGTCGGAGACGAGCTTGTCGTAGACGACCACCTCGGCCCGGCCGAGAAGGCGAAGCGCCTTCACCGTCAAAAGGTCCGGATCGCCCGGGCCGGCGCCGACGATGTACACGCAGGAAGAAGGCCTGGCCATGGTTCCCGTTCGCTGCCGTCCGCCAACCGTTCCTCCTATGCCATCGCTCCGTCCGGCGAGGCAAGAAAATGCGCCGCCTGGGTCGGCCGAGCTTGGCGGATCCGCGCGTTCGCCGGTATCGTCTGCGCCGCTCAGGGCCCCTGGAAGGCACTTGCCGTGAACGACACCCTTCGGCTTTCGACCCGACGCCGTTACCGCATCGTCGGCCTGTGGCTGTTCGCCGTCGCCGCCATGGTCTTCGTGATGGTGGTGATCGGCGGCCTGACCCGGCTCACCGAGTCCGGGCTCTCGATGGTGGAGTGGCGGCCCGTCACCGGCTGGCTGCCGCCGCTCTCGGAGGAGGCGTGGCAGGAGACCTTCGCCGCCTACCGGGCGACGCCGGAGTACCAGAAGGTCAACGCCGGCATGAGCCTCGCCGACTTCAAGGGCATCTTCTGGCTGGAGTACGTCCACCGCCTGTGGGGCCGGCTGATCGGCCTGGCGTTCGCGGTGCCGCTGGTTTTCTTCATCGCCCGCGGTTGGCTCGACCGCAGGCTCACGCCCCGGCTCGTGCTGCTCTTCGTCCTGGGCGGCCTCCAGGGCGCGCTCGGCTGGTACATGGTCGCGAGCGGCCTGGTCGACCGACCGGACGTGAGCCAGTACCGGCTGGTCGCGCACTTCGCCGCTGCGCTCCTGATCTACGTGGCGCTGCTGTGGGTGGCGCTGGGGCTCGTCCAGCGCACGCCGCCGTGGAGCCCGTCGCGCGGCCTCGGGCGCGGCGTCCTCGCCGTCGGCGCGCTGGTCGTCGTCACCATGCTGTCCGGCGGCTTCGTCGCCGGAACCGACGCCGGGTACGCCTACAACTCCTTCCCGCTGATGGACGGGCAACTGGTCCCCGACGGGCTGCTCTCGCAGTCGCCTGCCTACCTGAACTTCTTCGAGAACATCACCACCGTCCAGTTCACCCACCGGGTCCTGGCGATGGCCACGCTCGCGGCCGTCGTCGGCTTCTGGATCGCGGCCCGGCGCCGCCCGATGCCGGCGCGGGCGCGCCTCGCGCTGCACGGCATGCTCGCCGCCGTCCTGGTCCAGGTGTCCCTCGGCATCTCCACCCTGGTGCTGGTCATGCCGATCGCGCTGGCCGCCCTGCACCAGGCCGTTGGCGTGATCCTGCTCACCATGATCGTCTGGGCCGCGTTCGAGCTTCGGCCGCTGGCCGAGCGGGCGGCGGCGCCCGTGGTCTACAGGAGTGCTGCCCGCTCCGGCGCCGGAGCGAGATAGGGCCGGGCGAGGTTGCGCAAGCGCGGCGGCGGGCGCGTTCGCAGCGGCTTTACCGCCGGATCCCGGGCAACCATATCCTGCGTGTGGTTGAAGCCGATGCTGAAGCCGGCCGCTGCGACAGCACGTGAGTTTCACTGGAAATTCAACTAATGTGGATGCCTTAGGGGGCACGCTCAGGAGAGGAGGTCCAGGAGTTGTCCTGGAGGCATGCCAGAGCCCTGTTGGTGCTGTTCTCGGCCCTGGTGATCGGCGCCAGCCTGACGCCGGCGCTGAACGGCTGCGCCGGCGATCAACCCGGCGCGGAGCGGGTGGCGCATGCGATCGGCGTCGATCCCTATCGCCTCGACGAGGACGGTGCGAGGGAGCTCGCCCGCTTCAACCACGTGTTCACGACCTACGCTGAAAACCCCAGCGACATTCGCGAGATGAAGCAGTTCCGCGACGTCTATAAGCGGATCCGCAGCAACTACGTCGGCGAGGTCTCCGACAAGGCGCTGATCGACGCCGCGGTGAAGGGCGTGGTGGAAAGCGACGCCGAGCCGGGCACGGTTCCCAGCGAAAGCCTGGTCACCCGGGCGCTGGAGGCGATGACCGCATCGCTCGACCCGCATTCGGCCTACCTCGATCCGGAGGCGCTGAAGGAATCCGAACTCGTCACCACCGGCGAGTTCGGCGGGCTCGGCATCCAGGTCACCCAGGACGGCGACAGGATCAAGGTCATTTCGCCCATCGAGGGCACGCCCGCGGAGCGGGCCGGGGTCCAGCCGGGCGACCTGATCACCCATCTCGACCGCAAGGCCATCACCGGCATGAGCCTGCGCGAGGCGGTTCACGCCATGCGCGGGCCGCCCGGCACGCCGATCCTGCTGACGCTCAAGCGCGGCGAGCGGCCGGCCTTCGACGTTTCGATCACCCGTGACGTGATCTCGATCCAGCCGGTGCGCTGGTGGGTCGAAAACGACGTCGGCTACGCCCGCGTCGCCAGCTTCAACGAGAAGACCGCCGACGCCCTCGACATCGCGCTGGACGAGATGCGCAAGCGTCCGGGCGTGCGCGGCCTGGTCCTCGACCTGCGCAACAACCCGGGCGGCCTGCTCGACCAGTCGCTGGCGGTGGCAGACGCCTTCCTCGACGACGGCGTGATCGTCTCGATCCGCGGCCGGGAGAAGGACTCCGGACGCGCCTTCCAGGCGAGCCGGGGCGACCTCGCCCGCGGCTGGCCGATGGTCGTCCTGATCAACGCCGGCTCCGCCTCGGCCTCCGAGATCGTCGCCGCGGCGCTGCAGGACCACGGCCGCGCCATCGTCATGGGCACACGTTCTTTCGGCAAGGGCTCGGTGCAGACGGTGTTGCGGCTGCCGCAGGAGGGTGCGCTGAAGCTGACGACGGCGCTCTACTATGCGCCGAAGGGCGAGACGATCCAGGCCCGCGGCGTCGAGCCGAACATCCGGCTGACCGGGGTCGAGCAGCAGGGCGAGGACGCGCACGAGGCGGACCTGCCGGGCGCGCTGCCGCCCCAGGGCCTGAGCATCGACCTTCAGGCCCAGGCCTCGGTGGATGCCGGCGCCTGCCCGAAGCTGGAGAAGGCGGACGACCGCGAGATCGGCTGCGCCGTCGCTTACCTGCAGGCCGGCTCGCCGGAGCGGTTCGTCGCCTCCATCGGCCGCCGGTCGGCACTGTAGGGCAAGGCGTGTTTGAAGATCGACCAGAACGCCGTCTTTGCGAGGAGGCGAATGCCGACGAAGCAATTCAGTGCCCGGAGGATTGGATCATCACGCCGCTTGGCGGCTCGCGATGACGCTGATCTACGGATTGGCGCATCGAATTGGTCCCCTGGTGCGTAGGAGGAGGTTTCGCTTGGCGAGGCTCGGCTCAACGGACGCTCCCCGCCGGCTCGCCTCGCTGGCCATGGCCGCCGTGGTGACGCTGGCCCTGGCGGCGTGCGGCACGCCGGTGCGCACCTTTACGGAAGCCGACGACGCCATCGACTTCGGCACGATCCGCACCTACGCGTGGCGGGACGAGGGCGTTTCGGCGGCGCAAGCCGGCTCGCCCGGGGTCAGCGCGCTCACCCTGCAGGCCATCCGCAACGCCGTCGAGGCGGAACTGGCGCTTCGTGGGATGAAGCGCGCGGAGCAGCCGGACGCGCTGGTGGCCGTTCGTGCCGGCAGCCGCGACCGGCTGCGCACGACCTTCTGGGGCCGCGACCCGTTCTCCTACGGGGACCGCCATGGCCGTTACCCGGCCTGGCCGACCACCAACCGGCGGACGGTGGACACGTACGAGGAGAACCTGGTCGCCATCGACGTCTTCAGCGCCAGGACGTCGAAGCCGGTGTGGTCCGGCATCGGGGCGACCACGCTGCTGCTGAACGCCGAGGATCGCCAGAGCATCGACATGGTCGTTGCCGAGATCCTGAGCGACTTCCCGCCCGGCTACGCGCGGTAGCGCAGCGAGGCCCTCACCGCGGCTTTCTCCCGGAGGGAGAAGGAGAAGAGGGCGGCAAGCCGTAGCATGTTCAGCAAGAGGCTGCCCCGCCATCCCTCTCCCTCTGGGCCCCCCTGGGAGGGGGCGGCCCGCGCAGCGGGCGGGTGAGGGTGTCCCGCGCCTGTTGAAGCGCAAGCGTACAAGGCGCGAGCGCCCGGAACCGGGGGCGTTCTGACACAAATCTGTAACGAATTGGTACTGGCCCGTTCAGTCCAAAGTCAGCGGTCGTTCATCTTGACGACAGGCGAGCGTAATGCGTCGGCACCCACATCCGGAGCAGAGACTGGTGACATGACAGCTCCGGGAGACAGCAAGATGGACGTTTCGGTTCTGCAGCCGGCTTTGACGACGACGAACGCCAAGTGGGCCTTCACGACGCGCCGCGTCGCGCACGAAGATGTTGCCCGCATCGACACCGATGTTCGCTCTGCTGGCGCAGGCGACCTCGTTCTTGCGCAGATTACGAAGATCGGCCAGCACAAGTCGATCCAGCTCGCCCAGGGTCGCGTTTCCCAGACCTACCCGGGCGATCTGGTTGTCGCCGCCTGCGGCGACCGTTACGCGCCGGACCAGTTCGAGGGGGTGGCCGAACTGGACCCTGAGGGGTCCGACCTGGTGGCGGCCGGCGGGCTGATCGGCCGCATGCGCCACGCCCACGCCGCCATGGCGGCGCCCACCCGGGTCAAGCCGCTGGGGCTTCTCGTCGATCACGCCGGCGCCATCATCAACGTCGGCAGCTACGCCCTGCCGATGCGGCCGGCGCCGCGCGGCCTGACCGTGCTGGGCGTCATCGGCTCCTCGATGAACGCGGGGAAGACGACGGCGGCGGCCAGCCTGGCGCACGGCCTCAGCCGCGCCGGCCTGCCGGTTGCCGCGATCAAGGCCACCGGGACCGGCGCGTTCGGCGACTTCAACGCCTTCCTCGACGCCGGGGTCGCTCACGTCGCGGACTTTACCGACGCCGGCATGGCATCGACCTACCGGCAGCCGGTCCAGCGCCTCGAGAGGGGCTTCGACGCCCTGCTCGCCCATGTCGCCGAGCGCGGCGCGCGCGTGGTCGTCGTCGAGCTCGCCGACGGCATCTTCCAGGAGGAGACGGCGCGGCTGCTCAAGGGCTCGCGCATTCGCGACGCCTTCAACGGATTGCTGTTCGCCGCCCCGGACGCGCTCGGCGCCGTCGGCGGCGTCGCCATCCTCCGCCAGTGGGGGTTGGCACCGTTCGCGGTCTCCGGAATGGTGTCGTGCTCGCCGCTCGGCATCAGCGAGGCGAAGGCGATGATCGGCGTCCCGGTGGTGTCGCGTGACCAGTTGCGGGACCCGCAGTGCGCCACCGACCTGGTGCGGGGGCTGCTGCCGAAGCCGGCGGAGCAGCGCGCGGTCCCTAGCGGTTGGGCGCGAGCGGCATGAGCGCCATCCCGCGCACGCGTGACGACGGGCGCGCCGGAGGCGTCGCCCTCGTCGCACTGACCGCGGTCGGCCAGGCCGTGGCCGCGGGCGGCGCCGCCTTCGCCATGCGCGACGTCTTCGCCGCGCTGCACGAACCCGGCCGGACGGCGCCGTTCGCCTCGCTGCTGATCCTGCTCCTTGCGGCGGTCGCCGTCGCTGGGTTCAGGGTCGCCGGACGGAGCGTGGCGGAGCGGGTGGGGCAGGGCTACGTCATCGCCCTGCGCCACGTGCTCTTCAGCCACCTGACGCGGATGCCGGCCGGCGCGGTCGCCGGGCGGCGCAACGGCGCGCTGGCCATCCGTTTCGTGGGCGACCTCGCCGCCGCCCGGAATTGGGTAGGCCTGGGGCTCGCGCGGATCGTCGCTGCCGCCATCGTCGTGCCGGGCAGCATCGTCGCCCTGGTCCTGCTCGACGCGCGGCTCGCCGCCGCCGCGGCCATCCCGCTGCTGCTGGGCGTCGCGGTGATGATCGCGGTCGGCGCCGGGATGGGCAGCGTGCACGGTCGGCTGCGCAGCAAACGGGCGAACCTGGCCATTGCCGTCATGGAGCGCGCTCCGTCGGCGCCCGAGCTCCGGCTTTTGGGCCGCGACGCAGCGGAGTTGAAGGCTCTCCGGGAGGGCGGCGCGGCCGTTCGCCGGGCCGCCGTGAGCCGGGTGCTGCGCATCGAGGTCTTGCGGCGGCTGCCGGACGTGGCGGCGGCGGCCTCGGCCGTGGCGGTCCTGTGGCTTGCGCTGAGCGGCCATCTTCCGGCTGCTGAGGCGGCGGGCGCGCTCGCGGTCCTGGCCATCCTGGTTCAGCCGCTGAGGGACCTGGCCAGCGTCTGGGACTATCGCTGCGCCTGGGTCATCGCCCGGGACAAGCTCGGCAAGCTGCTGGCGTCGCCGACGCTCGATGCGCCGACCCTCGATGCGCCGACCCTTGATGCGCCGGGCGCGCGGCCCGCGGGGCGACGGCCGCGGACCCCGGCATACCTGGAGTTCATGGACGTCCGCTGCGGGCCGCTTCGTGATTTCGACGCGGTGGCCGAGCCCGGCACGAAGATCGCCGTCATCGGGCCGAACGGCGCCGGCAAATCCTTGTGCCTGGCCCTGGCGGCCGGGCTCGAGGCCACCGAGGACGGACGCGTGGAACTCGACGGGCGCGACCTGGCAGGGGTATCGACGCGGGAGCGGCAGCGCTCCATCGTCTTCGTCGGGCCGCGCTCGCCGGTCCTGCAGGGGAGCCTGCGGCGAGCCTTGACCCTCGGCGTCAAGCCGCGTCCGGACGATGGCGACATCGAGCGTGCGGCGCACGCCTACGGCCTCGGGCCGGTGCTGGAACGGCTGGGCGGGCTCGACGGCAGGGTGGCGGAAGGCGGGCGCAACCTGTCCTCGGGCGAGGCGACGCGGCTGCACCTCGTGCGCGCCGTCCTCGCCAAGCCGCGCTTGCTCATCCTCGACGAGCCCGACCATGCCCTCGACCTGGACGGCGTCACGGCGTTGCGGCGCCTGCTGGAGGAGACCAGGGCGACAACCCTGTTTGCGCCACGCGACGCATCGCTGGCTCGCAAAGCCGACGTGTTGTGGTACATCGATGGGGGCCAAGTGCAGGTCGCGGGACCTCCCGGGGAGTTGATCGAGCACGATGCCGACGTTGCAAGCTGGTTCCGCCCGCGCCACGCCGCATGACTTTCGCGGGAGCCGAAGGCAGGTAGACGGTGTGATGAGGCTGATCCCCAAGCTCTACGCCTCCTTCGGGCTGGTGCTCACGATTGCCATTGCCAGCGTCGCGATGGCCGAATTGCGTAAGGACGTGATTCGCGTTATCGAGTGGTGTGCGGAAACTTAGCTGTCCGCACCGCCGAGCGCTAGGTTTCGCTGTCGCTTTGGCTTGCAGGGTCGAAGGTGAGACCCGGCCGCCGCTTTCTGCAGGGCCGAACCGTCGAGGCGGAAGGCTCGGGCGTCCGTGCTGGCGTCTGGAGCGCCCGGGAGGCGGCCTTTCATCTCGAGCGGACGCACTTTGCCCACGAGCAGTACGAGGGGTACCTCGCGCTCTCCAACGACACCTACAAGCTGTTCAAGCAACTGGGCGACCAGATGCTCATCGGCGACCGCGACAACGGGGCGGGGGAGGCTGAGCTCGTCGCCACCATCCGCCGCGACATCGCCAGGCTGCGCCACCTGGTCGGCCTGGAAATCCGGCTCGTCGGCGACGAGGAGCTCGAAGAACTCGGCAGGCTGGCGGAGATCGAGCGGCTGATCGAGTCCCTGCTGTCCGAGTACATGGTGCTTTCCGCGACGAGCAACCTCTCGGCCTTCCGCACGGACTGGGGCCGCCTGTCCAGGCTGCTCGACGAACAGATCGACCGCGACTTCAACGCGCTGATCCAGGAAGCCATCGACGGCGAAGCCGCGGAAGTGGAAGAGACGCGGGAAGAGACGGCGACCAGGATCGCCCACTTCAAGGTGCTGGCGGCCGTGTTCGGCCTGATCGCGCTCATCGCCGGCGTCGCCAGCGTGTCGATGCTGGTGCGCGACATCCGCCGGCCCATCGGCCGGCTGCTGGCCGGCACACGCGCGTTCGCCTCCGGCGAGATGGATCATCGCATCGCCGCCAACGGCAGTAACGAGCTCGACGACGTCGGCCGCGCCTTCAACAGCATGGCCGACCAGATCTGGGCACGGGAGACGGCGCTGGCGCAGGCGAAGGCGCGCCTAGAGCACGCCGTGGAGGAACGGACGGCGGAGCTGAAGCGGGTGCTGGACCAGCTCCGGATCCACGAGGAGAACCGAAGGCGGCTGCTGGCCGACGTCAGCCACGAGCTGCGCACCCCGCTCACCATCATCCAGGGCGAAGCCGAGATCGCGCTTCGCGGCCGGGAGAAGACCACGGAGGTCTATCGCGAGGCGCTGGAGAAATCGCGGGAGGCGGCGAAGCACACGGCGAGGCTGGTCGACGACCTGCTCTTCGTCGCGAGGCGCGAGGCCGGCGAGGCCCGGCTGCGCCTCGAAGCGGTCGATCTGGCCAGGCTGCTGCCCGAGGTGATCGACGACCACCGCGCCCTTGCCGGCGGCCGCGGCGGCAAGATCACCTTCTCCGGGGCGGCGGAGGCCGCCGTCGTCCGCGCCGACGCCGACCGGATCCGTCAGGTCGTCGTCATCCTCATGGACAACGCGCTTCGCTACAGCGACGGCCGGGTCGAGGTCGCCCTGCACGGCGCCCCGGGCGGCTTCGCCGTCTCCGTCAGCGACGGCGGGCCCGGGATGACGGACGAAGAGCTGGAGCGGGCCTTCGAGCGCTTCTACCGCGGCTCCAACGCCACCGACCGCTACAGCGAGGGAACTGGCCTCGGCCTGCCGGTGGCGAAGGCGATCGTCGAGGCCCACGGCGGGCAGATCGCGCTCAAGAGCAGCCCCGGCGAGGGGACGCGGGTGACCTTCACCCTGCCGGCGCGGCCGAAGCTGGAAGCGGTGGCATGAACCTGCTGCTGGTGGAGGACGAGGCGCGGGTCGCCGACTTCATCCAGCGGGGCCTGCGCGCAGAGGGCTACTCGGTGACGGTGGCGCGCGACGGCGAGACGGCCGTCTGGCTTCTCGACGCTCACGCCTTCGACATCGTCGTTCTCGACCTGATGCTGCCCGGCATCAGCGGCCAGGCCGTCTGCCAGCGCATGCGCTCGGTCAACGACACGACCCCGGTGCTGATGCTGACGGCGCTCGACGCCGTCGACGACCGGGTGGCCGGCCTGCGTCTCGGCGCCGACGACTACCTGGTCAAGCCGTTTGATTTCGACGAGCTTCTCGCCCGCCTGGAGGCGCTCGGCCGGCGCGGCGCGCGGTCCGGTCTCGCCGAGGACCGGCAGGAGGTCCTCACCGTCGCGGACCTGCGCTTCGACGGGCGCTCGCTCGAGGTCAGCTGCTGCGGCCAGCCAGTTGAGCTTTCGGCCAAGGAGCGGGACATCCTCAAGCTGCTCATGACCGATCCCGGCCGGGTGTTTTCCCGCGAGCGGATCCTGAACGCGATCTGGGCGGTGAGCGAGGACCCGCTGACCAACATCGTCGACGTCTACATCGGCCGGCTGCGCAAGAAGCTGGGGCCCTGCGGCGAGGGCATCAAGACCGTTCGCGGCGCCGGCTACCGCCTGAGCCCCGGCGCCTGAGGTGTCTGGCCACGCCGTCCGTTCCCGCGATGCCGGCTGCGGCTACAGGCCGCGGAGAGGCTCCGGCCGCAGCAGCGGCGCGCCCGAACGGGCAAGCCCGATCAGCGCCAGCAGCCGCCCGCGCTCCGCCGGCAGCACGCCGGCCAGCGGCAGGCAGTTGGACGCGTGGTTCGAGCGGAAGACAACCGGCTCGGCCGGGTCCAGCGCCCCGATCAGCCGCTCCTGCTCGGCGAGGATGCCGGCGTCGTCCTGCCAGAGGAACGTCTGGCCGTCGCGCTCGAAGCGGGCGACGAACTCGGCCTCGGTGGCGTCCTCGAGGCGGAGCTGCAGCGTCGAGAGGTAGTCGGGCGGGGCGCGGTTGATGAGCGCGGCCGTCTCGTCGATGTGCTCGCGCCAGAGGCCACGGCCGCCGACGCCGAGGATCACCGTGGCGGAGACGGCGAGGCCCGCGGCCCGTGCCCGGGCGATGCCGGTGGCGATGGTGTCCGGGCTGGCACCCTTGCGGATACGCGCCAGCACCGCCGCCGAACCGGACTCCACGCCGAGGTAGGCGAGGGTGAGGCCCTTGGCGCGAAGCCGCCGAAGCTCCTTCTCGGACTTGCGGGTCAGGTCGATCGGGGTGGCGTAGACCGAGACCCGCTCCAGCCGCGGGAAGGCGGCGGCGAGCGCGTCGAGGATGGCGGCCAGGTGTTCGGTCGGCAGGCAGAGCGCGTCCCCGTCGGCGAGGAACACCCGCGACGTCGCCGGCCACCTGCGCGCCGCGGCGGCGATATCGGCCAGCACGTCCGCCTGCGGCCGCTGGCGGAAGGTCTTGGTCTTGTACATCGCGCAGAAGGTGCAGCGGTTGAAGGAGCAGCCGATCGTCGCCTGGATGATCAGGCTCCGGGCCTCGCTCGGCGGCCGGTACAGCGGCAGGTCGTAGTCGAAAGCCATGGCTTACCCTTGCGGAGTCTTCAGGGGGACGGCACCAAGAACAACCATGCTCTTCTACCCGAAGTTGGGTTGATCGAGAAACGTTTTGGCAACAGCGGGTGCGACGAGGCCAGAACGCCGCAACAGTCTACGTCGACGACCGGACCTGCTCGCGATCCGGATGCTGCGCTTCAGTTGCAGCCTCATGTTGCCGATACGTATTACTGTCCGTGATGCGCAGCGGCCACATTCTCATCACATTCTTCTTCAATCTTGGGTCGCCCGAGGGGGTGCCGCGGCCGTTGCCGGCAGAAGGCGGCGATGGCGCAACAAGAAAAATACGCCGAGCGGTGCGTCTTTTGGCGTGAGGAGACTGAATGAACTAGGAGACATCCGGATATGGCGATGAAGACTTGCCCCTCCGGCCGCCAATTCTTTGCGGCGGCCGTCGTTGGGTCGTTCACCTTCGTGGCGTACGCCGACCTTGCCGATGCCGCGATCAACTGCGTTCCTCCCCCGGCGCTCTCCAACCCGATCATCTACGACGGCAAGTGCCCCGGCGACGCCGGCTTCCCCACCGACGTTCAGGCCAACTATCGCGACGTCTACGTCAAGTTGCCGACCAGTCGAACCTGCTCCAAGTCTCTCACGATCACTTACGCGAAGAACATCAGGATCACCGGCGGCCACTTCGTCTATAACGACTCCAAGGGAGCGGTGATCTCGATCGGCATGACGTCCGGCGTCACCATGATCGACGGCGTGCTGATCGACGTCAACAAGAAGGCCGCCGACGCGATCCGCGCCTACAGGCACACCGGCCGGCTGGTCGTCCAGAACACGTATGCCAAGGGGATCAGCGGCACCACGAGCGGCGTCCACGGCGACCTGGTGCACCCCCAGGGTGGCGGGCCGCTCCAGGAGCTCACCTTGCAGAACGTCACCGGCCTCACCGGCTACCAAGGCCTGTTCACGCCCTACCGCCCGAGCACCGGCCACGGCACCCGCAAGCTCATGCTGGAGCGGGTCAACGTCGGCTACGACCCGAACATCTCCAAGTCGTCGGGCGCCGGCAAGCCGCTGATGCTGCTGTTCATGGGCAGCGCCGACAATTCCAACGACCGGGTGCCCGACCTCGGCACGACGCTCTCCAGCGTCCACGTCGACGGCAGCTACTGGAACTTCCCGTACTACAACGCGATCTATGCCAAGCCGTCCGGAACCGCCGGCTGCACCAGCTTCGAGTCCAAGCACAAGATCAGCGGCCAAGCCTGCGGCGGCAAGCCGTCCGCCGACTACGCCCCCGCCTCGCGCGTCGGCCTCGGCTACAACCGCTCCTACTTCTGCAACTAGACCAGCCGACCACCCGGCCCACTCCGCGCGGTTCGCGAAAGCCTGCGGGCAGACGCGTGCCGCTGCGGCTTGCGCAGCGTGCGCAAGGACCCGGCCGCCTCCAATAAGTCAGGCAATGTTCTACTGGCGGTTGACAGGCTTGATCTGCGACCGGCGAGAGAGCGGGTGCCGGGTACTGGGCATCTGGACTGCGATCCAGTCCGAGTGGCAAATGAAAATCTTAGTGGTGCTCGGCAGCCACATTTTGCGCACATTCTTTTTCTATGCCTTGCTCGCCCTGGAGGGTGCCGCGGCTTTTGCCGGAGAACCAAGGCGGAAGCGCTACAAGAAAAAATCGACCTAGCGGTGCATCTTTTGGGACGAGGAGAAGGAATGAACTAGGAGAACTCCAAAGATGACCTATCGCGACTGCGCGTGCAGCCGCAGGCTTTTGGCCTCGGCTGTAGCTGGCTTATTGGGCTCGTTCACCTTTACAGACTTTGCCGACGCGGCGATCAACTGCGTTGCACCCCCGGCCCTCTCCAACCCGCTGACCTATGACGGCAAGTGCCCCGGCGACAGCGGTTTCCCGACGAACGTGACCGCCGGCGGCAGGGACGTCTACATCAAGCTGCCGACCAACAGAAACTGCACCAAGGGGCTGAGCGTCGCCTACGGCAGGAACGTGCGGATCACCGGCGGCAAGTTCGTCTACAACGACTCGCAAAAAGCCGTGATCACGGTGAAGCAGAGTTCCGGCACGGCCTTCATCGACGGCGTCCACATCGACGTCAACGGCAAAGGCGCCGACGCCATCCGCACCAACACGCACAAGGGGCGCCTGATCGTCCAGAACACCTACGTCAGGGGCATCAGCGGCACGGTGAGCGGCACCCACGGCGACCTGGTGCATCCCCAGGGCGGCGGGCCGCTCCAGGAGCTCACCCTGCAGAACGTCACCGGGCTCACCGGCTACCAGGGCCTGTTCACGCCCTATCGGCCGAGCACTGGCCACGGCACCCGCAAGCTCAAGCTCGAGCGGGTCAACGTCGGCTACGACCCGAACCTGTCCAAGTCGTCGGGCGCCGGCAAGCCGCTGATGCTGCTGTTCATGGGTAGCGCCGACAACTCGAATGACCGGGTCCCCGACCTCGGGACCACGCTCTCCAGCGTCCACGTCGACGGCAGCTACTGGAACTTCCCGTACTACAACGCGATCTACGCCAAGCCGTCCGGGACCGGCGGCTGCACCAGCTTCGAGTCCAAGCACAAGATCAGCGGCCAGGCCTGCGGCGGCAAGCCTTCGGCCGACTACGCCCCCGCCTCGCGCGTCGGCCACAGCTACAACCGCGCGTACTTCTGCAACTAGCTCGACCGAGCGACCGCCACCCGCGCCCAAGCGGGCGGCGGCGCGTTCCGAACGAGTCCGCTCTCGCACTCGCGGGCCCGGCCTAAGGCCTCACCCAGACCCGGACGAAATCCAGCTTCAGCGAGTGCCCTGGCTTGCTGCCGACGTAGATCGGGTAGCGGCCGACGTTGTAGCCGCCCTCCGGGGGACCCGCGACCACCGCGCCCCGCCACGGCATCGTGTCGCAGGCCGCCACCTGCGCGTCGTCGCGCCAGTAGGTCACGCCGGCCGCGGTCGTCCGCGCCCCGTAGGTGCGGAAGGCGTTCGGGTCGAAGTCGTTCTTCCAGACGTTGTTGCAGTCCGGCTCTTCCTTGAAGATCTGGTTCCTGCGCGAGATCCACATGTGGGTGGCGCGCGCCTCGGCGCCCTCCCAGTACTCGTACCAGTCCGGCTCGACGAAGCGGACGCAGCGCGAGGGGAAGTGGTAGACGTGGCACATGTCCATGGACCAGACGCCGACGCCGTCCGCGGAGGCCGGATGGGCAACGCGGGCTTCCACGTACCAGCCGCCGGTCTCGCGGTTGATGTAGTAGCCGACCGCCCTGTCGTTCTTGAGGATCGCCGACTGCATGTTCGACTGGTAGTGGGCCTTCGTCGGGTGCAACTCCAGAACGCCGTCGCGCATGGTGAACGAGCTCTCCGGCTCGCCGTCGTGCGGGCTCGTCGCCCGCGAGAACTTGAACCAGTAGTTGCGGTACCACTTGAAGCCCGGGTCGCCGGTTCCCTTGAAATCGAAGCTGCCGGGATCGCTGAAGTCGTCGCAGAACTGAAGCCTGGTGAGGCCCGCGGCCTTGGCCGCCGGCGGCGGCTCGACGCCCGCGCACTGCGGGCCGGAGCCGACGAAGCTCTGGGCCTGGCCCGGAAAGGCCGGAGGCTGCCGCGGACCGGTGCAGGCCGACACGGCCGACAGGCACAGGAGAAGGACGGACCCGGCGATAGCGCCGGAGGCCTTCGGCAGGGGCATCAGCCGCCGCCGGCCCGGGTCGGGGTCCAGGGGCGGCGCCTCGTCAGCCGGGCTTGCGAAGGAGCACGGTTGCGAAACTCGTTTGCCAGGCCACCTCGTGCCGGCAGAGGAACCGGCTGATGCACTGATGGATCCCGCTGATGCTCGGAAGGTGCGAGTAGTAGCCGCTGTGCCCGAAGATGCCGACAAAATCGAGAACCTCGAAGCCTGTGCTTTCCAACCGGCGGATCTGGCGCCGGGTCGGGCCTTCGCACCAGCTGTACCACGCCGGAAACTTGACTTGGCGCCCCGTCAGGTCGCGGTCCGGGTTGAAATGCGCCAGGAGCGACGTCGCCAGCCTTTCGGGGGTCAGCCGGTTGATCACCCGCGGGAGCGAGTATAGCGTCGGGTACAGATGGAATGCGAGGCCGCCGGGCTTCAGCATGCGGAACACGTTGCGGTGGAAGGCCGCGCCGTCGCGGAGGTGCTCGGCCAGCATCTGGCTGAACACCAGATCAAAAGCGGACAGCACCGGAGGCTCCGCTGCGGCGATGTCTCCGACAATCGTCGCGTGGCCAGGATCGGCCTTGGCGAGTTCCTCGGCCGAGACGTCGACGACCACGTAATTCAGATCAAGATCTGCGATCTCTCTCGGCGTGAGCAGCGGGTTGGCGCCACCGCCGACCTCACAAACGTCCTTCACGCCGCGGCGCCCGATCAGTTCGACGACGGCGTCGCGAAAGCCCCTGGGCGCGACGAGGCGGTCATCCTCGACCACGAACCGGACGTAGGCCGGCTTTGCCGCGGAAGATGCGACACGAAGCTCCAGGGGTGCGATGTGCTCGTGCATGGCGCCTGCTCCTGACCTCGGACAAGCCGTGGAAGAACTCTGGCATGCAATCGTCCGCTTCGGTCGTTGTAGCGCGCCTCGCGCGTGGAGCAGAAGTGGAAACGGCCTTGTTCTGGCCCGCAACCCTATAATTACTTAGTTCATATCATCCGAAGTAAGTACCCCTGGGAGCCATTATTGGTATATCCGGGCAGCGGGGCTCCTCCTCTTGGAAAGCAGCGGCGGCACGTCGTGAGCAGGTCTCCTGCCTCAATCTGCGCGGCTCCGGCGGGTGGTTCGCCTCAGCCGGCCGTCGCCGACCGGCCGTGCCGCCTCGCCATCCGCTTGGCTTCGCGGCGCAGGCGGCGAAAGCCGAAGTAGAGCGGCGAGATGACCAGCGCGGCGTACTGGGCCGGCGTCATCGCCTTCGACAGGATCAGTTCGCGGTACCGGGTCCGCGTGAACAGGTGCTTCGGCTTCTTGATGGCGAGCACCTTGCCCGGGCGGGCGACGTGGTCGCTGGGGCTCGCGCTCTGGGTCGCGATCAGCGGGAACAGGGCGTAGGCCCCGGGCAGGCGGGCGTAGGCGGCGTCTATGCCGCGCCCGGAAATGCGCACGCGCTCGACGTTCGGGGTCCCGAAGGGGCGGTCGCGGAGCCAGGTCAGGAGCCTCGGGCTGGCGACGTAGGCATGCGCCGCGGTCGAGGAGACGCGGAGGACGTTGGAGCGCACCAGGAAGGCCCAGCGCGACATGTGCCCGAGGTAGAAGATCATCCAGTCGGCGGGCAGCTTGCCCATCGCCGCGGCGATCCGGCGGACGGTCCGGGGACCCACGGAGCGGGAGAAGACGACGTCGTCCTCCAGGATCAGGACGGTGCGCTTGCCCGAGGCGAGGGCATGCAGAGCCACCGCCCGGTGCGCTTCCCAGATGCCGGCCACCGGCCAGGCCGGGTGTTTCACCGGCCGGTGGAACAGCGTCACCCGGCAGAGGCCGGTGCGGTGGAGCTCGGCGGCGGCGCTCTCCGCCCGGTCCGGCCGGTTCTGCAGCGAGATGCAATAGGCGCCGTCGATGAAGGACCAGTCCGTGCCGCCCGCGCCATTACCGGCGGCGCCGTCGCCGTGCGCGCCCTGGCCGGAGGAGCCCGCCGACCCCGCCGCGTCGCCGCAATATCGGCAACCGGGGTCAGGGGGGCAGGGGTGAAAGACCAGCGTTGCCGATCCCGGCGGCGCCGCGGCAACCGCGGCGGCGTCGCGGCTCCGGCGGGCGGCGGAGCGGGAGAGGGCCGGGGCGGGGGGCTTGTCGAAGGTGTCCATTGCGCTGCAGCAACCTTAGCTTCATGAGCCGGCGGGTGCAATTGTGGCGCTACACCGGCGCCGGTCACCGCCCAGGCGCGCAGGCCGGAACCCGCTACCGCCCCGGAGCGGGCGCGCTCACTCCCGCCGCCGCCGCGTCGGCGGACAATGCCAGGCGAACCAGCGGCGCCTGCTCCACCGGCGTCGCCGCGCCCATGGCCGCCAGCGCGGCGCTCAGCCGGCCGTTGCAGCCGAGAAGCGCGTCCCCAAGCTCGATCATCAGCCGGTTCGGCTGGGCGTGCGGCGCCGCCCGGCGCAGCCTCAGCGCCAGCTCGAGCTCGCGCGACGGCGCGCGCGAGGCGGCGGTGATCAGGGCCGCGGCCATGGAGCGACTGACGCCGGCGACACAGTGGATGAGAATCGGCGGCTCGCCGCTCCAGCCGTCGAGCCCGTCCAGCAGGGCGGCAACGTGCTCGGCGCAGGGCACCACGGCCCCGGCCGTGGCGGCGCAGACGTCGTCGATCTCGATGCGCAGGTGCCGGTCGGCCGGCAGGCCCGGCGGCGTCGGCGGCTGGTCCTCGGCCGCCATCAGCGACACCACCCGGTGCGGCCGGAGCGAGGCGACGTGCTCGGGCATCTCGCGCAGACTGCAGACGTAGATCATGGCGAACACTCCCTGCCGATGGACGCGATGCGGCCGCCGGCTGACGCCGGCCGGCGGCGGAGCGCGATCATAGCCGCCCCCGGTTCACGCCATATGACAACCGCCCGGTTCGTGGCGAGGCGCTTGCGGCTTGGCGGCTCGCCGTCCGCGGAGTGACGGCCGTCACAGCGGCGGGCCAGCGCCTGCGATACAACATCCTCCGTCGGGGGCTCCCCCCACCTCCGGCTCCGTAACCGGGGATGGGCCGGACCAGGCGGTCCGGTCCATCCCGGCGAGGACGCGAAGGCCATCGCGCCGCGGCGCAACGGGCGAGGCGGACGGCAAGCGGGCCGCGGCGGGCCGGTGGACGAGGGCCGGTTGGACGAGGGCCGGTTGGGCGATGAGCCGGAGCACGGCGTCCCGACGATGATCCGCTATCTCCGCGCCCTGTACCCCGGCGATCGCTGGTCGCTGATCGTCCTGATCGTCGTCTACGGCGCGCTCGCGGTGAGTATCTCAGGCACGTCCTCCGCGCCATCCTCTGAGCGGTCCGCGGCTTCCCCTACAGGTACGGCGAAAGCAGCCACGCCGTGCCGTCGCGGAGCTTGACCAGCAGGCTACGCTTCTCGATCGCGTCGAGCGGCAGCGGCCGGCTGGCGTCCCGCTTGCCGTCGATCAGCACGTCGAGCCGCGCGGCCAAAGCCTCGTCGTAGCATTCGACGTTGAACTCGAAGTTCAGCCGCAGGCTGCGCTGGTCCCAGTTGGCCGAGCCGATCAGGCTCCAGGTGCCGTCCACGGTCATGAGCTTGGAGTGGTCGAAGGGCGGCGGCGTCTGCCAGACCCGGCAGCCCGCGGCCAGAAGCTGGCCGATCTTCGCCCGCGACGCCCACTGCACCAGGCGCAGGTTGTTGCGCCTGGGCAGGCAGATGTCGACCTCGACGCCGCGCATGGCCGCCAAAGCCAGTGACGTCATCAGCATGGGCTCGGGGACGAAGTAGGGGGTCACGATCCGGATCCGCCGTTGCGCCTGGGACAGGGCGGCGAGGATGGCGTAGCGAATGCGCTCGAAGTCCTCGTCGGGGCCGGCGGCGATGCCTCGGGCGACGGTGTCGCCGACGGCGCCGAGCGGCGGGAACCAGTCCGGGCCCGGCAGGCCCTCGCCGACGCAGAACGTCCAGTCGTCGGCGAAGGTCGACATCAGGTGCGCCACCACCGGCCCCTCGATGCGGAAGTGGGTGTCGGCGGTACCGTTCTCCCGGTCGGCGGCGAGCAGGTGGGTGCGGCGCACGTTCATCCCGCCGGTGAAGCCGACGCGGCCGTCGATCACCAGGATCTTGCGGTGGTTGCGGAGGTTGGCGTAGGCCATGTGCACCGGCACGAACGTCGGCAGGAACTCGGCGACCGGGATCGCCCGCGCCCGCAGGTTGCCGGTCATCGGCGGGAAGGAATAGCGGGCCCCGACGCCGTCGATCAGGACCCGGACGACGACGCCGCGGGCGACCGCAGCCTCCAGGGCGTCGGCGAATAGCCGTCCGGCGCGGTCGTTGTCGAAGATGTAGGTGGACATCGCCACGGTCCGCTCGGCCCGGGCGATCGCCTCGATCATGGCGTCGTAGGCGGCGGTGCTGGCCAGTGGCTCGATGGCGTTGCCGGCGGTGAGCGGGTAGGCGCCGGTCGTGTCGACGAGCCTGGCGATGGCGGCGAGGTGCCGGTCCTCGGCGCGGAGCGGCGGCACCGGCGCCTCGCCGGCGCTCAGGGCCATCGGCTCGGCGGCGGCGGAGCGGTGCAGGCGCAGCTCCGCGGCGCGGCGCTGGATCCGGTTGATGCCGAGCAGCCCGTAGAGGCCGGCCCCGGCGAAGGGGACGAGCCAGATCAGGCCGACCCAGCCGATGGCGGCGCGCACGTCGCGCTTGTGCAAGATCACGTGCGCCGAGGCCGAACCGGCGACCAGGATGGCGCAGATGGCGACCAGGACCGGCCAGACCGCGCTCATGCCGGAAGCCCGCCCGCGCCGATAGCCGGCGGCAGGAGCGACGGCGGTGGCGACGACGGTGGCGAAGCGCGACGCTCGTACGGGATCCGCATGGTGCCGCCTACTGTTGCGGCGAAGCCGGATCGAGGCAAGAGCCGGCCGTAGCGCAAGAGTGCTTCAAGGTGCCCCGAGGCTGTCCCGCGGTACGGGCGGGTGCCTGAATGCTGCGGGGCGCGCCCCCGTGCGCGGTCCCGGCGCGGCTCGACGCTTTGCAAGGCCGCCGGTTCTGGGCTAAGGTCCGCCCCAGCAAAGGCATTCCTAAGCGGAGGTTCCCGCGTGGCGGTCGTGCGCATCTACCAGCCGAGCCGGACGGCGATGCAGTCGGGCCGGCGCAAGACCCAGCAGTGGGTGCTGGAGTTCGAGGCCGAGGCGCCGACCGTGCCCGACCCGCTGATGGGCTGGAACGGATCGGCCGACACCCGCCGGCAGATCCGCCTCGAGTTCGAAAGCTGCGAGGAGGCCGTGGCCTACGCCGAACGCAACGGCCTGCGCTACCGGCTCAGCCCGCCGCACCGCCACCGCATCCGGCCGAAGAGCTATGCCGAAAACTTCAGCCCCAACAGGGTGCACTAGCCGCCGCGGTTTCCGGCGGATGCGCAAGAACTGGTAATGGCCCCGGTAGCCGATCGTCCGTCATCCCGCCTCCCCGCGCCCGTAGCTCAGGCGGACAGAGCAACTGCCTTCTAAGCAGTGGGTCGCAGGTTCGAGTCCTGCCGGGCGCACCATAGGCCCACCATCTTCGGATCTTCGAAACGCTTATCAGGGTCCGACCGGAACCTGGATTAGTGACCGCCCGCTTCCGGCCTGACGTCAGTTCAGGATGAACTGGCGAAAGAGGACGGCGCGGGCCTCGTCGGGGGCGAGGGCCTGGTTGACGATGCCGGTCAGCGCCTCGCGCACCCGATCGGCGCCGGCCTCGCCAACCAGCTCCTCCGCCCGCCGCTCGCGCAGGTAGGCGTGGAGCGCGTCGACGATCGCCGTTCTGCTCGCCTCCAGGCGGGGCCGCAGCTCGGCCGGAAGCTCGACGATGATCCCGAGCTTGACGTAGCGCGGCCTGCGGCCCTCGTCCTTGAGGTCGGCGATAATGTCGGGGAAGCCGTGGTAGACGAGTTCGCCGCCGATCTCGATCTCGACGACGCCCGGGTCCGGCGACAGCGCCGCCGCCGCGAGGAGCCCGACGACTGCGACCGTCGCGAGCCCGCCGGCGGCGAGGAGGTAGGGGCGCAGGCGAAGGCGCAAGACGCGGCGGCCCTGGTCGGGCACCGCCCGCTTCGCCCGTCCGTCGCCTGTCGCTGAAGCCGCCGCCATGACCGGGCGGCACTATACCCTAGATGGGTACTACCGCCGCAACCCCCCAACAGCGACCAAACGCCGCCGCCTCTACATCGCGAAGGTGCCGACGTCTCCGGGGTGGCGCAGCATCTTGTCGACCTCGCTCTTGTGCATGGTCTCCTCGGCGATCATCGTCCGCGCGTACTCCTCCAGCATGACGTCGCGATCGACGACGACGCCGAGCAGGGACTTGTAGAGGTCCAGCGCCTCCTGCTCGTGCTCCATCGACTCGCGCAGGATCGCGCCGATGTCGTGCTTCTCGCTCTCCAAGAGCCGGCCGATCCCGAGCGACGGGTGGCCGCCCAGCGCGGTGATCAGTTCGCCGGCCTGTTGCGCGTGCAGGAGCGACTCGTCGGCCTGTTCACGCAGCCACTTCACGATCGGAATGCGGCCATAGCCGTAGACCATGAAGGAATAGTGCGTATAGCGCACCACCCCGGCGAGCTCGGCCTCCAGGACCTTGTTCAGGATCTCGATGGCCGCCTGCTTGTCGTATCCGGTCGTGGACATGGCTTCTCCTCGCGTCATTGCCGCGTTTGTTATCACGCCGCCGATACGGCGGCGGCGCATCCGGTCGTCCCCGAACGACGCATCTCGGTAACAAATTTGCGCATGCGACGCAAATTCCAAGCTCGGGCTTCTGAAAGCAGCAACTTCCGTGCCACCCGGACCGGATACCGCGGCCTCGAGGCCGGCTACGCGAGCGCCGTGGCGGCGGTGAGGACGGCGTCGGCGTGCCCCGGCACTTTGACCTTGCGCCAGACCTGGCGAACAACGCCGCCTTCGTCGATCAGGAACGACGCCCGCTCCACGCCCATGTACTTCTTGCCGTACATGCTCTTCTCCACCCAGACGCCGAACGCCTCGGCCAGCGTGCGGTCCTCGTCGGCGAGCAGGGGGAAGTTGAGGCCATGCTTGGCCTTGAACTTCTGGTGGCTGGCGACGCCGTCGGTGGAGACGCCGACCACGGCCACGCCCGCCGCCTGGAAGGCGCCGATCATGTCGCGGAAGGCTTGCGCCTCCTTGGTGCAGCCGGGCGTGTCGTCCTTGGGATAGAAGTAGAGGATCGTCCGTTTGCCGCGCAAATCTGCGTCGGAGAAGGTGCCGCCGTCGTCGGCGGGAAGAGAGAAGGGCGCCACTTCGTCGCCGACGAAAACCGCCATCGCTGCAACCTCCCATGCTTCAGTTGTGCACGTGCCGCCGGTTGCGGCACGGCCTTCGATCCGCCAGGGGTACCGCCGCCTAGGCCCGGCGGATCACCCGGTAGCGCTGTCGGGCGCGCGGCCGGCCGCCGCCTCCGAGACGGCGGCGGTGTCGCCGACGATCTCGCGAAACCGCGCCAGCGCGGCGCCGGCGGTTCTCTCCATGCGGTCCGTGAGCTGCGCCATGTCGGTCCCGGCGATGTCGCGGAAGGCCTGACGCAGCACCTTGGCCCCTTCCTCGCTGTCGGCGGAAAGCGACCCCGGGAAGGCCAGGCGCAGCCGCGCCTGGATCTGCTGCCACAGCCCCAGCGCCTCGATGAGGTCGTCGGTGGCGTCCGGCGCCAGGACGCCGGCGGCGCCCAGCGCGCTCAGGGCGTCCACCGTGTTCGTCGACAGCACCTGCGGCGCGTCGTGGGCGTGGCGGAGCTGCAGGTACTGGGCGATGAACTCGATGTCGACCAGGCCGCCGCGGAGGTACTTCACGTCCCACAGCGACCTCGCCCGGCGCTCGCGCTCGATGCGCGCGCGCATGTCGACGACGTCGGCCCGCAGCCGCTCCGGATCGCGCCGGCGGGTGAGCGCCGTGCGGATCGACCGGTCGATCTCGGAGGTCAGGGACGGCGGGCCGGCGATGACCCGGGCGCGGGTGAGGGCCATCTGCTCCCAGGTCCACGAGTCCTCGCGGTGATAGCGCTGGTAGGAGGCGAGGCTGGTGGCGATCGGCCCGGCCTTGCCGGACGGCCGCAGCCGCATGTCGACCTCGTAGAGCCGGCCTTCCGCCGTCGGCGCCGTCAGCGCGTTGATGAACCGCTGGCTGAGCCTCGCGAAGTACTGGCTGGCGGGCAGGGGCCTCGGCCCGTCGGAGGCCGCCTCCGCCGCCGGCGTCGCGTAGACGAAGATCAGGTCGAGGTCGGAGCCGACCGTCATCTCCCGGCCGCCCAGCTTGCCCATGGCGACCACCGCCAGGTCGCAGCCGGCGACGCGGCCGTGGACCCTGGCGAACTCGGCTTCGACCCGGGGCAGCAGCGCGCGGAGCGCCGCGTCGGCGACGTTGCTCCAGGCGATCTGCGCCTCGCCCGTGCCGATCAGCCGGTTCAGGCTCAGGATGCCCACCTGGAAGTTCCGTTCGGCCGCCCAGCGCCGGGAAGCGTCGAGCACCGCCTCGGGATCGCGCGCCCGCGACAGCGCCGCGTCCAGCTCAATCCGCAGGTCCGCCACCGACGGCGGCTCGCGGAAGAAGTCGGCGGCGAGCACGCTTTCCAGCACCGCCGGCCGGCGCGCCAGCGTCGTCGCCAGCCCGGGGGCCACGCCCATGACGTGGACCACCAGCTTCAACAGCTCGGGCCTCGCGTGGAACATCGAGAAGAGCTGCACGCCCGCCGGCAGGCTGCCCAGGAACCGGTCGAAGGTGACGAACGCGGCGTCCGGGTCCGGTGCCTCGGCGATGGCCTTGAGCAGGAAGGGCATGAGCTCGGTCAGCAGCTCCCGCGCGCGGGGGCTGCGCATCGCCCGGCAGCGGCCGTGGTGCCAGCCGCGCACGGCGGCGTCGACCATGTCGGCTTTGCCGAAGCCGAGCCGGCCCAGGGTCGCGAGCGTGTCGGGATCGGGCTCGCCGCCGGTGAAGACCAGGTTGCCGCCGAGCTCGGAGGCGGTCAGCGCCGGCGCGTCCTCGAACAGCTCAGCGTAGTGCGCCTCCACCCGGTGCAGGTGATGCAGCAGGTCCGCCGAGAACGCGGCGGTGTCGGCGAAGCCGAGGAAGACGGCGACATGGGCCAGGGCCGCCGCGTCGTCCGGCAGGACGTGGGTCTGCTCGTCGTTGATCATCTGCAGCCGGTGCTCAACCCGGCGGAGGAACGCGTATGCCGCGATCAGCTCGCGCGCGGCCGCCTCGGCGAGCTTGCCGCTGGCGACCAGCGCCATCAGCGCGTCGCACGTGCCGGTCAGCCGCAGCGCCGGCAGCCGGCCGCCCCAGATGAGCTGCTGGGTCTGGATGAAGAACTCGATCTCGCGGATGCCGCCGCGGCCGAGCTTGATGTTGTGCCCGCCGACCGCGATCCTGTTGCCGCCGCGATGGGCGTAAATCTGCCGCTTGATGGAATGGATGTCGCGGATGGCGGCGAAGTCCAGGTTCTTGCGCCAGATGAACGGGCGGAGCTGCTCGACGAAGCGAAGACCCGCGGCGAGGTCGCCGGCCACGGGCCGGGCCTTGATCATGGCCGCCCGCTCCCAGTTCTGCCCCAGCGTCTCGTAGTAGATCTCCGCCGCCAGGACCGACATCGCCGGTGGCGTCGACCCCGGGTCGGGGCGGAGCCTCAGGTCGGTGCGGAACACGTAGCCTTCGGCGGTGCGCTGGGCCATGATCCGGACGAGGCCCCGCGCCAGGCGGACGAAGCGGTTCTGCAGGTCGGAGCGGCGGTCCCGCGGCCAGCACTCCGGGTCGTAGAAGACGATCAGGTCGATGTCGCTGGAGTAGTTGAGCTCGCCGGCGCCCAGCTTGCCCATGCCGAGCACGATCAGCCCGGACCCCGCCTCCGGCGCTTCCGGATCGCCGGGCTGCACGTCCAGATGCTGGGCCAGCTCGGCGAGGAGGAAGGCGCAGGCGCAGCCCAGGGCCTCCTCGGCGAAGCGCGAGAGCACGGAGGTGACCTCGCTCAGCTCCCAGACGCCGGCGACGTCGGCCACCGCCGTCGTCAGCGCGAGACGCCGCTTGGCCAGGCGCAGCGGTCGCGAGGGATCCTCGCCGGCGGCGGCGGTTCTTCTCGTGGCGGCGAGATCCTGCCAGAGGGCAGCCAGCGCCGGCTCGGGCCCGTTGTCGATCAGCTCGGAGAAGAGTCCGGGTTCCCGCTCGGCGAGATGGGTGAGGTACGCGCTGTTGCCGAAGATCGCGCTAACCAGTTCGCCGGCGCCCGGCTGGCCGAGCTGCGCCTCGATCCTCTCGGCGAGCTGGGGCTCGCGGGCGGCGGCCGCCTGCCAGCGCTCCGTGCCGACCCGGACGCGGTCGTGATCCGCCGGCCGTGGGAGCTCGCCTTCCCTGCCGCTCAGCCAATTAGCCATGTTCAACATTCCGGCTTTGCCGCAGAATGCGCTGCGCCTGCGCACCGCTCGCGCCGCCGCTTTCGCCTCGCGCCCCCAGAGCCGCCCTTCCTTGCTCAGACGTTCGCTTCACCATCTGTTTTACCTGCTCTCGGGGCTGGTTGTCGCCGCCGTGATCATCGGCGCGCTGGCTGCCTGGCGCCTGAGCAAGGGGCCGCTTTCGCTGGGCTGGGCCGTGCCGACGCTGGAGCACGTGGTCGGCCGGGCGAGCAGCCCGTTCCGCTTCGCCATCGGCGACGTCATCCTCACCTGGGAGGGATGGGACAGCGGCCTCGACGTCCGCTTCCTCGACGTGGAGGTGCGTGCCGAGGACGCCCGCCCGGTCGCCAGGGTGCCAGAGCTGTCGGTCGCGCTCAGCACCGACGCCTTGCGCTCGTTCCGCCTGGCGCCGACCGCCATCCACCTCTACGGGCCGCGGGTTCGCCTGGTTCGGCGCGAGGACGGCACCCTGGAAGTGGCCCTGGCCGAGACGGAAGGGACCGAGACCCCGTTCCGCCAGGTGCTGCAGGATGCGCTGGCCAGCCCGCAAGACCCCACCGACCCGCTGAGCTTCCTCGAGATCGTGACCGTCAGCGACGGCCGCTTCGTCTACCGCGACCGCCAGCTCGGCGCGACCTGGCGCGGCCGGCTCGAGCAGGCGCGGCTCGTGCGCGGCGACGACAGCATGACCCTGAGCGCCCAGCTGGCGCTGCTCGCCGGATCCGAGGTCGCCGCGGCCACGATCGACGGCGTCTTTGTCGGCTCGACCGGGACGATGCGGGTCCGCAGCGACTTCTCCGGGCTGCGGCCGGCTTCGCTGGCCGCCGTCAACCCGGCGCTGAGCCTGCTGCTCGCGGTGGACCTGCCGCTGAGCGGCACGGCGTCCTTCACGACGGGGGCGGACGGAGCCCTGGAGGCGGCGGAGTTCGACGTCGAGGGCGGCGCCGGCCGCCTGTCCCTCACCCCGGAGATCGCCCGGCGGATTGGCGAGGACGACGCGGCCCAGGATCTCGCGGTCGAAGAGCTGGCCCTGGCCGGCTCCTACGATCGCTCCGCCGGCATCGTCGGCGTCCGCTCGGCCGGCATCGACTTCGCAGCCGGAACGACCGTTCGCCTGCCCAAGCCCAACGAGCAGGCCTTCCCCGTCTCGTCGATCGCCGGCGAGGGCGCCTACGACATCGGCGCGGACGCGCTGTCGCTGGCGACGCTGGATCTCGATCTCGGCGGGCCGAAGCTCAGCGTCGAGGGGCAGGCCAGCGGGCTCGCCGGTGCGAACCTCGCCGGGGATGCCACCATCTTCTTCAGCCGGGTGCAGGTCAACGAGCTTGCGACCTACTGGCCTGGCTTCGTCGCTCCCGGCGCCCGGAAGTGGATCCTCGGCCACCTGTCGCGCGGCAGCGCCCGCCAGGGCGAGGTGCGGCTGGGCTTCGGCCCGACCTGGAAGGGCACCGACGTCACCCGCCTCAACGGCAGCCTCGACGTCGCCGGGGTGAGCATCGACTACCGGCCGCCGGCGCCGCCGGTCCGCAACGCCGCTGCGGCGGTGGAGTTCGACCTCGACGGTGTCACCGTCCGGATCGCCGGCGGCGAGGCCGGCGGGCTTTCGGTCACCGGCGGCACCGCCCGCATTCTGGAGGCCCGCGCCAAACCGCCGCGCCTGGATCTCGACCTCAGCATCGAGGGCAGCGTGCCCGAAGCGATCGCCTTCCTGGCCGAGGAGCCCTTCGGCTACACGAAGAACCTCGGGTTCGGCCCGCGCGACACGCAGGGCAACGTCGCCGCCGGGGTGAGGCTGACGCTGCCGCTCACCGCCGATCCCGACCTCGACGAGGTGAAGCTCGCGGCCGGCGCCGACGTCAGCAACCTGTTCATCAGGGGCGCGTTCCTCGGCGGCGACGTGACCGGCGGGACCCTGCGCCTCGACGTCGACGAGAAGGGCATGACCATCACCGGCCCGGCCGCGTTCGAGAGCATCGACTGCCGGCTGGCTTGGCGCGAGAACTTCGCGAAAACGGCGGCGTTCGTGCGCAGCATCGACGTGACCTTTCCGTCGCTGCGGCTGCCGGCGCTGCGCCGGCTGAAGCCCGAGATCATCGCCACGATGGCGGAGTGGGTCGACGGCCCGCTCGCCGGCGCGGCCTCGGTGACCTTCAAGAGCGAGCGCGACATCGAGTTCGACACGGATCTCGACGCCACCGACGCGGCGCTGACGTTTCCGCCCATCGGCTGGTCGAAGCCGCCCGGCAGGCGCGGCTTCATCTTCGTCGCCGGCCGCCTGTCCGGGGAACGGCTGGTCGAGATCGGCCGCGCGTCCATCTCCGCGCCGGACCTGGAAGCCCTGGGCTCGGTAAACATGGCGGCAGACGGGGCGCTCGCGCGGGTCATCGTCGACCGGCTGATCAGCGGCAGGACCGACGCCTCGGCCATCGTGACCGCCACCCCGGGGGCGGGGTGGGACATCTCCGTCGGCGGCAACGCGCTGGACCTGCAGCCGTTCATGCAGCTCGAAGAGGGCGCGGGCGCCGACGCCGGCATGGTCGACGACCGCTCCGGGCTCCTAGACAGCTTCACCTTCTCCGCGGACCTCGACCGCCTGTGGCTGGAGCCGGAGGCGCCGATACGGGCGGTCACGGCGACGGTCGTGCGCGCGGACGGGATCTTCGAGTTGGCGCAGGTCGCCGGCAACGTCGGCCGCGACACCATCAGCGTCGACATTGCCCCGGCGGCGGTGGCCGGGGGCGGCCGGACGTTGCGGATCCGCGCCGAGGACGCCGGCGAGGCGCTGCGGGCGCTGGGCATCTTTCCCGACATCAACGGCGGCCGGCTGACGGTGAACGGCACGTTCGACGACACGCCGCGGGCCGGCGGCGGCCTCGAAGGGACGCTCAGGATCCGCAACTTCCGCCTGATCCGGGCGCCGATCATCGCCCAGATCCTGAACGTCATGGCCTTGACCGGCATCCTCGACGTCCTGCGCGGCGGCGGCATCAGCTTCACCGCGCTCGACGCGCCGTTCGCCCTGCGCGACGACGTGCTGTCCCTCAACGACGCACGGATGCACGGCAACGCCATCGGGGTGACGGCGTCCGGGACGTACGCGCTCGAACCCGATCTGCTCGATATGCGCGGGACCCTGGTCCCGTTCTACGTGGTGAATTCGCTGCTCGGCAACCTGCCGCTGATCGGCGGCCTGTTCAGCGGCGGCGAACGCGGCGGCGGCCTGTTCGCCGCGAGCTTTACCGTCCGGGGCACGATGTCAGAGCCGAACATATCGGTTAATCCCGTCAGCGTGCTGGCGCCGGGCGTGCTGCGCAACCTGTTTCGGATTTTCGACACCTCGCCGGCGGACGACGAGCCGGCGGCTCGCTCACGGGCGGCCGCGCGGCCCTGAGCCAGGGCGGCTCGGCGTGCCGGCAGCCACGGCCTCAGGCGGCGGCGTGAGCGGCGAGGCGGGCGAAGTAGGGCTTGAGCTTCATGTCCTCGCCGAGGACGTGGTGAAGCAGCCAGCCGGAGACGAAGTCGTAGAACAGCGCCATGTCGAAGGCGTCAGGCTCGTCCAGGAAGGTCGCCCGATGCTCCTCCATGGCCGCGGCGATCCGGCGGTGGATCGCGCGGTGCGCCTCGATCTCGGGGTAGCCGCTGCGCTCCATCAGCGCTTCCTCGCGGGCGAAGTGGCCGTGGGTGTAGTCGACCAGCTCCTTCAGCACCGTGCCGAGGCCGCTGCGGTCGTCGCCGGCGATCATCGCGTAGTGCAGCGTGTTCAGCAGGCCGACGAGCGCCTTGTGGTCGGCATCGATGGGCGGAATGCCGAGCTTCATCGCCGGCTGCCAGCGAAGGACCGTCACCCTATCCTCCTGCGATCATTGCTCGCGACGCTTATAAAGTCCCACGCGTCCATGCTAGCCCAGCCACAGTGCGAATACAAAAGGTGAGGGCTCCCGAGCCATGTGCCCGGCGCATGGCTGCACTGCGGTGCAGCAGACCCGGTCGTCGCTATATCGTGGCGCAGATCCTCAGGACGCGGCACCTCAAGAGCCGCCTGCAGAAGTCAATTGTCACGCAGTGATCCTTACGACTACTTCCTTTAGCTTGAAAGCCCCTTTACCATTGTCTGTCTTGGCGGAGAGGGGGGACCTATGGCGCGTCGGCACGATCGTAACGAAAGCCACACAATCTTGGTGACTGGCGGTGCTGGCTTCATTGGTTGCTGGCTGGTACGCGCACTCCTGCTGCGCGGGTACCGCGTAAGGGTACTTGACGACCTTTCTACGGGAAACCTTGCCAACCTGCCGACGCATCCGTGGCTGGAAGTGTTAGAGGGGGATGTGGTCAGCCCCGAAGACGTCTTCCGCGCTGCGCAAGGAGCCTTCCTCTTAGTGCATTTGGCTGCAGTGGTGGGGGTCAGACTGGCGCACGCTCAAGCCGGCCGCGCCTACAGCGTCAGCGTCGACAGCGCGCGTAACGTGCTGGCCGCAGCACAGGGGCCGGTCGTGCTGGCCTCGTCGTCGGCGGTCTATGGCTTGACCCGCTGCGGTGAGGCGCGAGAGGACCACGAAATCGACGAGCGCAGCGTCCTCGCCTACGACGGCGGCGCAGTTGGTTGCGCGCTGGGAAAATGGCATGCCGAATGCCTCGCCCGAGACGCTGTCAGCCGCGGGCACGAGGTGGTGGTGTTACGCCTATTCAACACGGTGGGGCCCCGGCAGTCGGATCGGTACGGCATGGTTCTTCCCACCTTCGTGCGTGCCGCGCTCGCGGGGAAGCCCCTGATGGTGCACGGGGACGGGCTGCAGACGCGCTGCTTTTCCGACGTTCACACGGTGACTGAAACCATCCTTCGCCTTGCCGTCGACAACAAGCGGCGCGACACCAGCGTGTTCAATATCGGCAGCGACGCGCCAGTGTCGATTATTGACGTCGCGCGTATGGTTATCGAAGAGACCGGCTCTTCAAGTTCAATCGTTCATGTTCCTTACGCGGAGATTTTTCCAGGCCGCGAAGACGTGCGCTGGCGCCGTCCCGACACCTCCCGGCTTCAACAGACCGTTGGGCCGGTGCACTGGCCCGATATCCGCAGCATGGTGAAGGAAGTGATCGCCTGGGAGGAGCGGGAGCAGCTATGACCGAAGCGGCCTCCGTCGTGGTGGTCGGAGCAGGCCTCGCGGGTATGTCCGTGGCCATCGGATACGGAACGGGCGCGGTGGTTTTGGAGCGGGATGCCCGTCCCGGCGGCCTCGTTCGGACAGAATTAAAGGAGGGTTTCTGGTTCGACCGGGTGCTACACCTATTGCACTTTCAAGACCCGGCCGCGGAGTTCCAGTTGCAGAGCGCCGTTAGCACGCCGCTGCATATGGAGGCCATGCCTCCAGACGCCAGGGTAGTCACTCCTAAAGGTAAGGTACCCTTTCCCATTCAGCACAACCTTGGGCAACTCGATCCGGACGCCGCTGTCGCGTGCCTGATCGGCTTGTTCGAGGTGCGCGATGCGAAGCCAGGCCACGATTATGCTTCAGTCTTAAGAGCGTGCTTTGGAGAGCCGTTGTTCGAGCTCTTCTTTGGGCCGTACAACCGAAAGCAGTGGGGGACCCCCCTTACCCGGCTGGCCGCAGATCGGGTCTTGTGGAACCTCCACCGGCCATCGCTTGCAGACGCATTGCGCGCGGCGATTCGGCCTTCGGAGAAAACCCGGGTCTACAATCAGCGCGCCGTCTATCCCCGGCCCCCAGCGAACGCAAGTTTGCGCGGCATGGAGGTGCTGAGTTGCGCGATGGCTGGGGCCGTACCGGATCTGCGGCTCGCGCATGAGGTAAGGCGGCTTGACCCCGACACCAGGATCGTCCGTGTCAGAACAGCGCAGGCTGAGACGGACTGGCGCTGGGAGGGAGCGCTCGTCTCCACCGCGCCGCTGCCCGATATCTTGGGGATGTGCTTGGACCTTCCCAAGGAACTGCGCGATGTCCGCCTGCCATGGAACGGCGTTTCCTCGGTTGCGCTGAGAGTACGCGGCAGACGCCCTGATGCCGGCGCATGGCGTTACTTCCCTGAGCCTGACGTCGTTTTCACGCGCTTGGTGTTCCTCCACGTTTTCGACCCGAAGCTCGCCCCACCGCACGGCTGGCCGCTTTTGGCGGAGGTTGTATGGCGGGGAGAGGACGGGCCTCCGGAGCCCGAGGCCCTAATCAAGCGGGTCATTGCCGATGCTGAACGAGTCGGTGCGCTCGCGGGTGGGGAAGTCGAAGGCGCGGACGTTATCGTCGCGGCGCCAGCCTACGTCCGCTTCGAACACGGCGTTGATGAACTTGTGAAGGGAGCGCTGAGCTGGCTCCAGGCCCGGGGCATTCACCCGTGTGGGCGCTACGGTCGCTGGGAATACTCGTCCATGCAACATGCGGTTTCCGAAGGGCTGGCCCTGGGGCGAGCCTTGAGGGCTTCGCGTTGATCGCGGCTTTGGCGGCTGCCTTTTGCGGTGGGCTCATCGCTAGCTGGTCGGTGCGCACGATCGCCCGCCGCATCGGCTTCGTAAACAGACCGAACGCGATCGTCCCTCAGCACCGGGCGGCGGTAGCGTACGGCGGCGGTATCGCTGTCCTCATCGGGATTCTCGCCGGCATGAGCGTTGCGCCCGAAGGGCTGGCTCTGCTCGTACCGGCAGGACTCGCTGCCTTACTAGGAGTTGTGGATGATGCGCTCATCCTTCGGCCGTTTATGAAGCTCTGCGGGCAGGTATGTGTGGCAGCGTCACTGCTAGCGGTTGTGTCAGCACCCGCCCTTTCAGGGATCCGGCTTGTAGATTCAGTCACAGCCGTGACGGCGACCTTGATCTTCATGAACGCCGTGAACCTCACCGACGTCTGCGACGGTTTGGCGGCGGGCCTCGGTGCCCTGGCGCTTGGGGTCGTGGCCGTTGCAGCTGATTTTCTTCCGTTCGGCCTAGCCGCCGCTTCTCTTCTTGGGTTCCTGATCCTCAACCGGCCGCCAGCGACCATTTTTCTCGGGGATGCCGGCTCTCACCTGGTGGGGGTAATGCTCGCGGCCAGTGCGTTGATGCTCATGGATCAAGCCGGGGTCGCGGGTGGCGCAGTCGCTGTTTTGGCCGCCGGCGTGTTCCTCTTCGAACTCGGTTTCCTGATGCTTGTGCGGAGAAAAAAAGGGATCCCGGTCTGGCGTGGCAGCCCGGACCACTTCTCTCTCCGCCTTCAGGCGGGTCCCTTCAGCCGTTGGCAGACGGTGCTCCTCTCCTGGGCAGCGGGTGGCGCGGCTGGCCTTGCGGCGCTCGCCGCGCACTTTGGCCCAGCGTGGGCAGGACCTGTGTTCGTCGCGGCAAGCGTTGTTCTAGCAATGTATTTGTCCCGCAGGTTGCTTCGTTGGGAGGTCGCTTGAGAGTCCTCTTTCCGCACCAAAACATGGTCGGGCCGTCGCAAGCAGGTAACGCCAGAGGCGCTAGGACGGCTGCGGCTTTGCTGGAAGCAGGATGCGCCGTGGATGTCGTGGCGGCAGATCGCACCTATCTCGGCGTGCCCGTCGATCGACCAAAGTCAGCTGTTGAAGGGAGGCTTCGTATAGAACGGGTCCACCTGCCGGCCTGCGCGTCCAAGGCCGGGTCGTATGCAGCGTTTCAGGCTGGCGTGCTGTCACGCCGCCTTCCGAGGCCGGACGTGGTACTGGCGACAACTCCACCTCTGCCATCGGTCGCCGTGGCTATGGGCTTGGCAGCGCGATGGCGGGTACCGCTGGTGTTGGAGGTGCGCGACCTCTGGCCAGCCTTTCTAGTCGAAGGCGGACTGCTCCAGAACGCGCTTGTTATTAGAGGCCTAGAGGTGTTGGAGCTGACCGGGTTGTCCATGGCTGCCGGGGTCGTGAGCGTGACGCCGGGCTTTCTTCCGTACTTCCGGGCGTTGGGGGTTCGAGAGGTGCTGGTCGCGGTGAGTGGCTTAGATCCAAGCTTTGCGCGCCCCCGGAACGCCCAACCAGGCCCCGGCTTCCGGGCAATTTACACCGGGTCGCTAAATGAGGCGTATGGAGTCGGTGTCCTTGCGGGCGTCGCCCGAGCTGGGGCGGTGGGCGGCTGGTCCGTGGTGGTCACTGGAGCAGGGCGACAGGAAAGCGCCGTACGCGCCGTACCGGGGTTGCAGTTCCACGGTTCTTTGCCCAGAGACAAGCTACCTCCCTTGCTTCATCAGGCTCACGCCGGGATCAACATTCATGCTCCTTGGCCGCTGCTAGCTACGACTCTTACCGGTAAGCTGTTTGACTACATGGCTGCCGGCCTCCCAGTCGTCGAGGCCGCGGGTGGCGCTATGGGCGCGCTTGTTGATTACCTTGGCGCTGGATTGCGATGTGAGCATGGTCCGGGGGCTTTGGCTGAAGCGATAGCATGGATGCAGAGCCACCCGGAGGCCAGAGAGGAAATGGGAGCGGCTGGAGCCGCAGCGGCGTCCGGCCCTCTTTCCGCAGACGCTCAGGCGCGTCGGATGGCGCAGGCCGTGGTCGGTTGGGCTAAAACTGGGGAGCCGGTCACCCCCGGACGCCTTGCGCGCGGGGTGGTTGAGGCGGCACGCAAGGTCGCTCGGCACGAGCCCGCCACGGCCATAGCCGAGGCCTTTGAGGGCCAACCAAGCCGCGTTGCGGAGCAGGTTACCCGTCATTGGCTAGACGGACTGGAGCAACTTGCTCCAGGGCCGGCAATGGCGATTCCGTCCATCCTCTGAGCCGGTCGTCTCACCGCCTGCCTATGCTGTGGCCGCAGCGCGGAGAGACGTTCAGCCGCGGAGGCGCACCAGGGCGTGGCGCTTTTTTCCCGCCGACAGCTTGACGGTGCCGTCGGCGTCGAGGTCGGCCGGCGTGATCATGCGCGTCTCCTCGGTCAGGGAGACGTTGTTGATGCGCGCGCCGCCGGCCTTGACCAGGCGGCGGACCTCGCTGTTGCTGGCGGCGAGGCCGGTGCGGCGGAAGGCGTCCAGCGCCGGCAGGCCGGCGTCGAGCTCGGCCCGGGTCACCTCGATGCTGGGCAAGGCCTCGCCGGCGGCGCCGTCGGCGAAGGTGGAGCGTGCGGTTTCGGCCGCCTGCGCCCGCGCCTCCTCGCCGTGGCAGAGCCGGGTCGCCTCGTCCGCCAGGATCACCTTCGCCTCGTTGATGGCGGCGCCCTCTCGGGCCTCCAGCTCGGCGATCACCGGCAGCGGCAGCTCGGTGAACAGCCGCAGGAAGCGGCCGACGTCGGCGTCCTCGGTGTTGCGCCAGTACTGCCAGTAGTCGTAGGGCGAGAGCATTTCGGCGTTCAGCCAGACGGCGCCGGCGGCGGTCTTGCCCATCTTGCTTCCGGACGCGGTGGTCAGTAGCGGCGTCGTCAGGCCGAAGACGCCGCGCCCGTCGACGCGGCGGGCGAGCTCGACACCATTGACGATGTTCCCCCACTGGTCCGAGCCGCCCATCTGCAGGACGCAGCCGTGCCGGCGGGCGAGCTCGAGGAAATCGTAGGCCTGCAGGATCATGTAGTTGAATTCGAGGAAGCTCAGGGCCTGCTCGCGCTCCAGCCGCAGCTTGACCGAGTCGAAGCTGAGCATCCGGTTGACCGAGAAGTGCCGGCCGTAGTCGCGCAGGAAGGCGATGTAGTTGAGCCGGTCCAGCCAGTCGGCGTTGTCGACCATCACCGCGTCTGTCGGGCCGTCGCCGAAGCGGAGGAAGCGGGCGAAGACCTGGCGGATGCCGGCCATGTTGGCGGCGATGTCCGCCTCGCTCAGCAGCTTGCGGGCCTCGTCGCGGAGCGAGGGATCGCCGATCTTGCTGGTGCCGCCGCCCATGAGCACGATGGGCTTGTGCCCAGCCTTCTGGAAGGCGCGCAGCAGCATGATCGAGACCAGGCTGCCGACGTGGAGGCTGGGCGCGGTGCAGTCGAAGCCGATGTAGCCGACGATGGTGCCGGACGCGCTGGCGGCGGCGAGGCCGTCCGGATCGGTGCTCTGGTGCAGGTAGCCGCGCTCGACGACGGTCTGGACGAACCGGGAGGGCTGCGAGATCATGGCGTCAACCGTCGTTATCCCATCGTTGCTGGTGAGCCGAAAACTGGGGGGAACCGAGCCGATGCCGGCATGGCAGCAGGGCTGCGTCCGCAAATCGCGAGATCAGGATGGTTGCGATGACGGTTAACATGATCGCGCCGGGGCGACAACGCCCGGGCCAGCCGGGTACCACCGCACCCATGGGATATGCCAACGCGCCGCGGCCGGAGGCCCGGCGGCTCTACAGCGCCATCGGGCTGATGAGCGGGACCTCGCTCGACGGCATCGACGCGGCGCTGATCACCACCGACGGCGAGCAGGAGGCGGACTGCGAGGCGGCGGTGACGCTGCCCTATCCGCCCGAGTTCCGGGCCCGGCTGCGCCGGCTTCTGGGCCGCCTGCCGCAAGCCACGGACGCCGCAACCATTGCCGAACTGACCGATCGTCACGCGGACGCCGTTGCCACGCTGCTGCGCCAGTCGGGGCGGCGCCCGGAGGAGATCGACGTCGTCGGCTTTCACGGCCAGACCGTCCTGCACCGCCCGGAGGCCGGCGAGACCGTCCAGATCGGCGACGGCTCCAGGCTCGCCGCGCGGTGTCGGATCCCGGTGGTGGAGGACTTTCGCGCCGCCGACGTTGCCGCCGGCGGGCAGGGGGCGCCGTTCGCGCCGCTCTATCACGCGGCGCTGGCGCAGGACCTCGACAAGCCGGTGGCCGTCGTCAACATCGGCGGCGTCGCCAACGTCACCTGGATCGGCCGTGAGCGGGCCGACGGGGAGCCCTCGATCCTCGCCTTCGACACGGGGCCGGGCAACGCCCTGATCGACGACTGGCTGGACCGGGTGACGGGGATGACCATGGACGAGGGCGGCCGCGTCGCCGCCCGCGGCCGGATCGACCGGGTCCTGCTCGCCGACCTGCTGGCCCACCCCTATTTCCGCGCGGTGCCGCCGAAGTCGCTGGACCGCGGCGCCTTCGCCGGCGCGCTGGCCTCGGTGGCGCCGCTGTCGGCGGCCGACGGCGCGGCCACGCTCGCCGCGTTCACCGCCTGCGGCATCGCCGCGGCCCGCGCCTTCTTCCCCGAGGCGTCGCGGCGCTGGCTGGTTTGCGGCGGCGGCCGGCACAACCCGGTGCTGCTGGCGCGCCTGGCCGAAGCGGTGGCCGCACCCGTCGCCGCCGTCGAGGCCGTCGGCTGGCGGGGCGATTCGCTGGAAGCCGAGGCCTTCGCCTTCCTCGCCGTCCGCTCGCTGCGCGGCCTGCCGCTCAGCCTGCCGTCGACGACCGGCGTGGCGAGGCCGATGACCGGCGGTGTGCTGCGCCGGCCAGAGCTCGATCCGGCCTGGCAGAAGTGACGCCGCCTTGGCCTGGTTCATCCTGTTCACGGCTGGGCTGTTCGAGGTGGGCTGGGCCGTCGGGCTGAAATACACCGAGGGCTTCACCCGGCTCGTCCCGACGGTGCTGACCGTCGCCTGCATGGCGGTCAGTCTGGGCCTGCTCGGGCTGGCCCTGCGGTCGCTGCCGCTGGGCACCGCCTACGCTATCTGGACCGGCGTCGGCACCGTCGGCACCGCCATCGCCGGAATCATTCTCTTCGCCGAGCCGGCCGAGGCCATGCGCCTCGCCTGCATCGGCCTGATCGTCGCCGGTATCGTCGGGCTGAAGCTGGTCACGCCGGGGTAGGCCGTCCGGACGCGGCGCCTGTAACACCTGCGGCACGCAGAGTAACGCCGGTCAACGTGGAATAAACGTGGATGACCGGAACAAGTCCGGTCATCACGAATGAGGAAAACTTCGTCCACATGGACTAGACGTGTTTCGCTGCAACAAGTGCGGCCATGACAAGAGGAGAGCAGCGTCCAAATCGACTAAGCGTGGATCACCGGAACAAGCCCGGTCATGACGATGAACACCTGGAAGTATAAGTTTCACCCGTTATGCCCGCACTCGTTGCGGGCATCCAGGGGCGAGCTTGGCCACCAGTGACCAGATTTCACCCTGCCGGCGCCAGCGCCTTGTCCAGGTACGCTTCCACCGCTGCGGCCAGTTCTTCCATGTGCCCGGAGAAGAGGTGGTCCGCCTTGGGGATCTCCTTGTACTCCACGACCACGCTCTTCTGGCTGGAGAGCTTGCGCGCGAGCTTGGCGGCGACGTCGCCCGGCACGACCTCGTCGCCGCCGCCGTGGATGATGACGCCCGACGCCGGGCAGGGGGCGAGGAAGGAAAAGTCCAGCGCCCCCGCCGGTGGCGCCACGGCGATGAAGCCGTCGATCTCCGGACGCCGCATCAGGAGCTGCATCCCGATCCAGGCGCCGAACGAATAGCCGCCGATCCAGCAGCCCGACGCGTTGGGGTTGATCGTCTGCATCCAGTCCAGCGCCGAGGCGGCGTCGCTGAGCTCGCCCTGGCCGCCATCGAAGCGGCCTTGCGACCGGCCGACGCCGCGGAAGTTGAAGCGCAGGACGGAGAAGCCCCGTCGCTGGAACGACTGGTACATGGCGAAGACGATGCGGTTGTTCATCGTCCCGCCGTGCAGGGGATGCGGGTGGAGGGTCAAGGCGATGGGTGCCCCGGACTGCTTCGCGTGGTGATAGCGGCCCTCGAGGCGACCCTCGGTCCCGTTGAAGATGACTTGCGGCATGTGTCCCGGCTGGCTACCAATTGACCCTGTACGGCCGACGTGCGCGGTGTAGCTTTCGCCCAACACACGACGCTGGCGGCTCCGGAATTCTTGACCGGATTAGTCAGGCATCATATATAGCGGGACGAAGCCGATTGACGCGCAAAGGTTGATGCACGGCCGGCCATTGGCCACAAAACGGGACAACATAAAGCAGACGCTATGGTTTTCAAGAGGCTTGGCGAGGACGTTCGTGCATTCGTGGATCGCGACCCGGCGGCGAAATCCGTCTGGGAGGTCGCGATCTGCTATCCCGGCTTCCACGCGATCATACTGCACCGGTTGGCGAATGCGCTGTGGCGGCGGCGGCTGCATATCGTGGCCCGCTGCGTCTCGCAGTTCGGGCGGTTTTTGACCGGCGTTGAGATCCACCCGGGGGCCAGCATCGGCCGGCGTTTGGTGATCGACCACGGCCACGGCGTCGTCATCGGCGAGACGGCGGAAATCGGCGACGACGTGACCATGTACCAGTCGGTGACGCTGGGCGGCATCGCGCCCTCGGTCGATTCGCGCGCCCAGGTGAGCGTAAAGCGGCACCCGACCATCGAGGCGAACGTGATCGTCGGCTCCGGCGCGCAGATCCTGGGCCCCATCACCGTCGGCGAGGGTGCCAGGGTCGGGGCCAACTCGGTGGTCACCAAGGACGTGCCGCCGGGGATGACCGCGGTCGGGATCCCGGCGCACGTGGTCACCCAGGCCGGGAACGGCATGGCCCGCCAGCCGAGCTTCCGCGCCTACGGCACGACGGCGGAGGGTTGCCCGGATCCCTACGGCGAGGACATCCAGAGCCTGCGCGGGCAGATCAAGGCGCTGACCGAGCGGCTCATGGACGCCGAGGGCCGGTTGGCGGCGCTGGAGCCGCACCGGCCGGCGGCGCATGTGGACGGCGCCGAGCAGCATGTTCGGGTGGTAGCGGAGGCGGGGCGGCACTGAGCCGCCGACGCCGGAAAGGAGCACGGACGTGAAGCTGAGCACGAAGGGACGATACGCGGTGATGGCGATGGCCGATCTGGCCTACCACAGCCGCGGCAAGCCGGTCGCCCTGGCCGAGGTCGCCGACCGGCAGGAGATCTCGCTTTCCTACCTGGAGCAGCTGTTCGGCAAGCTCCGCCGCGGCGGGCTGGTCTCCAGCGTCCGCGGGCCCGGCGGCGGCTACCTGCTGGCGCGCGAGCCGCAGCAGATGCGGATCGCCGACATCATTCTTGCCGTCGACGAGCCGATCAAGGCCACGCGCTGCACGCCCGGATCGCCGCGGGGCTGCCATTCGCACAAGGGCCGCTGCCTCACCCACGACCTGTGGGAGGAGCTCGGCAACCAGATCTACCTCTACCTCAGCTCGGTCACGCTGTCCGACGTATGCGAGCGGCGGGTGCTGGGGACGAGCCGCGTGAAGTTCGAGCTGCCGCGCCCGGAGATGGTTGCGGCGGCGCGCTCGGCTTGAGCGGGGCGACGGGGACGACGACCGGAACGGGACGATGACGCCAAGGGCCATATACCTCGACCACAACGCGACGACGCCGCTGCGCCCCGAGGCGCGCAGGGCGATGATCGAAGCGTTGTCGGTCGC